>Ga0208897_1000002_pt1 | contig 202023 bp, 176 predicted proteins | sample ColrivemetaGS697_FD_187594 | JGI IMG/M metagenome (GOLD analysis project Ga0208897, IMG submission 187594) | Estuarine microbial communities from the Columbia River estuary, USA - metaG S.697 (SPAdes) (version 2) | ecosystem: Environmental > Aquatic > Marine > Intertidal zone > Estuary...
GCCGGATTAAGCCAACTAACATTCAGTTAATTAAGCAGCAAGTGCGTATGACGTGTTGTCATTTATTGTTCGTAGCATTTGATTTAAGAGGAACACTACAAGCCTCTGCATGCTGACACCTGACTACTGCTATCGCTGTCAAATCCAATGTCGACCCCAAAGAACGTGAGTACAAAGGTACGAACAAAGTGTCGCTTTACCTATTGAAAATATTAAAATGGGGGCATGCGAAAATAGAGGCGTCTATTCAAGATGTCCATACACTTCAATTTCATCGATAAATAACCAACCGTTGCCTGCCACACCGCGCCACTTAGGAAGTGGTCCAGGATTTCCAACATGAATTTGTAAGGTTTGGATGGGTTCATTTGGAAAGTTTGCCACTACTAAAGCATAAGAGCCATCATTTTGCTTCAAATTCACTTGTGAATTATTTTGGATGGTTTCAAAAGCATTCAAGTGCATTGTTTTGCCTTTTACCTTTAAATAACTGGGGCCCATGATCCAGGATTGATTATTTGCCAGATAATGTATGCGCACAGAATCAATGTAATAAGCCTGATCTAATGCAAGTTCGAGCTGTGCATCTTGTCCTTGCCAACCTTGCCAACCCCTTTGGTATACCTGTGTTGAAAGCAAGCCGTCATTAATGGACGAATTGGTTATCCATAGAGTTGTATCTCTTGGGCTCAGTCCGTCGCTGTAGTTTTGTGATGGAAGTTTGAGGTAGCGGAGTTGCTGCTGTTTGGCTAAATGAGTAACCTTGGCTTCTTTCCAAAATGTAAGTGTATTATCGTAGTACTCTTTTGGGCTAAGCCTCGTTTCATGGAGCAGTTTTGGTCCCTTTTCAGTAGCTATTCTGACAAAATCTTTGAGCAATCTTTGATAAAATTCTTGGTTGTTATTGAAATACCACTCTGTTCCGGCTAATGGAGATTTACTGATCTCGATTAAGGCATAACGAATGCTTTGTTGTGCCATTTCGATTCGCAAGATGTGAGCGGATTGCATTCCATCCAGTAGTTTGGCTTTTTCATAGAGTTGATAGGCCCACTTCAATGATGCAGGATTTAAATAACCGCCAATGTGGGTAATAGGTGGTTCGTACAAGGTGAGGGGCTTTTGGCTCAATTGTAATTCATTGACTTGCGCATCAATGATTGTTCTTACGAGCTCACCAGCAGGCCCGTAAAAGTAATTTGTAAAATCAACGATAAGTTGCTTAGCATCTAGTGTCGGGTCCCATGACCACTTAGACAGTAAATATGCTCGCAGCGCTTGCATTTCTGAAGAAGATGAGTTATATCCTTGTTCAAATAGCATTTGAACACCGTAATCTTTAAATAGCTGCAAATTCTCTTGAAGTGTCGGCCAATTCGGAAATGGCGTGACCATATGGGAAAAGTTGATGACGTAATCCCAAATGAGGATGTTCTGTGTGAGCACAGACCAATTTTTCAAGTCCTTTTCAAAGCTAGTGCCGCGCAAACTTTTTGATCGATCTTCCTCGATAGTGCAGAGCATTATATTGACATTAGATGCTGGTTTAGTAAGTACAGGAGCAGAACGGGTATATTGGTATGCCAGCGTAGAAATAATTTGATTTGGAAAACGAGCAGCTACCTCATTGACAAAGCGTAGCATAGTGCCGGCATGACTGTGTTCAAGAGAATCGATGTGTTTGCATTGCGCGCATTCACAATAATTGTAGTTGTCCATCTGACTAACGGACCAATACTTTGCTTTAGGATTCTTGGCAATTTCCTTGGAGAGGTGAGTACAAACAATATCGAGCACCTCTGGGTTGCTGAGACAAATTTGATCTGAGAGTCTAACACCGTTTCTGTATGCATAATATTCCGGATGCAAATCAAAATAGGTTTCTGGTGGAATCAATCGATGCAAGGTATGAACCCATAAACCCCAACCAGGATGACTCTCAAAGGTAAAGGATGATTCGCCATTTGTTAGTTTGTGCCATTCACTATAACCGCTGCGTCTGGTTTCTCCGTAGAAAATTTCACGATATTCAAATGCAGGAACTGATTCGTATAGATCATAGGCTAGTTTTTTTGGGATTTTTTGGGGAATCTCAACAGCCTCAGCTTGATAATATTCAAAGCCAAATTTACGCTGCAAGACATCGTATACACCGTTCTGAAAACCTTGCTCGGTTCTAGCATCAATCTCTATCCGGAAACCATCGGTGCGAACTCCAAATCCGTCAGTTCCCCATTTTTCGTTGTTGGGATATAAACGGTTGCGTGGCTGATAGAATGAAAGTTCATAAAGATGTTTGATGCCAGTTTCTCTTAAATAAAATTCAAAAGTGTTTTGGAGTCTAGGGTAGTATACTGGATATTGACTAAAACTCAAGAAGGGAAGAATGAGGAGTGCTAGAAGCTGTTTTTTCATATAGTTAGTGGAATCCGCCTTGGCCTCGATAGAGTTCAATAGGTTCATTAAAAGTGAGTTGAATTACGCTGATCATTGGATCCATTTCTGAAATTGGAATTTGTATGAACAATGTTCCGGGTACTTCGCTCCATGAAATTTTGCCAACTTCGCTTACTGCTAATGGGGTAGAAGATCCAATGAGCTCAATGATACTTGGTTTGTTTTTCAGACCCTTCATATAAATTGGCAACATCTTGTTACTTGCGTGCAGATCTGATCCTTGTGGACTCGGAACAAACAAGTTGAGCACTAAAGAATCTTTACTTAAAGTGGAATTGCCATGATAGTGACCATATGGGATTCCGGCTGAGGTGCTATAAATGGCACTTTGGTGTTTGCTCGTCCAACGCCCAAATTCTTGGAGAATCTTAACTTGTTCATCGGGAAAGGTGCCGTCTGCTTTGGGACCAATATCCAAAAGTAAGTTGCCGCCCATACCTAAACATTCTGAAAAAATACAAAGTAATTCAAAAGGTGTTTTGTAATTATTGTCTAAAGGACGATATCCCCAATTATCATTAGTCGTAAGGCAGAGCTCCCAAATTGGTCGAGAAGGGTGTGTAATAGGCATGTTTTGCTCAGGCGTATCATAGTTGCCAAATGAATGAAGCCGCCCGTTGAGGATTGCATTGGGATTGCTTTGATGAATAATAGAATCAATTTGAGCTGCTTGCCATTCAATTTCGGAGTGCTCCCAATCGCCATCAAACCAGAATAAATCAGGCCGCAATTGGGTGTTTATTTCTGCAATTTGTCCGTGCATGAAAGTTAAGAAGTTATTCCATCGTTTTGGTTCATCATTAATTTGATAACGACTTGAATCTTTGAGGAAGGTAGGATAGTCAAAGGAACTCCAATCCAATAATGAGTAATAAGCTCCAACTTTTAATTGTTCTTGGCGCAGGGAAGTAAATAATGGGGAAATAAGATCCTGCTTTGCTGGAGTTTGGTATTTGGTGCTCAACGGAAACTTTGGATTCCAATTTTTTTGGTGTGGTGCTTGAGGTGTTTTGATTTGGGTATTGTAAAGCGCAAGTCCATCGTGATGTTTGGTAGTGATCACACAATAACGAGCTCCACTTTCCTTGATTAGTTTTGCCCATTGATTAGGATTGTATTTGGCAGCTGAAAAGCCATTCATTTGCCTCATGTAGGTTGCATAAGGAACAGTTCCGTTGTGAAAAGCCCAACTTTCTGAGGTGCCATCTACAGCATACATACCCCAATGTATAAAGATACCAAGCTTTGCATCCGCAAACCAATCTGTTTGTTGCGCCATAAAAGTACTCGGAAGTAGGGCTGATAAGAGGAGTGCAAACTTCATATCTCAAAGTAACAAAATCAGCTTGATTTAGCCAAAAATTAAACAAACGTTTAAATTTTTAGCTCAAATTAAACAATTGTTTAAAAAGAGTGTTTAACTTTGCGGCGCCTAAGTGCAAAACAACTCATGAAAAGAGATCAATCTACCGAAGAGAAAATCAAAGAAGCAGCACGTAAAGTATTTATGACTAAAGGTTTTGACGGCTGTTCTGTTCGAGATATCGCCAAAGAAGTTGGGAGTAATGTGGCGCTACTTAACTATTATTTTAGATCAAAAGAAAAACTTTTTGAGCTCATTTTTGAAGGAGCCATGAGTGATTTTCTTAAATCGATGATGGCTGTTTTTAGCTCTGAGCTCGAACTAAAAGAAAAATTAGAACTCATTATTGAGCAAGAATTTGATTTTTTCATGGAGCATCCAGAATTACCGATGTTCATCTTACACTCCATTCAACAGAAAAGCGTCAACATGCCAATGCCAAGTAAGGTTGTTGATTCTATCGCAGATACCGGGATTTTTGAGCAATTTGAAAAAGCCAAGCAGGACGGACTTGTTCGAGATATTTCTTTGAGAAACACCATAATTCTAGTAATGTCCAATATGCATTATCCTTTTATGTCAAAAAACTTGCATAAAGAATTACACCAAATTGACGATGAGCAGGTAATGGCTGATTTACGCGCTCACAAAACCTACGTCAAAGAAATGATCATTAATTATTTATTTATATCAAAACCAGAAGCATGAAAATGAAATACCTGTTCTCCGGTGGTCTGTTAAGCCTTCTCCTTGGCTTTCCAGCTCACGCACAAACACTTGATTTGGCTGCTTGTTTACGCATGGCTGAGACTGCCAATGCGCAAATAAGAAGTGCCCAACTCGATGTGGCAATCAATGAAAGTCAACGTTCGGCCTATCTCTCCTCTCGCTTGCCTTCTTTGAATTTTGTTGCAGATTATAAATACAATGCTGTAATTCCAGGGCAGGTTGTTCCGGCCCAATTCTTTGGAGGTCCTGCAGGGACTTTCGCTGAGGTTAAATTTGGTGTTCCGTGGGTATTGAGCAACACCGTCCAACTTAATCAGATATTATTCAACTCTCAGGTTAATTATGGTTTAGCTGCCCTACGTATCAATAATGAAATTGTCAAAATTCAAAGAGACATGACCATTCAGGAGGTCAAGTACCAAGTAGCTACTACTTATTTCATTTTACAAGGATTATACCAACAAATTCATTTTATCGAGAGTAATATTTCCAACGCACAACTTATCCTTCGCAACATGGATTTGATGGTAGAGCAGGGATTAATGGTACAAACTGAAGCAGATAAAATCAGAATTAACAAACTGAATTTAGAGAATTCGCAATCTGATTTGTTAGCTACTCAGTCACAACTAGAAGATCTTTTGAAGATTTTGGTTGGATTAGAACCTAAATCCAAGATTACTTTAGCCAATGATGAAATGGTTCAAAAGTCTTTAATGGTTGATAAAACTGCAGCCAATTTATTTGCAATAGCGTTATTGGAACAACAAAAATTAATGGCTCAAGAGGAAGCAAAAGGTATTAAAATGGGATACCTACCAAACGTCAATTTGTATGGTATATATCAATACAATGTCAACATGAATCCTGAGACAGATTTCAGAACTGGAATAGACGGTGCATTTATTGGACTGCGTTTGGATTGGAACCTGTTTGATGGACTTGATAAGCACCACCGGGCTACCATGAATGCACTTAAGCAACAACAATTAGAAACACAAGCAACTCTGGCCCAACAGCAATTGCAAATGCAAATTGATCAAAATCAACGCCTTGTAGAGGTGAAGGTAAATGCACTTGAACTCGCCAAAGAGCAACTGAAGTTGGCAGAAAATGTCCATGCTCACGCCAATTTAAAATTTACTGAAGGACTCATAGGAACGAATGATTTACTGCAAGCACAAACTGGTCTAGAACAAGCACAGACTGGAGTTGTGTCAGCTTATGTAGCCTTGCGTCAGGCAGAACTCGAATATTTAAAATCAAACGGAAATATCAAATAACAACAAATGAAACGCATTATTTTTATCTCTCTAACCGTGTTGGCGCTTTTAGGGCTAACCATTTTCAAATTACTTGCTAATTCTAAAGAAGCCAAGAAAAAAATCTATATTCACGACATGCAAGCAGCTGTTTTGGTGGATACTGAACAGCCCCGAATGCATACTTTTGAAAGTGCATTTTCCTATTTAGGAGTTTTTGATGCAATGCATCAAAATAACGTGGCCTCAGAAGCATCGGGAAAACTCATTGAATTATTAGTTAAAGAAGGAGATCAAGTAAGTAAGGGACAAGTCCTTGCTAAACTTGACGACGAGCTCATTTCATTGCAAATAGAGAACGCCAAACTCAATATTGCACAGCTTAAAAACGACAATGCTCGTTTTGCAAACTTGCGAAAAGAGCAAGCTGTTTCCTCTATGGAAGCAGAAAAAATGGAGCTCGCTCTTAAGACGGCAGAGGTACAACTTAAACAATTGCAAAAGCAACTTCGTGGCACCAAAATACTCGCTCCTTTTTCAGGTGTTGTTTCAAAGAAAATGGCCGACCTTGGTTCAATGGTCATGCCCGGTACACCTATTGTAGAGCTTACAGATATTTCTCAACTCAAACTTTCTATATCTGTACCTGAACGCGATGTACTCAAGTTCAAAAAAGGTCAAAGTGTAGACGTTTCTGTGGACGCTCAAGACAAAGAAGTGAAAGGTACTATTTACAGCATCTCAGTTCAGGCAGATGCTTTGCACAATTTCAAAGTTCAGGTCTTAGTTAATAACACAAGCTCGGATAAAATCCTTGCAGGCATGTACGGTAATGTAATGCTCCTCAATAATGAAAGTGTGAAGGCATTAGCGGTTCCGCGAAAAGCACTCATAGGTTCGACAAAATCTCCAAAAATATATGTTGTCAAAAATGGACGAGCATATCTAAACGCCTTTAGTCCTGGAACTTCAGACGGAAATTTTATTGAGGTGGTTTCTGGCCTTAAGGCTACAGATGAGCTTGTCATCAAAGGCCAAGTTAATTTGGAAAATGGTATGAACATCAAACGCAACAAATAGCCTTATGACACTTACGGAATTAGCCATCAAACGGCCTTCTTTCATCATTGTAATCTTTACAATTTTAGTTGGGGGTGGTTTATTGAGTTATAAACAACTCTCCTATGAATTAATGCCGGATTTTTCGGCACCTTTGTTAACCATTACAACTGCCTATCCTGGAGCCTCCCCATCTACAGTAGAAAGTCAGGTTTCAAAACCATTGGAAGATGTATTAAGTGGTATGGAGAATGTAGATGAAGTTACATCGTTCTCTTTTGATAATGCGTCTTTTGTACTCCTTGAATTCAAAGCTTCGGCAAATATTGACGATGCTTTAGAAGATGCACAGCGCAAAATCAACAACAATCTCAATAGACTACCTGAGGACGCCCAAAACCCAATGGTGGCAAAGATTGAGCCAAACGCTACACCTGTTTTGCAATTGAGCGCTGTTGCCAAAAATTTGACAGACGCCGAACTCATGCGGCTTATGGATGATCAACTTTTGCCTGCTATTAAGCAAGTAAAAGGTGTGGCAGAGGTGCAAGTGATTGGTGGAGAGCGCCGTTCATTTAGGGTCAATGTCGACAAGGATAAAATGCGCAAATTAGGCTTGTCTCTTGCGCAGATCAATCAGGCCATAGCTCTTTCAAACTTAGATTTTCCAACAGGAAAAATCAAAAGCAGCAACGAGCAAATTACGGTACGCCTTACGGGGAAGTACAAGGATGTGAATGATTTACAAGAGCTCGTTCTTTTTGCTAAAGGCACTAGTACAATTCGCCTTCGCGATGTGGCAGATGTTGCAGACGCAAGTGAAGATCAAATTACGATCTCGCGGTTAAATGGTGTGAACGGTATAGGTTTGCGCATCAAAAAACAATCTGATGCCAATGCTGTTGATGTTGCCAATGCCACCAAAGCAAAATTTAAAGATCTCGAGCAAAAATATACTAAGGAGGGGCTGAATTTTACTGTAGCTACGGATACATCAATTCCAACAATTGAATCCGTTGATGCCGTAATTCATGATCTAGAATTAGCTGTTTTCTTGGTTGCACTCGTGATGCTTTTATTTTTACACACAGTCCGCAATGCATTTATTGTATTAGTTTCTATTCCCGCTTCTTTGATTTCTACTTTTGTAGCCATGTATTTATTGGGTTATACACTCAATCTAATGACTCTTTTAGCCATGTCATTAGTTATTGGTATTCTAGTCGATGACTCCATTGTGGTTTTGGAGAATATTTACCGCCACTTACAAATGGGTAAAAAACGTCGTCAGGCTGCCTTAGATGGCCGAAATGAAATTGGCTTCACTGCACTTGCCATTACACTTGTCGATGTTGTTGTATTTTCTCCTGTAGTATTCATTGAAGGTACTATTTCAGATATCTTACACCAATTCTCAATTGTAGTCGTAGTATCAACCTTGATGTCACTTTTTGTATGTTTTACGTTAACTCCTTGGCTGGCCTCTCGTTTTGCTAAAGAGGTCAAACTCGATCCTAAAAAGCCATTCCAAGCAATTTTACTTTGGTTTGAAAGAAGGGTTCAGATTTTCACCGAATCATATGTGAAAATTGTTGGTTGGGCTTTGAGACATAAAATTTCTATGGGGCTCATAGTGATTTTCATATTTGTCGCTTCATTTGCCACTATGGGTCTTGGAATTGTAGGGCAAGAGTTTGTTTCTCAAGGAGATCAAGGTAAGTTCATGCTCAAGTTGAAATATGAAAAGAGTGCAACTTTTGCTGAGAATAACATTACTACCATGAAAATTGAGCAATTATTACTTGCCCAAAAAGACATGGTTGATATCGTGTTTTCCAACGTGGGAGGTCCTAGTGCTGGATTAGGAGCAGCTGCTTTTGGATCCGAAAATCGTTCGGAAATCACGGTCATGCTTCAAAAAGGCAAACAAAAAGAGGTGCCAACCGTCACCTACATGAATTTAATTCGCAATAAAATTGAAAGTGAGTTCCCAGGAGTGGAGGTTAAAGCTTTAAATATGGGGCTTGTTGACTCAGAACAAGCGCCTATTGAAATCTTCATTTCGAGTAATGACAAAGAGCTCATGATCGAAGAAGCAAGACGTCTTAAAACTGCAATTAAGGCCATACATGGTGCTAAAGATCCGTACTTAAGTACTGAGGATGTAACACCGGAGGTTAAAATTGCTCTGAACCGCGAAAAGATGGGGCAGTTAGGAGTAAATGTTGCTGCGGTTGGAATGCAGTTACAGGGTGCTTTATCTGGAAATGACGATAGTCAAATAGATTTAGAAGGATCTGAATATGATATTCGGGTCATGATGGATGCGTCTAATCGTAAAGATGTAGAAGATATCCAAAATATGACTTTTTCGAACAATGAAGGAAAGCAAGTCCAGCTAAGTGAGTTTGCAACAATTTCAGTAGATAACGCAGCTGGTACACTTGAACGTAAAAATAGGATTTCAAACACAACTTTACGTTGTTACGTGCTTGGGGCCGCTCCAGGTACAGTTGCTGCGGATATTGAAAAATACCTCAAGAAAAAGCCACTTGATCCAAATGTGCGTCTTACTTGGGGCGGTGAGATAAAGAGACAGAAAGAATCATTCGGAGCGCTCGGAACAGCAATGGGTATCGGTGTCATTTTGGTTTACTTGATTATGGTGGCACTTTATGACAACTTTGTATATCCTTTTGTAGTTTTATTCTCTATTTTGGTTTCATTAGTTGGTGCCATTTTAGCACTTGCCTTGAGTGCGTCTAATATGGGCATCTTTACCATGTTAGGAATGCTCATGCTCCTTGGTTTGGTTGCCAAGAATGCAATCTTAATAGTAGACTTCACCAATCACCTCAAAGCTACAGGCATGAGTACTTACAAAGCATTATTGGAATCAGTTCGCGAACGAATGCGTCCAATCCTAATGACTACAATTGCCATGGTGATTGGTATGGTGCCAATCGCAACAGCAACTGGTTCGGGTGCAGAATGGAAAAATGGTCTAGCTTGGGTACTTATAGGAGGCTTGACAAGCTCTATGTTTTTGACAATCATTGTCGTTCCAATGATGTATTATACAGTTGATCGTATCCAAGATAAAATCAAGTTTAAGCGTTTGGCAAAACTCACAGAGGAATAACCGTAACGTCTTGATTGAAACATTTAAAAGAGGTGGCTTAGGCTGCCTCTTTTGCTTTGCGATCGACGTAAAGATAAACGCGTCGTGTGAGATAAATGTTGATGATAATGACTCCTACAACTACATAACCCAATACATCAAAGTTCATTAAAGGTGCATTTGGGTTAGCTTGCCAAACGATTTTACCGCCAATAATGGCTGCAATACCTCCAGCTATTTGTTGTAATGAGGAGTTAATGCTCATAAAAGCTCCACGATCATGTAATTTAGGTACTGAACTTGTGAGCGCCTGAGAGGGGACCATTCTGGCCATGATTCCTCCCATCATAAAGATGTTAACTAAAATTAAGATGAACATGGTGGTCTGTCCTAGCTGAACATAGATTAATACAGCTGCAATCATAACAATAGAGGCTGACATGAAAAGTTGAAATTTGTTGATTTTATCTGCAAGCAAGCCAATGAGAGGCATGGTTAAAAAAGTAGAAACACCCACGATCATAAATAAGTAAGGGAGTTCATTTTGAGATAAGCCTACATTATTGACCGCAAACGCGCTCCCCCAAGGCATCATAAAATAACCTCCAAGCGACATAAATGCTGTTGCCATAAAGCCTATGCGATAGTTTCGGTTTTTGATCGTAGTTATTAAATGATGAAAAGCAGAGTGGTCTGTTTTTTTGTCAAGGTGCGCTCGAACGGGTTTCATGCCTAATGTGATCGCAAGAAGCATGATTAATGAAAGGCAAACGATCATGTAAAAAGGCATTTGCCAATTCGATTTAGAGGCGATATACAAGCTAATTGGAATCCCTAAGATTTGACTGAGTCCAAACCCCATTTGCATAAAACCCATCACGCGACCACGTTGGTTGAGGCTAAATAAATCTGCTACAATAGCCATTGAAATCGATGACATAACCCCTCCAAAAATTCCGGTAACTATTCGTGCCAATACTAATTGTTCATATGAGTTGGAGAACCCACAAAACAGCGTTCCAACTATGAATCCAGAATAGAAGAAAACAAGAAGTCGTTTTCGATCAAAACGGTCGGCAAAACCAGCGGTTAAAAAGCCTGATAGGCCTGCTGCTAATGCATAGCTAGAAACAACAATTCCAAATTGATAAGGTTTTACTTGAAGGTCCTTCATGAGGAGGTCGCCTAGAGGAGACATTACCATAAAATCAAGTACGACCGTAAATTGGGTTAGTGCTAAAATAGCAACCACCATCCATTGATAGCCGCTGAGGGGATATTGATTTTTCACCCATCAAAATTAATCCAAATAGTCGTGGTTATGGTTCCGGTAAAATAAATAATTTTTGTTGGTGGTGTTTGGTTTGATCAAGAATCTCAAGTAGATAAATTCCAGGATTGAAATTATTCAAGATCAGGGTGCTTTCCAATGCTTCGCATCGATCCATGTAAATTTCATTCCCAAATAGATCTTTGATCTGAATGGTTGCGCCATACCATTGTTCGGGTAAAGAGATTCTAAGTATTTCTTTGGCTGGATTAGGATAGATTTCTGGTAATTCTGCTTGCAATTTTGCTAGACCAGCATCAGACGCGTTTATGAAAATTGAGTCTGATAATGCTACGCAGCCGCTTGTATTAATAGCAGCAAGCCAATAAATACCACTTTGATTTACACTTAAATTTACATCCGTTGCGCCCAAAATAGCAGCGTTGTTGTAGTACCATTGGTAAGCAAAACCAAGATCTAATGTATAGAGGGAGTGTGCTATTGAATCGTAACTTATTTCTGGGGATGGTGGTGAGGCAAAGATGAAGATAGTGTCAGAACTAAGAATATGAGGTAAGGGTAAAATCAGTTGTTGATCGATAGTATAGTTAACATTGGAAGTTCCTATACTGCAACTAATACAACCATTCCAATTAAGCAGATAGCTTCCCATAAAGTCATCTCCGCCAAAAAGGGTTTCACCAAAACTGTTATCTGCTTCCCAAATTTCAATTGTATAACTGTTGTTGGGATATAAATTCAAATTGAGTGTCCAATCTATTGGAGGATTTTGATCACCAACTATTGAAGATTGATAAACAAGCGTTGTATTTTCATATATTTTAAAATAAGCATCGGCATTTTCATAGGTTGGAAATCCTCCTCCATAATTTGCTAGGTCATTTATTTGAAGGTTTGTAAGAGAAAAAACTGCTGTAGTATCAAGATTGGTATATGCCTTGTAAGTTACAACATAGGAGCCGGGAACAACATAATGTTGTAAAGCAGGGTTTTCGGCATAGGAGAGATTTCCATTACCAAAATCCCAGTTATAAAATGACAATCCTGGATGATTGTTAACAAAGGCCACTGTGGCAGGTGCACAAGATGGTGCTCCGATACCATCGAATCCGTCATTAGTCGTACTTAGCACTGGAGGCACTATCGTTAGTGGTAGCTGAAAAATAAAGGGATAGCCAGAAAAAACACTTAGATCTGCAATAACAGTAATATCGATAAGGAAACTGCCTGCAAGTAGGGGGGTACCCGTGATGTGAACGCACCCATAGGTAGAAACTTGAGGATTGTAGTTGCAATTTGAACTGCTATTATTGCATGACCAGCTCAATCCAACAGGAAGAGAAACTGATAAAATGTGAAAATTGACAAAGTCAAAACCCATCGTATCCGTGGGGAGAATAAAGGTGACATCTTGGCTGTACAAGAGGCCAACAGTACCGTTAGGAAGGGTGTCAGGGTATATGCCAATTTCCGATTGGGAGGAGTCAATATTACAGAGCTGAGCAAAAAAAGAAAAGGTCGAAAGTAAAAAGGATAGTATAAGTGGTGTTTTCATCTTAAAAAGTTTAAAACGAAGTTAGAGATGCCTAAGGTTTATCTCATCAGTAGAAATACCCAATCCATTTCATAATAAACTTTCCTAGATTTTAACAGACTCGGTTACCAAGTTCAATACATTCTAAATCATGTATTCTCTCATCAGTAATCGATAACTTAAAAATAGTTTTAACCTGATGAAAACCTTTGTAGCCGCATGCTCCTGGATTGAGCCATAACATCTGGAAACGTTGATCAAATTGAGCAAGTGCGATATGAGAATGCCCACATACAAATAATTGTGGAGCTCCATTTTTTTGGATTTCTTCGAGTGCTGGCTTGGCATATTTACCAGGGCGCCCTGCTATATGTGTCATCAGTACTTCAACCTCTTCTATCCTAAATCTAAAAAATTCCTTCGTAGCACTCCTTACGACATGATCATCTATATTGCCATATACCACACGTAGTGGCTTGAAGTTTTCCAACAGCTCAAGCGTTTCGATATTTCCAATATCACCGGCATGCCAAATTTCATCGACATCAGCAAAGTATTTCCAAACTTTCGGGTCTATATAGCCATGGGTATCAGAGAGTAAGCCAATTCTTTTCATATCACAAAACAAAAGTAGGTATAGTTAATTGTTTGATGATGATTTATTGAACTACAAAGGATTTAAGTAAGATTGCATCATTACTTTCAAATATGGGCAAGCGCATATAACTCTGCTCGAAAAAAGGGCTGCGCTGATATATATAAAATAATTGATCCCATTCACTTTGAGCAAATTTGATATCGAGATCCTTTTTTTCAAAGAAAGCTTTTTTCAATTGCGGATCATTTTCAAGAATGGATTCAATTTGCGCCTTAAAGACATAGGGTGAAAAGTATTCTTTTTGTTGTAGGTATGAATTGAAAAAATTCCATGTAAAATAGCTGTCTTCGGCCCGAGCTTGCAGCACGGAATGAATAAAATTAGCTTTTACTTGCTGTGTTGGAATCAGGATATCGCTAGGCTTCAGTAAGATCATTTGTTCTGAGCTTTCAATTTCGATTTCATTAAGTTTGAAATGACCTTCGTAGGGGCGTGTGGGTGCTTTATAACTTTTGACGAATTGACAATTCAGTCTTTTGGTTTCAAATGAATGTAGGGTTTTGAATAAAACGCCATTAGCCTTTAAACAAGCGATCACTTTTGTTTCTTGTCCGCCAACGACATAATAAGATGGTATCGAAATAGAATCTTTTGGACTGTAATGACTGAAATAGGGGATATATTTTTCATATGGTTGGTTTTGGTCATACTCTAATTGTGCGAGTCCGGTAATGGGATGTATTGGATAGACCGCTGTATAACCCTTGAAAAGGATGCTGTCAATTTCTTGTTCATTCAATTGGTAGTTGAACCGAAAAAATGTTTGATTTTGGCTCCATTGGATTGCATCTTTTCGTGCTTTTTCAATTTGCTCTGCATTTCCAATAGCATATGCAATTGTGGAATTCATGAATTGTAAAGTTGCCTGTACGCGCTCCGGGAATGGTTTGAGCATGTGGGTCTCAACCGTAAAAGATAAAGCGTGAAATAAACTAGCATAACCCATAGCATAGCGCGGTAGATCATTGAATGCCACAATTCCTTGCTCGGGAGTTTCACCTTTTAATTCGATATATGGGAATAAATCAAAGTTGCCCATTTGACAATAATCTTTGAGAGTAGGAATAAATTGATCATAAGTTAAAACGCGCATGCTTGGTGCAAGTCGTTCTTTCATTGAACTGATATACGTAAGTGTGTACGGGTAGTCAGCTCCATTTGATACGTGATTGTCAATGAAGATATCTGGGTCTAGCGCTTGAAATATCTTAACAAAAGTAAATGAGTTCACAGCATCCATTTTAGTAAAATCCCTGTTTAGATCAAGGTTTTTTGCCGATCCTCTGAATCCATATGCTTCAGGACCATTTTGGTTGGCTCGGCTAGTACTTGAACGGTTGTACATACCACCTACATTATATGCTGGAATAAATGCAATGACTGGAAAATCGGCATCACCATTCCGACTCTTGAGTGGTTTGCCCGCTTGTATCCATTGGTCAAGCCAAATAAGGCAGGCGTTGATACCATCTGGTTCTCCGGGATGTATGGCATTATTGATGAGTATGGTTGTAGAATTTTGTGCCTTTACAAATGTCTTGAGTGAATCCCTATGACCATTAATTACACATAAATATATTGGTTGTCCAAAGTCGGAAGGCCCCATGTTGTAGAGCTTTATTTCTTTGTGGGATCGATCTAGTTGCTGAAGATGGGCAATGAGCTCTTCATAGGTTGGTGTTGTATTACCCGACCAGTTTTGTTGTGCTTGGATCAAAAATGAAATGCCAAGCAAGAGTAGTAGAAAAGTTTGTTTCATGAGGCTAAATTACAAATTGCAATTTAGCTGTCAAGTTTTAAAAGGAAGGACACGAAATACGTCTAAAGTCGCGTGCTGGTTTTTTACATTTTAAGTTGATCCCCAGTGAAACCTCATGGGAACCCCCGCTAATTCCATTTCCTAGAGGCGAAACAGTGAGGTCATAACTATAGCCAATACGATAGTTATCAGTATTGATACCAATTGTGAGAATAAAGGCATCTTTATTTCGATACCATGCCCCAATTGTAAAGCTTTCGTATTTAAGATATGCCCCAACATTGAGTTGCTGGAAACCATTTTGATTTTGATATATTATGTTGGGAGATAAAAAAGTAGTACTTGAGTAACGACCTCGCTGTCCAAGCTTAATATTTGCCCCAATGTGGCCCGTAACCTTAATTGGAAGTCTTGATTGACCTAGAATTAAAGATTCATCAGGTCGATTAAGATGGTGAAAAGCTGCGCCGAAATAAAAATTCTTGCTAAATCCAACCAATCCGGCAGAAACGTCAAAAAATCCTCTACGTCCGTTTCCCCGAGGAACATCACCCGTTTGGTATATGAATCCCCTTCGCGGGTCAATCATATCCCCAAATGTAAGTTTACTCCAGTCGAGAAATTTTTGATAATAGGCCGCCTGAGTGCCAAACATGAGTCGGAATTTGCGATTTACTTTAAGGTAGTAGGAGTAGCTAGCTCCGATCATAGAGGTCTGTATTGTTCCTTGTCCTTGCATGTCGTGCATAGCGACTAGTCCAACTCCACCTGAGATATTTTTAAAATAACTATCGTATGCGGCGGCATAAGTGATATAGTTACCAGTCAATTGAGGCCATTCATTGCGGTAATTAAGCGCAACTCTAGGACAACCACTTGAACCAGCTAACGCAGGATTCATATAAACAGGATTGGAATAAAATTGTGTAAAGGTTGGGTCCTGTGCAAAAAATTTTGCCGATACAGCCAAAAAGAATAGAATGAAAGCGTGTTTGTTTATCATAATAAATCAATATATCGTCTGGCCTTTCGGCTTGTTTGTGAGTAAATTCTGAATGTAACTTGATGGTAATAACTTGGTTGATTAAGTGTCAAAAGTTGTTGCTGACAAGACTGAATAATGACGGCGCTGTGTTTTCCAAGATAGCCTATAGCTGCTTGGTATTGATTGTTGTCAGCAATATTCAAGCCGAATTGCCATTTTTGAAAGTTGAGCTGAAGTCCGGCGAGGTATTGAGTTTGAGTGTCATTTCTGCGGTATTGTATGTATGGTGCAAAACGCATGCGCTCATTTCTTGTAGCATATTGAGTCCCTATCGTCATTGTTAATTGCTGAGAAGCTCTTGATTTATTAGGATTTTGTTCATTTCCCATTGCGTAGTCAAAATGTTTGAATGCATTGTCTAGCTGGAAATTGGCAAATAGTATTGGAGTTTGGATAGCTAAGCCAAAGTCTAGATCTTTGTAAAATAAGCGGCGTCCCATGGCTTGAGTGGAATCAATTTGAACATTTCGCATATCGGAATTTTCAAATTCTATGAAAGATAGTTGCTGGAGTTTATCTACTGTAGCATAGCGGGCTCCAAGTCGTAATCGGGCAGCTGGTTCAAGTACGATCATCCGATTAAGCGCAATTTTAGGTGAGGCAATAATACCAATTTCATAGTCGGTGATAGCTGCACCTGCATATTGTTTGTAACTTCCTTGAAGACCAAAACCAGAACGCATGCCGCGTGCATAGCCATCAAGGCTAAATTGTTGACCCAATATACTTTGTTCTGAAGAGTTGTTTGCACGTGCAATGCTCGTACTTTGAAATCGGGTCTGAGATTGAGTTCCTACACTACTAATGTTGGCGTCTATATTACTTTTACCAGGAATAAGTAAGTCATAGGATTGGTTGTTGCTAAGTCCAAGTTCTTTTTGAGCAAATTGACTAATTCTCTGTAATGCAGGCCAATGAAGATGGTTGTTTGCTTCAAATTTAGTCTCTACACCTGCCAACGATTCAAAATTTAAATTAGTACGATATCCTGTAAGGAGTGTAGCTTCTAAAGTTTGAAGCGGATAAAGATCGACGCCAACAGTTTTTGAATCAATGCTCGTCAACGCTTTATAGAATTCATGGCGCAGAGCTTCTTCAGAATTTAGGAGTAGGGAAGGAGTTGCTGATTGGATATCTGGAGTGAATAAATCGGTAGAAGGTTTGATACCGTCGAAAGTTTTGGAAGGACCAAGTATGGAGTTCGTATAGTTCGAAGAATTTGAAGAAGAGCTCAATTGTGACGATGTGGCCTTAGCAGATTTTCCCGGGATGGCATTCGTCTTTTTGGCTGTTCTGGAAGGCTCACGATATAAAGAAATACTATAATATCCGATCGAAACAATGAGTAAAAGAATTGCTGCAGCAGCAAAGTGCTTAACGCCAAATTCTTTTTTGTGATACAATGCCGCTTTAGGTTCGAAAGTGAGTTCTGGTGCAGCATATTTGGTTTTGATCCAAGCATCTTGATCGAATTCGAGATCTGGGTGTTGGGCAAGAAAGTCCTCGAGCGTTTGCTCTTGAGCCGGATTTAAGTTGCCTTCTAAGGCATCAAAAAGCCATTGATCGATACTGTCTAGTGTAGGTTTCATGATGCCAATACAAATTGTCCTTTAGCGCGTTTTTTAACTTTGAGCCTCGCTCTAAAAAGATAAACCTTTACCTGGGCTTCGGTCAATGAGAGCATTGAGCCTATTTCCTGGTAAGAGTAACCTTCGAGGTCTCGAAGCAATAGGATACTTTTTTGTAACGGAGGTAGATCTTTGACCAATAACTCAATGAGTTGTTGCGTTTCAAAATGCTTATCGGAGCTATTCGTATGGCTCCAACCGAGCGATTCTAAATGCTGCTGTTTGACCTTATTGCGCTTTACTTGATTAAGCATCAAGTGATTTGCAGTGGTAAACAGCCAAGATTTCGCCTTTTCTACTGTTACATTTTTCCTATTGATCCACAATTTTTCAAAACAATCTTGTACGGTATCGCGTGCAGGTTCAACATCTCGCAAGAAATGTAAACAAAACCTATACAGCGAGTCGCTGTGGAGGTCTACGCAGGTGTTGTAGTCAGAGCGCTTCAAAATTGTGTCTGCTAGTAGAACAATTTATTGGTAGTAAAAGTTACATGTTGTAAAATTTACACAAGAAAATTACAATAAAATAATGGGAATAAAAAAACGTAGGTTAAAAACCAAAATTGTCAAAACCGGTTCTGGTAAGCTCTTGGTATTTTTCTTCGTTAAATTCGTATAGCAGAGAAGGTTTGTGAGGTACTCCGCGTTGTTTTTCTCTTAGGCTTGATAAAATATCAAGTTTTTGAATTTTACGTCTAAAGTTACGCTTATCTAGAGGTTTATCAAGAATAGATTCATACAAGCGATGAAGTTGGCTTAAAGTAAATTTTCTAGGTAATAGATTAAAGCCTATCGGTTGTATTTTAATTTTTTGCTTCAATTTTTCTTTGGCGGCATGTAAAATCTCTAGGTGGTCAAAAGCAAGTTCTTTAATTTCGTTCACCGGCACCCAATCAGCATTTTTAGCAAAAGAAGAGGCTTGTGGCTTGTATTGTTGCATGGGAACAAGTGAAAAGTAGGCAACTGTTATGACACGTGCCTCAGGCTCTGCCCGGATACTTTTGAGCCATTCACGATCAGATTCTTTATGAATCCGATCTGGATCTCCAAAGGCACCTACTTGTTCAAGATAAATATCGTGGAGGCCTGAAAGTTCATCCAAAACACGATTAGCAGCCATGTCAAGGTTCTCATTGTCATAAATGAGGTTGCCTGGCAAAGCTAAACGCGGTCCAAATCCCGAAGAAATCTCACCGCGATCTATGAGTAGCACAGTGAGTTGTTCTAGGTCAAATCCAAAAATAACGCAGTCTACTGATACGTTTGGATTGAGTTCTGAATTGATTTTTTTTTGATTGTGCTGCACGTATGAGGTATTATCTATATATTTGGAAAGTGTAAAATTGACACAAAGCTATCATTCACTCTATTACAAATTATGTATTTCATTATTGAAAGTGGTTCTACCAAAAGCGACTGGGTATTAGTAGACAACAAAAATAACCAAAGTTTTTTTTCAACAATGGGCTTCAATCCATATTTTCATTCAGCGGATATTATTGAGGCTGAGTTGAGGAAAAACACAGATATCATGCAACTTGCGCAAGATATTAAAGGAATTTATTTTTATGGAGCTGGTTGTTCAAGTCCAGAACTCAATCAAATTGTTGAAGAAGGTCTTTGTCGCATCTTTTTAAATGCTACTATTTTAGTTGAGCACGATTTGCTGGCATGCGCCTATGCAACCTACAGCGGCAGCCCAGGAATCTCATGTATTATTGGCACTGGAAGTAACTCTTGTTATTTTGATGGTCAAAATTTGCTTGAAGAGGTACCTGCCTTGGGTTATGTACTTGGGGATGAAGGGAGCGGAAGTTATTTTGGAAAACAATTGCTTTCAGCCTTCTTGTATCACCATTTACCTGCGGAAATTGAAGCAGATTTTATAGCTACCTACCAATTAGACAAAGATTTGATTGTTGATCGCGTCTACAGAGAGCCAAATGCAAACGTATTTATTGCATCTTTTATGCCGTTTATAGCCAAACATAAAGGCCATCCCTTTTTCTCGGAAATGGTATATAATGGATTCAAGCATTTTATGAAAGTTCATGTTTGTTGTTATGATAATTATCAACACACAGAAGTACACTTTGTAGGTTCATTATCTAAAATATTCGAAAAAGAACTCGCTGAGGCAGCAGCAGCGCTGCAAATTTCCATTACCTCAATTATTCAAAAACCAGTCCTTGGCCTCGTTGATTATCACTTGAAATATATCCTTAAAACAGAAACTGTTTAGTCATGAAAAAAATTGTTTTTGCCTTTTTTTTTGGCCTTAGTGCCATGCTAACTTATGCCCAATTGAAAACACCAGAGTGGGTTCAAAATGCTACTATTTACGAAGTAAACGTTCGTCAATTTACTCCTGAAGGCACTTTTTCCGCATTTGAAAAACATCTTCCTCGTCTAAAAAACATGGGTGTTGATATCATTTGGTTAATGCCAATTCATCCAATCGGAGAATTGAATCGCAAAGGCAGCCTTGGCAGCTATTATGCCGTTCGTGACTACCGAGGCATCAATCCCGAATTTGGCTCACATGACGACTTTGCACATTTGGTAGACGCAGCTCATCAGCTCGGTATGAAAGTCATTATCGATTGGGTAGCTAATCATACTTCACCAGATGCAGTTTGGATTGAAGAAGGGAAGTTAGATTGGTATACCCTTGATTCAATGGGAAAAGTACAACCTACACTCGGAACAGATTGGTGGGATGTCGCGGACCTCAATTATGATAATGCAGACTTGCGCAATGAAATGATAGCTTGTATGGAATATTGGGTACGAGATTTCGATATAGATGGCTATCGTTGTGATGTTGCAGGATGGGTGCCTATGGACTTTTGGAATGCAGCACGTGCCTCATTGGATCAAATTAAACCTGTTTTTATGTTAGCAGAGGCAGAAGGGAAAGAATTGCATTCTGCTTTTGAAATGACCTATGGCTGGGAGTTTCATCATATTATGAACGAAATTGCCAAAGGTGAAAAAAATGCTGCAGACGTAATTGCCTTTTATGAAAAAACCAAATTACCTACAGGTGCTTTCCATATGAATTTCACCTCCAACCACGATGAGAATTCATGGAATGGTACAGAAATGGAAAGAATGGGTGAGGCTCGATTCGCCCTTGCAGTTCTTGCAGCTACAATAGAAGGAATGCCACTGGTTTATAACGGCCAAGAAACTTCATTAGATCGACGATTGAAATTCTTTGATAAGGATAGTATCAATTGGGATAAAATGGATCTTGTTGATTTTTATTCACGTTTGTTGCATTTGCACCAATCTAATGAAGCTCTGCATGTCGGTTTGGAGCAAACTGAACCAAGATTCTTAAGTACAAAAGATCAAAAAGAAGTGCTCGTATTTGAAAGAAAAGCAGGTGAAAATCGTGTGCTTGTTTTGCTTAATTTGAGTAACTCTACTCAAAAAGTAAAAGTAACTGATGTCATGCAAGGTATCTTTAAAAACCTTTTCGAAGGAGAGAAGGTAGTTCTCAAGACTAATCAGTCAATTATGCTCAAGCCATGGGGCTATATTGTGTACGAACAATAAAGGATAAGATCTTTTTTCGCCATGCAAACTAAACCTACACTTTCGTTTTGGCAAATTTGGAACATGAGCTTTGGCTTCATGGGAATTCAATTTGGTTTTGCCTTACAAGGAGGCTATATGTCTCGAATTTTTCAAACCCTTGGCGCTTCGCCAGAAGAGATACCTGGATTATGGATAGCAGCCCCACTTACAGGATTAATCGTACAACCCATCATCGGATTTTTATCAGACCGTACTTGGTCTTTACGTTTTGGTCGGAGAAAGCCTTATTTTCTGATTGGTGCCATTCTAAGTTCTTTAGCGCTATTCTTTGTGCCTTATTCCCCGACACTTTGGATTGCAGCTGGTTTTTTATGGATGCTTGATGCATCAATTAACATCAGTATGGAACCTTTTCGTGCTTTGGTGGCAGATAAATTACCAGAGTCACAGCGCTCTTATGGCTTCATCTTACAAACACTCATCATTGGAATTGGAACATGGGTAGCATCCAATCTTCCATGGATGGTAACTAAATTGGGATTCACTGAAGATGCTGCTGTCAAAGGCATACCAATGAATGTAAAGGTTGCATTTGCGATTGGGGCATTTGTTTTTTTGGGTAGCATTCTATATACCATTTTTACGACTTCAGAATATCCCCCTTCCGATGAAGAAGCTTTTCAAAAAGAAAAGAGAAATACCAACTTCTTCAAAGATTTTTGGAACTCTGTTAGCAGTATGTCATCTACCATGCTCAAATTAGGCCTCATTCAATTTTTTAGTTGGTTTGCTTTTTTTACCATGTGGAGTATGGCTACTCCGGCTTTAACATCCTTTATATATAAATCTCCTGCCCCAACCGAGGAATTAAGTATGATATCTAAAGTATCTTACGAAACAATGAATACTGCATATCAGACAGCAGCAGATTCGGTTGGCGCTAATATGGGGATTTATGGGTTGACTTCAATGTTGTTTGCCCTTGCCCTTACCTTTTATGCAGCTAAATACCGTGTCAATCGCAAAATGGTTCACCTTTTATCTTTGATTGCTGGAGGAATTGGATTTATCATGATGAGTATAATTCCCAGTCCTGATTACTTGTGGTTGTGTTTTGCGCTTATCGGTTTTGCTTGGGGTAGTATTTTATCTATGCCATACGCTATGTTGTCAAGTACCGTAGATGAAAACAAAATGGGTTTGATGATGGGCTTATTCAATATGTTTATAGTTATGCCTCAAATAATAGCTGCTTTAGGAGGCGTGAACCTACTTTCAAAAGTATTTGGTGAAACACCAATTGCACCAATGCTGCTCGCAGGGGTATCTCTTGTAATTGCTGGCTTACTTAATTTGATACTTACAGACAAGCAAATCACGCGTGGATAACATGAAAGCCTTTATTTTTGATTTAGACGGTGTTTTGGTTAGTACCGAAAATAACCACTTTTTAGCATGGCAACGCTGTGCTCATTCGCTTGGGATTGAATTTAGCGAAAAAGAGAATGAACTCTTAAAAGGAGTGAGTAGAGTAGACTCATTGAAGAAGATTTTAGAATTGGGTAAAAAAACGATTGCCAATGATGAATTTGATCGCCTCTTGAAAAGTAAAAACGATTTTTATCTTGAATCTATTCAAGACTTAAATCAAGATAATCTATTGCCAGGAGTTCTAGCGGTACTTCAAAGTGCGAAAGCTCATGGAATCCTACTCGGTGTGGGCTCCTCAAGTAAAAATGCCAATTTTATTTTAGACAAACTTAAGATACAGACCTATTTCGACGTAGTAATTGATGGGAATGGAGTCAGAAACCCAAAGCCAGATCCTGAAGTTTTTATAAATGGAGCAAAAGCATTGGATTTATCTCCTGCAGAATGCTTGGTTTTTGAGGATGCTGCATCAGGTATTGCAGCTGCCAAAGCTGGAGGATTTACGGCTGTTGGTGTTGGTAATCCACATATTGCTGCTCTAGCAGATATTTATTTGAACGATTTGACCGAATTTAGAATAGAGGAACATGCGTAATTTATTTGAAATTGATCCTTGGAAGATCATCGAAAACAAATTTGACCCCACCAAGCAAAAACAAGCTGAAAGTATATTCAGTATAGGTAATGGTTCTTTTGGTCAGCGTGCCAATTTTGAAGAGAAATACACTGGTCCTACTTTACAAGGTAGCTATATTGGTGGAGTATATTATCCAGATAAAACACGTGTCGGTTGGTGGAAAAACGGTTATCCTGAATACTTTGCAAAAGTGCTCAATGCTACCAATTGGATAGGAATTGATATCAGTATTGACGGTGAACAACTCGACCTCAATATCCAACAAGTAAAGTATTTTCATCGCGAGCTCGATATGCAAAAAGGCTTGCTCAAACGCACTTTTCGCGTAGTTTTTGGCAGCGGGAAGGAACTTGAAATTGAAAGTACACGCTTTTGCTCGATGGCACGTGAAGAAATTGCTGCAATAGCTTATTCCGTTACTCCACTGAATTTCAGTGGCAATGTTAAATTTACGCCATATCTGGACGGTAACGTAAGTAATCACGATGCCAATTACGATGAATTCTTTTGGCAAGAAGACTCTAGGAAGGTAGATATGCAGAAGGGAATTTTATGCACACGTACCAAAAAAACAGATTTTTGTGTTGCAACAGCAATGCGTTTCAGTTTTTGGAGAGAACAAGAGCTGCTTACGATTCATCCCAATATTGCTCAGCGCGAATTTTATGTTGAAAATAACTTTGAGCATTACCTTGAGCAAGGTGTCAAATTTACGCTTAAAAAATATGTATCAGTTACCTCTACTATAAACCACTCCGAATTTGAACTTTCGGCCAAGGCTATTAAGCGAGTTCGAGATGCTTATACGACTGGTTTTGATTCCTTGCGCAATGAGCACGAAACAGCATGGGCAGAAATATGGAAAAGTGCCGATATACAAATTGAAGGTGATATTGCAGCTCAACAAGGAATCCGTTTCAATATTTTTCATTTATACCAAACCTACACCGGGAAAAATGCTAAGCTGAATATCGGTCCAAAAGGTTTTACTGGTGAAAAATATGGAGGCGCAACTTATTGGGATACAGAGGCTTATTGCCTTCCGTTTTACCTTAAAACTGCGGATCCAAAAGTAGCTCGACAACTCTTAATTTATCGATACCATCACCTTGATCGCGCTATTGAAAATGCTGAAAAATTAGGCTTTAAAGATGGTGCCGCACTCTATCCAATGGTGACCATGAATGGTGAGGAGTGTCATAATGAATGGGAAATAACTTTCGAGGAAATTCATCGCAATGGAGCAATTGCTTTTGGCATCTATAATTATATTCGCCATACGGGTGATGATGCCTACCTAGACACCTATGGTTTACCTGTACTTGCTGGAATAGCTAGATTCTGGGCGCAACGATTCAATTGGTCAGAAGCCAAGAATGCGTATGTGATGTTAGGGGTAACAGGCCCGAATGAATACGAAAATAATGTCAATAACAATTGGTATACTAATTACATAGCCCGTTGGTGTATTGCTTATTGCTTGGAAGTCAATGCAAAAGTAAAGAGTAAACTCCCTGCGCAATTGAGTACCAAAGAAATTGAAAAATTTGAGCATATTGTTGCTAATGTTTATTTACCAAAACTAGAAGACACCCATATTTTCTTACAGCAGGATGGTTTTATGGATAAGGAGCAATTGAATGTTTCTCAAATTCCAGTGTCAGAGCGGCCAATCAACCAGCATTGGTCTTGGGATCGTATCTTACGCTCCATCTTCATTAAGCAAGCAGATGTTTTGCAGGGCTTGTATTTATTCGAAGATCACTTTTCTGAAGACGTTATACGTGACAATTTTAATTTTTATGAGCCAAAAACAGTTCATGAATCTTCGTTATCACCTTGCGTTCATGTCATTTTGGCCGCCAAAATTGGCCTTATGGACAAAGCTCTTGAGTTGTACTTGCGGACTAGTCGTTTGGATTTAGATGACTACAACCACGAAGCAGACGAAGGTTTACATATTACCTCTATGGCAGGTACTTGGATGTCCGTGGTTGAAGGATTAGCAGGAGTCAGAGTAACCGAGTCAGGATTGTCAATTCATCCGAATATTCCAAAACCATGGAATACTTATTCATTTCAAATTCGCTATCAAAATCAACCATTAGCCTTAGCGATTAGCCAACATAAAGTATCAATTACTAATTTAGGTTCAGCGCTGATCTCATGTGAGCTTTCCGGTATTAATATTCAAATTGAGGCTGGTGCCACACATGAAGCAGCACTGAAGTAATTCAGGTTGTTATGAAGAAGAGTTTATTGTTTTGTTGGAGTTTGTTGTTTGTTGTGCAAATAACAGCCCAAATTAATCCTACCAACAGACAGGTTGTTTTGCAAGCCTATTGGTGGGATTACTGGAATACCAATTACCCAAACGGTTGGGCAAACTACCTAACTGAGCTAGCCCCACGTTTAGCACAATTGGGGGTTGATGCCATTTGGATTCCACCAACTATAAAAAATTCTGGAACAAACAGTGTGGGTTATTCACCTTTTGACCATTATGATCTGGGTGATAAATTTCAAAAAAACAGTACAAAAACCCGAATGGGTGATAAGGATGAATTATTGCGTATGGTAGCTGTCATGCACGCCAATGGTATTGATGTTATCCAAGATGTTGTTTTGAATCACGTGAGTAATGCCGGGAGTTCCAACGGATCTGGAGGGCAGGATCCGGCTGCAATGGACGATGGGCAAACGAACGGTTTTAAGAATTTTCGCTACGTCAGTTTCTCAACCCCAGCATCTTCAGAAAGCGCAAGTAATTACCTGTCACGAGCAGGTCGTTTCTCGAAAAATTGGCAAAATTTTTATCCAAATAACAATAATCTGTGCTGTACCAATGAGATCAATTCACCGTATTGGGGTCCTGATGTTTCTTTTGAAAGCAATGCTTTTGGTTTATCCTCTAACGCATTATATAATCCAGTTCAAAATACTGATTACATGAGGAATGGAATGAGAAATTGGTTGATTTGGTACAAAAAGCAAGTGGGTTTTGATGGCTTAAGAATAGATGCAGTTAAGCATTTTCCTGCGTATGTTTCAGAAGACGTATTGTGGAACCTTCAATATGGAGCCATGTGGGCAAGTGGTGGAGCTGAAATGTTTGCAGTGGGTGAATGGGTAGGAGGTTCCTCTCAACTAGATGCCTGGGCAGATGCTGTTCAAAATAGGGCTGGAACGTTTGACTTTAATTTACGCTTTGCTCTTTCCGCAATGGTTAGTGGTAATGGTAATTACGACCTTAGTCAGATTCCAAGTCAGCAACAACTGAATAGGCAAAGAACAGTTCCTTTTGTAAATAATCATGATACGTTTAGGCCACAATTATCTGCTCAGGGCAACTATACCGGGTGGAATACAGGCTCAGAATTGAGCCCTCATATTGAACCCAATGATGGTAGGAATTCGGCTGCACATGCGATAGCGTTAAGCCTAGATGGTGCGCCACAAATCTTCTTTGAGGACCTTTTTAATATTGGTTATAACGGTAATCGTTTTGGACACCAGCCTAACGATGTAAGTGCTTTACCTCTTGACAGCGATATTGAGAATTTACTTTGGTGTCATCAAAATTTACATTTCAAAGATGGAGCTTATTTTGTGCGTTGGCAAGCGCCAGATGCGTTAGTCATTGAGCGAGGAGCAAAAGCACTCATTGGAATTACTGATAACTGGACACAGTGGCAAAACTTAGTTGGATTACAAACTAATTGGCCTGATGGCACCATCCTTTTTGATTATTCCGGAGCAAATTCAAATACAGCAACAGTTTACGGAGGAGGGAAAGTGGATATTTCTATTCCGCCTTGTGATGGAAGTGCCAATTTGGGCAGACGAGGTTATTGTGTTTGGGCACCGGTAGGCATCGATACTAATTATCAAAGACCGGCTAAAAATGTAATTCAGGAATGGGAAATGAATGATGATCTTGGCGATAGACACCAGAACTCCTTGCAACAAGGTGGGAAATTACCGAATAATAGTTTGGAGTGTAGGGTTGTAGGTAGGATTTATGCGAAAGCAGGAGAGGAAGTGCAGATCGAATGGTATCCGAGTGCAACCAATTTAGCACTTACACTTGTTTTGCTCGACAAAGATTGTATCCCAATTGATTCAATAACTCAGACCGGTAATGGCGTATTTTCTTTCATCCCAGCTGTTAATGGATGGTATACTATCCGCTTAAGAAATGCTACCGCTACACAATTAGGGCAGCATTGTTGGGTAAAGGCTATTTATCAGGCGCCTGCCGTAGTTCAAACAAATGAGGCTAAAAATAAGTGTGCATGTTCATTTACAGAGCCAGGAGCAGTTCTCGATGAACAACTCGATTTGGAAGTAGTCATTTATCCTAATCCAAATAACGGGGTTTTAAATGTGACGAAAGCTGAAGGTCTACAAATTAAAAATTTAAGCATCTTGGATGTTGCAGGAAAGTCAATAAAATTGGATTTTACTTTACTTAACGAAAGCGTACATCAAATTCAACTTGATCATTTAGAAAATGGCGTATACTGGCTTGTTGTTCATACAAACCAAGGCAAAACAGTAAAGCAATTTGAGCTTATCAGATAATCAGTCGACACTTAGGTGCCCACGCGCATAGCTGTAAATTCGGCTGCGCTCTGCAACTTCCCTTCGGAAATAAATGGCTTGTTGCTTTGGGATGTAGCGCTTTTTATGCTGCCCAAATAGAAGGATATTCAACACCTTTTTAACCCAGTTGTATGTAGGTGTATAAGTTTCGTCGATTGGATGCTTTGCAGCTAGGCTCTGGTGTAGATCTGAATGAAGTCCCATCTGAAGGAGTTGTTGTCGTACTTCTTCGGAACGATTGTTGAATTTATGCAAGTGATCAGGATCAATTTCCTTGAGTTTTGCAATGCGGTTTGCCTGAAATTCTAGGTCTAAAAAAGCCCGCTCTAATTCTTCAATGCTCATCATAATGCTGCAAAAATAACCTAAATCTTTTCAAATAAGCCTAAAAATTCAGCGTTGCCATCTCCACCGAGAATAGGAGAATTGATGTATTCTATCCATTTCAACTGATTGCGTAAGGCCATTTGCTTGATATTGTCAAGTAGAGTAGGGTATTGACTAGCGTCTTTGACTACTCCTGCTTTATTTAGTGATCCTGGGCCTAATTCGAATTGTGGCTTTATCAGTAAGATAATTTTTGCTTGGGGTTTGAGAAAAGGGATTGTAAACGGTAAAACTTTTTCTAGGGAAATAAAAGAGACATCTACCACTAAGCCATCTACTTGCTCAGGTATCAATTTAGGTGTGAGGTCGCGTGCATGTGTTTTTTCTAAATTAATAACACGTTGATCAGCTTTGATCTTATCGTGAAGTTGTTTTTGACCAACATCTACACAGTAGGCCTTGGCTAGGCCTCTAGAGAGCAATACTTCGGTAAAACCACCTGTGCTTGCTCCTAAATCTATAAAAATTTGATCTTTGACCTCAATTTTCCAGAAATCAAGTGCGGCGATTAATTTAAAAGCAGCTCTTGACACCCACGGAATCTCCTCAGCTAGTAATTCAATGATGGCATTAGTAGGTACTTTTTTACCTGGTTTGGAAAATAATTTCCCATTCACTTTAACGCCGTACTTCTTAATGATTTCTTCTGCGCGTACTCTGCTGCTGACCAAGCCACGTTCGAGAATTATTTTATCAATGCGATCTTCTTCCATATAATTTTCTGGCGGTTTGTTTAGTAAGGGTACAAATAAAGGATTTTTTCAGGCCACCCTTCGAGCTGAAGATAGATAGGACTGTCCTTAACTTTTTTATTGCTGAGTGCAGTGATGTCTATTTTGAGCCAGCCACTTGGAGCACTATTTTGACTACTTGGTTTGAGGATGATTTTGCAAGTTCGAATAGGAGGAAATGATTTTGCAATAGCCTGGTTCCCTACCATTACTAGGCTGCCATCCGCTGAAAAATCATGGTATTGAATCCATAAATAGTTTTCTTCCAATCTTGTAGAATCAATAATCAATGTCGCGCTTGGGTTAGACATAAGTTCGTCGCCGATGAGGGCTACACTATTTTCTAATGGGGTGTTTGAGTCTTGGGAAATTGGGTATTTCAATGTTTGGAGACTTTTTTGAGTAAGACTACAGCTCCATAAAAGCCAAAGGCTTGAAGTAAAAAGGATATATTTCATAACTATGGTGCTTAAGCAGACTCAAAAGTAATACCATTTGCGCAAAGAGTCCTATTTTTGTAGCCGAATGAAGACCAAAACACTTAAAAAGAACAAAGTCAACGTTGTGACGCTTGGCTGTTCCAAAAACACCTTTGACTCTGAACTGTTAATGGCTCAGCTAAAGGCTAATCAATTTGAGGTAGAGCACGAAGCCCAACAAGATGACTCTGAAATCGTTATCATCAATACATGCGGCTTCATAGACAATGCTAAGCAAGAATCAATTGATACTATTTTACGCTATGCAGAAGCCAAACAAGAAGGATTGGTTGAGAAAGTCTATGTAACGGGTTGCTTGTCTGAGCGCTATCGTGAAGATTTGGAGCGTGAAATACCCGAAGTTGATGCCTATTTTGGTACCAGAGAACTTCCGCGCCTTCTCAAAACACTCAAAGCTGATTACAAACATGAACTTGTCGGTGAGCGCATTCTTACCACTCCAAGTCATTATGCATATTTCAAGATTGCAGAGGGGTGTGATAGACCTTGTTCTTTTTGTGCAATTCCACTGATGCGGGGAGGCCATACATCAACCCCCATTGAAGATTTAGTACTACAAGCCAAAGGCCTTGTCGCGAAAGGTGTCAAAGAAATCATGCTTATTGCCCAAGACTTAACCTACTATGGTCTCGATCTCTACAAAAAACGTGCGCTTGCAGATTTGCTCAAACGCCTCTCTGATATTGAAGGCTTAGATTGGATCCGTTTGCATTATGCTTTTCCATCTGGCTTTCCTATGGATGTTTTAGATGTTATGGCCGAGCGGAGCAATATTTGCAACTATCTTGATATGCCTTTGCAACACGGTTCAACTAAAATTCTTCAAGCAATGCGAAGAGGTATTACCCGTGAAAAAACTGAAGAGTTGGTGGCCACCATTCGTGCAAAAGTTCCTGGTTTAGCCTTGCGAACCACACTTATTGCGGGTTACCCTGGAGAAACCGAAGCTGACTTCCAGGAAATGTATGATTTTGTGGAGCGTATGCGCTTTGATCGCTTAGGGATCTTTACGTACTCTCATGAAGAAAACACACATGCCTACCAGTTTACTGATGATGTAGAAGCTGCTATTAAAAAAGAGCGCGCTGATGCAATTATGGAATTGCAAAGTGGTATTTCTTACGAGCTCAATCAGATCAAGGTCGGTGAAGAATACAAAGTGCTTTTTGATCGTTCAGAAGGCGACTATTTCATTGGTCGTTCCGAATTTGATTCTCCGGAAGTTGATAATGAAGTTTTGGTAAAAAAAGCGGATGGTTATGTTCGATTGGGAGATTTTTCGCGTGTATTAATCACAAGTGCAGATCATTACGATCTTTACGGTAAGCTTATTTTATGATTCTTAAAGTTGGAATTTTCTTATTGTTGAGTTTGGTGCTGATTTCCTGTGGACGGGAAAATCGTGCTCGGATGGATCAATTTGATCTTTTGGAGCATAGTGCAAGCTCAGAGCCAATTAAACATTTTAATAAAAGTATCCAACTCGATAGTATTCAAATTGTTTATCCTCATTTTGGGGGTCACCCGTTTTCAACCTTAATGCAAAAACTGATTAAAAGTGATACGTTGGGTGTGTTTTGTGTAGGGCAGCGAAGTGTGCATATTCGCTACAAAGTTTTGTGGGCCACAGACAACGTATTGAGCATGAACCAAGAAGTATGGTTGGATTGCCCAATGTCAGAAGGTAAAAGAAAAACAATAATCAATTTATTATTTACAATTCAGAACAAAGAAATTTATAAGTTGGAATTAGAAGGTTCTCCTGGGCTTTTGCAAGATATTCAAGTTGCGCTGCGTAAACGCGAAACTCCTTATTGTAGTGCGCCTAAAATTGAAGAAGTTTTTCCGATTGTTAAATCGGGTAGAATAGAAGTGACTCCACACTATGCTAGTTCGCTATGCGACACGACATTTAAAAGAAATGGAATTCGCCGAGAAGATTTACGTATCGTTTCTAATCAGACTTTTCTATCTTTGAAATCAAATAACAATACAAATTAACATGGGATTACTAGACAACAAAGTAGTTATAATTACAGGTGCCTCCCGAGGCATCGGCAAAGCAATTGCTGAAACTTGCGTTCAACAAGGTGCTATTGTTGCTTTTACTTATTTATCATCTGAAGAAAAAGCACGCGCACTAGAAGCTGAATTGACGGCAAATGGAGGCGTTGCCAAAGGATTTCGTTCAGATGCTTCTAAATTTGATGACGCACAACAACTCGTTGATGATGTTGTTGCTGCTTTTGGTACGGTAGATGTCTTGGTGAACAATGCTGGTATTACCCGTGATACCCTATTGATGCGAATGACCGAGGAACAATGGGACGAAGTCATCAATACCAATTTAAAATCTGCCTTCAACTTGACCAAAGCCGTTCAAAAGCCTATGTTAAAAGCGCGTTCTGGTTCTATCATCAATATGAGTTCTGTTGTTGGTGTTAAAGGAAATGCAGGTCAATCTAACTACGCAGCTTCGAAAGCTGGGCTCATTGGATTCACCAAATCTATTGCGGCTGAGCTGGGTTCCCGTAATATTCGCTGTAATGCCATTGCGCCTGGCTTCATTGAAACCGAAATGACCGAAGTATTAGATCAAGAAGTTGTAGCTTCTTGGCGCAATAGTATTCCCCTCAAGCGCGGTGGTCAGCCTGTAGATGTTGCTAATGCTACTGTATTCTTGGCTTCTGATCTTTCTGCTTACATTACCGGTCAAACACTACACGTTTGTGGTGGAATGCTCATGTAAAACCTATGAATACTATTCGCCCCAGACGCAATCGAAAAAACAGCGCCATCAGAAATATGGTCGAGGAAACGCAATTAGGCGTGCAGCACCTCATATATCCCATTTTTTTAAAAGATGGAAAGGGAATTAAAGATGAGATCGCTTCTTTACCTCATAATTTTCGTTGGTCTTTGGATATGCTTTTGCCCGAAATCGAGAGTTGTCTCAATTTAGGAATTAAAACTTTTGATATTTTCCCTGCTGTAGACGAAGGGCATAAAGATCAAATGGCCAGCTATAGTTGGGCTTCGGATAATTTTTACTTGAAAGCCATATCAGAGATTAAATCTCGTTTTCCGGAGGCTGTCGTCATGACTGACGTCGCAATGGATCCATATTCCTCTGATGGTCACGATGGCTTGGTTCAAAACGGACAAATTCTCAATGACGAAACCTTGCCTATTTTGGCTAAAATGACGATTGCTCAAGCTCAGGCGGGAGCAGACATCATCGGGCCTTCAGACATGATGGACGGCCGTGTTGGCTTCTTGCGCAGTGCTTTAGATGAACATGGATTTAGTAATACTTCGATCATGTCCTATACGGCAAAATATGCCAGCGCATTTTATGGACCATTTCGTGATGCCTTAAATTCTGCTCCAAAATCTGGAGATAAGAAAACGTATCAAATGAATCCTGCGAATAAACGGGAGGCAATGCTAGAAGCTCAACTAGACTTCGAAGAGGGTGCAGATATGCTCATGGTGAAGCCTGCGCTATGCTACCTTGATATCATTGCTTTATTGAAGGAAAACTTTCCTTTACCGATTACAGCATATAACGTTAGTGGAGAGTGTGCCATGGTCTATGCAGCGGCCCAAAATGGTTGGCTAGACTATGAGCGTGCTGTTACAGAAATGCTTTTGAGTATCCGTAGGGCAGGAGCTGATGGAATTCTAAGCTACTTTGCCAAAGATTTTGCTCATTTTGTGCGTTCTTAAATCATTCAACATATGCCAATAGCGCTTACCTCACAATTTATTAGTTTAGAAGAATTCGAGCACTTACTGCACACACAAGAAAAACTTGTTTTAGCTGATGAATTAAAGGAGAGTATTCAAAATTGCAGAACCTACTTGAATCAAAAGGTTGCTCAAAGCACTCAACTTATTTATGGTGTTAACACAGGATTTGGTTCCCTTTGTGATACAGCAATTTCAAAAGAAGAGCTTTCTACATTGCAGCGAAATCTGGTTTGTTCCCATGCTTGTGGCATGGGGGAAGAGGTTCCTCAAGAGGTGGTACGTAGAATGCTTTTACTTAAGGTTCTTGGGCTTTCTAAGGGCGCTTCAGGTGTTCAACTTGCTACTGTTGAACGACTATTATTTTTCTTCAATGAACAGATTTACCCTGTGGTTTACCAGCAAGGAAGTTTAGGTGCGTCAGGTGATCTTGCGCCACTCGCGCATTTGTCCCTACCATTGATTGGACAAGGAGAAGTATACTTTGAAAATCAAAAGATTAAATCAAGTGAATTAAATAAAAGATTTAATTTAAAACCAATCGTCCTTCAGTCTAAAGAAGGCTTGGCCTTGTTGAATGGCACGCAGTTTATGTCTGCATATGCATCTTATGCCGTGGCAACATCTTACCGACTTTTTGAAGGATTTAATCAGGTAGCGGCACTCTCTATGGAAGCCTATGATGCGCGCAAAGAGCCATTTGAGGCAAATGTCAATGAAATAAGAAATCAAATTGGTCAAATTCGTGTAGCATCTTGGTTTAGAATTCAATTGGAGGGAAGCCAGATAATAGAGCAAGTCAAAGCCCATGTTCAAGATCCCTATTCGTTTCGTTGTATTCCGCAAGTCCATGGTGCAACCCTTGATACAATAGACCATGCAGCACAAATAGTTACTAGAGAAATCAATGCGGTTACTGATAATCCTACAGTTTTTCCAGAAGAAGACCAAGTCGTATCGGCTGGAAACTTTCATGGGCAACCTTTAGCGCTTATTTTAGATTTCTTGGCTATTGCCATGGCTGAAATGGGCAGCATCTCAGAAAGAAGAACCTATAAACTGATTTCAGGTACCCGCGGTTTGCCAGCTTTTTTGGTAAAGAATCCAGGGTTGAATTCAGGTTTGATGATTACGCAATATACTTGCGCTTCTATTGTGAGTCAAAACAAGCAACTTTGTACACCAGCCTCTATTGACAGCATAGACAGTAGCAATGGTCAGGAAGATCATGTAAGTATGGGAGCAAATGCGGCTACTAAATTATATCGTGTATTAGATAACTGTCTGAGTATATTGGCTATTGAACTTATTCATGCTGCCCAAGGCTTAGAATTTAGAAGGCCTTTGCAGGCATCAGTTTGGTCAGAGGCATTGCACTCAGAATTCAGAAAAATCATACCAAGTATTGACACCGATCGCATCATGGCAACAGACATGCAAGAAGCACGTCAATTTTTACAACAATACCTCACACATGAGTCTATCTGAAAGTCAAGACACGGTCGATAATCCAAGCAAAAGACCCGCTTATTTTTTGGTCTTAATAGTATTATCTAGCATCAATATTATTGGAAGTGCCTTGGGAGCTATTAGTGGTATGCTAGGTGCAAGGCCTGATAAGGAAATGATCAAAGATGCCAAGCTAGAGTTTGCCAACATGCGCGAACAACTAGAAGCCGGAGGGGCCGATGATTACATTTATATAATCGATCAAATGGAGCATATCGCAAAAAATATGTTTGACCATTTTCAGGCATATAACAGTATACAGTTTTTAATTTTATTGATCGGATTTACGGGCGTATACTTGATGTATAAAGGAAGAAAATTGGGCTTCCACTTTTATATTATTTACAGTCTAGGACTTGTAGTTTTACCTTATCTGTTTAACCCTATCACTGGTATTCCGACAATCCTTACTTTGGTTGGAATTGTTTACGGTGGTATTTGGGTATTTCTGTACAGTAGGAATCTTCATTGGATGAAAGATTAATTCCGCTTCAGACTAAAATATTTTACCAGGATTGAGTATCCCTTTGGGGTCAAAAACGTGTTTGATACCACGCATGAGTTCCATTCCAGAGGGGCTAAATGCCAGATCCATGTATGGTTTCTGGACAAGTCCTATGCCGTGTTCACCAGAAATTGTGCCACCTAACTTTATCACTTCAGTAAAAAGTTCTCGAATGGCAATTGGGAGTTCTTCATTCCAAAAATGGTCACTGAGGTTTCCTTTAATGATGTTTACATGTAAGTTCCCATCACCCGCATGGCCATAACAAACTGATTCAAAACCATATTTACCCCCTATATTCTTAACATTTTCAAGCAATTGAGGCAAGGCAAAGCGGGGGACAACAGTGTCTTCTTCTTTATAAACAGACTGGGCCTTTACTGCTTCACCAACCTTTCTTCTCAAGGCCCAAAGCGTATTTTTTTGGGCCTCAGATTCAGCAAATAGAATTTCATCTGTTTCATAATTTTCTAATACAGAAAGTATGATTTCACATTCCTTCATGAGTTGTTCTGAATCAAAACCATCCACTTCGATGAGCAAATGGGCTGCATGTTCGTCTTTGACTTCAATGCTGTAGTCTTGAGAAAATGCTTGTGACCATTTGAGTGCATTATGTTCCATAAATTCAAGTCCGCTGGGGGTTATTCCGGCATTAAAAATGGAGGAAACTGCTTGGCATGCATGCAATGCGTCGTAAAATGGAACGAGCATGAGTAATGTTTGAGTCGGATGTGCGATGAGTCGAAGAACAATTTTTGTAACAAATGCTAAGGTGCCTTCAGAGCCAACTACTAGTTGGGTGAGGTTGTAACCAGTTGCATTTTTTACAACATTAGCTCCCGTCCACATGATGGTACCGTCTGCCAATACTATTTCAAGGTTTAAAACCCAATCTTTAGTTACTCCATATTTTACGGCTTTTGGGCCTCCCGAATTCTCTGCAATATTACCACCGATGAAACAAGATCCTTTACTTGCCGGGTCAGGTGGGTAAAAAAGTCCTTTGGCTTTTACAGCGTCTTGTAAAACTTCTGTAATGACGCCAGGTTCAGTGATTACTTGCGCATTTTTTTCATCAATTTCTAGGATGCGGTTGAGTTTTTCGGAACTCAACATTACACCACCATAGATAGGCAGGCAGCCACCACTCAAACCTGTTCTTGCTCCTGCAGGTGTTACGGGAATATTACATTGATGACAATAGGCTAGTATGTCAGAAACTTCTTGAGTGCTCTTAGGAAAGAGAACTACACTCGGTGTAAATTGGAGGTCTTCTGTGTGGTCGTGGTTATAAGCTTCGCAAGTATCGCGGTCATATTTACATCTGTCTCCAAGAAGAGATTCAAAAAAGTCAAGGTCAGTCGGGTTTATGGAATGATACATGAGCTATTGAATTTTTTTAGCACCTACAAAAAAGATATCTCGCGTATTGATGGGAATGGACGCAGCTTTAGGAATACGCTCATACAACCATTGTTGCCAACGTTTTGGTTTTTTATTTAACATCATCAAAGCAAAATAGATCAATCTCAAAGATCGGTAAACTGGCGGATATCTAAAAAAGACTGGTTCAAATCCATTTTGAATTAATAGGCTTGTCATGGATTTCTGAGTAAAATAATGAAGATGTGTTGGAGGGTGTATCATTCGCCATTTTTTACCCTGTAATCGAGGAAGTAATGCTCCGAAATCTCCAGTTGTAAGGTAAATCATGCCACCGGGTTTACATTCCATTTGTGCTTTGGCTAAAAATGCGCCTGGATTTGCGAGATGCTCAATAACATCCCACATGAAGATAGCATCGTATTGTTTATCAGTTGATGATTCTAAATAGTTCTCAGCAGAGAAAAAAGGTCCAAAATTTGAATTTGCATAGGTGATTGCCGCTTCAGAAATATCATAGCCTTGGTATGAGACATGAGGAAAAGTTTGTTTGAGTGTTTCGTAGAAGAAACCATATGCACAACCAATTTCTAAAGCATTTTTTGGATTTTGCTCATCTTTTAATATTTGTTTGTTGCGCTTAGCAAAGTTAAGTTGAAGAATTTCCTTATCGGCAAGATAATCTGCATATTCCTCACCTTTGAAATAGTTTTCTGCGTAAAGTTGTTGTAAATAGGAGTGGTCTAATTGCAGGTTTGCCCAGCCGTGGCCACATTTTGAGCACTTTAAAAGGCTATTGTCGAATATGGGTTTTGTTTCAGATAAATCACAGATTGGACATTGCGTATTTTCCATGGTTACGAACATAACTAAAATTGGTGAATTCTTGTCGACGGCGCATTTTATTTTATCTTTGAGTAGAAAATCGAAACAATGTCTCAAGAAGTATTTTTAATAGATGGAATCCGCAGTGCAATTGGTAATTTTGGTGGAAGTTTGTCTTCTCTCAGAGCTGATGATTTGGCGGCTAAAGTCCTAGCCGGATTATTAGATCGTCATCCAAATATAGACCCTAGGCACATAGAAGATGTGCTTCTAGGCTGTGCAAATCAAGCAGGTGAAGATAATAGAAATGTAGCCCGAATGGCAGCACTTTTGGCTGGATATCCTATAGAAGTTCCCGGAGAAACTGTCAATAGACTTTGTGCGTCAGGTTTAGCGGCAGCGATTAATGCTACGCGTGCCTTGCAAAGTGGTGATGGCAACCTTTATGTAGCAGGCGGAGTTGAGCAAATGACAAGAGGCCCTTGGGTGATTTCTAAAACATCAAATGCTTTTGGACGAGATGCTCAGATGCATGACTCCAGTTTTGGGTGGCGCTTCATTAATCCGCAAATGGAGACGCTTTATGGGGTTGATAGCATGGGTATGACTGCAGAAAATCTAGCAGCTCAATACCATATTTCAAGAGAAGACCAAGATGCATTTGCTTGTTGGAGTCAAGAAAAAACTGCTGCAGCTCAAGCTGCCGGATTTTACACTGAAGAAATCCTCCCTATATCAATTCCACAAAAAAAAGGCGATGCAATTGTTTTTGATCGCGATGAATTTCCGCGCGCAAGTACAAGCTTGGCTACTTTAGCCAATCTAAGGCCCGCTTTTAAAAAAGAGGGGAGTGTTACTGCTGGTAATGCTTCAGGATTAAACGATGGTGCAGCAGCATTGCTTTTAGCCAATGAAGAGGGCTTGCAAGTGCACGGTCTTGAGCCGTTGGCAAAAATAGTGTCAGCAGCCGTTGCCGGAGTGGAACCACGGATCATGGGTATTGGTCCCGTTCCCGCGAGTCAAAAAGCTTTACAAAGAGCAGGGCTAACGCTATCTGATATGGATTTAATAGAAATCAACGAAGCATTTGCAGCACAAGTATTGGCTTGTACACGTGCACTTGGTCTTTCAGATCGAGATACACGCATCAACCCCAATGGTGGTGCCATCTCTTTGGGTCATCCGCTCGGTATGTCTGGTGCTCGCTTACTTTTAACAGCTGCAAGGCAATTAAAACGCAGCAACAAACGTTATGCACTTGTAACCATGTGTATTGGTGTTGGTCAAGGCTATGCAGCCGTAATAGAAAATGCAACAACTTGAAAATAAAAAAGGTGCGCGGGCTGTTTTTTTTAATTATTGTACTGAGTTTTTTCTCTTGTAAAAAAGAAGCTACACGTTGGCAATCCAATTGGTTATTGCCCGTGCTCAATGATACCCTTAACCTGACTCATCTTTACAACGATTCTACCTTGAGCATAAGTAATGGTCAAATTGAAATCGATTTGAGTCGAACTATACTTGACCTTACGCTTGCAGATCTTGTTCAAATTCCCGACACCACTATTTCTCAAGAATATCAATCTAATTTCACAGTTAATAATGTTACACCGGGTTTTGTTTTTGTCAATACAGTAAAGGTGCATGATCTTGAACTTGGCGATATTCAACTCAAACAAGTACGTGTGCAGTCTGGTCAAATCCAACTCAAAGTTTACAATCCGCTCAATACAGCAGTTATTTATCAAATTCAACTCCCAGGAGTCACTCAAAATGGTCAAGTTTTTACTCAGAATTACGCAGTTGCTGCAGGTACAGTTCAAAATCCAACGGTATCCACGGAAAATATAAACTTGAGTGGTTATGATATTGATCTTGGAGGTTTGCAGGGTTTAGAACATAACAAACTTCAATCAAAATTGACGCTCAAAACAGATCCGAATGGTCCTTCGGTGTCTATCTATAATAATCAGGTATTCAAGTTCGAAGCCTCATTTGAAAACTTGCGCTTTGACTATGCTAAAGGATTTTTTGGTTCTACCATTATTTCTGGACAAAAAGAATTTACCATTCCTTTTCTAGATAAAATTACAAGTGGTACAATATCTTTACCTGATCTTAGTTTGGATCTACACATTGAAAATGGATTTAAAATGGCCTTACGTGCTCAAATCGAGGAGTTAAGTGCTCTCAATACGCAAGGACAAGCCATTGGGTTGTCAGCTCCAAGTATCGGCCCAAGTATGTTTTTAGCTCCCGCAGTAGGCTCATGGAACTCATTACAACCGAGTACGCTAGATCTACATTTTGATCAGAACAATAGTAATATCAAATCTTATCTAGAAAACCTCGGCGCTTTTCAACAAGTTAGTTATCAACTACAGCCCAACCCATGGGGTAATACAGCTGCTGGCCACGATGAAGCTTTTGCCCATAGTCACTTGCGTCTGAAAATGTCGGCACAAATGCCTATGGCCCTCAATGCAGATGGACTTTCTTTACAAGATACATTTGATTTGAATTTTTCGCAAGATCTTCAACGAAGTCATATTACGGGTGCAACAGCGGTTTTAACTGCAACAAACGCGTTTCCGCTGGCTTGTGAAATCGTATTATATTTCATGAAAGATGGTCAAATATGGCATACTGTTGTAGCAGATGCACAGCTTTCCTCTGCCGCATTAGGACAAATTGACCCATTGGATGGCTTGCTTAAAAAGAAAAGTAAAATCAATATTGTGCTACCTTCCTCTTTGGTTGCCGATCTTCAAGAGCTCAATGAAGTTGTTGTATCAGCTACTTTTTCTACAACCGACCCCAATACTGGAATGTCCATCATGCAGTCTATACAAGCCAATGCTTTTTTAGCTCTTCAAATGCAGTTGCAACTACAAACCCAAATGAGACCGTGATGCGTATATTATTGCTCTTTTTGGTACTTTGCTTGCAATCTGTGAATGCACAGCAGTCCATGTTTATTAATTCCTACGGTGGCTACAATAGTTCTGGTGTACGTCGTGAGGTGTCCGATGCATTTTTTTACGGAGGCCTTATAGATTCATTAGCAATTGAAAATTCTTACAATAAGTTGCAACAACGCAATTCCTTTGGACTTCAAATGGGACTTAACGCCCAATGGCAAAGTCCTTGGACTTTGGCAAAAGAGAAAAGTAAATGGGGGTCGAGCTATAACTGGACTTTTGGTGCAGGGATACATCAATATGCTGCAATTCAATTCTCCAAGGATTTGTTTGGTTTGACATTTAAAGGTGGGCAGCCGTTTGCTGGAGATTCTCTGCAGCTGAGTCCATTAAATGCAGAGCAAATGATATTCTCAAAAATTGGCTTAGGTTGCTATGACCCTGAGACTCATTCTTCATTTTTAATTCATTTTGTATCTGTTCAACAATATTTACAAGCTGAAATTCAGAATGGGACTTGGTATCAGGACCCCAGCTCTGCACAAATTGAGCTTGATCTTATGGGTAAAGCAAATTTATTTGGCAATAAAACCAATGCTTATGGAGTTGCACTCGATATAGATTATAGATTTGGAGATAACGACACTAGTTTGCAAGCAAAGGAATTTCAATTGCTTATTCAAAATCTAGGTTTTGCTCGTAGTAGTCAAAACGATGCATATCAATTAGATGGTCACTTAAGCTTTGGAGCATATTCCTTTGCCGATTTACAACAACTAGAGGTATCCAATATAGCTAGTCAATTACTAGATTCCTTAGGGTATCAGAAAGAATTCACTTCTACTTGGTTTCTTTTGCCCACCACCATTCAATTATCCAAAGTGTTAGATTGGCAAAGTCCACAGCGATTTGAAGCTTATTACGGTGCGCTTTTTATGCTCAGACAAGTCTTTACACCCATGGTATACGCTGGCGCTGAATATAAAGTTTCTACTAAATGGCATTCAGGTCTAGGGTTGGTCTACGGAGGTTTTGGGGGACTACGCATCCAAGCTTATTCAGCGCTAAGATGGAAACGTAGTGAATTATGTTTACGTTCGGATAATATTGCGCTACAAAATGGTGCTTCTCTTTTTCTTCAGTTCAGATGCGATCTTTAATCACTTTACTTATTTTAATTGCTGCTTTTCAGCTAAAAGCACAAGAACGCTTTTACAAATTGTACGCTGGAACAGGTTTTGACAAAGGTGAAGATGTGCTAATGCTGCCCGATTCCACATTTGTGGTCACCGGTACAAGTGGTAGTTGGGAAGAAAATGCCCAAGGTTTTCTTATGAAGTTGGACCAACAAGGGAACTACCTTTGGAGTCGGTCATTTGGAGCACAGGAGACTGAGGAATTGAAACGTATATTTTATCGGCCGGGCATGGGTTATTATATGGCCGGAATGTCAAATTCATGGTCTTCAGGCGCCTATCAGCCCATGCTTGTATTTACAGACCTAAACGGAGAACAGCAGTGGATTAAAACTTACGATAACGACGGATGGGGAAGAATTCACGACGGTGTTATGACAGCAGATACGGGTTTTGTTTTCGTTGGAGAAAGGCAAGTGCTTTCGGGAGCTGAAGCTGACTTTTTTATCATGCGTGTCGATAAAAATGGTGATACGCTCTGGACAAAATCTTGGGGTGGTCCAGGTACAGATCGCCTAAATACGATCCTAAAGGATGGTATAGATACTTTTGTAGTTGCAGGTATGGCTTATATTCCAGACTCAAGTTGCCAAAAAGGATATATTTTGAAATTGGATGGAACTGGTCAAAACATTTGGGAAGATACGCTTGGACATCTTGGCGGTTATTTTGAAGTGTTAGATATGACACAAACACCTTACGGTTATATGTGTGCCGGAACTCAACAGGTAACCCCAACCAACCATAATTACTACACAGCCATGGTAAATACCGAAGGTCAGATATTGAATCAATTTGTATTTGATGATGCTGTTTATTTTAGCAATGACCGTTTACAGCAAATCGCTTATTTACCACAGCAAGATGTTTGTGCGATTGGTATTCAAATTCAAAATGCAACTACATTTGATTCACCCTATGATATCAATTTTGCCTATGCAGATGCTTTATTTGGTTATTTTTTAAGTGGTTGGGCAACAACCTTAGTACTTAACGAAGGATATGATCATTGTGGCAATATACGACCAACAGAAGATGGTGGTTTTGTAGCAACGGGTTTTAATTCAATAATTGGAGATGGGCAAAATGCGCTCAATGGCGGGAGCAATATATATGTTCTCAAATTGGATCAAGCCGGGGGAGGATTTATTCAGACTGACACGGTCTTTACCGTTCAGCCCTTAGTTGGTCTTTCAACACAACCGATTGCAAATGGCATTCACTTATCGCCGAATCCTACAGATGGTCTGCTTCAGTTAGATTGGCCTGGTTCTGAAGCTCAAGTGGTTCAGTTACAAGATGCCATGGGGAGAGTAATACTGTTTCGAAAGCAGAGTAAGGAACAGCAGATAGACTTGAAAGAATTACCTGCTGGCATCTATTTTATGCGTGTTGCAAACGAGACCTTTAGGGTACTTAAAAACTAGAGAGTCTTTCTTCTTGTTTTCTCCTTAATAATTAAACTTAATTCTCGACTTGTTTGTCCGGCGACTGAAGTATTTTCATCTGCACGCCTTAATAAATAAGGTAGAACTTCGTTAACAGGACCAAAGGGAACGTATTTTGCCACTTGGTATCCCGCATCCGTCAAATTATAAGAAATATGATCGGACATCCCTAATAATTGGGCGAAATAAAATTGCGGATTACTCGGCGGCATTTGCGCTTTTTTTAATAATTCTGTCAAGTATAAAGAGCTTTGTTCATTGTGGGTGCCAGCACAAATTGAAAAAACATCAGCATTCGCCACTAAAAATTCAAGTGCCGTGTCGTAGTCCTTGTCTGTGCTTTGTTTGTCCGGCTGAATCGGAGAGGGGTAACCTTTTTCTGTAGCCCGAGCTCTTTCTTTTTCCATGTAGGCGCCACGTACTAGTTTTACACCATACTTGATGCCAGCGTTAAGCGCACGTTGGTATTCGGTGTATAAGTATGAAAGTCTGTCGTGTCGATACATTTGGACAGTGTTATATACAATGCAATTTGTTTGATTGTATTTACACATCATTTCAAAAGTCCATTGGTCAATGGCGGTTTGGATCCAGGTTTCTTCGGCATCAATGAATAAACGTGTATTGTGCTTAGCTGCTGCAGCGCAAATTCGATCAATTCGGTCAATGATAGCTTTGATTTGTTCTTTTTCTTCCGAGCTATACGGACGAAAGTCTTTCCCTTTTCTTGAGGTCCTGATTTGTGTTGAAACCAATTCGAGGAGATGGTGTGCTGCAATACCCGTAATTTTAAAAACTGCGAAGGGGATGTTTTTATCGGTGGCTGATTTTTCTATAGTTTCAATTATTATTTGAGTAGTTTGCTCAAAATCTACATCTTTTGTCTTGCCTTCAACAGAATAATCAAGTATTGTCCCTATGCCAAATGCAGCCAAACTTGAGATGGCGACGTCACATTCTGCAATGGTTTCTCCACCACAAAATTGCTTGAATATTGTTTTTTTAATAAGGCCTTTGATTGGCAGGCGCAATTGTAGCGCAATTGGGGTAAGTAACTTACCTACTTTCACAATTGTTGGCGCACCTATGATCTTAAAAAGCAAGTAAGCGCGTTGAAGATCTTTGTTGTTTTTAGATCGAAATGCAATTTCGGTGTTGTCGAAAGAAATCATGCTCCAAAATTAAGGTCTTTTCGTAAATTTGAACTATGCAAAAGGCTTCTTTTTCAGAACAGCTTAGTCCACTAGAATGGGGGCCACTTTCTAACGATCGATTTTTAGAGTTATTGGCTACATATAAGCTTGCAAAGATTGCAATTCTAGTCGATGAAAACACACACGATCATTGCTTACCTTACCTACTTACTGGTTTTGATGAATTAGCCAATTCAGAAATTATTATGCTTCCAGCAGGTGAAGAAAATAAGGTACTCGAAGTGTGTTTTCAGGTATGGGAAACCTTGACTGAATCAGGATTTGGTCGTCATGATTTGTTACTGAATTTAGGTGGCGGAATGGTCACTGATTTAGGGGGGTTTGTAGCATCTGTTTATAAACGTGGCATAGCGTTTGTAAATATTCCAACTAGTTTACTAGCGATTGTCGATGCGGCGGTAGGAGGGAAGACAGGAATTGATTTAGCTGGATACAAAAATCAAATTGGTACTTTTCAAGATCCCCTCACCACTTTTATTGATATCGGTTTTTTAAATTCTTTACCTGAGGAAGAATGGCGAAACGGCTTTGCAGAATTACTTAAACACGCATTAATTGCCGATAAAAGTCTATGGCAAGGATTAGTTGACATACAACACATTAGGCAAGAGCTTTCACCAGATTTCATTCAAAAAGGGGTTCATATCAAGCAGGCAATTGTACTTGAAGACCCAAAAGAAAAGGGATTGAGAAAAACCCTGAATTTTGGTCATACGATTGGTCATGCATTAGAGTCTTACTATCTTGCTCAGAGCAACCCAATTGCACACGGACATTGCGTTGCAATTGGCATGCTCATCGAAGCGAAAATCTCACAACTGCAAGTTGGCTTGTCGTCTAAAGCATTTGATGAAATTGCAGCTTGTATCAAACGTCATTTTACCTTACACATACCTACTGAAATTGATGCAGTTTGGTCGCTAATGCAACAAGACAAGAAAAATCAAAATGGTGAAGTGCGTTGTTGTTTACTAAGCAAAATCGGTACCTGTGTATATGATCAAACACTGACCTACGATTCTTATGCTATAGCTATGCAATATTTCCAGCACTAGAATAGATGCTGGATGTTTCCTGTAAATAATTTAACGGCTATTGCCATTAAAATAATTCCGAATATTTTGCGAATGATTCCGATTCCACCCTTGCCAAGCCACGCACCTATTTTGCCCGACATTTTTAAGACGATATAAACCAATCCCACATTGATAATGATGGCAAATATGATGTTAATATCGGCATAAGCTGCCCGCATTGACATGAGTGTAGTCATGGTGCCTGCCCCAGCAATCAAAGGGAATGCAATTGGAACGATAGAGGCTGTTTCCGGTTCTTCATCTTTGTAAAGCGTTATTCCTAGAATCATTTCCATGGCAATAAAGAAAATGAGGATAGAACCCGCAACTGCAAAAGAATAAACATCAATTCCAATTAAACCTAAAATTTGATCACCAATAAAAAGGAAAACTACCATGATGATCAAGGCGACCAAACTCGCTTTTTCTGATTCAATTCGTCCTACTTTTTGCCTGAGGTTGATGATGATAGGAATACTCCCAATGATGTCAATTACAGCAAATAATACCATGGTTGCTGTAGCTATTTGCTTTAGATTAATCTGTTGAAAAAAGGACATCTTTACTTTTTTTTACAAAGTTAAAGTAATTAGAAGTGAGCAGAAAAAAAAAGACCCCCGAAGAGGCCTTTTCCTTACAAGCTAGTTGGAAGCACCAACTTGCAATGCTTTATTTGACGATTGTCATTTCGTCTACAATATGTTTTGCTCCGGCATATTTATCAATAATAAACAATACGTAACGGATGTCAACATTGATCGTCTTTTGCAATTTGTGATCGAAGATTACATCACCAGCCATTGCTTCAATGTTGCCATCAAAGGCTAGCCCGATTAATTCTCCTTTACCATTTAACACTGGTGAACCAGAGTTACCACCGGTGATGTCGTTGTTGGTTAAGAAATTCACAGGCATATATCCGGCTTTGTCAGCATATGGGCCAAAATCTTTTTTTGCATTGAGTTCGATAAGTCGCTGTGGTAAATCAAATTCTTCGTCGTTAGGCTTGTATTTGTTGATCGTGCCTTGCAAGGTTGTGTAGTTGTTGATTTTTGCATCGTTGCGTTTATCGGCAGGAAGCGCACTTACCTTACCATAAGTAAGTCGAAGTGTGCTGTTTGCATCTGGATAGAGAACCGTACTTAGGCCAGACTCTCTCATTCCAGCCACAAGCAATCGGTATGCACGATTGTAATCGTCTTGGAGTTTATTGAGTTCCTCTGAGCGCTTGATCAGATGTGTAATCATGTCTGTTGACAATTTGAATAATGGATCATTGGTTAATTGACCTTCACTAGGAGCTTCTAAAAAAGCGAGCATACAATTTTTAGAGGCTAAAATAGACATGGCAAACATAGCTCGAACTTCATTTTGAGCGGAGCCATCTGCATACATCTCCGCAACACCGTTTACTAATTCATAGTTGGCTTTGGATGCATACAAATCCAAACCGTTGATTAAGATATCCATTTCAGCTGGGCCATAAGTAGTTTCAAAAAACTCATTGATCGCTGAAATAAGTGCTGTTTTCATCATGCTTCGGTTAGCAGCGTCAGCTTTTGCATAAGCCATAAGTTTGGCCCCAAGACCTCGTGAGATAGCAGCATAATCGGAATTGCGAACAAGAATAGATAAATAGTTATCGTGTCTCGCTTTGTCATTAGTGGACTGATAATAATTATTGAGTGTGCTGATTACAGAACCGTATTTTTCTTTATTTTCTGCTTTGTTTGCCCAAGTATCAAACTTTGCCTCATTCTTAGCTTTTGCAGCCGCAGTTTGAAATTGAGTTAGCGCTTCAATCATGCCTTGACGGTTTTTCCAGTAGTTGGCAGTACGTGCATATTTCGAAGCGTAATTCAAGCGAACATTTGCATCTTTGTCCATGTATGTTTTCATGGCGTCCATCGCTGTTTTAGAAGCTTCAACCCAAGCAGGGTAAGCATATTGTACATTTTGATTAATGCCACCCGCAGGTAACCAACGATTGGTGCGACCAGGGTAACCCATAATCATGGCAAAATCACCCTCTTTTACTCCATTTAAATTGATGGGTAGGTGGTGTTTTGGATGAAGTGGAACATTGGTTGTGTTGTAATCTGAAGGGTTACCGCTAGCGTCGGCATAAACCCGAAACATCGAAAAGTCTCCAGTATGACGAGGCCATTCCCAGTTGTCGGTGTCACCGCCGAATTTACCAATACTATTCGGTGGATTTCCTACTAAACGAACATCTTTGTAATCTTGGTATACAAAATAGTAAAATTCATTGCCTTGAAAGAAAGAGCGAACAGATACTACATATTTGCCGCCTTCGCTATTTTCCTTTTCAATAAGAGCAATTTCCTTTCCGATTATCTCATTGCGCTCAGCTTCAGACATGTTGTCTGAGACTTTCGACATGATGCGTTTTGTGCAGTCATCCATACGAACAAAAAAGCGCACGTAAAGAGACTTTGGTTTAAGTTCTTGGCTACGGTCAGCAGCCCAAAAACCATTTGTAAGGTAGTCATTTTCAGGAGTGGACAACTCTGCAATTGCATCATACCCGCAGTGGTGGTTCGTTAAGAGTAAGCCATCTTTGGAGATAAGCTCAGCGGTGCAGCCGCCATTGAATTGAACGACAGCATCTTTTAATGAGGAATTGTTGATACTGTATATTTCTTCGGCTGTAAGCTGAAGACCCATTTTTTGCATGTCGCGATGGTTAAGACGGTCGATGAACATCAAAAACCACATGCCTTCATCGGCACGTACAAAAAGCCCAACAAATAAGAATAGTGCGAGCGTAAAACGTTTAAATTGTATCATGATTTATTTTTTGTTTGGCGAAGATACATAAAGTTTTTTTTTCATTCTACTCAGGCTTTCAGGTAATATACCCAAGTATGATGCAATCTGGTGTTGAGCAACAAGTTGTTCAATGCCGGGGTGTCTTTGCAACAGTTCTAAATATCGTTCTTCTGCATGGGCTGAAACGGTCATGAGGAATCGTTTTTGTAAAACTGCAAGCGTGCGTTGAGCCATTACCCTAAATAGCCGCTCCAGGGCAGGGATTTTTTCAAAAAGAAACTCCAGGTCCTCTTTAGAAATTTCAAGAATGTAACTTTCCTCTAGTGCTTGAACATTGAGCGTTGCAGCCTCATCAAAATGAAAAGCTGAAAGATCACCTACCCACCAGTCCGAAAAAGCAAAATATAAGACATGTTCATTTCCTTTTGCATCGGTATAAAAAACGCGTAGAGTCCCTTCTGCAACAAAACCTTGTTGGACATTGAGTGAACCTTCTTTGAGAAAGAAGTCTTTTTTATTCAACTTACGAAGGTGGTAGTGACTTCTGATAAGTTGCCATTCTTCATGATTTATTGGAACACGATTACTCGTGTATTCGAATAATTTGTTAAATGCTTCTTCGGCGTCCATAGCTGCTATTTTGGTAGGTGACGAATGCGCCATTCCGTAGGATGAAGATTATTAAAGCGATGACCGATTTGCTTGACCATAGCGATTGCCTGATCTTCAAATGTAACGAGGTAAAAACCTGCTGGAGCCTCCCATTGTTGGCTTTCTCCGTGCAATATACGAAGAGCCGTTGTGAGGTCCACAGGTTTTTTGGGCAGCTCCCAGATGGAGTAGAGACTATATACTAAATCATAGCCTGGTGTCCAAGATTTTTTTTGTGCTGTGGCAACATGTATACCCTTTTTTAAAAAATTGAGCCCTCTTATGGATTCATAGATGGAAAAAGCAAATGGGGTAGTAGCGTAAAGCTTGTCATCTTCTTGCCAAAAAGTGAGCTCATTAACGTATTTTAGAACGGGTGCAAGTTCTTTAGGTATTTGTTGATTGAGGGTTGCTTTATTGGGTTTTTGTTTGCGACTTGTTAGACTTATCTTTTTTAGGGCAGCAATATAAAACCCTTCGCTTTCTATTTGGTTTGGAAAGAAATAGTGTCCGATTTGAAAACGGTCTTCCTGCATGCCTTCAAAATGAGGAAGTGCTATCTGCTCAGCACTTTGATCGTGTAGAAATTCAAGGAGCTGGAGTTCGTTTTCGGCAGGGTTGAATGTGCATGTGGAGTATATAAGGTAGCCGCCATTTTTTAAGAGCGGCCAGGCTTCTGAAAGGATCGCAGATTGTCGACTTTCGCAGGTGAGTACATTGCCTAAATTCCATTCGGTTCTCGCCTGATGATCTTTGCGAAACATTCCCTCTCCAGAGCATGGTGCATCAACAACTAGTACATCCACTTGCCCTTCCAAGACTCTTAATTCATTGGGCTTATGATTGCATACTAGGGCATTAGCGTAACCCCACTTGCTAAGATTCTCGCTAAGTATATGTGCTCTTGAGCGATTAATTTCATTTGCAATCAATACACCTTTGTGGTTTAAGAAACTTGCTATGAGGGTGCTTTTACCTCCTGGCGCAGCACTTAAATCTAGCACGACAGGGTTGGCAGGGAGAGCAAGCTGCTTAAGTACTTGTTCTAAATACATGGAGCCCGCCTCTTGCGGATAATAGACCCCTGCATGAAAAAGCGGGTCGTAAGTATATGCAGGTCTTTCTGCAAGGTAGATGCCATTTGAATTCCAAGCAACAGGCTTCAAAGCGCTCAATTTGGATTTGCGATTGGGGTGAAGTCTGACTGAAGTTGGGGGAGAGGTATCTAATGCCTCTATTAGCCCTTTGGGGACGTACGGATCATTAGTAATACGTGTAACAAAGTCCTTTGGTAGTAAAGTCATTCTCAAAATTACTGCTTTTTTGAGAAGTGAAGTATGGCTATTTGAGTCGTTTGTTCCTTTGCTTTTACGCTTGCGTTTAGTTGAATATTAGGAATCGCGATTACCTGCTGTGCATCACACAAAACGTACTGTTGTTTACGAATTGGTGCTGGAACACCAACTTCTTTAAGTACTTGCAGGACTTTTTTTGATCCTTTCATTCCTTTTACCCTTATGCGGTCTCCTGGTTGAACAACACGGAAAAATAATGTTCCTTTGATTTGTTGGTAATCAATCGCAAAATCTGCATGGTACGCACTTATACTTTTAGCATCTGCCATGGTTTGAAGTGTTACATCCCATTGTTGTTCCTCTTCTTGCATGAATAGGATCTGAACTTTGTTTTTGATAGCAAAGAATTTCAAATGGTTATAAGGCTTTTGCCATTCGATAAATTTGCCATTTTCTGCCTTAAATAATGCTGGTAATCTTTGAATTACGTGTGTTGGTATTTCAAAAAGTTTAAATAATTCAATAAATTGATATACAGTTAATTGAGAAATTTCATATAAAGTAATACTTTGATTTTTTTTCAATTGGCTTAGCTGCTCCTCAACAATTTGTTGCTGCTCGCTAATTTCTCGGGAAAACTGATTTTGTAATAGCAAAACGCTATTGTCAATGTGAGGTAATTCATTTCTTAAGAAGGGAAGTAATTCATTGCGCCATAGGTTACGGCGATATTTGAGAGAGGAATTGCTGCTATCCTCACGCCAAGTAATCTTCAGTTCACGAGCTAATGAATCGACGGTTTCGCGAGAATAGGATAGGAGCGGCCTGAGCAGGCCTTTTTGAGTAATTTTCATCGCTGCGAGTCCTTTTATTCCTGCACCTCTCGCTAACTGTAGCCAGAATGTTTCTACTAGATCATTGGCATGGTGGGCCGTGCATACTAGGCTTCCTGCTCGCTGACTTTGAATCTCTTTAAAAAAAGTATACCTAATCTTTCTGGCTTCAGCCTGCAGGTTGCCAGGCTGTTGATTTAGCAACAATTTTAAATCACTGCGCTTCAAATGAAACGTGATGTTATTTTTTTGACAGAATTTCTCCACCAAAAGTTGGTCCGCATCACTGTCGCTTCCTCTCAATCCGTAATTAACATGAATAATTTCAAATGAAAGTCCCATTTGAAGCATGAGTTCACAAAGCAACATGGAGTCCTTTCCGCCGCTTGTAGCAATTAAGTAGCACGATGCAGGGTTGTTTGCAAATACTTGCTTTAACTCCTCTTGAACGGTAGCAAATGAAATTAGATTAGCGGAGTCCATGAATCAGTTTTTGCGCTTTTAATAAGCACTCGTTGTATTCATCCGTTGGGTTTGCGCCAATGGTTATCGCACTACCAACTGCACAAGACAAATATTGCTTTTGTCGATTATATAAAAGGCTCCGAATTACGACATTGAAGTCAAAATCTCCATTTGGTTCTATAAGGCCAATGCTCCCAGAATATAGACCTCTTTTGAAATCCTCATGATCTTCAATCTGCTCGAGCGCTGAAATTTTAGGTGCACCTGTCATGCTTCCCATTGGGAAACAAGATTTGAGGATGTCGATAAACTTTGTTTGTGGCTTTAATTCGCAACTGATCTTTGAAATCATTTGGTGCACTGTCTCAAAACTATAGATTTGACAAAGTTCTTCTACGTTCACACTATTTTTAATTGCTATTTGAGATAGATCATTGCGCACTAGGTCCACAATCATGATGTTTTCAGATCTTTCTTTGGGGTTATTTTGAAGAGCTAGAGCGCTTCGTTGGTCGCTATGCTCATCTGCTCCTCTAGGGGCTGTTCCCTTGATGGGTTCTGAACGCAATAGAGATCCAATTTTTTGTAAAAATCTTTCAGGACTCGCACACAACACGACATGATCAGCTGTTTGAAGATAGGCGGCATGTGGCGCCTTTGCTTCTTCATAGAGGCGTCCAAAAAGTCCGATTGGGTTGTTTAATTGATAGGGTGCCGCTGTAAATTCTTGGCAGTAATTCACCTCATAAATATCGCCGCGTTGTAGGGCCTGTTTGAGTTGTTCAAAGTGTTCAAAATAGTCGCTTTTACTCGTTCTAGGAGCAAAAGAAGTATTTAAGGAAACTTCCTTTCGATGAAAGGTAGCTATAATTGAAGCTGCTTCTTTCTGATTTTCAATACAGGCTGAGCCCCAAAGTAGTCTCGGAGAATCTTCTACAATATAAATGCTTTCGGGTACCCAGAAATGGACTAACGGAAAACCCAATTCATCTGGATGATTTGAAGTTAGATTTTCAAAGTGATTTTTGATGTCAAAGCTCAAAAAACCAAAAATAAATTGATGGCTATTGCGCGCTAAAAAATTTTGAAATTCCGTTTCTTGAAGCGTACTTTCATTGATGAAGCTATCTTGATTCCCTATACCTAGTAGAAGACCATGTTGATGGTGTTGCCAAAAAAAACAGGTTGCTGCCATAGTCCAAATTTACAAACATCGTTTACAATCCTAGATAAAAGCCAACCTTTTCCCTTAATTTTTGTTACAGAAGAGTTACCTTTGCACCACTCCTTTGTCCAAAAGACAGCTCCTTATGAAAATACTCCTTTCTCTATTTATAATTTTCTTCTCCGTAAATGTTTCAGCACAAAAAAAATCCACACTTAGCGGTTATATTACGGATGCCAGAAGTGGAGAAGCCCTTGGCACCTCGAGAATATTCGTCAAAGAACTGAAAACAGGCACCATCGTCAATAATTATGGATTTTATAGCCTGACACTTCCGCAAGGATCCTATCAGATTGAATTTCGCTGTGACGGATTTTCGACGGTGGTGCGTGAAGTTTCATTACTTCAAAACCTGGTCATCAATATTGAACTTGAAATGGCCATACAAGAAACTAAGGATGTACGCGTTACAGGAAAACGTTCTGAAAATGTAACCTCTGCTAAATTAGGTCAAATGGAGCTCAAGATGGATCAAGTGAAAACTTTGCCTGCCTTTATGGGTGAAGTTGATGTGGTTAAAACGCTTCAATTATTACCGGGCGTATCATCGGTTTCTGAAGGTGGTCAAGGATTCTATGTTCGTGGCGGAGGTCCAGACCAAAATTTAGTCTTACTCGACGAAGGTGTAGTTTATAATGCAGCTCATTTATTTGGATTCTTCTCTGTTTTCAACTCAGATGCAATCAACAGTGTAAACCTTATCAAAGGTGGTATGCCGGCTAATTACGGAGGAAGACTATCCTCGGTCTTGGAGGTAAATATGAATGAAGGAAATCTCAAAACCTTAAAGGTGAAAGGTGGAATTGGCGCAATATCCTCTCGTTTGACCGTAGAAGGCCCGCTACAAAAAGATAGAGGGTCTTTTGTGGTTTCAGCGCGCCGTACATATATCGATATCTTGACCAAAGCGGCCATCTCAGATACATCTCCCTTTGCTGGTTCTGGTTATTTTTTCTATGATCTCAATGCAAAATTTAACTATAAAATTTCAGCCAAAGACCGTATTTTCTTGAGTGCTTATTACGGAAAGGATATCTTTTCATTCAAGGATAATAACGGAGGGTTCAGGGTGGATATGCCATGGGGAAATGGAGTCTCTTCACTGCGTTGGAATCATTTATTTACGAGCAAACTTTTTTTAAATACGACCATTTCGTATGCTGATTATAATTTCGAGTTTGCATCATCTCAGGACGAGTTTCGAGTCGCACTAACTTCAGGTATCAAAGATTATACGGCAAAACATGACTTCTCCTATTTCCCTAATCCGCAGCACCGTATCAAGTGGGGAGGAGTTTATACCTATCATGATTTTACGCCAACCAGTCTGTCTGCTCAAAATGATACAATAGTTTTCAATACCGGGTCCGCTCAGCATTTGTATTCCCATGAGACGGCATTGTATGCCCTAGATGAATTCGATTTAAATGATGCTTTGCGCATTAACGCTGGTTTGCGCTACAGTACATTTGCTCATGTAGGTCCATTTGACAGGTATATCAAAGGGGACGGTATTTCTACACAAGACAGTCTTGTGCAATATGACCGTAGCGATATCATTGCATTTTATCAAGGTTTAGAGCCACGTTTTTCATTTCGATATTTGTTACCAGATAATAGTTCAATTAAAGGGGGGTATGCGTATAATTACCAATACGTTCACCTCGTTACGCTAAGTGCAGTTTCTTTACCTACTGATATTTGGTTCCCTACAACAGATCAAGCCAAACCAGAACAAGGATTTCAGACTTCAATAGGTTACTTTCGTAATTTTTCCAAAGACCGTTATGAAGCGTCGGTAGAGTTGTATTATAAAGGCATGAAAAACCTGATTGAATTCAAAGAAGGAGCCTTGCCTGGCGATAATGTCAATGATAATACCGATAATTTATTGGTATACGGAGACGGGTGGGCATATGGTGCGGAGTTTTTTCTCAAAAAGACCGAAGGAGCATTTACTGGTTGGATTGGCTACACATGGGCTAAGACCGAACGCCGTTTCCCTGACATCAACGAGGGAAATATTTATCCAGCAAAGTATGACCGTAGACATGATTTGAATGTGGTGGGTACTTATAAACTTAATGAAACTTGGACTTTTGGAGCTAGTTTCATCTACGCGACGGGTAATACACTTACATTACCCGCTAGTTGGTATGTACAAGATCAAAATTTGTTATTTCAATACGGCCCTCGCAACTCAACGCGGATGGCCCCTTATCACCGCCTTGACTTGAGTGCTACCCGCTACGGGAAGGCTTATAAAGTGAAGACTGATCCATTAACTGGCCAAGACATACAAGTAAAAAAAGCGGTAAGGAGTAACTGGTCGTTTTCTATTTATAATGTTTATAATCGCTTGAATCCCTTCTTCTTGTATGTAGATAATGACGGTGATTTCATGAGTGGTGATTTCTCTATCAGCGTCAAGCAAGTCTCTCTATTCCCAATAATACCTAGTGTCACATGGAACTTCGAATTTTAAAATACTTTATCCTCTTTCTTGGAATCATAACGCTTTGGAGTTGCACCAAAGAAGTGAAAATAGATATTCCTGGTTACAAGGAACAACTTGTAGTGGATGGCCGTATTGAAACGGGACAGCCTGCAATTGTCTTATTGTCTAAAAGTAACAATGTCTACTCGAGTACAAATTTCCAGTCATACCTTAACAGTTTTGTGGATGATGCTACTGTTGTATTATTTAATGGAACTCAAACAGATACTTTAACTAAGATTTGTACAGATGATTTACCACCGGGTCTTGAGCAAGTAGCAGCAAGTATATTTGGCTTGCCCGTTGAGGTATTAGTCAATCTACATTTGTGTGCATATGTCTCATTGAATATGGTTGGTGAGGAAGGAAAAATGTATACACTTCAGATTACTCATGGAGGAAAACAATACAATGCAAGCTCTAAAATTCAAGCGCCGATTGCACTCGATTCTGTATATTGGAAACCTGAAGGAAATTTTAATGACCGAGGATTTTCTTGGGCCAAATTGTCAGACCCTGCAAATTCATCAGATGCTTATTTGTGGGAGGTTAAATATCTGCAAGATGGGCAATTTTCCAAAACATTTAATCCTTATTTCAATGATAAGTTTTTCAATGGTCTGACCTTTGATTTTGCCTATGAAAATCCCATGAGTTTTGAAGATACTACATCCAATAATCCATATCGTGGTTTCTACAAGCTAGGAGACACGGTTGTGATCAAACTCTCCAAAATCGGACTAAAGGAGTATAATTATTTTGAAAAGAAATACAATCAAATTTATTCAGGCGGTAGTCCTTTTGCAGTCCCAACAAATATCCCAACCAATATTGAAGGAGGCGCTTTGGGTATTTGGGTTGCGTATGCTCCGTGGTTTGACACACTAGTTTGTCAGTAAAAAAAAGGGGCTTTACTCGTTAAGCTCTTTTCGAAAACTATATTTTCTCTGAAGAAAATAAGCAACTACCATCATTGCTGCACTTGAGATGACATTTGCAATTGAAGGATAAAACGATAAACCCTCTATGCAAATTTTTAGTAGGAGGTAATTGCCGAGCCAAGAAAATAACGCGCTTACTCCGTATCGGAATAGCTGAACTCGTCCCATCAGCTTACTGTCAGTAAAAACCACATATTTATTGAGTAAAAAACCAAGTGTGAAAGCAATCAAAAAGCATAGGATGGAGCTTAAGGTGTATGCGGATACTACGTACGTGTTTGCTGCAAGCGAAATGTTGAAAATTCTTTTTTCAAAAAGAAATTGAAAGAATAGATAGAACAAAAACCAACTAGAAACTAAGTTGCTCCCTCCACATGCAGCATAATAGTAAGTTTGTCTGTCAAGAAGTCGGGCAAACAATGGGTAAAAGATGTCAAGGAAATTTCGTATTAATTTTCCCATTTGATTTGGTATCCTGTGTGTTTTCTAATGTTGATAACGGTATGTTGGTCTAGGTAAAGGTACTGACCCCTAATTCCTGTAAGCTTTCCTTGGACATGCCGCTGCTGATCCAAAGATAAAGATTTTACTTTGTCTGGATATTGTAAAACTGGATAGTTGAATTCCCAGATAGCATCGTCGTCGGTCCAATATTGAGATAGGTCTGTAGGAAGCTCCTCCTCCAATTGCCATTTTTGATCGTCCAAGGCAGCACCTTCATAGGATTCATTCTTGAGCATACGCTGCCAATTGGTCTTGTCGGTAAATTGTGTTTTCAGCGCCACCTCGAGCACGCCCGAAATATATCTGTTTGGTACTTCTGCTAAAACTATAGCAGCTGCAGCTCCCTGGTCTATCCAGCGAGTAGGCATTTGTGTGGTTCGAGTAATACCTACCTTTAATTGGTCGGTTTGTGCTAGGTAAACATAATGCGGCTGATTGTGATTTCTTTGTTCAAAGTCAATATCACGACCCAGTCCCAAATGGGCTTGGCAAAGTTCGGGGCGTAATATGCAAGGACTTGCCGCTGCTGCAGTGGAAAAGCATGAAAAACAAAAGCCCTCGCCAAATGTTTTGTTTATTTTTTTTTGACATTCTTGACAAAAAATTACGCCACTGAAGTGAAAAGAAATTTCTTGTCCGATGAGCTTGTTTAGATGGATTTCCTCACCTTCATGGGTAATCCAATATTGTACTGTTTCGGCATGAGCCGATTTCATTTTTTGGAGGATGAGTTCCATTACTCGGGCAATATATTCATCTTGTCCGCAAAATGATAGCAATAATCCCTTAGATCTTCACAAATGAGGTGTTCACCAGTAGCCTTTTCAAAGGTGTCTGCCATGGTAAGTAAAGTTTGATGAAAGAATTGTTTCATTTCTTCGATCGTCATGTCTTTGGTCCAAAGGTCAATTTTCATGGTGTTTTTGGACTTGGGATCCCAGATAGAAAGCAGAAAAGCAGCAGCTTCTGCGTTGTCAATCTGGCCATCACTCGCCGACCATAGCATGCGCAGTGGAAGTTGGTTTTCATTTAAACCAACCTGGATGTTGATTTCAGAGGTTTTGATAATTTCGCTCATTTGGGAACTTCGTATTTTTTTAGGATTTGATGATAAGGTAAGTTGAGTAATTCTGAAATGGCCGGTTCATTGGCTTCTATAAATTGTTTGACTATTCGATAACCTAAGAATCTACCCATCCGATCAGGGCTTTCTTGAGGCAAACCAATTGTGTATGGACCCTCATTTAAAAAATTCATGTTGAGTTCCTGATCAGTTTTGAATAGCAATTGTTGGTCTACGAGGTACTCCCAAACGCCTCTTTCAGCTTGAAGAGCCCATTGATAGTCTGCATTGTCGTAACGCAATAATCGGTGAATAGGGACTTCCGGACAAATGATTTCCATAATTGCCAACAGCTTTCCCCAACGGATCATCTCACTTGCGAAATTCTCATCTGTCGATTTAAGGACATTCGTGCTTAACCAAATGAGCAATGCATCAGAGGTTGCATATGCTGGACTCATACCAACTTTGATCCAGTCATAAAATTGCTGTGGGGGCAATGTTGCAATAATTGCGTTGTCTTGACCAAGGTAGCGCTCCTGACCTAAAACTATTGCTTTTGGTGACGCGTAAGCGCTTGCAGCAAACTGTGTGTATGTAAAGAAAATATCTTTTGCTAAAGGTGCTTTTGGTGCGAGGATGGAGAGTCTTTTAAAGGCGGCTTCAATTTCTTGAAAAGTGCGCAAGCGCCATTTGAGCCGACCATCTAATGCGCTAAATACCTTTTTGTTAAATGGATGTTCAAAAGTGCGATTTAGGCCGCTCATGAATGCGCTATCAGATTGTGTGGATACCTGTAATGCATATGGAAAGCAAAATTGAGAAAGATCAAAATCTGTGTTCATCAAAGATTTGATGAGGCGTCGCTGTTCATTGCTATTTGCGAATCGAAAGGAAGAGTCGAGGTTATGATAATTGACACGGTGCTTTGCGCTGGCTAAATCTATCTCATAAGGCTTGGACTTGCAAGAGAAAAGACCAATGAGCAGGAGTAGAGTACTGAGCTTCTGTATCATGAATATTGTTATTTTTGTTCAAAATTAACATTAATCAGGCAACATGAAATCACTCCGTTTTCAACTCATCTTAATTAGCTGCTTATTTTTTGGTCAAGCTGCCTCCACATGGGCTCAAGTAGTCTCAGAGAAAAAACTGCAGGGAGGTGTAATTGGCTCTGTAGGGCTTAATTTTCCACAGATGGGTACAAATCTACTTGGGAGCACACCTGGTTTTTCTTCGTCATTTGGCGTGAGCTTCACAAAAGCCTCCAAAGAATCTCAAAACATAGCCCTTACAGGTGGTATAGAGTTTGATATAGACCGCATTAATTATAATGTCACTGGTGAAGATGTTTTTTATCGCTTCACCGACAAGCAAATTAAAGCCAAAGACCAAACTGTGCTCACAGATGCGTTTTTCAATCTTACAGAGCGTACCTACGAGCCACTTTATTTGGCTCTTCCTATTGGGCTCACATTTAGAACAGATTTCATTGGAGATTACCGTGGTCTCTTGCGCTTTGGTTTGCGTAATCGATTTTTATTAACCAACACCGTTGACGACAAAGGTTACGTCGTTCCTTTTGCAGGGAGTGTTAGTGGGTCCGCTGAAGAAAATCTAGGTATGAAAGTCAATAAAGACCTCTTTTTTTATAATGCTAACCTAGGTATAAGTGCAGGCGTTGAATGGAACTTCTCCGGTTCAACTTGCTTATTAGTTGAACTAGGTTATAGTTACGGTTTTATGCCTTTGCACCTCACGGGGAAAGAACAAAATTATACTTTGTTTACGATAGATGAATCAACTCTCAATGAAAGTTATTTTAGAAATCAATCTACCCTCAATCAGGCTCAGCTCAAAATAACAATCTTATTTTAACATGCATCCAACAGCTCAATTCATTTCCCAATGGTTAGTATCCTATTTGCAAACAGCCCAAGCTAAAGGCTTTGTTGTCGGAATATCGGGTGGAGTTGATTCTGCTGTAACCTCTACACTTTGTGCACTAACAGGTGCGCCAACAATTTGTGTCACGATGCCTATTCGTCAGACGTCAGCAGAATTTAATCGAGCTACTGAACACATGCAGGACCTTCAAAAACGTTTTTCAAACGTAGAATTACTTACCGTTGAGTTAGGATCGACATTCGATGCAATAGGGTCTGTTTTGCCATCAAAAGCTACTGCTCATCAACTGACAATGGCCAATACGCGGGCTCGATTGCGGATGACTACCTTATATGCTATTGCTCAGGCAAATGGATGTTTGGTTGCCGGAACGGGGAATAAAGTGGAGGATTTTGGTGTTGGTTTTTACACTAAATATGGCGACGGAGGGGTGGATATCAGCCCAATTGCAGACCTTCTTAAAACAGAAGTTTTTGCGCTGGCACGTGCGCTCAATGTAGTGAGCTCTATTCAACTTGCTGCACCAACAGATGGACTTTGGGAAGATGGGAGATCAGACGAAGATCAAATTGGCGCCACCTATCCAGAGCTGGAATGGGCCATGTCCTTTGATGGAGACCCACAAACATTAAGCCCTCGTCAGCAGCAAGTGCTTTCTATTTACAGAAGTTATCATCGTGCTAACTTGCACAAAATGCTACCAATACCTGTTTGTACAATACCAAATGAACTCAAAGTATATTTGACTCAATGAGAAAAGCTATTTTTCTTTTCTTCTGTTTTTTATCGACGCTGGTAATTGCTCAAAAAAATACCCTCAAAGGTCTGACTGCATTGCAAGATGCCAACTACGGACTTGCACGTAGTTATTTTCAAAAAGAGAATTCCAAATCACCAATTGCTGCGCGCTATGGCTGGTCTCAATATTACATGAGTAGCTATGGTTTTGACGCAGATTCTGCTTATTTGTACCTTACCTTATTTGAACAAGCCTACGCTTCATTAGATTTAGATATAAATACGAAAGCAAAATTGCAGACTAAGTTATCCTTGCAAGACTCTATTATCGACTCACTTTTTAGACATTTGGCGACTCAAGAATTACAAGTATTGAAAGTCGATCCAAAAATTTCACGACTTGAAGTATTTATGCAGCGCTATGGCCAAAAATATCCAGATTATCTTCAGACATCCACTAGTTTGCGCGATTCTTTGGCCTTTGATTTAGCACTTACAGCTCATAGTGCTGCTGCTTATCAGGAATTTATATTGCGCTATCCGTTTGCAAAACAATATGAAGAGGCAAAAAGACGCTTTGAATTACTTTTGTATAAAGAGCAAACACAGCAAAATCGAGAATCTGATTATTTTGCCTACATAACCAAATATCCAGATGGTCCGTATGTAGAAGAAGCCTGGAAGCGCCTTTATGATAAATATATCCAAATGGGCACAATTGAGTCTTTTTCTAGTTTTATTGAAAACTATCCAAAAGCTCCTCAGATTGGAATGGCATGGAGACAAATTTATCGCCTTTACATGCGGACTTACAGTGTTGAGAAACTCAAGTCCTTTGAGGCTGACTATCCAAACTATCCCTTTATTGAAGACTTAGAAAAAGACGGCGAACTCTTGTTGAAACAATTATACCCTTTTATAGAGGGTCAGAAGTATGGCTATATAGATGCCGCTGGAAAGGAGATTATACCAGCTCAATATGATGATGTCAGTGCTTTCGTTGAAGGATTAGCTATTGTTTCAAAAGAAACTAAATACGGCCTCATCAATAAAAGAAATGAAGCTATTTTGCCATTTAAATACTTGGATGTTTCAATTGGTAAAGGAGGTTTTATTGTGGAAGATAGCGTTGGCTATATGTTGCTCGATTCACAAGGTCAATTTATTCAAAAGGATCCAATAGAATGGGAAGAGTTACAACAAGTCTTAACCGCTTATAATTGGCAAGTGGTAGAGGTCACTGACTCTCAACAAAATCGTTTTGAAATTGAGGAGCGGAATGGAAAAATGGGTGTGACAAGAAAGAGTAAAACCATACTGTCTTTTAAATACGATGAAGTTGCTTACACCGAAGAAAATCCGATGTTCATAGCCAAACAAGGCAGAAACCTTCTTTATTTTGATACCACTGGTAAGCGAATAGATTTTACCGGACTTGATTGGTTCTTGAATGCAAATGAGCTGGCGTCTTTTACCAAGGATGGTTATGCAGTTTGTTCAAAAGCTGGAAAGCTGGGCTTAATGGATCAGAAAGGCCGTATACTCATTAAGCATGCTTTTGAGTCTGCTCAGCCGTTTTGGGGTGGAGCGTGGGCTGTGCAACAAAATGGAAAGTGGGGGCTAATTGGATTAGATTCAAAAGTCATACTACCTTTTAAAAATCAAAAAATTATACCATTCCCTCCATTTGGATATCTTGTTGATGATGCTGGTGGATTAGGCTTAATTAGTACTTCAGGTAAATGGATCTTAAAACCTGAATATAAGACTATTAAATTAATAGATGATACTTACTTTTTGTTAGAAGATGCTGGTGGATTAGGCTTGTGTAGTAGCAACGGTTTGGTTCTTGTACCTTGTCAGTATCAGCGTATTGTTCGCTACGATGAAAATTCATTTCAGCTCACAACTTCTGAAGGTTTGGTGTATTTTTTGATAGATGACCAAAAGTTTTTGACTAAAAAGCCATGAATCGTACGCCAATTCAATCTGATCATTATCTCAAAGCGCTCATCGTCGTCTTTAGCGTCTATGTTGGATCCTTTGTGTACCTCGAGCTTACAACTGTTAAAAAGGAAGCTTTGCTCTCAGAAGAGGGATTGTATGAAGTTGCTCTTGAACAGATAAGTGAGGAGGAAAAAGATCAATTACGTCAAGAACTACAGGCCGATCAAGCAACAGATTTGCGAAGCATAGCTCGAGATGCGAACGATTCACGCCCATCGTCTAGGGATAATTGGTCTACTCAATCCGGCTCTTTAGGTCAAGGTGATCCGGAGCAGGCCGCACGCGATTTTGAGGCCGAAGTCTTTGCGCAAACGGGTGGTGCTGCAACTCGTGAGCGAATTTTACAAGAAAGTAACAAACGCATTGAGCAGCTCAAACAGCAAGGTAAAGTTACGCAAGCTAACAACTCACAAACTCCTGGTAATTCTTCCTATGAAGGGGCTGTAATGGTTGGGTTTAGTGTGCAGAATCGCACGGCATTTGAGGGAAATACTTGGTATGTGCGCAACCCAGGATATACCTGTGGATTCAATGCAGCCGGTTTGGTTTATTTACAAATTGAAGTCAATGCCGCGGGAAAAGTACTTGCTGCTACTTTTGTTCCGAGTAAGAGTAAAAACGCAAGCGCTTGTATGATAGAACAAGCGCTCAAATATGCCAAATTATCTCGTTTCAGTTCAGGGGCAGCAAATGCAAGTGGCTGGATTACCTACCAATTTGAAGCACAGTAGTCCTTGATACATAATTGATTAAAAAATAATCATTTTTTTGACGAGTAATTGATATTTTAATTACTTTTGAGCAAAGTACGCAAATGATGTATATCGCTCCAAACCTAAAGTTTTTACGCAAGAGAAAGGGTTTTTCTCAAGAAGAAATGGCTCAGTCACTAGGTCTCAATAGGTCTACTTACAGTGGTTATGAGAATGAAGTTGCACAACCTAGTTTAGAAATGCTTTTGCAACTTGCACAAGCTGAAAAAATACCTTTAGAAGTGCTGCTCTCGCAAAATTTAGCTCAACTTTCTATCTCAGAGCTAGAAGCTTTTCAGAGTGCTTGGAGAGGAGAAGCCCGTGGTCAGAATTTAAGGGTGCTTACCACGCTTGTCAATGCTCAAAATGAGGAGGAAATAGAACTTATCTCAGAAAAGGTCAGTGCTGGCTACACGAGTGGATATGCGGACCCTAGTTATTTGCAAGAACTCCCTACATTGCGTCTTCCATTTTTATCCAAGGATCGCAAATACCGCGCATTTCCAATTGTCGGGGACTCCATGCCTCCAGTTGTTCATGGTTCCTATGTGGTTGGTGAGTTTGTTCAAGATTGGTTGCGTTTGCCAACCAATTCCCCTTGTGTAGTTGTTACAAAAGAAGACGGGATTGTATTCAAATATGTTCAAAATCTACTTCAAGATCAGCAAATTTTACGCCTAAGTTCCACCAATCCATTATATGCGCCATTTGATGTTCATGTGGCAGAAGTCCTAGAAATATGGCGATTTGTTTCTTATATATCCCGCGAATTACCCGACATACAACTCGATCATGCGGCCTTAGGTAGTCAAATACGCGCCATTCAAGCTGATCTGCAAAGCGCACTGCGCAACCAATTGAAGTAGCTATATCTGCGCATTTTTTGTATTTTTGCGCTTCATTCAAACTAATATGACCATTCAAGTTACTTTTCCAGACGGCAACATTCGTACGTTTGACGCTGGAACCACCGCCATGCAAGTGGCACAATCCATTTCAGAAGGGCTTGCAAGAAACGTTTTAGCAGCTCGTATCGATGATCAAATAAGGGATGCTAATACGCCTCTAGATCAAGATTGCAAACTCCAATTGCTTACTTGGTCTGATGCAGATGGGAAATCTACAATGTGGCACTCCTCAGCTCACCTCATGGCTGAGGCCCTCGAATTTTTCTATCCAGGCATAAAACTTGCCATTGGTCCGCCTGTCGCAAACGGTTTCTACTACGATATAGATTTAATGGACTACACCATTTCTGAAAAAGACCTCGAAAAAATCGAGCAAAAAATGAAGGAGTTGGCCAAGCTCAAGAATCCATTTATTCGTCAAGAAATTTCCAAATCTGATGCAATTGCCTATTTTGAGCAAAAGCAAGATCCCTATAAATTAGAGTTGCTTACAGATCTCCCTGATGGCAGTATTACTTTTTACACGCAAGGTAATTTTACTGATCTCTGTAGAGGACCACATATTCCCGATACTGGATTTATCAAGGCAGTAAAACTTACAGCTATTGCCGGAGCCTACTGGCGTGGCGATGAAAAAAACAAACAGCTCACGCGTATATACGGTATTACTTTTCCTAAACAAGCTGAACTAACCGAATATTTAGAAAAGGTAGAAGAGGCCAAACGTCGCGATCACCGCAAGCTGGGTAAGGAGCTTGAGCTTTTTACTTTTAGTCAAAAAGTTGGTCAAGGTTTGCCACTGTGGTTGCCAAAAGGAGCGGCTTTGCGTGAGCGCCTAGAGAATTTCCTCAAAAAGGCACAACGAAAAGCAGGTTATCAGCAGGTGATTACACCTCATATTGGCAACAAGGAGTTGTATGTTACTTCAGGACATTACGAAAAGTACGGTGCCGATTCATTTCAGCCGATACGCACCCCAGATCCAAACGAGGAATTTTACTTAAAACCAATGAATTGCCCGCATCATTGTGAAATTTTTAAGAGTAAGCCCCGTTCCTATAAAGATCTGCCAGCTCGTTTTGCAGAATTCGGTACAGTTTATCGCTATGAACAATCAGGTGAGCTTCACGGTCTAACTCGAGTTCGTGGGTTTACTCAAGATGATGCGCACATTTTTTGTACACAAGAACAGGTCAAGGAAGAATTTAAGAATGTAATTGATATCGTTCTATATGTACTCAAAACCTTAAAATTTGAGAATTTTAAGGCCCAAATATCGCTAAGAGATAAAGAGAATCGCTCTAAATATATAGGTTCAGAAGAGAACTGGCAGCGTGCAGAGCAAGCCATTATTGAGGCAGCAGCTGAAAAAGATTTACCTACTGTTGTCGCATACGGAGAGGCTGCGTTTTATGGTCCAAAACTCGACTTCATGGTACAAGATGCTTTGGGTCGCGAATGGCAATTAGGTACTATTCAAGTCGATTATAATTTACCTGAACGCTTTGAGCTTGAGTACATTGGTGCCGATAATCAAAAACATCGTCCGGTGATGATTCACCGTGCACCTTTTGGTTCTATGGAGCGTTTTGTTGCCGTCCTGCTCGAACACTGTGCTGGTGACTTCCCACTTTGGCTCTCTACGGAGCAATTTATTGTATTGCCAATCTCTGATAAATACAACGACTACGCAGAAAAAGTTTCAGAATTCCTAAATAATTCCGATATTCGCGGACTTATTGATGATCGCAACGAGAAAATTGGAAAGAAAATTCGCGATGCAGAACTCAAAAAAGTACCTTTCATGCTTATCGTAGGGGAGAAAGAAGCAGAGTCTAACAGCGTTGCTGTCAGACAACGCGGAGTTGGAGACCACGGTAGCATGGACCTGAACAAATTTGCGGACTTGATTCAGGAAGTAATATCCGCAGAACTGGCTTAAGTTGAACTAACCACTGAATGAGAAGAAATTCAAAACCATTTGTAAAAAGAGAAGAGGCTGCTCAGCACCGCATCAATGAAAAGATTTATGCGTCTGAAATTCGTCTCGTTATCGAAGGAGAAGAACCACAAGTGATGAGCGTTGCCAAGGGCATTGCACTCGCTGAAGAACAAGACATGGATCTTGTGGAAATCTCTCCTAATGCTACGCCTCCGGTATGTAAAATCATGGACTACAAAAAGTTCATTTACAACCAAAAGCGCAAGCAAAAAGAACTAAAAGCCAAACAGAGTAAAGTCATTTTGAAAGAAATTCGCTTTGGTCCAAATACCGACGACCACGATTTCGCTTTTAAATTGGCACATGCTAAAAAGTTCCTTGAAGAAGGTAGTAAGGTTAAAGCTTACGTTTTCTTTAAGGGAAGAACCATCGTTTTCAAGGACAGAGGAGAAATATTATTGCTCAAATTTGCCCAAGAACTCGCTGACCTTGGTGCTGTTGAACAGCTACCTAAGTTAGAAGGTAAAAAAATGATCTTAATGATCAACCCCAAAAAGAAATAAGAAGCTGATATAGAAGTTTAACTCAAAAAAAAGCAAGCAAATGCCTAAAATGAAAACAAAATCCAGTGCAAAGAAGCGATTCACCATCACTGGAAGTGGCAAAATCAAGCGCAAGCATGCATTTAAAAGTCACATCCTTACCAAAAAGGCCACTAAACGTAAGCGCAATCTTACGCACGCCGGTTTGGTTCACGATGCTGACCTCTCCAATGTGAAATTGCAATTGTGCATGAAATAGTCCCTTAAACGGTTAATAAATTGTAGAACCCGGTACCGAGTCCCTTAAGTCTTCAAATGAAGCACTCCTTACCAAAAAATTTAAAAAAATATGCCAAGATCAGTAAATCACGTCGCATCAAGAGCTCGTAGAAAGAACTTGATGAAATTGGCCAAAGGATACTTTGGTCGTCGTAAAAATGTTTGGACCGTAGCAAAAAACGCCATTGAAAAAGGGCTTGTCTATGCTTACTCTGGACGTAAACAAAAGAAAAGAAACTACCGTTCACTTTGGATCACGCGTATCAACGCGGGTGCTCGCCAACATGGCATGAGCTATTCTCAGTTTATGGGTGCCGTACACAAAAGTGGTATTGAACTGAATCGCAAGGTACTTGCTGATTTAGCCATGAACCACCCTGAAGCTTTCAAAGCAGTTGTAGATACGGTAAAGAAATAAGTTTGAATCCTATATCAGCTTGAAGCCATTAGTCTGTTGATTAATGGCTTTTTTTTTAAGTGGAGATGATACGTATTGGAATAGTTGGATTTGGTTATCTTGGGCGTGTCCATTATGGATTGCTAAAGGACTTTTGTACCCATTTTGAAGTAGTGGGTATCCACGACCATAGTTTGATGGCAAAGGACCTTTCCTCAGCTGAAGATTTTCGCAATCTATCCATTTTTCGCTCCTATCAAGAGCTTTTGGATGCCGTGGAGGCAGTAGCCATTATTGCCAGTACGCCTTCGCATTATCAACTAGCTGAAAAAGCGCTGCTTCTAGGCAAGGCTGTATTCGTAGAAAAGCCGATGTGTGCAAAGCTCGACGAAGCAATCCAATTAAGAACATTGGTAGGAGAAAAAAAAGCTTTTTTACAGGTGGGACACGTAGAACGTTTCAATCCGGCGTTTAGGGCTGCGGCATCTTATATAGGTGAAGGCAAGATGCTTTATTTTGAATCCAAGCGCAGTGCTCCATTTCAGCAAAGAGGTGCTGATATTTCCGTTGTGTTAGACCTCATGATTCACGACATCGATTTACTACTTTCCATTTCTCATAGCCGGGTCCGATCGGTAGAAGTCAAAGCTATCCGAATGCATAGTCAGTATGCAGACAAGGTTAGGGCGGAGCTCTTATTTGAAGATGGTTTGCATGCAATTCTATTCGCCTCACGTCTTTCAGCGCATAAAGAAAGAGCTATACATCTGGAGTCTACAACACAACTTGTTAAGTTAGATTTACTCCAAAAAACAGCATTAGTAGAGGCGCTACATGAGAAGGATGAAAAAGTCCTTGAGGTTTTGCCCACTAATGCACTACTTGAGCAATGGCAAAATTTCGCAGATGCACTACTCGCAAAGCGTCCACCACTTGTAGGAGTAGAAGCAGGGTATGCTGCTTTAGACTTAGCATATCAAATTGATGAGCTTGCAACCGCGATGATTTCACAAAATAGTGGGCAATAAATACAATAATGATGTTTCATTTACGTTCCGTTAACATGGTTTACCGTTACCTTTTATTTTTGGTATTGTTGTTGAGTGCTTGTGTGAAAAACAATCCAGATCCATCTTGGCTTGAAGTCAATGAATGGACTCTACAAGCCAATCCAACCTTAAATGGTGAAGATGGCGAGCTAACACATAGCCTTACTGATGCTTGGGTCTATATTGATGATCAACTCATTGGTGTCTTTGAAGTACCGTTTAAAATACCAGTTTTAAAAGAGGGGACAGTGAATGTTCGGATTTATCCAACAATTCGAGTCAACGGAATCTCAGCTACTAAGATGCGTAATGAACATATGGTTCCTTTCGAAATAACAGGGGAACTTGTTAAAAATCAAACGTGGAGTATTGCTCCTGTGACTCATTACAAGGACAATGTCAATTTCTGGACCGAAGACTTTGAAGACATCAATATCAAACTCACTGACGATCCTAACACATCTTCAGCACATCTCACTTTAGCCAATGACTCACTACAATGGTTCAATGGCAACTACTATGGAAAAGTATTGCTCTCTGCTACAGATTCTATTTGGGTAGCCTATACTAATCAAGATCAACAACTCAGTATTCCAAAAAACAAACAGGCAATGCTTGAAATTGATTACTGTAATTCTGTTCCATTTACCAATTACTTACTTTTTGTGAATTCCAGCGGAACCAATGAAAACCCAATGGTCACTATGAACAAAAGTCCTTTGAACGCTTTACGTTGGAAAAAAATCTACATTTTACTTAGTGAAGTAATTACAGCTGGTCCAAATAACACCAATTACGTTCAAGCATTTAGGGCTTTTTACGATAGTTCAATTGAGACCAATCTACTATTAATTGATAACATCAAAGTGGTATATTTCTGATGAAAGATCGGTTTTGGATAGCATTTTTGATGGGACTAGACCTACTAACAGCAGGTAGTTCTTGGGGTCTATTCTTTTATGTCCGACAGGTACAAATAGAGGGTAAGCCATTTCATGCCGATGAAAATTTTTGGTTAGGAATTCTCTTTCTACCACTTTTTTGGGTCTTATTTTATACTATCCAAGGTACTTATCACGACATCCGTCGTTTATTTCGATTGAAAGTTTTGAACTTGAGTTTCGCCGCTTCCTTCTTTGGGACACTTGTCCTGTTTTTTACGCTATTATTAGATGACGAAGTTCGTAGTTACCAAAACTATTATCAGTTAACTATATGGCTTTTCATCATTCATTTGAGCTTCACTTCATTTGGTAGGATTGTTTTTACTACCATCCTTATTAAGTATATAAAGGCAGCGGGCCATGGTTTCAAAACCCTCATTATTGGAGGCAATGAACGTGCCGTTGAGATCTATCAGGAATTACTTGCTGCACCCAATATGATCAATCATTTTGTTGGTTTTATTCAAGTGAATGGACGCGATAACTTGCTCGTTCCTCAACTTCCTCACCTTGGCAAGCTTAGTGATTTGCAACCAGTATTAGCGCAACACCAAGTAGAGGAGGTTATCATTGCAATTGAAAGTTCAGACCACGACCGCTTGCAATCTATTATTGCGCGCATCGACAATGGTAAAATTCGCATTCGAATTTTACCAGATATGTATAGCATTTTAGCTGGATCGGTGGATATGACCAATATTTATGGCGCTTTACTCATAGAAATTAATCCGGATGTAATGCCATATTGGCAAAGAGCCGTAAAGCGGTTAATGGATATTCTTGTAGCTAGTGTAGCCCTCGTTTGTTTAATTCCGTTCTTTATTTTTTCAGCAATAGCAGTCAAATGGTCTTCACCCGGACCCATATTTTTCTTGCAAGATAGGGTAGGTCGAGATGGAAAGTGCTTTAAGATCATTAAGTTTCGAACCATGTATACGGATGCTGAAAAAGCGGGCCCCCAACTCTCTAAAGAAGGAGATCCACGAATTACACCCATTGGTCTATTTATGCGTAAAACACGTCTAGATGAATTCCCGCAATTTTTTAACGTACTTCTAGGTCAGATGTCTTTGGTTGGTCCAAGGCCAGAGCGACAGTTTTACATTGATCAAATAGTAGCTGTTGAGCCTCAATACATGCACCTCACTCGTGTGAGGCCTGGAATTACTTCCTGGGGGCAAGTTAAGTATGGCTATGCAGAAAATGTAGATCAAATGCTACAACGCATGAAATTCGACCTCATTTATATGAAAAATCGCAGCTTGGCACTTGATCTCAAAATCATGTTTTATACGGTTATTATTGTATTTAAGGCACAAGGCAAATAAGTTTTGTTGCATATTAATAAAATAACTATCTTTGCACCCTTAATTCACTTATTTATCAACCTGGGTTTCGTACCCAAAACTGTAAAGAACAATGGCAACACGCATTCGTCTTCAAAGACACGGTAAAAAAGGCAAACCATTTTTTCATTTGGTAGCTGCAGATAGCCGTGCAAAACGCGATGGTAAATTCATCGAAAAACTCGGAACTTATAATCCAACTGCTAATCCTGCTGTGATTAACATCAATTTTGATGCTACTCTTGCATGGGTGCAAACTGGAGCGGAAATGTCCGAAACTGCTCGTGCTATTCTATCTTACAAAGGAGTATTGTACAAAAATCACTTGCTTAACGGCGTGAAAAAAGGTGCACTTACTGCAGAGCAAGTAGAAGAGCGTTTCAACAAGTGGTTGGCAGACAAAGAAGCTAAAATTGAAGGTAAAATTACCGGCTTAGCTAAAAATGCAGAGAAGGAGAAAGCTGATCGCATGGCAGCTGAAGCCGCTGCTAACGAAGCAAAAGCTGCTGCTGTAGAAGCAAAAAACACACCAGAAGTAGAAGAGGTGGCTGAAGAAGCTCCTGCTGCTGAAGAAGTAGTTGCTGAAGAGGCTCCTGCAACTGAAGAAGTAGTTGCTGAAGAAGCTCCTGCTGCTGAAGAAGTAGTTGCTGAAGAGGCTCCTGCAACTGAAGAAGTAGTTGCTGAAGAAGCTCCTGCAACTGAAGAAGTAGTTGCTGAAGTGGCTCCTGCTGCTGAAGAAGTAGTTGCTGAAGAGGCTCCTGCTGCTGAAGAAGCATCTGAAGAAGCTGCTGCTGAATAAGCATATGCAAATTCAAGATTGCTATTATTTAGGTCTTATTGCGAAACTTCACGGATTCAAAGGTGAAGTTTCGCTGTTTTTAGACGTTTCTAATCCGGCCGATTACCAAGGTCTTGATGCACTCTATTTAGATATCAACGGTCAGCTTACTCCATTCTTCATTGAAGGTTTCAAACTTAAAAATAAAGGATTTGCTGCTATTAAATTTGAGGGTGTTGAGACAGAAGAAGCTGCTAAGCGTTTAATTAAAAAGAAAGCATACCTTCCATTGGAAGTTTTACCTGAATTAGACCAAACTTCATTTTATGATCACGAAGTCATTGGTTTTCAAGTTTTTGATACCGATAAAGGTGCAATAGGTATAGTAGAGGATATTATTGACATGACGGCAAACCCGTTGCTCCAAGTTAACTTTAATGGCACCGAAATCCTGATTCCTATTTTTGACAGACTCATTGAGAAAGTAGAGCGCAAAAAAAAGGAGCTCTATATCAAAGCTCCTGAAGGTCTTATTGATCTTTACCTGACTAATTAGTCATTAGACCCATTGCAATCTTCATGCGAATAATTTTCTTGGCGGCTGCGTCTACCTGGGCCTTGAAAACTGCGTCATGATGATAATGTGCTAAAATTTCACTGTGTGCTTTTTTAGCATCTAGAGGCATTAGTACAATATCACAGCCAGCGGCAACAGCCTTGTAGGCTGCTTCTGGAACGGCAATTACACCACCCATGTTCATGGCGTCTGTCACAATTAATCCTTTGAAGCCCATTTCTTTTTTGAGCAAGTCCGTGACGATAGCTTTAGAGCAAGTAGACGGGAGGCCATTGGTATTGTATTTGTTATTGTTTTGCACGGCAATATGAGCTACCATTATAGAAAGCACACCTTGTGCAATCAATGGTGGGTAATTTTGAATTTCTTTGAGCTCTCCGTCAATTACCTGCAACGCTTTGTGCGTGTCGCCAGATACCAAACCGTGTCCGGGAAAGTGCTTAGCAGTAGCAATAATACCTTGTTTTTGTGTTTCTTCAATAAATGCACCCGACCAGGGAATGATATTTGCCGGAACAGCGCCAAAGCTTCTGAAACCTACTGTAGCATTCGGCGACATGTCTACCACAGGCGAGAAATTGTAATTGATGCCAATTGCATTGAGATCTTTAGAGATGGTTTGTGCACAGTTGCGTACTTCATCAATAGATTTCATTTCATTGGCTTTCTTTACAACTGCAGACCCCATTATTTTGCGGTTTACCAAGCTTGGTTCTGCATCAGCGCTATACAAGAATGGTAAATTACCGTAGGCTTTATTTTGTTTTTCAAAATCGGTAATCCAGGATGTGAATCCTTCTTTGGTTCCATTGAGCATAAGTAAACCACCAATGACACGGTCTTTGATGTGCTGGTCTATGGTAGACTTTTCTTGACCTAAACGCCCCACAGCAGGCATAATGAGTTGGGCAACGATTGCGGTGTCATCAAGACTTGCAAATACTGACTCTACAGCTGCATCCAGATTTTCATTTTCTTTCAAGAAATCGGAAAGCGTAAAAGAGGTTGGAACTTTAGGTTGTTCTGGGGCTTTGGAGACTTTCGTTTCGCTGGATTGAGCACATGCTTGAAACAGAAGCATTGCAGCGCTTAAGGAGAGTAAAATTCTTTTCATACATCAAAATTAAAAACAAAGTGTACACTTCGCACAAGTTTAGCTTAAATTCGGCATCTGATTATAATAAACTTACATCCATGCTAAAAATAGGCTTGATTCCTTTATTTCTACTGCTTTTCACTCATGTTCAATCTCAAAATTTTTATAACCGAGATACCATACAGCTCATTGAGATATTCTTTTCCTTTTCAAATTGGGATGCACAACTCGACGCCAACGAAGCATCTGAAACTTATATTTACGCTGATTCCGTTCGAATTAACGGGGAGGTATTCGATTCGTGTGGTGTTCGGTATAAAGGGAATAGTTCTTATGACCCATTTAGTCAGAAGAATCCTTTTCACATCGAACTCAATACGATCAAAGCAAATCAAGACTATCATGGAATTACCGATCTAAAGCTCTCAAACGGTTATAAAGATCCTTCTATGATCCGTGAAATTTTGTCTTATCAAATACTGTCGCAATACATGGATTGCCCTGGTTCCAATTTTGCTCGTGTTTACATTAATGGTGAATACAGAGGTGTTTATACCAATAATGAGTCTATTTCCAAAGACTTTAATCTAGCACACTACTACCTGAAGGATACCTATTTCAAATGCAACCCAATGGGAGGGGCGGGTCCCGGTTCGAATGCGAGCCCAGATCTAAAATATTTAGGTGCAGATAGCAGTGCATACACAAATGCCTACGAGCTCAAATCTGATTTTGGTTGGAATCGAATGCTGAGCTTATGTTCAATCCTCAATAATGATTTTCAGAACATCGAAAATGTGCTAGACATTGATCGCGCTATATGGATGTTGGCTTTTAATAATGTATTGGTAAATCTGGATTCTTACAGTGGAGCTTTTAGACAGAATTATTACCTCAGTTGGGATATAAATGGACGCTTTGTGCCAACAGTATGGGACTTAAATATGAGTTTTGGTGGTTTCCCAGGCGGAACAGGCACTGGTACTACGGTACCAACCACCCTAGACCCATTTTCCAATGCCAATTCAATCAATCATCCACTGATCAAGCAAATTTTGACAGATCCTATGTACAAACGTATGTACATGGCGCATGTTCGTACAATTGTCGAAGAAACTTTTGCAAATGGAGCCTATGAGACATGGGCGCAAAATCTGATGAATCTAGCGGATTCTTCTATTCAGGCAGACCCTTATAAATTTTTCACGTATAGCCAATTTTTAAATGGCCTTACTACGGCAGTTACTTTTGGTGGAGGGCCTGGTGGCGGAACGAGTATTCCTGGGATCACGGCACTCATGGATGCGCGCGTTCAATTTTTAAGTACGCATCCTGACTATACTTTACAAGCGCCCACTATATTGAATCACGGCGCAAGCTCTACTACGCTTCCATACGGAACTACCGTTACAATCCTAACTACAACTAACAATGAAACTGCGGTGTATTTGGGTTATCGAGGTAACCATCAACTGCAATTTAATCGTATTCAGATGTACGACGATGGTTTACATAATGATGGTGTTGCTGGTGATCACATTTATGGAGTGGAGGTGCCAATAGATGGTCTTACTTTTGAATATTATATTTATGCAGATAATGCAAATGCAGGTATTTTTTCACCTGCTCGCGCCGAGCACGAATATCATTCACTTTCGGTGGTTTTTCCAGCACCAGCAGTCGGTTCGGTTCTTATCAATGAGCTTTTAGCCGTAAATGACGCTTTGCTTTTTGACCCGAGTGGAGAAGATGATGATTGGATAGAATTGATCAATACAACCAATGCTGCAATTGACTTGGCAGGTTTTTATCTCTCTGATGATCCACTTGATCTAGTACAGTGGGCAATTCCTGCGGGTACGTTGATACCTGCCAATGGCTATTTATTGATCTGGGCAGATAAGGACATGGCGCAGGAAGGGCTACATGCGTCTTTTAAACTTAGTTCTGATGGCGAGTATGTCTATTTGTCTCATGGCACAAATGTTCATGATCAGGTAGCCTTTGGCCCACAATTAGCAAATATTTCTTTTGCGCGCTGCCCAGACGCAGGTTTAGATTTTGCAACGATCATACCTACGCCCATAGCTACCAATAATTGTCAGATTGGAACTCCTGAAAATGGAATGCTGCAGATTCAGATTTATCCAAATCCTGTTAGTGATCAGCTGACGATAGCTAATCAAGAAGAAAATACAACTCTGCAGATTTATGATTTGAATGGCCGTCAGATTCTTACTCAACCGCTAATTCCAGGTAATAATGTGATTGATACCGTTGAATGGTCAAGTGGGTTTTATGTATTGAAGATGCAGGCTAAGAAAGGAATGCAATTGATTAAGTTGATTAAAAACTAGCTCATTTACCCCTTTTTTTCTTTGGTTTCCCGTACTTCTCTTGCATCGCTTTTTTGTGATCGTAACGGACATTAACCTTTTTATTTTTTGCCTTTTTTTCGTGGAAAGATGGGCCAACGTTTTCACGTTTTGGCAATTTGATGAGTTTGCCCGGTATTTCTAATTTTGGTTTTTCAAACTCAAGCAGTTCATCGGTCAGTGCTACCTCTTCAGGGATTGGGCTGAAAGTGAGCGATTTTTCCATCAAAGTCTCAATTGCTTGGAGTGCTGTGCTATCTTTTTCAGCTACAAACGTAAGCGCAATTCCATTTTTATCAGCGCGCCCAGTTCTTCCAATACGGTGTATGTAATTTTCTGGATTTTCTGGGATATCAAAATTTACCACGTGTGAAACGTCGGTGACGTCGATACCCCTGGCAATGAGGTCGGTTGCAATCAAGATACTAATTGATCCGTCCTGAAATTGTTGGACTGTATTGAATCTGAAATTTTGGGCTTTATTGGAGTGAATGATACCCAAACGTTCTTCATAAGTTGGTTCGAGTGCCTCATGTAATCGATCGGCCAAGGATCTTGAGGCCACAAATACCAGTATTTTAGCATGTTCGGGAGCTTCATCAAGTGTGAATTTCAATAATTCAACTTTTGATAAAAAATTAGGTACAGGGTAGGCAATTTGGTCGATTTTTTCCAAAGGTGATCCTGCGCGTGCGGCCTCAATTCTAAGTGGAGCTATAAGATATCCATCAAGAAAAGTAGCAACCTCCTCTGAAAGGGTTGCCGAAAATACCATAAATTGTTTTTTTGCTGGTAAAAATTCAAATATGCGCAACAACTGTGGTCTAAATCCTAGACTCAAGGTTTCATCAACCTCATCTATGACAACTTTTTTGATGTGCTTGAGTTGTAACGAACCGCTTGCAGCTAAATCCAAAACACGCCCAGGTGTACCAACGAGAATATCAAGACCTTGCAGCACCATTGCTGCTTGTGTGCTCATGTTAGCCCCTCCAAAGACACCTCCGACAGCTACATTCATATAGGAGCTTAGTTTTTCAATTTCACTAACTACTTGAGTGACCAATTCTCTTGTGGGTACAATAATTAATATTTGGGGATGTGGTTCTTTTGAAAATTTCCACATACAAAGACAAGGTAGAATATAGGCAAGTGTTTTACCCGTTCCTGTTTGAGCGATACCAATAGTATCCTTGCCTGACATCATGACATTGAAACTTACCGCTTGGATAGTGGTTGGGTTTTGATAACCAAGGTCATCTAATGCATTCCAGATAGGTTTCTTTAAATTTAAATCGCGAAAAGTCATATGGCAAAGATGACAATAATTCAGCAACAAAAAAGGCTCCTAACGGAGCCTTTTCATAATAAAACCTGATTTTACCTTAATGTTTCTCATTATGTTGTTTACCACCTTGGGTGTGTGCCTTCATTTCAGCTTTCATTTTTTCAAATTGGGCAGCGGTTAGGATATTTTTAAGCATTTCTATTTGTGCTTCACGATTGGATTTAATAATGCTCCTTTTTTCCTCGTCAGAAAAATTACTGTTTCTGATACCATCATTCTTTTGGGCAATCCCTAAGTTGATGATGTAAACTTGTTCTTTTTGAGCTTCTGTAAGTTGGAGCTCACTGGCCATTTTTTCAGTTTGAAATTTGGCACGTTCTTCAGGACTTTTGGGCTCGTGATTGTTAGGTGCTGGTTGTTGTGCAAAGGCAACCGCAGTTAACAGTAAACTCATCGCGATCAAACTTAATTTTTTCATAGTTCTATAATAAGTGTTCAACATGTCTCGTTCAACGAAAATACGTAAAAAAGTTACATGAATGTTTGCTTGCTCTTGTGCTTTATTTAACTTCGTGTCAAATGAATCTGGCCAACGAACATCCGATTATAAGACGAAAGTACGAGCAATTAGTTGCTTTGCAAAGCCAAACAAGTTTCTTTGATCAAATATGGGTGCAGGATTTGCTACACGCTAATTGGCAGTATCTTCTAGATGACCAACAGGAACCCATCGCTAGAATTCCAATTGCTCGTAAATACGGCTTAAAGGCATACTTGCAGCCTCTTTTTATCCGTTCCTTAAGATTATATGCGGATGCTCCCGTTGAAGAGCTGAGCGTATTGAAATCAAAATTATTCTTACACCTCAATTTTGAATTGCCAACTCAATTTGCGCCTTCTCAATCCTATGGAAAATATCAGTTATTAGCATGGCAAGATGGAATTGCCCAAATTAGATCCAGTTATTCAGAAAATATAAAACGCAACCTGAAGAAAACCAAAGAGTTGAACATGCAGCCTATCAGCTACAAGCAATTTCAAACATTTTTCATAGCGCAAAAAGGGGAGAATCTAGGTAATTTAAATTCGTCTGCTTGGTCTCGCTTGGATTCTTTGTTTGCTGTTGCTCAACAAAAGGAGCAAGCATTTTGTGTTGGGGCTTGGAAGGATGATAAACTTTTAGCAGTAGGGTTATTCTTTCGTTACAAGGAGCAGCTTTATTTCATGAAAGGTACACTTAACGAACAAGGCAAGCGTCAAAGCGCATTGGTTTTTTTAATAGATGCTGTACTAGATCAATTTGCAATTGAGTGTAAGACCTTAGATTTCGTTGGTTCAAACCAAGAAAGTATCGCCGCATTTTATAAGAAATTCGGTGCTACAGATCATTATTATCACATAGTAAAAGGTCGAATCCCTATGGTTTAGTTCCTGGATTTCCTCTTACTTATATAAAAGCTCATCTATAAATAACCATGTTGGATTACCTGCTCCTAGATGCCACTCGGGAAGTTTGCCAGGATTACTAACTGTGTATTTTAAATAACTGTATTTTAGTGTTTTATCACTATTCACTTCAAGTACTACTTGATTTTTCAATGGATTTTTATCTGTGGACATCGCTTGTGGAAGGGTCCGCTGTTCAATTAGGTAAAAATTGATTCCATCCGTACTACCTTCTACTTTGATTGCACTTGGTGCAAATATCCAGGATTTATGATCTTGGATGAACGAACAGCCAACTTCCGTAAAAGCTTTTGGGGTCTCAAAGCGGATGACGGCAACGACGTCTTGATTATAAAAACCTTGGTAATCTCCAGTTCTAAATTCATTACCACCGAGCAAACCATCAATAAGTGCATCTTTGCCAGATGCCGCATATTGGTTTGAATAGTTGCACATAAGTTCGAGCTGAATGTTTGGGTCTTTTTTAATAAAATAGGAGCTTACAATTGGGCTTGAATTGACTTTACTTCGCTTAGTTACTGCTTTATCTGTATACACTCCTTTGATGGAAATAGAACAATTAGATTTGATGTAGAAAGGTTGGTCATATACTTGCCATTTAGAATCATCTAGTTGAAAATAAAGATTTAAGCTTTCTTCGGATGCTATTTTGGGCAGATCTACAACAGCTATTTCTATTCGCAGGGAATCTTCAAAAACACGTTCTTCTGTTTTGATAAATGGTACTGGAACAAAGTTTGAAGGAACCTTTTTTAGAATGGGTGCTTGTGCCGTGGTTCTCATTATAGGCTCGGGTCCCATCTCATAAGAAAGTAAACCTCCTTGCAAGAGTTGCTCATGACTGATTTCCATTTTTTCGAGAAGCTTTCCATTCCAATAAACTTGCTGTAGGTACTTGTTAGCTTCTGATTGCCCTTGGCAGTTGATAGAGATACTCTTGCCATTTTCTAAATGAATGGTTGCGTTGTTTACAATTGGGCGCCCAATTTGATAAATAGGATTTCCTGGTGCAATAGGGTAGAGTCCAAGAGAACTCCAAACAAACCATGCGCTCATCTGACCGCAGTCTTCATTTCCCGAGAGTCCATCTGGAGTATTATGGTACATTTCTTTTAGGATGCGATCAATGTAGAGCTGTGTTTTGTAGGGTGCATTTGTATAATTATATAAATAGGCCATGTGATGAGAGGGTTCATTGCCATGAGCATACTGTCCTATAAGACCTGTGATGTCGGCTTGCTCACGACCACTTAACTTCATTTCGGTCGTAAATAGTCTATCAAGCCACACTTCCAAAGAGTCGGGTCCGCCTAGTAATTTACTGAGTAATCCAATGTGTTGAGGAGCATACATGGAATATTGCCAAGCATTTGCCTCTGTATAGTTGAAATTTACCTCTGAGGGATCAAAAGGACCATACCATTGTGCGCCGCGGCGAGCACGCATGAATTTACTGTTGGGATCGTATAGATTGACAAAGTTGTAACTGCGTAGTTCGAATTCCTCGGCTACATCATGAGCGCCAAGGGCATTAGCCATTGTGGCGATACAGAAATCATCATAGGCGTATTCCAATGTTCTAGACACCGATTCAGGTTCATCTGAAGCACTAATAAAACCATTAGCGGCAAAAGCCGGTTTCCCAAATTCATTCATTTTGGCTGTTGCCACCATTGCTTTGAGGGCCTTATTCGCATCAAAATCACGAATCCCCTTAAGGTAGGCATCCGCAATAACGCTTACGCTATGATATCCAATCATACATTCTGTTTCGCAAGCGGCCAATTCCCAAACAGGAAGGTCGCCCCCTTGCTCATATTGTCTCAGAAAAGTTCGGATATAAGCTGAGCTTCTCTCTTGGTCAATGAGTGTAAATAGTGGGTGATTTGCACGGTAAGTATCCCATAAGGAAAAAACGGTATATTGTTTATCACTGAGCACATCTAACTGATGTATTTTTTGATCTCTACCTCGATAGCGTCCATCAACGTCGCTGATCAAGTTGGGAGCTACCATGCTGTGGTATAACGCAGTATAAAAAATAGTTTTCGTTTCGGGGTCGGCATCTAAACTGATTTTATGGAATTCGTGGTTCCATTTTTGAAGGTTTTCATTATAAACTTTTGGAAGTGAAAAATGTGGTATTTCTGCACTGAGGTTCATTTGAGCCCCTTCGATATCTACATGCGACATGCCCACCTTGATCAATAAGTCTTTGGTATTGATTGGGAATTCAAGTAGGAGCTTCATTTGACCATTTTGATCCCTTAATTCATGTTTAATATAAGGGATTGACGTAGTAAGGTGGAAGTAAAAGTGTTGTTCGTTAGCCCATGCTTCCGAGCTGCGCATACCGCAGATATTTTGTTTGTCTATGATTTGAAAAGACCCTTTGATCAGTTTGTCTCGGTAATTGAGATCGAGTAAGATAAATTTGCGCTCATTGGCATTCATAAACGTATATTGATGAATACCTGCTCTTTCAGTACATGACAAATTGACCCGGATGTTTTCATCCTCGAGCAATACCTCATAAAAGCCTAGGCGTGCTGCTTCATTTTGATGACTGAATCGAGCACCATAGCCATCCGGATCTTCAAATTTGCCTTGCCATTTGGCTTCGCCACTTTGTGGTACAACCAATAAATCTCCGTAATCAGGAACGCCTGTTCCACTGAGGTGTGTGTGGCTGAAGCCATATATGATGGAGTCAGTATAATGATAGCCGCCGCAGCCATCCCAGCCATCGTAGCGTGTATCAGGGCTGAGTTGCATCATGCCAAAAGGTGCGCAAACTCCAGGGAAGGTATGGCCGTGACCACCGGTGCCAATTAAGGGGTCGACGAGCATGATTGGGGGTAAATCTGTTTTTTTGCTTGTACCTTGGTTGTTAAATCCTGCTGTTCCAAATCTTTGCTGTGCTTTGTCACTTGCTTTTTGTAAGGCAGGAACCTGTGCAAGGCTTTGTAAAGAAAGCAAGAGGGTAATGATGAAGCTATGTAATTTGATCATGAATGGAATTTTCGTTTGTTTAGCGCGCCGAATCTGCGATTACCTTTACCAAAGTAGTCCCAGATAATCAAGCCGTGGTAGCGCATTGGAGTAAATTCGAACTTGGGTCTTTTTTTGTAGAAGGTGCTGAACTGACTGTACAGTGCCATATGTGCTAAGAATACCTGCCAAGTGAGAATTGGTTTACCCTTAACTAAAAACTGTAGAGCAGCAAGCCCGTCGAGTGCCATTCTTAAAAATAACAAAGGGAATAAAAAGCGACGTTGGTTCTTAACGATCATCCAAAGGCTATTTCTGAAATTTAAGAAGACTTTTCGAGGGCTTTCGTAGCCTAGTGTGCCACCACCTAAGTGATAAACTTTAGAGGCTGGTAGACAGTATAATTTTCTGCCTTTATTGGAGAGTCTCAAACATAAGTCAATTTCTTCCATGTGGGCAAAGAAGTCGGAATCAAAACCGCCTGCGTGGTGAAAATCATTGCTCCGAATGAGCAAAGCAGCACCCGAAACCCAAGATACTTCTTGTGGGCTGTCATATTGTTGCTCATCGACTTCTGTCGTATCAAAAAGTCGGCCACGGCAAAAGGGGAAGTAAAAGGTGTCTAGGTAGCCGCCCGCTGCACCGGCATGTTCAAATTTATTGGGGTTTTGATCTGCAAGTATTTTGGGGCCTACGGCCGCAACTTCAGGATTTTTAGCTAAAAAATCAAGAAGAGGATCCGCCCAATTTTTAGTCAACCTCACATCGCTATTGAGGATAAAATAGTGTTCGTATTTATCTTTTATTTGCGTTAGTGCTTGGTTGTAGCCTCCAGCAAATCCAAAGTTTTGTTGGAGCTCGATCAGCTGAACCTGTGGGTAATTTGCCTGTAAAAAAGCGATGGAGTCATCTGAACTTGCATTATCGGCGATTATAATTTCCCAATTTGGACTATTTTCAACAACACTTGGTAAATAGGTCTGCAAGTGTTGCTTACCGTTGAAGTTGAGAATGACAATGGCGTTTGGCATTGACTTTAGTATTGGCGATAGAAATCATTAGAATTACCACCAAAATGCTTGACATTCATCATATTTGGATCGTCTACAGTTCCGTTAACAGTGTTGCGCCTTGCTAAAATTTGTTGCCAAGCTGGATTGCGCAATTCACCAACCATATCAGAATGGAGCAAGCGGTGATTGTTGGTTACTAAATCAGGGTTATAAAAAACAAATCGACGGTTACTGTAGATTCCTATTTTATCATAGGTCCAGATTTCATATGGATATTCGCTCGGAGATGATTCCTTAACAACAACTGAATTTGGTTGCCCATACTTTAAATAAACGCGTCCGCGGTCGGTTTCAAAGCCTTCCATATAGTTGTTTGCGAAGTGCTTTTCAACGGATTGAACTTGGCTACGGTATTGGATCCAATCTTCATATGCTTTGGAACCCGAAGTCTGATACCAAAACGCCTGTAGGTGCTGGCGCATTTGCGATGTGTCATTTTGCTTGAGAATTTCTATAAGAGATCGGATTTCGCCAGGTTTAGCGATAGGAATCAGGCTTTCTAGGAAGTAGGCAATGCTATCTTGGTGTATGGAGGCTTGAAATGCGGGGTCTATCACCATGGAGGAGATTTCAAAAGCAATTTCGATATCGTTGAAGCGTTCAAAATCAAAAATTTGACTGGTAACTTGGCCGGTCTGCAAATCTTTGGCGGTCCACTGGATTTGATAGGTCCCAGTTACGAGGTCTGTAATGTCAAGTTGTTGGAGTAAAGCTAATACTTCAGCTGCTTGTAGTGTATCGGAGTAGGAAAGGCCAACATAAGTTTGCCCGCTTTGTGCGTTGATTACTTTACGTTCTAGTTGAACTGAACCTTTAGCCCCGTAGATCTCCAGATAATAGGGTAAGTTGTTCATGTCTTTGTGGAAGTAATTGCGCAATAAAGGAATAATATAGTAGTCCGATTTGGTAAATCTTGATTGTTCTTGGCTTACAAAAGCAAGGTCTACTAATTCTAAGGAAGAAAAACGGAGTTGACCAGGAGTATCAATCACCTCAATAGGCATAGTGCCTGAAATTTGACTGTTGGAACGGTTCACATCTTCTAAGTTTATGGAAAGCGTGTAGTTTCCTTTTGGAAGTGGTACGCGAATGATTTCCAAGAAATTGTTTTGTGTGGAGTCTGTGGAAATAGGTGAGTCTAGCACGTAAAAGTCCTTAAAGGAGATCTGACCTGAGGAGTCAGCAATGGCGCAATCGACAATTACAGTAGCTTTTGTACCTCCTTGGCAAGCAATAAATTGCGTTGTGTATCCAACAAATTCAATATACACTTCTAAATAAGGCCCAATTTCCGGAGCATAGAATTGTTTGGTATCAAGATAAGCTTTGATTTTGGTTTGGGCTTTAACACTTGGAGTGAAAGCAAAAAAGAGCAATATCAAAAGTAGGGAAAGCTTTTTCATCGCCTAAATTTACAAAAAGCCGCTTAATCTTCGATATGGAGTCTGATTTTCTGACTAAGCTGACGGTTGTAGGTTTCAAGTAGGTATTTGAAATAATTATCAGTGCACTTAGAGATGCATTTGGTATAATGCTTGATGCGATGTTCGATGTGGTCTTGAAGAATTTTTTGTAAATCAAGTGCGTGATCTAAATTATGAGCAGAAGAGACAATCGCTTCAAAATGGTTATCTATTGAAGCATCTATCGCTTCTTTGCCTTTTCCACCTCGGTCAATTGCTGCCAGGTAGCATTCTTTGATCGAGAATTCCTCTAAAATGTGTGTTTTTATCAATTGATCAAAGCCCTTCGGATATTCATATTCCACCTCAAACTCCATGTCTTCGAGTTCAGAAATACGCGACTCCAAAAAGCGATCTGGAAAGCGAAAAGCATCTTGCCAATTGATGTAATCTTGCCAATATCCAAAACGACGTACATTATTACCTAAATCAATGATTTTAAAATTCGATTTATTGGGGATACGTCGCGATCCACGTCCAATCATTTGGTGATACAGCGTCAATGATCGAGTTGCTCTATTGATGATGATGGTCTGAACAGTGGGTTCATCGAATCCTGTCGTGAGGATACCCACTGAGGTTAGGATGGCGTCTGGGGTTTCTTTGAACCATTTGATGACATCTTTTCTATCCTTGTCTGAAAAAGTAGAATCAAGGTGGCGAATGTTGTATTTGAGTTTCTTGAAAGATTCTTCAACCCGACGAGAGGTTTCAATTCCCGCATTAAAAATCAGTGTTTTTTCTCCAATTGCCACTTCTTCATAAGCAAAAATGAGTTTTTCTTGCATGAAGTAATTGGAATAGAGCAAATCGGACGAACTAACGGTAAAATCTCCATTTGAACCTATCTTAAGACCATGCAGATTGACATCATAGGAATAAGTTTCGGCATCGGAAAGGTAGCCGTCTGATATCAGGTTGGAGATTGATTCGCCAACGAGCAGTTTGTTGTAGTGGTCTTTGAGAGGAAGGTTGCGATTACTGCTGAGCGGGGTAGCGGTCACACCCAAAATATTGGCTTCTTCGTAAAACTGAAATATTTTTCGAAAACTATTGTAGTGTGCTTCATCAACTATGACCAGCCCAACGTTTTCAATGAACTGATCATTTTCGTTAAGGCGGTTATTAAGTGTTTCTACCATTGCAATAAAGCAGGTGTATTCTGCTTGATCTTCTAAAGTCTTTACTTCTGAATTGATGACTTTGTTGGGAACCTGTATGGCAGAAAGTTGACGGGAAGTCTGAATGGAAAGTTCGATACGGTGGGTGAGGATCAGGACGTTTTTTCCTGATTCTTCGATATAGCGTTTAGCAATCGCAGAAAAAATAACCGTTTTTCCACCGCCTGTAGGAAGTTGATAAAGTAGGTTGAAATTACTGCCGTTTTTTTTGAGTTCATCAAGGACCTGATTGACTGTCTTTTCTTGAAAAGGATATAGTTTTTTGGCTTCGTATAAGTCGAGATCTAGCATCGTAAAAAAAGGAATTTTGCAAAAATACGTCCTTTTCCCTGATCTTGCTAATGATTTGAGTTATTTACTGAAATGTTGGAGTAAAATTCCAGCAGCAACTGCTACATTCAATGATTCAGCTGCACCTTTTTGTGGAATTCCGATGCGGTTTTGAAGCAAGTTGCTCAGTTCTGTACTAATGCCATGGCCTTCGTGACCTAAAACTAAAAATTGCATTTGTTCGGGGTCAATTTGCTCAAAATCAGCCCCATCCATATAAGCCCCATAAGTTTGAGTAGCATATTTTTTGATCATTGGGGCCAATTCTTGGTAGTGAATTTGAATGCGAAATGCAGAAGACATGGACGCATGGATAACTTTTGGACTCAAATAGTCAGCTGTGCCAGGTGCACAAAAAATATGTTGAATACCAAACCAATCTGCCGTACGAATAATGGTACCAAGATTACCAGGATCTTGAATTTGATCCAATAAGAGAGCTTTTTGTCCTGCTTTCCAAGGTTTGGTTTTTGGATAACGAACCAAGGCGTTTACTTTTTTTGGGGTTTTAAGTTGAGTCAGTTTTTCTAGATCAATTAAAGGTGCAATGAAGCAAGGATTGTTGGTGCCTTCAAAAGTAGGGGTCTTGTCTTCGGTGAGGATGATGGCTTCAATGAGTTGAGGGAATTCTTGAAGGAGGTCTTTGATAAGGGTTTCTCCTTCTAAATAGATCATTTGTTCAGCGTTGCGGTGCTTTTTGAGCTGCAATTTTTTGATGTCTTTGATCTTTTGCTGACTGAGCTTTTCCAAGGTGAATATTATTTACTTTTGTACTACAATGCGCCTATTTTCAAAAGTACAACTATTTAGCTTGACAATACTGCTTTTGGCAAGTTGTCACTTATCGAAAAATGTTCCGGTGGGCAACCACCTCTTACGCAGTACCACCATTACCTTAGATAATCCACTCACAACTAAGCTTGATCGCTACGAGCTTACTCAAGTGCTGCGTCAACAGCCCAATGCGCGTTTTTTTGGTGCGCCATGGAAGCTTTGGTTGTATAATGCTATGGATTCAACTGCCGTAGCACAAAAAAAAGCAGTAAAACTTGCTCGCTTCCAAAGTCATTTGGACCGAAGAACAAAAAAAGTTAAATCGATAAATGCCAAGCGAAATGCACGTGCACTTCGCAAGCAACACCCTGATTACCGATTTAAAAACCTACCGGATAGCACATTCAAGAAAGCCATCTGGGCTGAAAAATTAAAATACAAATATGGTCAAAAGCCGGTAGTCTTTGATACAGTGTTGCATCATAAAAACGAAGATCAGCTGCGTCGGTACCTTGTAAAGAAAGGTTACTATTACGGCAAGGTACAATCAGAGCTTAGTTACAACGATAAAAAACGAACGGTACAAGCTATTTACCATATAGATGAAGGTCCACAATATGTAATAGATTCGGTGAGCTACGTGGGAGCTCGTTTACTTCGAGATTTACACCAAAAGCTCATTCGCAAAGAATATCAACCCTTAGGAGAGCACCCCTTAATAGGTCAACCATTTGATTTGGATTACCTCAGCGCATACCGAGAAAAGGTTGCAAAATTCATGCGCGACGAAAGCATATACAAGTTCAATAGCAGTAGTATACAATTCCAAGCCGACACCAATAGACAAACCATGACCGTTCATTTATTGGTCAAGTTTGAAGACCGTTTGGTAACTGTGCCTCAGTATCCAGATAGCCTAATTCGGGTTCCCTACCGTGAAACCAAAATCAACAAGGTTTATTTTCATTTAGCAGATTCTATTCAAGTAGCCGGTTCGTTTGCTAATGAATTGTCAGCTGCAGGTCTAAGTCTATATGACTCGCTTCAACCTCAATACCTCAATACGATCAATCACTTTTACTACAATGAGCTGCGCTACTCTAAAAAACAAGCCCAAGACTTAAAAGTACCCTATGGTACCAAGAGTAATTGGCGCAGTTTTACCCTGCGCTTCAATGGTGTCGAGCCATGGATTAAGCCGGATGTACTTGAGATGCAAAACTACTTAGAACAGGGCAATACGTACAAAGAATATTATTTAGATCGTTCCTATCGTTCTATTGTACAATTAGGGGTTTTTAGTTCTGTTAAACCTTACATCGAAGAAATTCCAGGAAGTAACCAGTTGAATGTGCATTACTACTTAGAACCAGCTAAAAAACAATCTTGGGCATTTGACCCACGCTTTACCTCGAGTTTTGGCTTGTTGGGTGCAGCAGCCTCTTTAAATTACACGAACAAAAATGTGTTTGGTGGTGCTGAGCGTCTTACCTTTTCTTTAGGTGGCGGATTTGAATCTCAACCCCCTGTATTCGATGCCACATCCGAAAGTCAAATTGTAGCGGCTGGTCGCACATTCAATACCTTTGAAATTGGCCCAAGTCTGAAATTAGATTTGCCAGGCTTGTTCCCAACGCCTGTCAATCTGTTAGGAAAACGTCAAAAGCCACGTACCGTAATCAGTACAGCCATGAATTTTGAAAAGCGAAATATTTTTGATCGCCGTGTTTTTCAGCTCAACTACACTTGGAAATTCTTAGTAGGTAAAACACAGGTATTTCAAATGGGTTTGCCCGGAGCATCCGTTATCAAATATGTGAATATTCAAAAATCAGCAGAATTTGAAGCGCAACTGAACCAAATCAACGATCTCTTCTTGTTCAATACATACAGCAATCAATTTATTTGGCAGGATTTCAAATTTGCTTATGAATATTCCAACAAGGACAAGGACGATAAACCTGGTCAGAGAAAGCGTTATCACGGCACGCTTTACTTCAATAGCACCTTGGATGCAGCAGGGAATCTACTGTATGCATTTAGAGACCGTCAGGATACACTTAATGGTCAATTCTTGCTAGGAAAACAACCTTATTCTCAATTTATTCGCCTCGAAAATCAACTCATTGCCTCCAAGCGTATGGTCAATAAGAGCACTTTGCATATTCGCATGCATGCAGGTGCAGGGATTTCTTATCTCAACTCACAAACTTCTATGCCTTATGATTACAGTTTCTTTGGTGGGGGTTCTAATGATAATCGCGGTTGGAGGGCTCGAGCTTTGGGGCCGGGTGCTTATAAATATCACCTAGATACGAATCGATTGGCCACTCAAATTGGAGATATTCGATTTGGTGGAGCCTTGGAGTATCGTTTTGATTTGAGTAGTACTTTCAAAGGTGCTGTTTTCACAGATTTTGGTAACATCTGGACCTACCGTGAAGATCTTTCTAGAATTGGTAGTCAATTCAATTGGCAAACTTTTCTTCCGCAATTGGCAATTTCTGCCGGCTTGGGTTTACGTATGGATTTGGATTATTTTATCCTTCGCTTAGATGTTGGTTTTCCAATTTTTGACCCCGCATTTGCCGATGGCGCGCGTTGGGTCTTTCAGGACTTCAAAACCAGACAAACCTATTACAACGAGGGTATGCAGCATTTTAATATGAATCTAGATCAAGTAAAGGCAATCATGCCCAGACCTTTCTTACCCAATTACCTCAATTTTGGTATTGGCTATCCGTTTTGATATGAAAATACTTTCGACATTATTTGTTACACTGTTTTTCCTTTCTTCTTGCATGAAGGGAGAAAAGGTGGATTTAATTGTGCATAATGCAAAAATTCACACACTAGATTTAGCTAATTCAGTACATGACGCTGTTGCCATTAGAAATGGAAAAATCATTGAGGTTGGTCCAGAACGTCAAATCTTAAATAAATACCGCGCTGATGAAACCCTCGATGCACAAGGTAAAGAAATGTATCCAGGACTCACTGATGCACATGGGCATATGCTGATGTATGCCAAGCAATTGCTAGGGCTTGATTTACGAGGTGTGCGCTCGGTTCAAGAATTAATTCACCGCTGTGAACAATACAAAGCACAACATCCTCAACTTCAATTTGTATTTGGTCAGGGTTGGGATCAAACCATGTGGGCTGGTCAGCAAATGCCAACCAATGAGCAACTTAATTTAATTTTCCCGAATATCCCAGTTTGTCTATACCGCATAGATGGTCATGCAGCGCTGATCAATGATTTTCTAATCAATAAGAGTAAGCTCTTTGATCAAATACCTGAACTTCGGGGCGGAGAAGTGCAAATGCAATCAGGAAAACCCACAGGATTGATTATTGATAATGCCATACAGCTCGTTCAATCTTTTTTACCCGATTACAGCAAAAAAGAATACCTCAAGTCTTTGCTTCAAGTTCAAGAAGAATGTTTTCAATACGGTATAACTGGTGTTCATGAGGCAGGTATTGATTTTCAACATATTGCCTGGTTCAAACAGCTCATTAAAGGTGGTCAGTTAAAGCTGAATTTATATGCCATGCTGATGGATTCTCCTCAAAATCGTCGTTTTGCACAAAAGAATGGGCCTTATCGCTATCGAAATTTATCGATTCGTAGCTTCAAGTGTTTTGCAGATGGAGCCTTGGGTTCTCGTGGAGCCTTGTTAAAGGCACCTTATCATGATCATCCGCAGAGTAGGGGGCTGCTACTTACAGAAATCAATCGCATGCAAAACCTTGCTTCATTTTGTTTATCGACAGGATACCAAATGAATACGCATAGCATTGGTGATTCAGCTAATGCCTTGGTATTGTCTCTCTATAAACGAGTCTTTGAACAAAAACCAGATCATCGTTTTAGAATTGAACACGCACAAGTGGTAGATCCAGCTGATTTTCAAAAATTTGCCCAATATGCTGTTTTTCCTTCCGTACAACCAACACATGCCGTTTCTGATGCTCGCTGGGCTCAGGATCGCATAGGCTCTGAACGGATGAGAGGTGCTTATGCCTACCGAACCTTAATGAATCAATTTGGAATGATAGCTGTCGGAACAGATTTTCCAGTAGAACAAATCAATCCGTTTTTAAGCATTCAAGCGGCCGTAAATAGGCCTGCTATGGAAGCGCTTACCCTTGAAGAGGTGCTCCGCGGCATGACGATATATGCTGCGTTCGCATCATTTGAAGAGCGAAGGATAGGAACCCTTGAAAAAGGTAAAGATGCTACATTTGCTATCTTTGAATATCCAGTGAGTTCAGCTGCGTCACAGGCTCCAAATTATGCATGGCGCACCTTTATAAAAGGTCGTTGCGTCTTTGAATTAGAAGCCTTGTAGTTTTAATTTTTTAACCATGAAAAGCGTATATTTATTTTTCATATTAACTTTTGTTCATGTTGGTATTGCACAGGATATGCAACAGCCAATTGTTGCTGAGCTTAATCAACTTCTCGATGAGTGGCATATAGCGGCAGCACAAGCGAATTTTGAAGGTTATTTCCGCACTACGAGTGCTAACTTTATTTTTTTAGGAACTGCTCCAGGAGAGCGCTGGACAAAGGCTGATTTTATGGCCTTTTCTAAACCATATTTCGATCGTGGAAAAGCTTGGGATTTTAAGCCAAGCAATAGGAATTGGCAATTTGCTGCAGATCAAACAGTAGCCTATTTTGATGAGGATTTAGAGACCTGGATGGAGGGATGTAGAGGTGCCGGTATTTTTATCCTGGAAGAGGGTGAATGGAAACTGAGTTATTATAACTTAACCGTACTCATCGAAAATGAAAAAATGAAATCGTTTATTAAGTTACGCAAGCACTGATGTTTGTTACTGATAATCGCGTTGCTAACGCAAAGAAGTATTTTTTTGAAGAGTTATCTGAAGGATTCTCATCAACAGAATGTAAATCAATGTGGTCTGCAATCATGCACACTTATTTTGGATGGGAAGCTGCCGAAATGCTCTTAAAACAGGAAGAGCGCTTATCGGAGTCTGAGCTATTGCGTATTCGAGGAGTGGTGAAGCGGCTAAAGCAAAAGGAACCTTTCCAGTATATAATGGGTGAAACAGAATTTGCAGGCTTACTTCTTAAAACCGATTCTAGAGCTCTTATCCCAAGACCCGAAACCGAAGAGCTCATTGCTTTAATTTCACAATTATCAATTTCCTTTGGTAAAATACTAGATCTATGCTCTGGTTCTGGCTGTATTGCATTAGCACTTCAGAATCAGTTTCCAAATGCTAAAGTTCTAGGACTTGATTTGTCTAAAGATGCAGTTGCACTAGCTAAAGAAAATGCACAACGTACTGATTTAGCCGTTTCTTTTGAGGAAGCTGATGTGCTGACTTGGCGCAGTACTGAATCATTTGATTTGATTGTTTCTAATCCGCCTTATATACCTCATCAAGAAAAGCTTAGAATGCAATCTAATGTACTTGATTATGAGCCGCATATGGCATTATTTGTTCCAGATCACGACCCTTTGCTTTTTTATAGACGGATCGTTGAGCTTGCCGAACAAAGCTTGGAAGTAGGAGGTTACCTCGCCTTAGAAATCCATGAAAATTTTGCAAAAGAAACGAAAGCCTTATGTAGTGGGCTCCATTTTAGAACAGTCGAAATTCATATTGATTTACAAGGGAAAGAACGTATGATTTTGGCTCAAAAAGCTTAACTTTAACTTATGAATGAACAGGATATTCAAGTCCATATGCAGCAGCTTGTAAGTACCTTGCATGCGCATAACCGCTCTTACTATATCTTGAATGATCCACAGATTTCAGATTACGAATTTGATATGCTGCTCAAGGAGCTTGAGGCCCTTGAAGCGCAATATCCTCAATTTGCCGATGCAAATAGCCCAACTAAACGTGTTGGCGGTGATCTCACCAAAAAATTCCAGACTAAAAAGCACCGCATACCTATGCTATCGCTTTCAAATAGCTATTCGGAACAAGAAATAATTGATTGGGCTGAACGCTGTCAAAAAACACTTGAGGAGGCCTCTGAGTTTGTATGTGAGCTGAAATACGATGGAGTGGCTATTGGTTTGCGCTATCTAAACGGCCAACTGCAAGAGGCGCTTACTCGTGGAGATGGGGAACAAGGAGAAGAGGTGACGACTAATGTACGAACCATTCGTACTATTCCGCTACAGTTACAAGGAGACTTTCCACCAGATTTTGAAATTCGTGGTGAAATCTTCATGCCGCAGCAAAATTTTGAGCAACTTAATTTGCAAAGAGAGGAGCAAGGCGAGCAGCTTTTTGCCAACCCACGCAATACAGCAGCAGGAACGCTCAAGCTTCTAGATTCCAAAGAGGTGGCTAAGCGTGGGCTAGATTGTTATTTATATGGCGTACATGGCTTAACTGATCATGCAAAAGGTCATTTTGAAGCTGTTCAAGCAGCTCAAAAATGGGGGTTCAAAGTACCTGATCCTGCAGCCCGAATGATCGAAAAAACAAGCACCATTGAAGGAATTATGGATTTTATCCATTACTGGGATACTCATCGAGTTAACTTGCCCTTTGATATAGATGGTGTTGTATTGAAAGTTAATTCTTATGTTCAGCAAGCTGAGTTAGGTTTAACTGCAAAGTCTCCTCGTTGGGCAATTGCTTATAAATTCAAGACCCAACAAGTAGAAACCATCCTAGAATCTGTTAGTTTTCAAGTAGGGAGAACAGGTGCAGTTACACCCGTTGCCAACTTAAAACCTGTTCAACTTGGTGGCACCACTGTTAAACGCGCTTCACTTCACAATGCCGACCAAATGCAAAAATTAGATCTTTGTATTTCGGATACTGTGCAAGTAGAAAAAGGTGGGGAAATCATTCCAAAAATTGTTGGTGTCAATTTAAAGCAAAGAAAGTCTGAACTTCGGATACCATTCATAGATTGTTGTCCGGAATGTGGATCTAGCCTCGTTCGTCAGCAAGGCGAAGCCCAACATTATTGTCCAAATGAATTAGGGTGTAGACCACAGGTTACAGGTAAAATCATGCATTTCATCAGTAGAAAGGCACTTCATATAGATGGTTTAGGTGAAGAAACCATTGAATTAATGTATGCCAAGAATTTGATTAAGAACCCATTAGATTTATACTCACTTACTTTTGATCAGCTCTTAGCACTAGATCGCATGGCAGAGAAGTCTGCCAACAATCTTTTACAGTCAATTGCAACCTCCAAGCAAATACCGTTTGAACGTGTACTCTTTGGTTTGGGAATCCGCTTTGTTGGCGAGACCGTAGCCAAAAAATTAGCACAGCATTTTGGCCATATAATTGCGTTGATTGCTGCAACACTTGAAGATCTTTTAGCTATAGATGAAATTGGTGAAAAAATCGCTAATTCCATTTTAGCCTATTTTTCAAATCCAATAAATCTGACATACACTGAAGGTTTGCAAGCTGTTGGCTTGCAATTTGAAAGTGCCCAAAAATCTAAAAAATCAGACTTGCTAGCAGGTAAAACCTATGTTATATCAGGTACATTTGAGACCTTTAGCCGAGACGAACTCAAAGAGCTTATAGAACTCAACGGGGGTAAGCTCGGCTCTTCGGTATCGGCAAAAACGCATTTTTTGATAGCGGGTGCAAATATGGGGCCCGCTAAATTGCAAAAAGCTACCAACTTAGGTGTAACTTTGTTATCGGAAAACGACTTTATCAAAATCATTTCAAATTGAGTACGCGAAGCATTTGGGAGCAAATTCAGCAAATAGCCATCGTCTGGACCTACCAAGATGAGCAACAAATGCGTGCTTTTGTAAAAGCAATAGATCAGCTTTTACAACGTAAAAAATTTAAACACGCACTCATCGTTGTCAATGTACCCAAGGACCTCGATAAAAAGACCTTGCCTCCGCATTTTCTGATCTATTATAATTCTCCATCGGACTTTTCTCTTTTTGGTAAGCTCAAAGATGTTCAACTTGAAGCAGAACTTCAGAAAAAATACGATCTTCTGCTGTGGTTTGGTACTCCTGACTCCAAAATCAAAGGTTATCTTCAGAAGTCAAAGATCAAGCAGTGGCTAGGCATCAATGAGGTAGATCCGCTTTTTGATATGTTACTCAATACCCAACAAACCGAACCTGCAGCTCAACTTGAGTTTATTCAACATACCCTTCAACGCATTCAATCATGAAAACATTCAATGGCTCTGGTGTTGCTTTAGTGACGCCATTTTTACAAGATGGAAATATCGACCTTAAAGCACTTCAACAACTTGTCTTGCTACAAATCAAAGGAGGGACAGACTTTTTAGTTGTTCAAGGTACTACTGGTGAATCCCCGACTTTAAGTCAAGATGAAAAGCGACTTGTATTGGATACCGTCTTGGAAGTCAATAACGGTCAGTTGCCTGTTGTTTATGGTGTTGGTGGTAACAATACCGCTGCTTTAGAAAGCCTCTTTAAAAATTTACCTAATGGAGTAGATGGTATTCTTTCTGTATCTCCCTATTATAACAAACCAATTCAAAAAGGAATTGTGGCACATTTCAAGCAAGTAGCATCTTATACAGATTTACCCATTATTTTATATAATGTGCCCGGCAGAACAGGGTCAAATATGAGTGTCGATACAACTTTGGAACTCGCGGAAATTTCAAATGTCGTTGCTGTCAAAGAAGCCTCTGGTCATATGGAGCAAATTATGGATATCATTCGTCTACGTAAACCTGGTTTTGGTGTGTTATCTGGCGATGATAACCTGACTATGCCGCTTATTGCCGCAGGTGCAGATGGGGTTATTTCTGTGGTAGCAAATGCTTTCCCTGAGCGTTTTGCTACAATGGTTCACGCTGCTATGGAAGGTGACTTTTCGCTTGCTAGAAAGGCTCATTATGATTTGTTTAAAGTGACTCAGCTGTTTTTTGAAGAGGGCAACCCTGGAGGAGTTAAAGTCGCGCTTGCTACGCGTGAACTCATGCAAGAAACCATGCGTATGCCTTTGCATCCTGTTTCAGCAGGTTTGCGAGGTCGTATTCAAGCAGAAACTAAGCGTTTGTTGGCTGGTTTATGATGCAATTGCGCATTTCGATTTGTTTCCTCTTTTCGTTGGTCCTCTTTGGCTGTCATGATGCTACTTCTGATCATGCAAAAAGCCCTTTGACCATACAACACAAAAAACCTGCGCAAAATCATAGCCAACCTTTGCTTTTGAATTCAGATTTATTGGATGTTCAGCTATGCAATGCAGAGATACACATAGAACTCAGATATACAACTGCAGCTAACTTCTTAGGTGAAATACTTTATACTAAAATCAAAAAGGCCTATCTGCAAAAAGATGTGGCCGAACGCCTAGCTAAAGTGCAAGATCAGCTAAAGCAAATGCATCCTGGCTACAAATTGCTTATTTATGATGCCTTGCGACCAGTAGATGTGCAGCAAAAAATGTGGGATGCACTAGATACCTTAGCTTTTTCCGAACGCGTCAAATTTGTATCTAACCCAAAAAATCTGAGTCTGCATAATATGGGTGCGGCAATTGATCTTACAATAATAGACGCTGAGGGTAAGCCCTTGGATATGGGAGCAGATTTTGATGACATCAGAAAAATAGCATATCCGACTCATGAAAGCGCGTTTTTGCGTTCTGGCGAATTAACGGCCAAGCAATATGCCAATCGCTCTCTATTGCGAAATGTGATGAAAAGCCAAGGCTTTCGCCAACTTCCTACGGAATGGTGGCATTTCAATGCTTGCAGCAGGGAGGAGGCCAAAAAGAACTACACAGTCTTTTACACAGAAAACGATATTTTTGTCAACAGATTCTAACTTATAATTCATCTTATGAAATCAATTCTCCTGTCTATACTGGGTCTCTTACTTGGAGCACTTACCAACGGAATATTAGTTCAAATAGGTTCCTCACTCGTGGAAGCACCCTTAGGATTGGATCTATCTACTAAGGAAGGACTTGCCAAAGCCATGCCGCTGATGGATTACAAGCATTTCATATTTCCTTTTCTTGCTCATGCCTTAGGTACCTTAGTTGGGGCATATTTTGTAAGTAAAATGCGCGTAAATCGCACTTTAATCAATGCGATGGCAATTGGTTTTGCATTTCTAGCAGGAGGAGTCATGATGGTAATTACACTTCCTACGACTCCGCTATGGTTTATTTTACTTGACTTGATTTTTGCATATCTACCAATGGCTTATTTGGGCTACAAACTTGGGCAAATTAGGCAACGTTAATTACTCTATTGGCCCTTGCTGAAAAATAAGCCGTCCAGCTCTTGTATATGGAATAAAGTATTTGAAATCAAGCCCAAATCCTGAAGCGCTTACCTCACCATAGGCAGTTTGTTTGAAATTAACATACTGATATTGTGATAATAAAACAAAAGCAGGCTGCAGTTGCACAAAAGCTGTGCCTCCAAGATAATAGACGCCTAATTTTTTGTTGCGATATTCAAAACCTATACTTGCCCTCAAATCAAAACCAAGCTTCTTATTGATTTCTACCAAGCCTACCTGCCTGAATTCATGTTTATCTGAAGGATTTACATAAGTAGCTACACTAGAGGGTTTGTAGAGTATGGCGCCTCCGAGTGCGGCATTTGCATAGATCTTGCGGCTCAATTGAATGCCGATATTGCCTTGAATAGGTATTTCAAACTGAACGAATCGCAAACGTTGACTCACGCTGAGTGCACTGTCTGTGCGTGTGCTATTGATGCTAAAGTTACGTTGGTTGTAGTACAGACCAGTCTCTAAAGAAATGAGGTCGGTGAGTCCGTAACGCAGAACTCCACCAAAAGTATATCCATTGTTTGGAGTAAGTTCAGTTTGTAGAATGCTATCGGCAAATTGTTGCAAACCTGATTGCATTTGTTGCATGGGTAAAACAAGTCTATATTGAAAACCAAAATAATTGGGTTTACCTAATTGGTTGTACGCCTGTGACCAAGCTAAAAAAGGCCCTACCATAAGTAAAGTAAGCAAAAGACGCATATACAAAGAAACGAAAAAATGACCTAATGGGTGGTGTTTATTCGGTAATCCAAGTACAATTGTATTCTAACGGGCGACGGTGCTGGTTGCTTGGCCATTGATCTGATGGATACCCAATATAGAATAAGCCCAAACACTTGTCTTTTTCACTTAAACCTAAAAATTGATTCATTTCTTGGCTATAAATGAGTTTGGGTGTAGCCCAAAAGCCACCCAAACCATAAGCCGTACAACTCAAATGTAAATTTTGTATGGCGCAAGCCACTGCCTCAATTTCTTCAATTTCAAGAATTTTTTCGCTTTCTTGTCTTTTCATGCATACGGCAATAATAGCAGATGCTAGTAAGGGCCTGCGCAGCATTTTTGCGAGCTTAGCATCATCTTGTTGCGCTGTTGGAGTGAGTTTGAGATAGGTTTCCCCTAGAAACGTACTTAATTTCTGACGACCGTCTTCCATAAAAACTTGAAAACGCCAAGGTTGTGTATTCCCATGTGTTGGAGCCCACTGCGCATTGTTGAGCAGAAGCTCAATTTGTTCTTTATGGACCTTTCTGTCAGAGAATTGTTCAGGGTAAATGGTTCTTCTAGAACGTATAAGCTCATTGATTTCAGAAAGGTTGAATCGCATCGGCATATTTTTTTTACAAAATTAGGATTAAGTAAGCAAATCACCTCTAAAAATGGACTTAACTATTTCAATAATCTGCAAATTTTAATCCATATTGTAGCATGATTTACTCAAGTTCCTTAAAACTCAATCGTATAGTTTTAAAAAGATAACATCTCAATTATCAAATTTTTCATAGGAAATATATATTGATACTCGATCAAAATTGATTTAATCTCTGCTTTAACTGAAATCTCAGGTGGGAGATTAAATATTTTGGTTGATATAAAGCAATTCTGTACATTCGCTCTATTAGGATCTTATGGATTACACGGAAATATTAATAAACATTAGAAAGATTACTCGCTCTATTAATTTAGAGAGTAAGCGGATTCAAAAACAATTTGGAATAAGTATTCATCAGTATTTATGTTTGAACTTTTTAAATAACCAATATGAATATAAGGCTACAGCTAAAGAAATTGGACTGCATCTAAAGCTAAATGCAAGTACGGTTAGTGGAATTGTGTCACGTTTAGAAAACAAAGGGTATTTAGCAAAACTCCCGAACCAATCAGATAAGCGATCCACATTTATTTATTTGACAGCAATTGGAGGTAAAACAGTGAGTTCTATACCTGATCTCCTACACGAAAAGCTGACTAAGAGATTGAAATCACTTTCAAGCGATGATCTTGAAAACCTGCAGATAGCTATGGATCTTATTGTTGAATTTATGGGGGTTGAAGATGTTGACATCTCACCAATGGTCATTTCAGGTGAAGATATTGTTTAACCATTTCTTCTTATTCTTTATTATTTGCTGGATTGTATTGCTCATCTAGCTCTTGAATTTTATGATTGATCTTATCAGGAAAGACTTTCGAAAAGACCCAGGCGGCAATCATCGATATAATAAAAGAAGGAGCCAAAACATCTAGTTGCACAAGGTACTTACCAATTCCATCAATTTCTTGCACCACAAACTTAAAGAATGGCACACAGAGGAATCCTGTAATCATTGCTGCGATCGCTCCCTTTTCTGAAAGCCCTTTCCAAAACAACGAAAGGATTATTACCGGGCAGAATGATGCTGCAATTCCTGACCAACCAAATATTACTAACCAGAAGACGGTGTGATTAGGAGAGACAACTGCGATGATCATTGCAATTCCCAAGGCTAGTATAGCCATTATCAATGTAACCCATCTTGAAATCTTACTGAGATCAGAATCCTTCAAATCTGGACGAAATATTTTTTGATAAAAATCTCTTGTGATTGCACTCGATGCAATAACGAGTAATGAATCAATTGTTGACATGATAGCTGACAATACGATGGCCACATAGACAGCCCCAAGAATATAATGTAAGTAATTCTCTGTAAGCATACTCAACACATTTTCCGCCCCATTTCCTAAAATAGCTTCAGGGTCTTGTCCTGATTCTGTAAATAAAATTCGACCTAGAATTCCTATTGTTACTGCAGCGGCATCTGTTAGTAATGTAAATATAATTGCTACCCATTTTCCTTTGTCAATCTCTTTTTCATCTTTGATAGACATGAATCGTACATAAACCTGAGGAGAGCCTAAGAAACCAAGTCCGATCATAGCAAACCCTAACATTGTTGCGATATTCATCCAGGGATCGTTACTTGTGCCCCAAATATTGGTTAATACGGGGTCAATATTCTTAAGGCTATCTATTACTCCCGTGCTTCCATCTATATAGAACCAAGCTACAATTGGCAAAAGGATCAAACCAAAGAACATCAGCAGTCCTTGAAATAGATCAGACCAAACAGCTGCAACAAATCCACCAATAAAAATATAAGATAGAACGATCACGAAGCCTATTATGGCTCCCCAGTAATAGTCAATTCCCATCATTGATTCGAACGCCTTACCAGTTACATCAATTTGAGAGCTCACATATATCACCACGAATACAGAGAGGATGGTAGCTGCTAAGATACGTATTGTTTTCTTGGTGCTTTTGAAATGGCTTTCCAAATAATCCGGTACCGTTATAGAACCATAAGCATCACTCTTCCGCTTGAATCGTTTCGCCATGAACCACCAAGAAATAGCAACACCAAGTACTTCTCCAATCACTACCCAATAGGCAGATAATCCTGACAAGGCTCCCATACCTGTCAAGCCAATCAAAAGCCATCCTGACTCACCGGTAGCACGTGCAGAAAAAGCTACAGCCCAATATCCTAGTCGTTTACCGCCAACATAGAAATCGCTCATGCTTTTTACACGTCTAGAGGCAACAATCCCAATTACGAAGAGGACAGCTACATAAAGCCCAAGAACGATGAATTTAGTTATACTCATTTAGGTTATAATTGCATTTGTCCTTCGAATAGTTCAGCATGAACCTCAACAAAGCTCTCTAATAACTTGAAGAAGTTTAAAATATCTGCTTCCTCATTTTGCGCATTAATTGTTACTAAACGAATAAACTCATTCTGTCTAAATGTGCCATAACCCACAAGCAATTCTGAATGTTCGTACAGAGCTGTGCATAGGTCTCTTGCGGGAATGTTTTTATAATTGAAGCAGATTGAAATAGACTCATCATAGCTATACAATTTGTAGTCCTCATTTCTACGAATGTAATTTCTGGCTACATCTGCCAAAAAGAACTGATGATCTACAATTTTCTCAAGCCCTTTGGTACCAACACTTTTCCATAATGTCCAGAATTTCAATGCGTCATTTCTTCGGCCACATTGAAGAGATGTTTTACCCAAATTAAATTCATCATGATCTGTTTGATACAAGTAACTGGCGTCATTTGAAAACGAATCATATAGATGCTTCTTATCTTTTGCTATAATAATGGAACAGGATAAAGGTGTCCCAATCATTTTATGTGCATTGAAACTAAAAGAATCCACTAGTTCAATTCCATCTATTAGGTGCTTGTATTTATTACTGAATAAGACGGAACCACAATACGCACCATCCACATGTAGCCACACTCCGTGTTTATCACATATTTTTCTTAAGGATCGAATTGGATCAAAAGCACCCATAACTGTTGTCCCAGCTGTAAGATTGACCATTACAGGTACGTATTTGTTTTTCACATCTGTCTCTATCATTTGTTCTAATGATTCAACATTTATTTTCCCATGTATGTCAGTTGGGATGTATCGTACGTTATCTTTTCCAATACCAGAAAACGACGCGTTTTTTGGTATACTGTAATGTGATTCTTTTGACGTGTAAACAGTCATTTTTTGATTTGCTCCATTCTTTCTAATGTCGTCATCACTTGCATCTCGAGCCATTATCATAGACATATAATTTGTCATGGACCCACCAGGAGCAAATGTTCCATCAGCATCTGAGCCCCATCCGACTAAATTACAAACTTCTCGTATTATTACTTTTTCAACTCCAATTTGAGGTCCTGCTGCTTTGTATGTATACATACTATTATTCAAAATTACAGCAAGTAGGTCGCCAAGTACTGCCTTTTCATTTCTCCCGCCAAAAAGTTGGTTGAAGAAAGCGTTGGTTGCAGTTCTTGGAGTTTTCATCACAAGATCCCTTAGTGCTTTTTCAAATTCTTCATCTGAAACACCATTGGTGCTTAACGAGAGATTAAGTGATGAATACAAATCACCTGAAGGAACATGATCTGCAACAGGATGAGTCGACTCTTCTTTTAATAACTCCTTGACGATCTTATCGAATTTTCCTAAAGTACTTTCCATATGAATTATTTATAGTATTTCTTTCTATTTGCTAAAAATAGTGTTTTTTGACCGTTAAAAGGCGTAAAAATTCGTTTTTTAGCTTATTTTTACTATGTTTATGAGATTAATCAGACATGTCTTTTTATAATTTATTAATTTACTTTCTATAGAAACTATTATTCATGAATAAAATTACAACAGTTGACTTACTCATTGAATGCTTTGACGGAGCTGAACCTTTCGAACAGATAGGTATTCTAAAAAGTATCGCGATACCCAAATCTCATTTTGAAGAATATGCCACCTGGAAAAAGGGTGGTTATACAAGAAACTGCATTGCCAGACGAGATGGTTTTGAGTTTATTCTACTTTGTTGGGATTCTGGAGCTGCTACACCTATTCATGGACACGGAGGTGAAGATTGCTGGATATATCAAATTGAAGGTTCTATTAAAGAGAAAAGATACGTTGAAGTTGAGACAGGCTGTGATATTACCAACGAATCTGTTCTAGAAGAGGGTGGAATTTCCTACATGCACGATCGTATGGGCTATCACACAATAGAGAATAACTCAGAACAAGTCGCTATGACTTTACATGTATATGCAAATCCAATAGATTACTGCAAAGTATATAACGAAGAAGCAGGTTTTTTTGAATTAAAAAAAATGAAATACGATACCATAAATCGGAAAGTTTTGAAGAAAATGAGTATTTAAACCTAGGAATATTCTAAAAAAAAGCCCCAAACCTAATAGGAATGTGGCTAATACTTTTCTTATGATCTTGGCTGTCGAGATTTCAAACTTTTTAATTTTAAAAGAATTCGGTTTCATTTAAACAGGTGGCAAATCGTCATCAAATTTGCCGAAATCATGATTACTTTCATGTTTAGACATAAAAGTACTTGATTTGTAAATCGTCAGCATAAAGTGGACTGATAGTAGGTATATTGCTAGTTGGAGTTTTCATGAGATTCATGTCGTGCTGATACAAAATGGTATTGAGCGTTAAGTACATTTTGACTTGGTGCTCTTTTCCGATTGCTGCAATTTTTTTGGAGGCCCTCTAAGGTGAAATTATTAGAGGAGCGGGCGCGCATGTTGAGCTGTTCAATACCAAAATAAACGGAATCACAGCATGCTTTAATGGCCGACATGAGGGCTTCGTAAGAACCCGCTGGAGACATCAGTTCTACTTTCATGTTGCAAAGTTAAAGATTTGCTCAGATTTATGTATTTTCGGGCACAGTTATGGTTTTCAGCAGCATCCTCTTTTTATTGTACTTCTTACCAGTATTTATGCTGGTTTATATACTATTGCCAAAGAGCTGGAAAAACCATTGGGCACTTTTGGTGAGTATTTTATTTTATGCTTGGGGCGCTCCCAACTTTTTGTATGTGGTGCTGGGCACGAGTTTAATTGACTTCTATTTAGTTCAAGCCCTTTATAAAAGTGACAAGCCTCAACGCAGAAAACTTTTGTTAACCGTTTCTCTTACGCTCAACTTGGGGCTTTTGGCTTATTTCAAGTACGCTAATTTTTTTATAGAAAATGTGAATGCAACCTTGAATTCCATGGGTTTTCAGGCGCTAGACTGGATGCAAGTCGCCCTTCCAATTGGTATTTCTTTTTTTACGTTTCAGACCCTGACTTACGCCATAGAAGTTTACCGTCATGATCATGCGCCCTTTGAAAAACCAACGCAATACTTGCTCTACAAATTGATTTTTCCGCATGCCATTGCAGGGCCCATTATTCGTTTTAAAAGTGTAGCGCAGCAGGTAGTTTCCCGCATAGAAACCCCAGACGACAGACTTATAGGTTTGTTTCGCTTCAGTATAGGACTTGCTAAAAAAGTACTGATTGCCAATGTGTTGGCTAAGCAGGCTGATCATTATATGGGCGGTGAGCTCAGTGCGCTGAGTTTCGACGAAGCTTGGGTGGGCATCCTTGCCTATACCTTTCAAATTTACTTTGATTTTTCGGGTTATTCAGACATGGCAATTGGCCTTGCCCGCATGATGGGTTTTCGTTTTCCAGAAAACTTTGATTCTCCATACAGTTCTAGAAGCATCACTGAATTTTGGCGTCGCTGGCACATTACCCTCGGGGCCTTCATGCGCGATTTCTTATACATTCCGTTGGGTGGTAACAGAGTCAAGCAAAAATGGCGTTTGTACTTCAATTTGTGGCTGGTTTTTTTGGTGTCGGGCTTGTGGCACGGTGCTTCTTGGAATTTTGTCTTGTGGGGTGCTTTTCATGGTTTTTTCTTGATCCTAGACCGTCTTTTCTTATTAAAGATTTTAGAGAAAGTAGGGAAGATGCCAGCCACGATTTTGACCTTCTTTACTGTCGCAATGGCTTGGGTTTTGTTCAGATTAGAAAGTTGGCATGATGCTAAATTATTTTACTTACAACTAATTGATTATAAAGATTTTAAATTTATACAATTTAACAATAGCTTTTATTTAGTGTTGCTACTTGCAAGCTTATTTTCGATTATGGGAAGAACTCAGTATTTCAATAGAATAACCCTTTTTTTCACTTCAACAAATCCAACTATTTCCGTTGCTAAAGCCACTTTAATTACGCTTATTTCAATTTTACTGCTGTTATTGAGTATTGTCTTTCTTTCTGCATCCAATTTAAACCCTTTTATTTATTACCGTTTCTGATGAAAGCACCATCAAAAGATACAATCATCAAGAACGCACTTTTTGGAGTGGTGCTTGCCTTGCTACTTTTGCCTTGGCTAGAGCAAAACGTACACCTTTTTGAGCCCAAACCATTAGGTGGTGCACAGCCGAACTCAGAAAATGTCAAATTTTCAGTTGCGCTCTGGCGCGAAGTTAAATTTCAAGAGGGTCAGGAAAAATATATCAGTGAGCACTTTGGATTGAGGCCATTTATGGTGCGTTTTTACAACGAGCTTTTCGACCGCGTCTTTGGCGAATATCAAGCACAAGGGGTTGTAATGGGAAAAGATGGATATCTTTTTGAAGAGAATTATTTGTTAGCTGCAAGTGGCAGGGATTACCTTGGGTTGGACTCGATTACCAAATTAGTATCTGATCTACACCTTATGGAGCAAGACTTAGCTAAGAAAGGCAAACACTTATTGGTCTGTTTGGCTCCGGGCAAAGGTTCCTTTTTTCCGGATAAAATGCCACACGAATATCGTTATAATGGCAGTACTGGCAGAAATTACCCCGATTTCGTTCGTTCACTTCAGCAACAACAAATTGAGGTATTTGACGTACAAGATTGGTTTATAAAGATGAAAGCCACCGCGAAGTATCCTTTATATCCCAAAACGGGCATTCACTGGAGCACTTACGGCGAGTATTTAGTGGCCGATTCTTTAATCAAGCAGGTAAGTTCGCTAACCCAAAAACAAATGCCTTCCTTGAAACTTAAAGGTATCGACCAAGACAACACACCTCGAGACCGAGACGACGATATTGAGCTTGGCATGAATTTGTTGCGTAATTTACCAGACTTTAAAATGGCGTATCCAAAATTTGAAATCATGCCCTTACCCAAAGGTAAAAAAGCGCCAAAAGTGCTCGTGATTGGCGATAGCTTTTATTACGGGATGTACAATTGGGGGATGATGGAGCACGTCTTTCAAGAAGGTGAATTTTGGTATTACAACCATGAAAGACTAATTCCTGGGAAGGAAACTTCTTTTATTGAGAATTTGAAGAACTATGCAAAAGAAGTGCAACAGTTTGATGTTGTGATCTTATTGCTAACCGAAGCCAATTTACCTAGATTTGGCTTCGGAATGCAACAAGCTTATTTAAAATGAAAATTGTTTAGGTGAGTGAAGGGCTTGCTTTAGGAACAATTTTTACATTCATCGCCACCCAGCCTTTTTGGCCTCTACTTTTGTCAAAGGTAACTTCATCGCGTTCTGCGATCGGTTGAGATAAATTAGCCGCATGTACAAATATGTTTTCACCGCTTGCTTTATCTTTGATGAAACCATAACCTTTTGAATCATTAAAGAAGATTACTATTCCTGAGTCTGTTGCTTCATCTTCGTCGCTTTCTTCACGACGTGGAATTCCGATTTCAATACTTTCAGCATCAATTTCTACGCGAGTACTCGGATCGATTGGTGCATCTACGATTCGGCCAAATTCATCTACATAAGCCATCATGCTATCTAAACCACCACCACCGGCGTTAGCTTTGCGCTCTTCAGAACGAATTAATTTTTCTTTTTTCTTTTTTGCTTTGAGTTTTTCTTTTTCCTTCTTAGAGAAGGTTTCTTTGGATTTAGCCATTTATTTGCGTTAAGAGAATAAGTGCCATGAGCAGAGTAGGAAGGAAGGCAACTTACAAGACGCAGGCGGATTTGACTGCAAAGATACAAAAAACTTACTGATGACGCTTTGTAGGTTGCCAAACAGAAGAACGTATCCCGCCAAAAAATCGAATTAAACCGATGAATAAGGCTAGGTTCATACTTACAAAATGGATTATAAAACGAAGCCAAACCAAATGAACATCGCGTTTCCTAGCGATGAAATCTACAATAAATGAGATGGGTATGAGTAGCAATCCGAAGTATAGAATTTGATAAAATAATGATTGATCCTGATGATTTATGATGTGAAATACCATCCCAATTAGAAAAACTGGTAAAATCCAGCGCAAAAATTTGTGGGAAAAGAAGGTAAATGAAACAGCATTAAATTTGAATAAAAGCCCCCAAAATCGCTTCAAATTCTGAAAATTACCCGAAGAAATTCGAATTTTACGTTTGAATTCTATGAGCAGGTCATTGGATACATCTTCTAGGACTATGGCCTCAGATTGTGTAATACATTTCATTCCTTTTTCAATACAAATCATATTGATATAAAAGTCATCAACAAGAAAGTGGGTGGGAATAGGTTCAAAACATCGCTTTCTAAACGCAAAACAACCGCCAAATGGCCCCATCATGGCGCCCCAAAGTTTCCCTTCGGCTTCTTTGAGATTCACTTCACCAGCAATGTATGCCGATTCGGGCACAGAGATTCCTGTATCCTTAACACCATAATGCTTCATGGTGCTATCTACTAAGCCGATCTGTGCATCTGAAAAGGGTGCTTGTAAATGTAAGAGGGTGTCCTTGGTAAAGAGTACATTGGCATCAGTTAGCACAATGATTTCATTTTTTGCTTTAGGAACAAGCGCATTGACAATTTTAATTTTACCCTGTCTTTCTTTGAATTCAAATACCTGACAGGAGACGAATTTCTTTTGGTATTCTTCGGCAATGAGCGCACTAAGGTCAGTACTTGCGTCAATACCGATGAGCACCTCAATTTGCTCAATTGGATAGTTGCTGTCAAGAATGGAATCTAGTTTATCTCTGAGTACATTTTCTTCGTTATGCGCAGCGATGATGATGCTCAAGTTTGGTAGACTATCTGATGAATAGGTTGTGATTGCTTTTTTTTGCTTGAGTAAATATTGAAGCAAAAAAGGGTAGATCAAATAGCTATAAAGCAGAAAGACGGCGCCGAGTACAAAGATGTATTGCAGAAGCATAGGGCAATATTAGCGATTATTTTGAAGTTCTTCGAGCATGTGGAGGAGTTGTTTTTGCACTTGCCTAGACTCAAAGTGTTGCTCAAAATAAGCGCTTGAAAACTTTGTCCGCTCCTCTAATGCTATAAGGTTGCTCAGTAATTCAATCAATTCTAACTTAAAAGAATCAGATGATTGATGACAAATACGCTCAGGGAATTGAGGCAAACCATCCGCCGACTTTTGGCTAAATATAATTGGTGCCCCTACGCTCATGGCTTCAATGATCTTCATTTTTACACCAGATCCGGATTGTAGGCAGCCAATAAATATGCCGTGTTCGGCTATAAACGCTTTAGCATCTGGTACGAATCCATGTGTATGCACACCTGATCGTTGCCAATTTTTATACTCTTTTGATCCTTTACCTGCAATATGAAAAACTACCTGTGGGAATTGGGTTTTTACAGCATCATATACATTGTCTAAAAACCAATTCACTGCTTCTACATTTGGTGTCCAGTTAAATGCACCTATAAAACATAATTGAAAAGAGGCTTGGGTTGAGCGTTGTTGTGGCGTGAGAATAGAAGCAGGTAGGTAGCGACAAGAGGTAAGGGTTTGCCCCTCAATGGTATTCAAATCGCTATCTGAGATAGCTAAAATAAGGTCCAAACCACCTTGGTCTTCGCTCCAAATACTTCGTTCAGCCCATTTGAGACTATATGCCAACTGCTGTAAATACCATTTTTTCAATATGAATTTTGTGTGATTCGAAAGGTCTTTCCAAATTTGGTGTTCGATATTATGTGCTCTGTAAATGAATTTGGCTTTTGAGTAAGGTTTTAATGCACTTGCGTAAGATGCAGTAAATAAGCTTTCAAAAATAATAAAATCATAAGCCTCAGTTTGGATCTCCTTTTTAATGCGCTGTAAAATCGTTTGGTCTTTAAATCTTTTCAAATTATAGGACTCTTGCTTAAGCAAACTCGCTGCAGCGCCGATAATGGTAACTTTTGTATCGATCGCATGTGATCTGACTTCCAATTTAGAGTTCTCAGGAAAAGCAGTAGCGTCAAATGGGTGTTTGGCGGTGGAGAGCGTATGATAACATATTTTTGAAACTACCTTCAAAGAGAGCAGGTCTTCTAATAGGCGAGCCATGGCCAGGCACCCACCATCTAAGATGGGGTATGGAGGTTTATGACTGAATATGAGAATTTTCAAGAGACGATAATTTAGGTAGCACTTGCTTTTTTAGTAAAAAAATAAGCGACAGGAGTAAAGATAATAGCTGCCATCCACATGCCAACAAAAGGACTTACAGTACCGGTTTCTGCCAGGTTATTTCCTATTGAACTGAGGATAAAATATAACATGAAAATGAGTGCTGCAATGACAACTGGTGCGCCAAACCCTCCTTTTTTAATGACTGCTCCAAGTGGAGCACCAACAAAAAAGAGAATCATTATCGTATAAGTCAATGCAAACTTTCGATGAAACTCAATCCAATAGAGTTCTGTTTCTCTGTCTAAGGTGTCTAGGAATTGGGTTTGGTTTGCTAATTGTTGTTGATTTCGTCGGATTTTAGATATGGCTAATTGATAGGCGAGTTGTTGATCATTGGTTGCTAGGTCTTTAAATTGAATAGAATTGATGGCTTGGGTCGGAGTATTGGTAATGCCCGGGTCGTGAATTTCAACTTTAGGCATGTGCTTGTTGAGGCTCAAAAAACCAAGTGTACTTTGCTTGACAAAATTTTGAAGTAAACTTGCTTTTTTGGATTGTATGGAGTCTATTACTGCATTGATTTGAAACACATTGAGCATTTCGTATTTGTTGGTAAACAAATCTTCTTTGGAACGATTGAGATCTAGTCCTTCAAGATCTAATTTATACACACCTTGATCAAACTGAGAAACTCTTGACGGACGACCGGACGGGTTACTTATCGTGTGATTCGGTAAATACATGGGGTTTTGAATATCAAGTTCCTCCAATATGCGACCGTTTTTGAGGTTCAAAAATACAAATCTCCCATTTTCAGATTTGTAAACTTCAGCTTCTTTAGCTCTAATGGTGCGCAACTGGGTCGGTTGCGTGTAGTCGTGGATGGTAACCCCATGGCAATGGTTGCCCGATAATGAATCTATTTTAATAGCGTAACCATCAAAACTTCTGGAATAAACTTTTGGGGTTAATATACTTGAGATCTTCTTGTTCTGAATATCATAGATAAGGGTGTGCCATTTCAGATTTGCTGCTGGTATGACATAATTATAAAAAAAGAATGTGCCTATTGCCAGCGAGCAAACAATAATAGTTAAGGGTCTCAAAATACGCAACAAGGAAAAACCACTTGATTTTAAGGCCGTGAGTTCGTTGTGTTCGGCCAAATTCCCGATGGTCATTAGCGATGAAAGTAAAATGGCAAGTGGTAGCGCCATGGGAATCAGACTAGCTGATACGTACATGAGTAATTCTAATATGACCCAAATACTCAGGTCTTTACCCATCAGGTCATCAATATAGACCCAAAAAAACTGCAAGATGAGCATAAACATCGAGATCAATAGAGTCACGATGAATGGTCCGGTAAAAGACTTGAGGCTAAACTGAACGAGACGTTTCAAGCAAGGTTATTTAGGCAAATTTACGCAATAATGCGAAACCTTTAGATGAAGAAAAAGCCTTTATTAACCGCCAATAATACGCTTGAGGTCATTGATTGCTTGGTGCCAAATAGCAGCATTGCTTTCGAGATCGGCACGCATAGCAAAATCGGTTATTTGTAAAATAACAGAATTAGTCATAGCATCTACAACGTAGGCAAGCTCAAAATAGGTGTCTAGCCCTTGTTCTTCGTCTTCAAGCCATTGAAAACGGATTTTAGAGTTCATTTTAAGTTGAACTAAACGAGCTGGCTCAGCATTGCCATCCCATTCAAAGGTGTATATATCATCATTTACTCTTACGTCGTCTGCAAACCAATCTGCAAGGCCGTCTGGCGTACTAATGAGCTTATCGAGAACGCGTGGTGAGGTTTTAAGTAGAAACTCAAGCTTGTATTTTTCTTTCATTGACCCCAAGATTTATGATTACATTTGCCATTCTTTAAAACTACAAAAAAAACACAAATGTCTGATCAAAATCAATTGGAAAAGCTAGGAAATCAGTTTTTTAAGTATCGTGGCCAAATTCCAGTTTTCTTTTTTCTTGTCGCTTTTATCCTTATGCATTTTTTTCCAATGCATCAAAATTGGCTCAATCCAAACTATACCAACTTGGCAATTGGCTTGGTGGTCCTCGGTCATGTCATTCGCGCGCTCGCAGTAGGTAAACGTGCGGCACATACTTCAGGTCGCAACCGCGACGAGCAGGTTGCCGAAGCCCTTAATTCTACTGGTATTTATTCCATGGTGCGCCATCCTTTGTATCTAGGCAATATCACCACCTACATCGGCTGGGCTGTATTTACGGGCATCGATTGGCTCGTGCCCGTGTTTTTGATCTTATTTGTAGCGTACTACCGCCTCATCATTTATGCTGAAGAACAATTTTTGACCCGCAAATTTGGCCAAGACTACCTTGACTGGAGAAAACAAACCCCGCTCTTATTGCCTGCTTTTTGGAAATACAAAGCCAATCCGCAACCGTTTTCAGTGAAGGTTGTGTTCGAAAACGAATATTCTGGCTGGGCTGCGTCGATGACAACAGCCTTTGTTTTGCTTTTATTCCAAACCTATGTTATGGGAGGCCTCCGGCAGCAAAGTAACATCAACTCCTTCATCGGAATGGCATTGTTCATTGTGGTGTTTGGTTTTGGCATGCGCTACCTCAAAAAGAAAACTCGGGTTTTTAAGTTAGACTAGTTTGAACTGATGCTCAAACAAAAATACCTACTGGGCAAAATCAAAAACTTGTCGCTGCTGTAAACTTCTACCTAGAGTAAGTTCATCTGCATATTGCAATTCAGACCCAACTGCAATCCCTCTAGAAATCCGGGTTACAAGTAAATCATAGTCTTTTATTTTTTTATAAAGATAAAAGTTGGTAGTGTCCCCTTCCATGGTCGGACTCAAGGCTAAGATGATTTCCTTGGGTTGATCTTTTTCTATACGAGTCGGTAAGGTAGTAATATTTAAATCTTGGGGTCCTATACCATCCATAGGAGAAATAAGGCCACCAAGAACGTGATATCGCCCATTGTACGTGCTTGTAGACTCTATAGCCATGACATCTCGAATGTCTTCAACAACACAAATGATACTTGCATCTCGTTTAGGGTTATTACATATGCCACAAATAGGTGTGTCGGAAATATTGCCACAAGTGGTGCAGCGTAGCACTTTGTCCTTGAGACCATTCAAAGCGGAAATGAAGTCTTCGATTTCAATGTCACTTCGCTTTAGTAAATCAAGTGCTAAACGCAACGCAGTTCTTCGCCCAACGCCAGGTAGGCTTGAGAGTTGATCAACTGCATGTTCTAAATGAACCGACGGAATTTGCATGGGTTAAAATTAGTAACTTTGCAGATATGGCCAACAAGGAACTCAATATCCGCAATAAACGTGCTCGTTTTGAATTTCACCTCGATGAAGTTTTCGAGGCGGGTATTGTCTTGACCGGTACCGAAATCAAAAGTATTAGGAACGGAAAAGCTAGTATTTTAGAGGCATATGGACTATATGAAAAAGGGGAGGTGTGGCTGCGAAACATGCACATTACCGAATATGAAAATGGCTCATTCTATAACCACAAACCTCGTGCCGATCGCAAATTGCTTTTAGAGCGCAAAGAAATCATTCGGATAGAAAAATTTTTGAAAATCAAAGGACATACTTTAGTTCCGCTCAAGTTGTTTTTATCACATAAGGGATGGGTAAAACTTGAGATCGCCTGCGCCACAGGTAAAAAACTTCATGACAAACGTCAAGACCTTAAGGAAAAAGATGACAAGCGTGAAATGGATCGCTTGCTGAAACGCTAATTAATCTTTGATGACAGGGTATCCTGGGTATTTTTTCTTGTCAAAAACAAATTTAGTGTCATCAATTTCTGGGTTTGCCGTAAACTTTGTAACTACATAGGTCATTGTAGTGCCATCTTTTGCTTTCATACTTGCCTTCACAAGTTCATTGTTGGCTTTGGAAATATACAATACAATCGTGTGGTATTCGGCCTTAGCTGGTACTTTTGGATACAAGTTGATGACGTGTACAGCATCGCCGTTTAATTTGTCTTCTCGATCATATTTATTTTTAAAGCCCGTTTCCCAAATGGTCATGAGACGTTTTGGGTTGATGGATTCTTCGTCATCAGAGCTTGCATCAGATTCGTAAACAGATTTTTCATCTTTCACAATAGTCCAGGACTTAACTCCGTTGCAGATCATCGTGTTATCGCCATAAGAAGCGTAAAATTTATTGCCTTTGACCCAGCCTTTTCCAACAGCACTTTCATTGGCACCAGTGGTCGTATTTTTTACCGTTGCATTGAATTCGATATAGAAGGATTTCATCCCCTTCATTTTGGTCGATAATTTATCGAGGATACCTTGTGCTTTGGTATCTTGCGCCATGGCATTGATACTGAAAAGACTTAAAACAAAAACGAGTAAAATGCGCATAAAAATATATTTCTGTGCAAATATCATAAATTATGCCAAATACACGAAATGTTTAGCGTATTCATGTATGAAGTAACGCTAGATTAATTATTCAACGACTATTAATGTGTGATTACTGATTAATTCCTTGCTGTAGACTTGTAATAAATAGGTTCCAGCTTTTGTTTGTCCATCTAATTTAATTTCAGCAACGTTTATCCATCGCGCAACTTCTTTACCATTCTGATCGATCAATCGCGCCCACTCGCCCTGAGCTCCTGAAAGCTGAATAAGTGAACCAGGGCATGCAGGGTTCGGATAAACAAGACGTTTCATTGGCTTGGTAGGAGATAAATTGGCCATCGATCCAATATTGATATTGTCTAGGTATAGACAATTGCCCCAATCACCTATGTTTCTAAAGGCGATTTGAATATTTCCTTGTTGGTAATAATTGCTTAAATCTACGGAATCCTTACGCCACTGATCATTAGTTGGTGTAAAGAAACTTTGATTATCTGGAGATGTTGCCAAATCTAATCCTCCTTTGAAATACAATACTTGTTCGGTTTCGAAACAATCAGTAGATACAAGCACTTGTAAAGAATCACTATAACCACCTCCCCAACGAGCATAAGCAACATCAAAATACAAATAAGGTTGTGCATTTAAATAACTTGTTTGAAGCGGCATAATTAAATCATCAGAGCTTCCTTGGGAATTGATATTGTAATTATCAAATACAGTAGCTTGAGTAGATGCTCCAAAACCACCTGTATTTGTGGTGAGTGTCCAGGTTCCGCTTCCGTTGTGGTCTTTTACACTCCAGCCATCGGGTAAAAATTGTTGTTGAAAATCTTCTTGGATTCCTGGTTGATAATCAAATAAGGTGAGCTCAACGTAGAGTGAATCGGTATCTGTGTGGCCATTTGCATCTGTGATTTGAAGTATGGCCAAGTGCTGTCCAGGGCTTTGGAAATAGACAGCCGGATTGCGCAAATTAGAAGCACTTGGAATTCCAGAAGGAAAAGTCCATTGCCAAGTCGCACCTTGATGACTCAAAAAGGAATAATCATCAAAATAGAATGAATCAATAAGGCAAACTGCAGTCTGATTGAGTTTGTCAACAGTAATGCGCGCAATGACCTCTGATGGATTTTCGACTAAATTACTTTCATAAATACCTTTTCCATAGGTTGCTAATCGGATTTTTTGATCACGATAAAATGGCTTGAGTATGTTGCCATTGGTAAATAGTGGTAAACCATTGTTTTCAATGGTAAAATCTAATGTATTATTGCGATAATAAATCGCTTTATTCGTGGCTACATAAATTCCGCCATCTGTCCCGGCTATGTGTACGAGTGACTGTATAGACTCGTTATTGAGTAAACTACTCGTCAGATTTTGCCAACTACTCCCGCCATCTATAGTTCGAAAGACTTTAAATCCATTTGCACCACTTGGATAAGCTAACCATAGTATCGATTCATTAAGCGGGTCAATGGCTAAGAGCATGCGGCTTGAATTACCGGTGGGTGTTGTGATTTGCGACCATGTCAAGCCACCATCTGTTGTTTTCCAAAGTTTGCCTGTATTACCACTTGCAGCTTTTTGATTAAGGTAGATTACTTGCGGATTACTCGAGGAGATCTCTATGTAATTAACCTTTTCATTAGGGTTGGTTCCAAATGTCTCGATAAGCTCGAATGTGACTCCTTTGTCATTTGTCCTGTACAATTGATTTTCAAAACCAGTATAGGCTATGGAATAACAATTTGGATGAAAGACAAGCTCGCTAGACTGGGCTGCCCAATAGCTCTCATTCGGATTGATACCAAAAGACGCATTTTGTATGGCGCCATCCAAGGAAGCGGGGATCCGCTTTCCATTCACATCGGAGAAGTAGGTGAGTTTATTATCACCTGGATTGACATAGCCAGTAGGAGCTTCTCCGCCGCCTAATTCTAAAAAATTTCCTGTACCATAGTTCTCATGGTAAGCTAAATTACCATTGTGGTATAAGCCACCAACCAAGACGTCTTCATTCCAACCATTATCAAAACCCCAATAATCTGACCCATGTACACCTGACATGTAGAAGTCTGGCTGAGTGGTCACAAAATCTGTACTATGATAGATTCCACCATCAGTAGTAATCCATGTATGGTTTCCAATCACTCTGAAATCTTGGTTGTCCACATGTAGGTTCAATGGGCCACCAACATAACCCGATACAGAGGCAAAGGTTGCAGCACCATCTGTACTTCGATAAAGGTTTAAACCTCCTATTAATATTTCATCGGCATTAAGAGGGTTGGCCAAAAGTGCACAATTATAGAATCCTTGATGGTAGTTCCAGGTGGGTGTGCCTTGGGCTAAATTTGGATGGCTAGTGGAGTAAGGGCCTCCAACTGGTCCATTAGGTAAGGTCCAGGTTTGACCACTATTATTACTGCGATATAAGCCGATGTAACCAACATCGTTAGGTTTAGAATCACCAATCAGGTAGGCATAAACACGCTCTGGATCCGCGGAACTTACTGCCAATCGACCTCCACCATCTATGCGAGCGGGATCAGTGGAAGAATACCAACCTGTATCTTGAAGGCTCCATGTAAGACCAGCGTCAGTAGAACTAAAAAATTCACAGCGAATGAGTGTGGGATTATTTTTGAGTAAATATAGTGTTTGCGTACTACCTGGTTTTTGCTTGATATCGTAAGATTTTTCTGTAAATAATTGGTTCCAAGTTTGACCAGCGTCTGTACTTCTGTATAATCCTTTACCTGTTGCAGCAAGAATGATATTGGGATTATCGGGTAGTATATAGAGTTCATTCACCTTTAAGCCAGTACTAGGCAAGGTGTTTGTCCAATTTTGAGCTCCATCTATACTACGGAATATACCGTTATTTCCTCCTGCCAATATAAAATTTGGATTATTTGGATGTACCTCAACAGAGGTGACTCCAGATCCAAAGTCAAGATTTTTAGAAACGAGCTCCCAGTTGAGGCCTCCATTCGTGCTTTTATAAACTTCTCCGGGTTCAGTACCGCAATAACAAATATTGGGTTGTCCAGAACACTGGTCAAAACTATAAACATTTGTTTGTCCTGATCCCTGGGTAAGGCCTTCTTGGAAATTGGTTATGGGGCCAACAATTGTCCAATCGCTTGTTTTAGCATTATTATTTTGTTTCTTCAGGTAGGCTTGTCGCCTTACATTAATATCATATATTGATGGTTCTTCAATGAAGCCATTGTCGTCCACAAAATATTGCTGAGATCTTATCCATCGCTTATAATACTGAGTGTGATAACTCTTTACAAAAGGATGGGTTCTGTAATAGTTTTCATAGGCATTTTGCACCTCAAAAACGTTGACATGATCGCCATACATAAGCTGTGCCCAATGTGGTAGACTAGCAATTTCTGTAGGAGACGGTTTGAGTAATTGTTGTGCCTTGAAAGTACTTAAAAATGGCAACGTAAAAAATACGAAAGTCAATAGTTTCTTGGACATTTGGCAAAGGTTTATGCCTCCAAATTACGATATTTTATCCAATAAAACGATCTTGTTGTTCGGGGTTTGGCAGCATGCATTGTTCATTTTTTCCAAACCAACGATACCTGTTACTAGCAATGATATCGTATATAAAATCCCTAAAAACCCTAGGGAATAACCAGCCTAACTGAGACCAATGATAAGGTCCAAACATAGCTTTATATACCATTAATACAGCACTACTTTGTTGCCACCAAATACCATCTTGTAGAAAAGAAATGCTTTCTGAAAATGGTTTTTTAAGTCCGCTTGTAGCAATTTGAGTTGGCAACCCCTGAAGTGTACTAAAGGTTAAACGCTTGTTTTTGTCCTTTTTGAGCAGGAGTTTGACTATCCTGTTACAGAGTATACAAACACCATCATAGACTACTAAATGATTATACGGTTTTGACATTATTTTTCTCGGGCGCCACTATTTGTTTTGGTGAACTTACTTTTTGAGCAAGCAAGGCGAGCTTTAGAACATCGGCCATCTTTTCCACATAATGGATCGTAAGACCTTTGAGGTAATCTGCTGCAATTTCATCAACGTCTTGTTTGTTTTTGGAACACAAAATAATCTCTTTGATCCCAGCTCTTTTCGCTGCTAAAATTTTCTCTTTGATACCACCAACAGGTAGCACATCTCCTCGTAAGGTGATTTCTCCGGTCATGGCTAAATTCTTCTTGACTTTGCGCTGTGTGAATAAAGAGGCAAGGGCGGTGAGCATGGTAACTCCTGCGCTTGGCCCATCTTTTGGAGTAGCACCTTCTGGTACGTGAATGTGAACGTTATAAGCCCCGAAGACCTTAGGGTCAAGATCTAATAATTCATGGTGACTTTTGAGAAATTCAAGTGCGATAACGGCAGATTCTTTCATGACGTCACCTAGATTTCCTGTAAGACTTAATTTACCATTCCCTTCTGAAATTAGGCTTTCAATGAATAGGATGTCACCACCGGCGGAGGTCCAGGCAAGACCGGTTACAACCCCAGCCACATCATTGTTGTCATATTTGGTGCGCACGCGACCGGCGCCCAAAAAAGTAAAGAGGTCCGTACCTGTAAGTTTGGGAGTATAGGATTCGTTCATTGCAATTTGACGAGCACGATTGCGAACCAATTTGGCGACTATTTTATCTAGACCTCGAACACCAGATTCAAAGGTGTAGGATTCAATGATTTGTTGCCATAATTTTTTGTCGATGCTGATATCGGTTTTTTGAATTCCGTGGGCTGCAATTTGTTTGGGTAGTAGATGCCTTTTGGCAATTTCTATTTTTTCTTCCAGGGTATAACCATTGACCTCAATAATTTCCATTCTGTCCAATAAGGGGCCTTGAATATTTTGAAGGTTATTGGCCGTAGCAATAAAAAGCACCTTGGATAAATCGAATTCTGTTTCTACATAATTGTCGTAAAAATTCCCGTTTTGTTCAGGATCTAGGACTTCAAGGAGGGCTGATGAAGGATCACCATGATTACTGCGACCCAATTTATCTATTTCATCTAAGACAAAAACAGGATTTGCGGTTTCTGTTTTCTTGAGGTTTTGCATGATGCGTCCTGGCATTGCACCTATGTAGGTTTTGCGATGACCTCTAATTTCTGCCTCGTCGTGAAGACCGCCAAGCGACATGCGCACATATTTACGACCCAAAGCCTCGGCAATGGATTTACCTAATGATGTTTTTCCTACCCCCGGAGGTCCGTAAAAACACAGGATAGGTGCTTTCATATTGCCTTTGAGTTTGAGAACAGCCAAATATTCAAGAATACGTTCCTTCACTTTCTCTAGTCCAAAATGGTCTCTTTCAAGTACGCGCTTAGCGATATTGAGGTCTAGTTTATCTTTACTGTAGACGTTCCATGGAAGATCGAGTAAAAGATCAAGGTAGTTAAGCTGAACGGTGTATTCCGCACCTTGAGGGTTCATGCGTTGTAACTTTTCAAGTTCTTTGCCAAATAGTTTGGCAACCCTCGCATCCCATTTTTTATTTTCTGCTCTTTTTTCTAATTCTCTAGCGTCTTGGATTTGAGGATTATCCCCAAGTTCATCCTGTATGGTTCGCATTTGCTGGTGCAGAAAGTATTCTCGTTGTTGTTTGTCGAGGTCTTTGCGTACTTTATTTTGTATTTCATTGCGCATTTCGAGCACCTGAATTTCTGCAGTAAGATGTTCAAGGACCATCATGACGCGTTTTTTCATGTCCATTTCTTCGAGCATGTCTTGCTTTTTAGCCACGTCGGCATTCATATTTGAAGAGATGAAATTGACAAGAAAACTGGGGCTATCTATGTTACCGATTGCAAATTGAGCTTCAGATGGAATATTAGGACTTTCTCTGATGATTTGAAGCGCTAAATCTTTGATGGTATTAAACATCACTTCTAACTCTTGATTAGATTGATCGATTGCTTGTTCGGTTAAAACCCTAACTTTTGCCTTCATGTAAGGATCTGATTGGGTTTCCTGAAGCATTTCAAATCTTCGTTTACCTTGAATAATCACTGTAGAGCTTCCATCCGGCATTTTGAGTAAGCGGATAATCTGAGCAACTGTGCCAATTTGGTGTAGATCTTCGAATTGGGGTGCTTCAACTTCTTGATTTTTCTGTGATACGACACCAATAATTTTGGAGCCTTTATTGGCTTCTTGTATCAGTTTGATGCTTTTGTCGCGTCCAACAGTGATGGGAATAACGACACCTGGGAATAGCACATTGTTGCGAAGTGGGAGTATAGGGAGTTCTTCAGGGTATTCCTGTTTGTTCATATGTTCCTCTTCCTCTGCAGTGATGAGTGGAATAAATTCTGCATCGGCGTCATAGCCAGACAAACCAAAAAAACCGTGATCAAATAGATTGCTCATAATCAAATTATTTCAAGCATCTGTAATGTCAAGATGCATGCCAAAAGTGAAAACGCTGTAAAAAAGTCAGTTCTTTGCCAGGAATTCGAAGATTTGACGGTCTTCCGAACTAAAAATTACATTTCTTCTAGCCATCATGGCAGTTGCAGCCTCAATTGCTTTGTCTAGCTGATAGCTTTCCCTAGATTCGTCGGAAATCCAACTGAAAGAAGGGGTGAATTTATCTGGGAAACCACTGCAAAATAGGTTACTACTAACACCAACAACACTTGCCGTGTTAAATTGAACATTGATTGCCGATTTACTGTGGTCTCCCATGGTAAGTCCCATGAAAAGCTCATTTGTAAGTTCTTGATTCTGTGTTTCGTAGCTGTAAGTGCTGACCTTCCCGTAATTATTTTTTAGGTTAGAGCAGTTTGTATCTGCTCCAAGATTACACCACTCTCCAATCAGCGCATTTCCAAGAAAGCCATCATGTCCTTTGTTAGAAAAACCTTGAAAAATACTATTGCTGACTTCCCCTCCAATGCGACATTCAGGCCCTATAGTAGTGGCGCCATAAATTTTTGTTCCCATTTTTAAAACAGCTCCAGGGCAAAGTGCAAGCGGACCCCGAAGCATTGAACCTTCCATTACCTCTGCATCTTTACCAATGTATATCGGGCCACTACAGGTGTTGACTATAGCGCCTTCTACACGTGCACCTTCTTCTATAAACAATTGATCAATTGAGCCAATTAGTCGATTGCTTTCTGAGAGTTTGGCCGAGGTTTTACCTTGAGTATAAGATAGGAAATCTTGTTTAATAATTGCTTCATTTTTCAGGTAAAGATCCCAACGATTTTTGAGGATGATTAATGCTGAGTCCATAAAATCAATACGCTCTATTTGATCATGCAAATAAGCAATTAAAGTATCTTTATAATAAAGTGCTTGGCCAGATTTGAGCGCTTGTATGGCTTTTGCCAGTGCTGGGGTTGGGATACATAAGGCATTGATCCAAATTCCTGAAATTGCTGGAAACTTTTTAGCTAAATAAGATTCGGTTTCAAAACCAATCTCTACCTCCATAAGCAGTTGCTTCCATCGCTCCGTGTTTGTAAAAAATCCAGTGCGTAACTCAGCAATAGGTCTAGTAAGCGTCAATGGTGCAAAGCGCAAATGCATTTGATTGTCAGACAGAAGGAGTTTCATCGGTTAATTGAGATTGTAAGGTAAAACTACTGATAAATAGCAATACGAAAGTAAGGGATCCGTTGAGTAAAAGCATTTCATTGCCAAATTGATATCCCTTCCAAATGAGGTCAGAATGTATACTAAGATAATAACAGCAGAGTGGAGCTGCAATCACAATAAATGGAATAAATTGAGTTGGTGCTTTTCTTTTGGTAAGAATACCAAAAGCAAAAAGGCCGAGAAGCGGACCATAGGTATAGCCAGCAATCAGGAAAATCAGGTTAACAATACTTTTGTCGTCATACCATTTAAACAAAAATACCAACAAAGTAAACAATAGCGCAAAGCTAAAATGCACGATTTTTTTGAGGCGCATGCGCTCTACTTCTGGGAGGTTTTTTCGTTCAAATCCAAGAATATCTATGCAAAATGATGCTGTTAATGCTGTAATTGCACCGTCAACAGAAGGAAACAAAGCGGAAATAAGTCCTATGATAAAAATGATGAAAATTCCCGGTGGTAAAAACGCTTGGATAACTTTTGGGAATAGGTCATCAGGAGCAAATTCGATCCCATTTTTTAGCGCAAAATAACTCAATATACTGCCAAGAAGTAGGAAAAGTGCGTTCACCACAAGTAAGGTAAAACTAAAAACTACCATATTCTTTTGAGCCCCTTTCAAGGTCTTTACACTGATGTTTTTTTGCATCATTTCTTGATCTAGGCCAGTCATGGCAATAGTGATAAATGCTCCACCAATAAAGTGTTTCCAGAAATAATCACTCTTTGATGGATTCCAAGACCAAATTTCGGTAAGGTGTTCTTTTTGGAGATTATTCCAAAGTGTAGACCAATTGATAGCTAATTTCTGTTGCAAAGTAAAAATACAAACCACCAAAGCAAGGAGCATAAAAAAGGTTTGTAGCGTATCTGTCCAGACAATTGTTTTAACCCCGCCTTTGAGCGTGTAGGCCAAAATCATGAAAATGATTAGCAGTGTGGATTGCCAAAATTGCAGACCAATAGGCTCAAAAACAAATAGTTGCAAAACATTTATAACAAGATACAAGCGGACAGTTGCACCGAGTGTTCTCGAAAGAATGAAGTAAGCAGCTCCCCATTGATAGGCCCGCAGCCCAAGCCTCAATTCTAAATAGCGGTAAATGGAAGTCAGTTGGTATTTATAATATAATGGCAAGAGTACGTAAGCCACTACGAAGTACCCTGCAAAAAAACCAAGAACCAATTGGTAGTAATGCCAGGCGCCAGTACTCACGGCCCCTGGAACCGAAACAAAGGTTACGCCCGAAAGTGAAGTGCCAATCATACCAAAAGCAACTAAATACCAGGGGCTCTTTTTGTCACCAGTAAAAAAACTATGGCTACTCGCGTTTTTGGATGTGTAATAAGCTATAATGAGCAGCAGGCAGAAATAAAGAATGAGGATCAGCGGTAGCAGCAATGTATTCATGAAGTAAAAATAAGCTAAAGCGCTATATTTGCTGTAAAAAAAATACGCATGGAACTCATTTTTGTAGTTATTTCCTTTTTACTGGTCAATTTAGCTTTGGTGACAATCGTTTATCTTTTTCTCAAACGTCAACACGATCATCATCTCATCAAGCTTCAAACTGAACTGCAATTACAGCGCCAAAATTATTTTTTACCAAGTAAGCTGGAAGCTTATCAGCGTTGCATTTTATTGCTTGATCGAATAACACCTGCTAATCTTACTTTGCGAACCCTTCAAGTAACCCACAATGCTAAAATGCAACAAAGTATTTTGGTTAAAACGATCAGGGAAGAATTTGAGCATAATATCGCTCAGCAACTTTTTGTATCTCCACAAGCATGGACAATGTTAGTTCATGCTAAAGAAGAGGTTTTGAGAGTTATAAATTTAGCTTCTAATACTTTAGGTCCCGACTCAAGTGCTACTGATTTAGCAGCAAAAATCTTAGAGATTTCCGCTCAACTAGAACAGTTTCCAACAGAAATATGCCGTTCTTATTTGCAAAATGAATTTCAGCGATTTAACGCGTAGTCATTTTTTCTCTGATAAGGGCGATGAGCATTGGCAACAAGGATAAGCCAATTATACCAAAAATGACGGTTTCAAAATTCGCTCGGACGATTTCTAAATTCCCGAAAAAATAACCGAGTAAGGTGAGTCCTAATACCCAGCTAATCCCACCAAGAACATTGTATTTAAAAAAGTCTGGGTAGCGCATTTGTGCAATACCAGCGGTAAAAGGAGCAAACGTTCGAACGATTGGAACAAATCGCGCAATTATGATGGTTTTGGAGCCATGTTTTTCAAAGAATGCTTGGGTTTGCATCAAGTGCCTTTCTTTCAGTAGCGAATAGCGTCCTATTTTGAGTTGGACTAACTTTCGGCCATACTTCTGTCCAATCCAAAAATTAAGTGCGTCACCAAAAATTGCCGCAATAATTAACAAGCTGATTACAAGTATTAAGTTGAGTTGAGCTAATTCACCCTCAATTTGAACACCCGCACAGAAAGAACCGGCTGCAAAAAGCAGGGAGTCGCCAGGTAACAATGGCATAAAGACCAATCCTGTTTCTACAAAAACAATTGTGAATAAAATGGCATAAATCCAAAGGCCGTAATCTTGGATGAGCACAAAAAGATAATTGTCAATGTGAAGTATGAAATCTAGTAATTGGGCAAAATAGCTCATTATTGACATAATAGTTGGGGTGCTTTTTCTTCAATCAAGGCATTAATCCCGCCCTCGAGTATAAATATATTTTGAGCGGCAAATTCCGTTTCCATGAAATTTGCGAGTGCTTCTGCTCGTTTACCAGATTGACACATTAGTACGACCTGCTCGTAGTGTTGATAAGCAGGATAGGCTTGAGCAAAAATCGCCATTGGAACCGAAGGACAGTCGATTTTGCAGTTGAGCAATTCGTATGGTTCTCGGATATCGATAAGGCAACAGCTGTTTTGGCCTTCCAAAGACTCAAGGACAGCTTTTGGACTTAGCATTTTCATGTGAACAAAATTTTAGCAAAGATAAAATTCTTGCTCAATAGACCTTCATTTTTGAGCTTTGGTTTTGTGCTCGGATCTGAAGTTCAAACAAGGATTGATGATTCATCTCGAGAACTGCCTCATCAAATACAAGTCTGTTTCGACCTTTTTTTATTGGTTTGTAAACGATTGTACAATTGTGGTATAATTCCAAAGTTGCAAATAAAAATGCATACTTTTCTTTAGGATATAAACCAAAGGCTAGGGCTTTGCTGCCCTTTCTGTAGAGTAAGAGCTTTTCTTTTTGGTAAAAGCTAAATTCTATAGCCCTTGCCTTATAGTACCTTTGCTGAGTCATGTATAGAATACAGAAGAATATCATTAATTGCGCTCCTAAACGCTGAGCGCGGTTCTTTCCGTGAAAAATGAAATATCCAGCTATCCAGCAAGTCAACACCCACCAAAAAGGCAATACAAATCCTTTTGCCAATGCCCCTGGAGCTTCACTAAAAATTCGCATGATGACGAGCATCCATTCAATTGCTGTTTCTAAAATATAAGTACTTATTCGTTCGAGAAAAGGTAGAGATTGAAAAAATGGATAGCACATACCAACGACGAGTATAAAGCTCGATAAGCTCATTAAGCAAACATTTGCAATTTGTGCATAATTGGGATAAAGATGAAAGTGATATAAACAAAGTGGAAGGGTAGTAATGGTGGCTGAAATACTAAGTGCAATTCCTTCCCATATATGTTGAATCAATCGCCATCTAAAAAGAAAAGAACTTTTGATGGGATTGTAGAATAAATAGATACCCAACATGGCCGTGTAGGAGAGCTGAAATCCTAGGTCAAAAAGATAAAGTGGGTTGTAAAGTAATAAACAGAATGCAGAAAAAAATAAGGCATTTAACTGACTTATTTGTCGACCGGAAAATTGACTTAACAATAGGATGCTAAACATAAATGAGCTTCGAAGAACAGAAGCGGATAAACCTGTTAAGATGGCATAACACCACACAAAAGATACTACGACTATCAAGGCATTTCTTCGGTTCAGCCATTGGGAGAACAATTCTAAAATTTGAAGTAACACCCCAATTAATAAGCCAATGTGCATACCCGATACAGCAAGGATATGCATAGATCCAGTAGCTAAAAAATAAGACCTTATCTGCGCATCTATGCCATCTCTTTCTCCCAAGATGAGCGCTCTACAAATGGCAGCAGAACGTCTGGAAAGCGTTTTGTTAAACAGCTTGGAAAGCTTGTTTTTGAATCTGAATAGTCTGCTTGTGTTGTCCGATGGGATCGTATCTAAAATACGGAATTGCTTATCATCAATAGCAGCTCTGTGGCTCACACCCTTCAATTCAAAATACCTTGATTGGTCAAATGCACCAGGGTAAGATTCGTTGCTTATTACCCGGGGCTTACATCGTATAGCAAACACCTGCTTTGTATTGATTTTTGGATTACTGTCTATGTAAACTTGTAATGAAACTGACTTACTGATGTTGTTTTGGCGATAATAAAAGCGCCCAATTGCTGATTGTAAATTTTGTTTCTTCTCGATGGAGTGTGGTGTAAAATAACCTATTACTTCTCGATTGAAAGTTTGCTTTTGATCTGTGCAAAATGGTCCTTGGTAAATCCGAAATGACCAAAAACCGAAGACTAAGAATGAAAATAGAAGCCCAAACTGCCTGGTAGATTTGAAAATGATCAGCATCAAACTACAAAAAGTGAGCAGACTAAAAAAAAGTGATGTGTAGTCCGTGAAATTACGGTAGTCAGCAGCATATATGCCTAGCATGTATGGCAACAATAACCATGTGAAGTGCCACTGAAATTGTGGTACTTCTGGTACAAAAGGGGTGTTCATAAGCTGGAATTAGAGGTAGAATTTCCCTGCTTTGAACTTAATTTTTTCAGTTAGTAAATGCGGTCGAATGAGTGTCTCGAGCTCTGACTTTGAGCATAAAAAATGTGCTTCTAGCTCTTGAAGGGTTCTGGCTTTATTGAGGTATGTGAATAGCGTTTGATCATCTAAATTTCTAGGTTCACAAACGTCACATTGCCCACAAGAATCAATAGATTGACCAAAGTAACCTATCAATTGTTGTGCGCGACATAGCGGAATTTGACAATACTGTTGCATCGCTAGTAATTTAGCTTGTGCCGCTTCTTTACGCTCTTTATAAATATGAGGTTGGAGTGAAAGATATGATTCAGGAAGTCTTTCCGTGGTAAAGTAGAGCTGTGGTAGGCTGCTTTTTTTAGCGAGTTCTATAATGCCGTTTTTTTGCATAAATTCTAGTTGCTCTTCTAAACGTTGTGAAGTGTATTTTAGTCTTTGTACAAGTTGGTCCTCATGAATTTTGGTCATCTGATCAAAAATACCCGGGTAAGTTCTAACCAGCGTTGCGCACAACGTATAGTAATCCTCGTGTTGGATCTGAAAATTATACAACACTTCATTACTGACTATAAATTGCAATCTGGTGTGCTGAAAATAGCCCTCATCTAGACTTAAATTCCCGTTTTGGACCAAGATTTTTAGTGCATAATAAACCTCGTCATCAGGCAAATCAAAGGTGCGACAGAAAGTTTTCATGTCAAACGGAAAAGTCTCATCTTTTCCTGATCCGATTGCTATTTTTAAATAATTACAAATAGCTCTATAGACAAAGATGATACGCTCTGAGCTCGGAAAACTTCTGTCAAGTTGTTGTTGCATTTGCTCAAAATCTTTGGGTTCATGTAAGAGAAGTGCATAGGAGGGGAGACCGTCTCGTCCACCTCGTCCTGCTTCTTGAAAATAAGCTTCTGGCGAATTTGGTACTTCAAAATGTAGTACAAATCGTACATCTGGTTTGTCAATCCCCATTCCAAATGCGTTGGTTGCAACCATAATTTGATTCTTGTTGGATAGCCAATCTTGTAGCATTTGGCTTCTTTGAGCTGCGTTTAAACCGCCGTGATAAATTCCACAACTGATGCCATTAGCCAGTAAGACACGAGCTACTTCTTTTACGGAGCGCCTAGTTTGGCAATAAACAATACCTGTTCCTTTTTCCCGCCTACATATGCTTAATATTTCGTCCATTTTATTGTGTGCAGGACGAACGAGGTATTTTAAATTTTCTCGAGCAAATGAAGCCTCCAAAATCTTTGCCTTTGGCATTCCTAATTGAATACAAATATCTTGCTGTACTGCTTTTGTCGCAGTTGCAGTTAAAGCTAGAATAGGAATAGCTGGTTGGAGCTTTCGAAGCTTGATTATCTGGCGGAATGCCGGTCTGAAATCATGTCCCCACTCAGAGATGCAATGTGCTTCATCAACTACCAAGAGAGCAATCTTCATGCGTTTAAATCGCTCGATGAAAAGTGCAGATTGTATGCGCTCAGGCGAAGTGTAAAGAAAATCAAGGCCACCAAACCGGGCATTATCTAAGATTTGATCGATTTCTCGGTATGTCAGACCACTTGTGAGTGATTTGGCACGTAAGCCTCTTTTGGTAAGATTATCTACTTGGTCCTGCATGAGGGCTATAAGCGGCGAAATCACCAAGCATAGACCTTCTCTCTGTAAACCTGGTACTTGAAAGCAAATAGATTTGCCACCACCAGTGGGTAGCAAGGCTAGGGCATCTTGGCCGGCAAGAGCTGTCTTGACAATTTCTTCTTGACTTTGCCTAAATGCAGAGAAGCCCCAAAATTTTTGAAGTAGATCAATTGCATTTGTATAGGTGAGCATTGAGCAAAGTTAAGGAATGCTTTTAATAAGGTCAAAAGGTTGTTTGCTCGCTGATTTAGCCGTATATTCGCGCATCAATTAACACGCACATGTCTGGAGTTTCCATTAAATTTCCTATCACACACAATAAAAATAGCACCTTACAAGCTATCAATTGGGACCAGCTCCCTTTCGGGAAAATCTTCACCGATCATATGTTTGTCATGGAGTATTCCAACGGAGCTTGGCAACAAGGAGAGATCATTCCTTTTGGTCCAATTTCCATGCATCCTGCAATGTCTGCCATCCACTACGGACAATCTATTTTTGAAGGAATGAAAGCTTATCGCAATCTTTCAAACGAGATTGTGTTATTCAGACCTGAACTTAATGCACGCCGCTTTTCTGAGTCTGCAGCAAGAATGTGTATGCCAGAAATACCAGAAGAACTGTTTTTAGAGGCCGTTAAACAACTTGTATCTTTAGATGAAGCTTGGGTAACCAATAAGCCAGGTTTTTCTCTTTACATACGTCCATTTATGTTTGCAACTGATGAGTTTGTTGGAATCAAGCCATCTGATAACTATAAATTCGTCATTATAAATTCTCCTGTTGGTGCTTATTATGCTGACCCAGTAAAGGTTAAAATTGAAGAGTATTACACGAGAGCAGCAGCTGGTGGCGTAGGCCGAGCTAAAGCAGCTGGAAACTATGGCGCTTCGTTATATCCTGCCAAACTAGCTCAACAACAGGGCTTTCATCAATTAGTTTGGACCGATGCAAAAACCCACACCTTTATTGAAGAGTCTGGCACCATGAATATCGTTTTTGTAATCGACAACAAAATCATTACTCCAACTGAAGAGGCCGATACCATTTTGCGAGGTACGACCAAAAAAACAGTTTTAGAACTTGCTAGACATTGGGGTATTCCAGTGGAAGAGCGTCCCGTTAGTGTGGCTGAAATAATTGATGCAGCCAAGAATGGAACACTTCAAGATGCTTTTGGAGCTGGGACCGCAGCCACAATTGCACCAATTGCACTAATTGGTTATAGAGATGAGCAATTTGAATTGCCATCTCTTGAAAGTCGAGAAATCTCTCTTAGAATCAAGTCTTACCTTGATGGGCTTAAATCAGGTAATATTGTAGACTCCCACAATTGGGTTCAAAAAGTTTGCTAGTTCTTGTGTAATTTCACCAAGATATGCATCTTAAAGTTATGCGATTCATTGGTATTTTATCTTTTTTTTGCTTTAGTCAAACCCTCCTAGCACAAACTTTAGTTTGTACCTTCATAGATCTTCAGACCCAAGATCCAATTCCTAATGTTAAATGTGAGTTGCTCAAAAGCCAAGGCACCTCCACAACCGCTATAAGTAAGGCAAATGGTACGCTTACCATATCATTAAAAGATATAAATCCAAATGATGCAACCGCAACTTATATCAGTTATTCGCACCCCTATTATGGAGGCGGAAGAAGAAAAATACCTTATTTTGAAGCCAATGACACCATTCAATTGCTCATTCAATTAAAGGTTGAAAGAGTTCAGGAGGCTAGGGAAGTGGTTGTAAAATCTATTAAGCCAGATACTGTTTACGCCTCAAAAGAATACAGTGTCGCTGACTTTGAGCTTGATACAAACGGTGAATTATTCTTACTTACCTACGCTAAAAACATACAAAAAGATGCTCAAATTCAGGTCTTTAAGGCAGATTCTTTGATCACTCTCCTTCCAATTTCAGAAAGAGTATTGGGTCTTAAACGTGATTTTCGTGGTCATATGCATGTCTTGACGGAAGAAAGTGTTTTTGGTTTGGAAAAAATCGATGAGGAATTATCCTTGGTGAGTATCCCTAAAGATTATTTCTTTAAGTATCTCATGCCCATCGTTGACAGTAGTCAAGCACGTCTATTTTACTCCAGTTACAACGAGCGCTATCCAGCCTTTGAATATGGTAGTATCGATCAACTCGATTCAACTTATAAGACCTTATTACAAATCCAAGATGATTTAATGATGGAATTATACCGGTCTGAATATAAATGGGTTGATGTGCGCACCAAACTATGGGCAAAAAACCTGGAAAACCAAACGGGAATTGATGCTGAAATTTATGTTGGTGCTGCATACTTTACGCAATCCTTGTACTACGAACCAGTTTACGCTCCTTTGTTTTTGGTCCGTGATACCATTTATATTTTTGACTATCCCAAAGACCTACTTCGGGTATACAAAATAGATGGAACATCAGTGCGTTCGATTCCTATTTTCCATCATTACCAAGCTAAACAAAGTGGTTTTCAAAAAAACCTACAACAAGACCGCGTAACAGGTCATGTTTATGCGCTATATCAACAACAAGGATATACCTATGTTGGGCTTGTGGATTTACAAACCGGTAGGATTACACAGAAAGTAAAACTTGCTTTTAGATATGTGGAGAAAGTAAGGATTCACAACAATGCAGTCTACTTCATATACAGGCCTTTTGAATCGGTTCAAAAAAAGTTTTTGTACAAACAAAAATTACCTCTTCGAACTACTTAGGCATCTACCGAGTATTAAGGATGTAGTATGACGTCTACAGAAACTGGCAAATGGTCAGAATACCCACCTAAGTATTTAGGACCGGCATAGGTGCGGCTAGGTACTATTTGACCTTTGTATTCGGTTAGCAGATAGGGGAACTCGTGTATCTTTCCACTTTGAGCTTGAACTTGAATTTTACCGCTTAAGGCATTTGAAGAGATAAATATATGGTCGAGAACATTCCATTCATTTTTATAACAATATGACCCGCCGAATGTACCGCTATTCTTTGTGATTTGGGGAGTAATCTTTGATGCAATTAATTGAGGTGCAGCATCCTCTGGATAGTCATTTAAATCTCCCATTAAAATAATTTTAGCGCTGGGTTCATTGCGTTGAATAGAGTCGATGAATTGGCTTGCATTTTGCGCTGCTGCAAGGCGTTTTGCCGCACTTTCTTCTGTCCCACCACGTCGACTTGGCCAGTGATTTACCAACACGTAAAGATGTTCTTTTTTGTATTGGTATTTTGCCCAGACGATGTCGCGGGAGGTTGGTAAGGTATCACCAGGTAATGTGAATCGTATTTGACCACTTGTTTTCAAACGCAAGAGATCTTTGCGGTAGAGCATAGCTACATCAATGCCGCGCGCATCAGGGCTTTCATAGTGAACAATTCCGTAGCGCTTATCTTCTTCTATCAAATCAGTAAGCACTTTTCGATTTTCAATTTCACATATACCCAAAATCATTGGCATTTGAAGGTCTGCCATTACTTGGCGAATATGTGTCAGTTTAGTCTGGTATTTCAGATCATCCCATTGACTCTTTGAATCTGGTAAAAATTCTGCATCATCATTGGGTCCATCGATGGTATCAAATAAATTTTCAACATTATAAAATGCAATATGCTCGATTTGTTGACTAAAGAAAAGGGGGGTGATTAACAGCAGAAATAATGCTGTAACATATTTGTAAAAGGAGCGTGTATTCATCATTTGATTATTTATGAATGTCAAACATCGTAATTAATATCTTCTTTTTAGACTTTTGAGTGCAAGTCTTTTTACCAACTTCCTCCAGATCCGCCGCCGCCAAAACTTCCGCCGCCAAACCCACCAAAGCCTCCGCTACTAGATCCTCCACTGCCAAAGCCACCGCCAAATCCGCCAAAATAGAAAAAGCCAGGTCCGCTGCGTCTACCCCCAAAGGTGGTTCCATTTCCGCCACCTCCGCCGCGCTTGATGATCCAAAAGAGAAGTACGATGATGAAAATAAAACCAAAAATTCCTTTTACCCAATCATTTTGATGCAGCTGATTTCTATAACTTTTTTCATTGATCTCACCTTTTGCCAGTGCAAATAATACGTCAAGTGCTTTATTTATGCCTTGGGCATATTGATTTTGTTTGAATGGAGGAAGGATCTCGTAATGAACAATATCTTGACATGTAAGATCAGTGATAGCGGCTTCTAATCCTCTTCCAGGCGCTAAATAAACCTGCCTACCGCCGTTTTCTTGAGTCGGCTTGATCAGAAATACAAGACCATTATCTAGGTTTGCTTTTCCAACTCCCCATGCTTCACCAAGTTCTGTGGCAAAATGCCAGGGTTCGTCGCCTCCAAGATCATCAATGATAACAATAGTAATTTCGTTGCTTGTTTCTTGTTCAAATTGATCTAAACGCTCTTCAATTAAGGCTTGTTCTGCTGGGCTTAGGATATTTGTATTGGAGAAGTTATTTAAAAATCTAGCAGGAGATTTCTTTGTGGGAATTTGTCCAAAACTGCTGCCAAAAAAAATCAGAATCAGGAGTAAATGAAGTAGTCTTTTCATCCGAAACTAATTTGATTTGGTAGCTCATCTTGATCGTTTTCGACTGGTGGAAAGTAGTGTGCAAGTTGTTTACCTGCCTCGGTAATCGCAGCGCAAAGCCCCTCAGTTAGCTGCTCTTCTTTAAAGTGCTTGAGCATCAAATCTCGGGTACTATCCCAAAAGTTAAGACCTACACAAGCATTGATTCCTTGATCACCAATGATGGCCAGTTTTTTAGCTTCATAAGCGACATAGATCAAAACGCCATTCCTCTGCTTGGTAGCCTGCATGCCAAGTTCGTAAAATACATCGATGGCGCGTGCCATAGGATCGTTATGACAAGTAGGCTCTAAATGCACGCGTAGCTCTCCACTTGTAGCGAGTTCTGCAGCGGCAATGCTGTCCATTACCTTTTGTTGTTGGAGCTTACTGAGCATTAAAAACTAACCTTAGGGGAGATCTCAGAACCTGCAGCAGCGGTAAATCCTTCTTTTCTCGGAAACTCTTCGCCATTCAAGAAAAAGCGTGCAAAAAAGCCGCGGATGTGTGTGTTGTATTCCTTCACTGCTTCGTTGTAACGATCTCGTTCTGTCTTGATGCGATTTTCAGTACCCTCTAATTGATTTTGGAATTGACTGAAGTTTTCTGTAGAACGAATTTGCGGATACGCTTCATAAGCCAAGTTGATAGCCGTGTTGATTTTTCGGCCCATTATCTCAAGGTCTTGTGGTGTTTTAGCTCCGACAATTCCTGCTCTTGCTTGAGTAACTTGTGTCAGGATATCTTTTTCATTTTGCGCAGCTCCTTTGACTGTTTCAAGTAAGTTTGGAATAAGGTCGGCACGTCGTTGATAGGCAGATTGTACGTTGGCAAATTTCTCGTCGAGTCCTTCTTGTAGGCCAACTGCTTTGTTGTACATATTGTAATATCCTAAGAAAAAGAATAGGACTAGGGCTCCGATAGCAGCCAAGACGACATAAATTGGTTTCATTTTTTACGTAATTAAGTGTTCAAGTTGTTGTATCAAATTATGTTCCAAGTTACGAAAATGACACAATGTCAGTTGCTTTTTTATTTGTTAATAACTTTTGATTATAAATTAATCAATTTATTGATGAATTATTAGTCATTTTATTTAATTTTGGAGCACCAACCAATCGAACTTTTATTGTTTTACCTTTAAACTGACTGGCCTATGGCTACGCGTCGTTCGATTGTTCATATGGACCTCGACACCTTTTTTGTTTCTTGTGAGCGCCTCCTAGATAGCCGCCTCCATCAAAAACCTATTTTAATTGGCGGCACAAGCGAGAGGGGAGTGGTAGCCTCTTGCAGTTATGAAGCTCGGCGCTTTGGTGTTCATTCCGGTATGTCTATGAAAATGGCCAAAGAGCGCTGTCCGGAGGCTATTTGTATCAAGGGCAACACCCAAACCTACAGTAAGTTTTCTAGACTTGTTACTGACGTCATCAAAGATGCTGTTCCCGTCTATGAAAAAATGTCTATAGATGAGTTTTACATCGACTTCACCGGAATGGATCGCTTTTTTGGCATCTGGAGTTATGCCTCTGAACTACGCAGTCGGATCATCAAAGAAACAGGTTTACCTATCTCCTTTGGCTTATCTGAAAATAAAACAGTTTCTAAGGTAGCTACTGGTGAGGCCAAGCCCAATAATCAACTCCATATCAATTACGGTTCTGAAAAAGATTTTTTAGCGCCGCTATCAGTGCAGAAGATCCCGATGGTAGGCCCCAAAACGTATCAAACACTCTGTGGTTTAGGTGTAAAAAGAATTGCTACTTTACAGGCTTTACCCCTTGAGCTTGTGGAGCAGGCTCTAGGTGAAAATGGACGTACTATTTGGTCCAAAGCTCAAGGTGTCGATAACAGCCCTGTTGAGCCCTACAACGAGCGTAAATCCATTTCTAATGAACGTACTTTTCATCAAGACACCATCGATACTTGTAAGCTTAGCGGTATTCTTACCGCTATGGCTGAAAATCTCACCTTTCAGTTGCGACGCGCAGGAAAGCTCACCGGAACAGTTACTGTCAAGATCCGCTATGCCGATTTTCAGACGCAAACACTGCAACAACAAATTGCCTATACTGCTGCCGATCACGAACTCCTTCCTTTGGTTCAAGATTTATTCAAAAGACTCTACCAGCGACGCGTACTAGTTCGGCTCATTGGCGTTCGCTTTAGTTCTTTGGTTTCGGGTTCGCATCAACTTCGTCTCTTTGATCAAGACCTCGCTTTTCCGGCGCTCTACAAAGCCCTAGATCACATCCGTATTCGCTATGGAGACCGTGCAGTTGTAAGAGCTGCAGGTCTAGAAGCAAGAAGCATTGGCTACCATAATCCTTTTGATGGTGAACCGCCTATTCTCTTGGCAAATCGCAGTATATAAAATAGTTATCCATTCTTTTAATTCTCCAATGCGTGTACACTCTTGTTTCAGCTTAGGCTATGGCATACTCAAGCCCGAAGAATTGGTGCAGTGGTCACAACAAAATGGCTATTCCCAACTGCTGCTTACTGACATTAATCATACGGGTTCAGGATTGGCTTTTGTTCGCTCGGCTCAACAAGCCGGATTGAGACCAATACTTGGCTTAGAACTTAGAAACGGTATGCAGCACTTAGCGACAATAATCGCTCATAATAACACAGGTTTTCAAGAACTAAACAATTACCTTACCACACAGCTTAGCGAAAAAAAACAATTCACACTACCATTACCTTTTTTTTCAAATTGCTCGATTTGGTATCCATTCACGCAGCACCCAGATACTTTAGCAGCTAATGAATTTATCGCCGTACAGCCACAGCAAATATTTCAATGGCAGAGAAAGCGTTTGTCTTTTGCCGTTTCTAAATATGTAGCAGATCTACCGATGACCTTTCGTCATAAGCGCGACCATAATACACACCGTTTGCTGCGTGCTATTTCAAGCAATTGTCTGTTATCCAAATTACCCCTGCAAGAACAAGCTCCGCCTACCGAAAAACTTTTATCTGCCGATCAATGTCAAGAAGCTTTTGAGGCAGTACCCGAACTTTGGAACAACACCCAGACACTACTTTCTACTTGCGGTATTTTTTTTGAATTTGGGGAAAAAGCTAGCTCACAACAACCCAAGCATTTGTGTGGATCTAAGCATGCTGATCTTCAGCGCTTAAGAGAGCTTTGCGCCGAAGGATTGACCTATCGCTATAGCACCATCACCGATGAAATTATTGCGCGTATTGAAATGGAACTTGAGGTAATTGCTGAGAAAGACTACCTCTCTTATTTTCTCATTACACATGACTTCACTTCTTATGCGCGTTCCAAAGGCTATTTTTATGTAGGGAGGGGGAGTGGGGCCAATAGTATTGTAGCTTACCTTTTGCGCATTACCGACGTCGATCCATTGGAACTCGATCTCTATTTTGAGCGCTTTATCAATCTATATCGTAAAAATCCACCGGATTTCGATATTGATTTTTCATGGAAAGACCGAGACGATGTTGTGCGCTATATTTTTGAACGCTACCCAAATACTGCTTGGCTCTGCACTTACAGTACATTTCAGTACCGCGCCTGTATTCATGAACTTAGCAAGGTTTTTGGTCTTCCTGCCGGCGCTAGTAAAACACTCAGTAGGGGAAGTGGAAGCCTTGCAGAGTTTACGGAGCTAGGAGCACTCATTTTACGGTATGCTAAATACATTGAAGGCTTGCCTTCGCATCTAAGCGTGCATGCTGGAGGAATCATCATTAGCGAACAACCACTTTCTATTTTTGCAGCTTGCTTTTTACCCCCCAAAGGCTATCTCTGCGCTCAGTTCTCGATGCTTGAAGCAGAAGACGTTGGGCTCTATAAATTCGATGTATTGAGCCAACGCGGTTTAGGTAAAATTGCTGAAGCCCTAGACATCATTCAGCAAATTCATCCAGCAGGCGTCTTACCAGACATTCACAATATTGCGCTCCTCAAACAAGATCGAAAAATTGCAAAATTCCTAAGCAATGGCTGGGCTTTAGGTTGTTTTTACGTCGAATCACCCGCTATGCGCATGTTACTCATCAAACTACAAGTAGACAATTATCTTTCTCTTGTAGCTGCTAGCTCAATTATTCGGCCAGGCGTAGCTCAGTCTGGCATGATGCGCCAATATATCTTGCGCCATCGCGAGCCCGAACGCCGTCAGGAAATTCATCCTTTATTATTGGCAATTATGCCCGATACTTATGGCGTAATGGTTTACCAAGAAGATGTTATTAAAGTAGCTCATTACCTTGCGGGGTTAAGCTTAGCAGAGGCAGATGTGCTGCGACGTGGCATGTCTGGTAAATTTCGATCGCGTTCTGAATTTTTACAGATCAAGAATCGTTTTATAGAAGCCTGTGTGCAGCGAGGGCATGCGCACTCATTTGCAATAGATATTTGGCGACAAATTGAAAGTTTTGCGGGTTATGCCTTTTCTAAAGGGCATTCTGCTTCTTATGCTGTCGAAAGCTACCAAAGTTTATACCTCAAAGCACACTTTCCTTTGGCTTATCTTACAGCCTGTATCAATAATTTTGGCGGCTATTATCGCACTGAAATATACGTACACGAAGCTCGACGCTTTGGAGCGCAAATTGAAGCCCCTTGTATCAATGAGGGAGCTTATGTTTGTACGTTGAAAAAACACAGGCTTATTCTTGGCTTTAATTTAGTACTTGGGATAGAAGCCGCACTCCTTGAAAAAATTCTTTTAGAGCGTGCTCAAAATGGTATTTTCTTTAGTCTTGAAAATCTATTAAAAAGAGTGGCTATTCCACTAGAACAACTGAGTCTACTCATTAGAATTAATGCCCTACGTAGTTTGAAGCAAACCCGCAAAACACTTTTATGGCAAGCCTATTTCTATCACAATAAATCTTGGAAGGGGCGTCAAAAATTAGAATTATTTGACGTAGGTGAAAAAAAACAACATATACCAAAACTTGAAGAACACCCACTAGAAATTATTTTCGAGCAGTTTGAACTACTCGGCTTTCCGCTCTGTGACCCTTTTGCTCTTTTGAAAGAAAAAATACCTACACCATTTAGCTGCGCCAAAGATTTCATCCAACACAATGCTAAGCAGGTATTGAGTTATGGGTACTTAGTAAGCATCAAACAAACCAAGACAAACAAAGGTGAGGTTATGAATTTTGGAACCTTTCTCGATCCAAATGGAGATTTTATTGATACTGTTCATTTTCCTCAAATTACTCGTTCTTATCCCTTTTACGGAAAGGGTATTTACCAGATAAAAGGCAAAGTTGTAGTGGAATACGGTTACGTAACACTCGAGGTTAGTTACTTAGAAAAACTACCCTTTAAGGAAGACGTTCGCATTGCCCAAGAAGCAGAATAGCAGTTTGTTACTCCTTGATTTCAATCTGGTGTTCCAACGCAAAACGACGAAGTAATTCAGCCGACTCTTTCTGTTTAGCGAATCGAAAAATCATTTTCTTTGGACAGGGTCCAAAAGGAACTAGAAACTCCGGATAAACGCCTGACCATTGATCTCTTGATGCAAGTTCTAATTTGAAAAACCTTTTGGAGAAAATAATTTGCTTGATATTTATCGCTGATAAATCTAATTGACTGTCGCGCTTACGATAGCTTGGTAAGTCTGTCAATACGAGACCTTGGTCGTGCAAATAACAAAATATAAATTGCTTGTCTAAAAAGCGCTTGTCCCAATTTCTGACGGAGTCTAAAATAAACTCAAGTGCCAATGGTTTTTTACCTATTTGAATCATAATTTGAGCTTATTGAATTGCAGTAAATATAAGTCAAGAAACAATAATAAATCGCACGAAGATCAATGCTGCTTTGGCTGTATTCCAATCGCACGAAGTGGAAAATAATAAGGTAAAATGCTATTCGAAAAAGGCTAAAAAGGATTTCCCACAAGTTTGGGATTGCAGCGATGACCAACCTCATTATATCCTTAAGCAGCTTTCAGTATGAGATTAAGGTGAATAGGGGGCTCGGATATAAATGAGAATAGCGTCTATTGGCAGAAAATAAAAAAAGCAACTCAATTCAAGACTGAGCTGAAATTTAATAAAAGGGAGCATATTTTTGAATAAGATAATTAGAGTTTCGCTTAATTAAAATACTTCGACGCCAACGCTTAACTGTACATCTATCCAAGCTGGATAAACATCATAAGTCTGGAAGTACTCCATCATTAATGATTGGGCAGCAGAAGCAGTAAAATCATTTGATGCCAGCACAAGCAGACATCCACCAAATCCACCGCCCATCATGCGAGCTCCATAAACACCCAATAGCTGTGTGAACGCTTGTTGTAAAAAATTCAATTCTTGACAACTGACCTCATATAAATCACGCAAGCCCAAATGTGTTTGATTCAGATACTGACCTAATGCAATTAGATGGGGTTCAGCTTCTGATGAATTAGAGCAGGTAGTTAAGTCCTTTGTCAGATGCTGCACCTTTTGTACACGCACTAATTCATCGAGCACATAGGTCAATCGTTTACTGGTAATACGATCCAATTTACTAAGGAGCTGCTGTTTTTGATCCCCTTTGATATCGCGCCAACTTTTTAAGTTTGGAAACAATATGGTTGCCTGTAACCATGCATATTCCATACTGGCTCTACGCTCATTATAAGCGGATTCTGCAAGGTTGTGTTTTATTTTTGAGTCTATTAAAAAAAGTTTTGCGCTATGTAAAGGCAGTTCAAACGAATTGATTTCATGGCTTATGCAATCAAAAGCAAGCAGGTGATTTGCTTGTCCAAATAGCGAAGCAACCTGATCCATAAGACCACACTTGACACCTGTAAACTCATGCTCAGTTTGCTGGGCAAGAAGTGCTAGTTCATGGCGTGTTTTACCAAGTTGATAAAATTCATTGAGTCCGAATGCTAAGCCACAACAAAGTGCAGCAGAGGAGGAAAGGCCTGCTCCAATAGGAATGTTGCTTTTGAAACGGACGTGCAGTGCTTTTGGTGGGAGGGAAGTAAAGCCAATTAATAGAAATACACCTTTTACATAATTCATCCAACCATTTGTAGTTGAATCAGTTAATTCAGTCCATGTAAATTCCCACTTTTCATTCAAGTCGAGCGCTTCAATTAAAAAAAAAGAACCTTCAATCGCCGAAAATTCAAATTCAAAATAACGATTGATGGCCGCAGGGAGCACAATTCCATGATTGTAATCTAGATGCTCACCCAACAAATTGATTCGGCCTGGTGCCTTTATTTTGAGTGTTTTCATGGTTTCCAAATAAGCTGATCAGTTAAGCCCAAGGCAGTAAGGGAAACTTTAATGCTTATTGGCTGTTGTGGTGCTTCTGTTCTCATTAATGCTGAGGCAACACCGGCTACCATTGGCTGAATGGCTGGACACACAAGCCCTGCATCTTGGGCTAAAATACTAAAAGTAACTTTATATTCGTTGGTTGGAATAATCGTGCCATTGGCATCTAAAAGCTTGGCGCGAACAAAAATGAGATCAGCTTTTTGAGTATCTATACCTTCATGAAGGGTATCCAATTCTAAGGTGAGTTGAGCGGGTTTGCCTGGTGTTTGAACTTGGTCTGATGTTACATTTACCTGCCGATTGAAGCCTTTTGCAACGAGCTTACCAGATTCAAAAGCTGGAATTTCAAATTGAAAAGGTGGGTGTGGTAAATGGTCCGAGGCCAGACCTGTGACTACTGTTTTTTTAAGTATGCTTTTATTGTTTAATAACAACTCAACATGTTCACAATTCGAATACACCGTAACTTTTGAGCTCGAATTGGTGTCCCAGCGCGAGGCAATGGAAACAAAAGGTTTGGCGGTATTTTCAAGACCTTGACTTTTGTAAAAGTCAGCTGCGTATTTAGGTAAACGGCATATGTCATAAATTCCAGATGCTTCTATGTCGGGGCTATAGCCGCGGTTATAGTCGAAACAAACCCAATTGGCTTCACCGATGATATTGGCACCCTTTCGGTTGGAATTTGAAGCTTCTTGAAAATTATATGCTTGTTGCAATAGCGCTTGTTCAGATGCCCCACGAAAATGCCTTGAGTTTCTTTCAGTTGTTGCCAAATCTGCAAATTGGGTCTGATTGAGGCCTGCATTTTGTGCATAATATTCCCAATCGCCATATTCGGCAATGAACATTGCATTCGCTTTAGGTTTGTAGCCCGACCAGTAGGATGGTGCTTTGGAATGTTGACGCGCAGGTATAAAAACATCGTAGCTTGGGTGATCAATCCAACCCGCTGTGAACCCTTTATTGTTGAGTAGCGACTTGGCAAGCTGATTCATCTCGAGTATAAATTGTTCTGGCATTTCTGTTTCGTTGAGTGAGTTTTCCCAAAAAATTACACTCGGATGATTTCTGTCTCTATGGATAAGTGCTTCGAGATCATTCTTACATCTTTGTTCAAAAGGTGGTGGCCCAAAAAATTGCCAGCCTGGAATAGCATCCATAATGATGATACCAAGCTCATTACAGGCCTCATAAAATGCTGGAGCTTGCGGATAGTGTGAAAGCCGGACAAAATTAAAGCCTGCTTCTTTAATTAATAAAGCATCTCGCTTTTGTGCATTATCAGGAACTGCATAACCCACATAAGGAAACTCTTGATGTCTGTTCGTGCCATTCAAAAAAAGTTGCATTCCATTTAAGTAAAAACCGTCAGCCTTCAATTCGGGTTTACGGATTCCAACTTTTAAAACATGTTTTGCAATGGTGTCGTTCGCAACAATAGCATGTATCTTTAATTCATAAAGATTTGGATCAGAGGGCGACCATAACTGAGGAGTTTTCAAGTTTAATTTCCCTATATAAGAAATGACATTTGTAGAATCCGCGATTGATTCACTAGAAAGTGTAAATGTAGCTGCTCCTATTTTTGCCTCAACCTGAATTGGTAATCTGATCCAATCGGGTTCATACTGCAGCTTAAAATCCAGTTGAAGGTCAGCAGATGAGGCATTGGCATCTATGGTTTGAAAATGAGGAACTTGTATTTGAATGCCACCTACTTCGGCTAACCATACATTGCGGTAAATGCCTGCGTGATAATAAAAATCGAGTTCTTTGAGTGGTTTCCCAGGTGGCACAGAGGGGTCTTCACGGTTGTCCAGAAAAACCTCTAATACATTTGCTGAATCTTTGAGTGCTTCCGTTAAATCAATTTGAAAAGGCAGGTAGCCACCTATGTGTTGCCCTACATTTTTGCCGTTGAGCACAATTTTTGCGGTATGCATGGCACCTTCAAATTCAATAAAAAGACGCTTGCCTTTTGCTAAAGGATAATCAAAGCGCTTTCGGTATATCACCTCACCAGTAAATTGTCCTTTCATCACAAGAGGTTCTAATTTGGGCGAATGCGGTAAGGAAATAACCGAAACAGGATCTGACGGCTTGAATTGAAATTCCCAATTGTCGTTGAAGAGCAGCTTTTTGAGCTGCCCTAAGCAGCTAGTCATACTTAGCACAAATAGCAAAAAGAAGGAAAATCTCATGAGGCGAAAATGAAAAACTTAATACAAAAAAGCATCGAGGGCAGGTGAGGGGCGGCCATTATCTTGCCAGCAATTGAGTTGGTATCCGCTCCAAGGTTTAGCCCCTTGTGGTTCCCAATAAAAAACACCCAAACATCCATTGTTTGGCACATCTAAGGCAGCGCCGATGGTGGCGATCAGTAGATCTTTCGAATTTTGAACCTGCCAGTAGTCGCCACCTACTTCTACGATCATCAAAGGCTTGTTGTAGCGTGTCACCATGTCTTTTAGGTTGTTACCAAGATCGGCAATTGTAACTGTGTAATCAGTGCCCAACCAATGCGGGTAATATGATGCTCCAATGATGTCGAATTGAGCATTGTTTTGCTGCATGAGATCAAAAAACCAACGGAAACGAGCATTGTCATTACCTTGATCTATGTGAACGATGGTTTGTATACTTGTATCGATATCCTTCACGGCCTGATGCCCTTTATTGATCAGTTGTGCGAGTTGCTGAGGGTTATCTATGTGTCCTTCTGGCCAAAGCAGACCACTTGGAATTTCGTTTCCAATTTGCACCCACTTGGGCATAACACCGGCTTGCTTGAGCAGGTTGAGCGTGTATTGGGTGTGGGCATACACGGAATCTTGAAGCGCGGCGAAAGAAACATTGGCCCAGGTAGCAGGTTTGGTTTGATGCGCAGGGTCGGCCCAAGTGTCTGAATAGTGAAAATCGATCATGACGTCGAGCCCTTTATTTTTTGCCCGTAGTGCCATTTGAGTGGTTTCTTCAGGACTACAATGTCCACTAATTTTATCACTATTTGGATGAACAAATACGCGCAGTCGTATGGCATTAATCCCTCTTGCGATGAGCAAGTCAAGACAATCAGCAGGGTTGCCATTTTCATCATAAAATACGTAACCTGTTGCCTCCATCTGTGGCAGCCAACTGACATCAGCGCCTTTGAAAAAGCTAGTCTGAGCTGGAGTTACAGGGGGTTTGGGCGTTGATTTTTCATGACATGAAAATAGCGCAAAAGAGAAAAGCAAGGCAAACATGGACATGTGATTCATAGTTTTTGCTCAAAGTTAATGGTCAATGTATTTAATTTCTTTTGACCTTTCTTTAGATAAATATCGCTAAAATTTTTATGATTGGGAGCGTCAGGCTCTGCTTGTTGTTCAAGACAAATTCCTGAGTACGCATGATAAATGTGCTTGTCTTTTCCTCTCAAATCGGTTTTACCACCTATATAAACTTGAAATACCGGCTGATTGGTGGTGAAAAATAATTGAAAACCATCAGATGCAATAAGGATGGCTTGATCTTGTTTGTCATTAATCACAAAAGCATGATCTATTTGTGGATATCCATGCACTTCTGAGATCGTAATTTGCTTCAATTCATCATGAGATATGTCTTTTAAGGTGCCTAATGGTATTTTTTCCGCATTAAGTTTTAAAAAACGTTTGGTCTTGATGAAGGTAATGGTATCTAGAATGCTTCCTTGGTGCCCATTAGGGTTGAAATAACTATGCTGAGTAGGATTAGCAACTGTATCATCTATTGCTTTGGTCTCTATTTGAATATCCAATTCATACTCCTTTAAAGTATAGGTCACTGCACAATATAAGATTCCGGGCAAATTGAATCCTTTCCCTTCTTGTAACTCAAATGTCACAGAGGGGTGAGGATTTTCGCTCGTTTCTTTGATTGTCCAGTTGTGGTTAGCAAAGCTATTAACTCCGCTGTGTAATAGGTGCTGTTCTTCATTGGGTACAAAATCCCAAAAAGCACCTTTCCAAGGTATTGTCGCTCGGTTAATTCTTCCGGCTATAGGGCCAACTATTGCCCCGAAATAAGCACTTTGGTTGCGGTCGAATGCGGTTTTATAGGATTGCCAATCTGGGTATCCCAGAACGACATCTCTTTTTTCAAAACCATTTACCTGTATCTGGAAATGTTGAAGTGTTGCTCCAAAGGTGAGTAATGAAACAGATGCATGTTGCTGAAATAGTACGACCTGAAAAACAGGTTTACCGTCCACTTGGTTATTCAAAGGAAAAATCTGTACACAAGGTTCCATGCTAGCGCTGCAACCAATTCTTAAATAAACTATGCCACTTTGGCAAAAATGCACCCATAAGGGGAACTAATATCAATGTAAGCGTTAAGGTTTTCAATAACTGGTGCCAGTCTTTCATCAATGGAAATAAAAGAAAAAAAAGTACATTGATTAATGGATAGATGAAAAGCCATGTAAGTAACATGAGTTTCCATTTTGGAGCTTGTTTTGTTTGCATGATCAAAGATAAGTAGAAAGCGTGAAAAGCGTATGTGGGATAGCAAACTGTAACCTAAGTTACAATAATATGCAATTAATTAATTTATTTTAGTTTCAACATAAACTAAAATTATCATACTATAACCTATGAAAAATTCGTATCAAATTGTTGTTATCGGCGGGGGTAATGCTGGCTTGTCTGTTGCCTCGCAATTGTTAATCAAGGACAAGTCTTTAGCTATTGCCATAGTTGATCCGGCAGAAAAACATTATTATCAGCCAGCCTGGACTCTTGTGGGTGGAGGTACTTTTGATATTTCTAAAACCGTTCGCTCCGAAAAAGAAGTTATTCCAAAAGGTGCCACTTGGATTCAAAAAGGAGTAGCTAGTTTTCAGCCAGAAAGTAACCAAATTACTTTACAAGACGGCTCTCAGCTTAGCTATGAAGCATTGGTCGTTGCGCCTGGTATTCAATTGAATTGGGATGAAGTAAAAGGATTGAAAGAGAATCTAGGAAAGAACGGTGTTTGTTCAAATTATAGCTTTGAAACAGCTCCATATACTTTCGAAACCATGAAAAATCTAAAGGGTGGCAAAGCGATTTTTCACAATCCGCATACACCTGTCAAATGTGGTGGAGCTCCGCACAAAATCATGTACCTCGCCGCTGATTACTTTAGAAAAAATGGTAAGCTTAAAGATATTCAAATTGAATACTGGAGTGGTGGTGGACGCCTCTTTGCAGTTGAAAAATATGAAAAGACCTTACTTAATATTTGCAAACGTGCCAATATCGGATTGAACTTCATGCAAAAACTCGTTGAAATTGACGGCGAGAATAAGCGCGCTAAATTCATTGGTTTTGGCGAGGCCAATAAAGATGTGGAGACATGGGTGGATTTCGATATGATTCATGTTACGCCACCTCAGTCAGCGCCAAACTTCATCAAAGAAAGTCCGCTGGCAAATGCGGGAGGCTGGGTAGATGTTGACAAACACACGCTTCAACACGTCCGTCATTCCAATATCTTCTCATTGGGAGATGCCTCAGGTTTACCGACAAGTAAAACAGGGGCAGCCATTAGAAAACAAGCGCCAGTTTGTGTAGCTAACGTATTAAGTCAACTTAAAGGTCAAACGCTAAGTGCAAGTTATAATGGCTATACCAGTTGCCCGCTCGTTACAGGTTATGGTAAATTAGTGTTGGCAGAATTTGATTATGACAACAAACCACAAGAAACATTCCCTTTTGACCAGAGCAAGGAAAGATGGAGTATGTTCGTGCTAAAAAAATACCTTCTACCATGGATGTATTGGGCAAAGATCCTTCCTGGAAAAGCGTAACACATTCAATTGATAAAAAAAGAGGGGCAATAGCCCCTCTTTTTTTATCCCAACGCTGCTTTGAGATCGGCTATAAGATCTTGTGGATCTTCGACCCCAATGCTCAGACGCACAAGTTTTTCGGTAATATTCATATTTAATTTGTCTGCAGAAGGAATATCTACATGTGTCATAGTGGCAGGGTGCTCAGCAAGACTCTCAGTAGAACCCAAACTCACGGCTAGCTTAAAAAGCTGGAGTTGATTTAAAAAAGAAAATGCCGTCTTTTCATCACCTCTGATATCAAAACTAATCATAGCTCCCGGCCCTAAGCATTGTTGGCGGTAAATCTCTTGAGTACGGGGATTTAGATTTTCTGAAATACCTAAGAAATAAACCTTTTCTACTTTTGGATGAGCTTGCAAGAATGTAGCAACTAATTGCGCATTGGCTTGTTGGCGCTCCATTCGTATTTGAAGTGTTTCTAAAGAGCGCAATAGCATCCAGGCAGTATGTGGAGAAATCATATTCCCTAGAAAAGTCCTTAAGGTTTTTACTCTGGAAATAACTTCTGCCGTACCCATTACTGCACCAGCAATTAGATCGGAATGACCACCTAAATATTTGGTAGCAGAATACAATGCAATATCAGCACCCAGCGCTAAGGGCTTTTGCCAAAGTGGCCCTAAATAGGTGTTGTCTACGGCGACAAAAACTTTTTGTTTATTGAGTTGAGTATATCTTTCACCTAATTTCACCATTTCTTTGATCGAAAACAGATCGTTGGTCGGATTGGCAGGTGTCTCGACGTAAATCAGGGCTAATTCATGAGATTTACCGCTCTCCTCTAGTCGCTTTTCAATGATTTCAAGTGAATCATGCACGCCAAATTCAATTGCGGAAACCCCAAATTTTGGCAAAACATGATGGATAAAGTGGTGGGTCCCTCCATAGACTGGAGCAGAATATAATAACAGGGCTCCAGGTTTTAAAAATTCTAATAAAACCGTTGAAATGGCACTCATGCCTGATTCAAAAACAGCAGAACCAGCTGCTGCATCCCATAAGGTAAGGCGATCTTCTAATATTTCTAAGTTCGGATTGTTAATGCGGCTGTAGATGAGGCCAAGCTCCTCGTTTGGTCGACTTTCTCGATGACCATAAGCTAATTCAAAAAAATCCTTACCTTCCTCTGCAGTATTAAATACAAAGGTGGAGGTTAAAAAAATAGGACACTTTACCGCCCCTTGACTAAGCGCTGGTTTATAACCATGGCTCATCATTAAACTTTCTGGTTTCATTTGATTGATGTTGATGTGGCGTAAAATTAGTTTTTTCTTCATGAAATTAATTAGTTCATAAAAATTTCATTTTGAAATCAAGGCGGAATAAGTACTTTTGACCATGCAAGTTTGTGTTTATTGCGCCTCGAGCGGGCATATACATCCAGATTATTTTGAGGCCACATCGAGGATGGCACATTACCTGGTTGAAAGTGATATTCAAGTAGTTTTTGGGGGAGGCTCTTCTGGGCTCATGGGACAACTCGCCGATAGCGTTTTGGCTGCAGGTGGTCAAATCAGAGGGATTATGCCTCAGTTCATGAACGAAGTTGAGTGGGGGCACAAAGGTGTTTCAGACTTTATTTATACCCAAACTATGCATGAGCGAAAGGCCAAGTTTTTGGAGGGTACTGATGCTTTGATCGCCTTGCCAGGTGGTCCCGGCACCTTTGAAGAACTTTTTGAGGCCATCACATTAAAAAAGCTTGCGCAATTCACTAAACCAATCGTTATTTTAAATACGCGTGGCTATTTTGATACTTTTAATATACTAATGCAAAAAGCTGTAGAAGAAAGATTTATGCCTAATGAATTAAATCATTTATTTACCATTGTAGATACACCTGAAGAAGTAGTTCCTGCCATTAAATCTGCGCATGTCTGGAATAAAGGTTTACGCGACTCGGGCAGCCTGAGATAAGCAAAATGAAAAACAAAAGACTCAACTTCGTCGATCGCTACCTGACCTTATGGATTTTCTTAGCCATGGGAGTAGGTGTGGCGCTGGGTAATATTTTCCCAGATATTGATCAATGGATCAATCAGTTTTCTGTCGGAACCACCAATATTCCACTCGCTATTGGTTTGATCATCATGATGATTCCACCATTGGTAAAGGTTGATTTCAAGAAAATACCGGTTGTTTTTAAAAATAAAAAAGTCTTAGGGATTTCGCTTTTCATTACTTGGATTTTAGGCCCCTTTTTAATGTTTGTTTTAGCCACAACTTTTTTGAAGGATAATCCTGCATATTTAACCGGATTGATCATCATTGGTTTAGCTCCTTGTATTGCAATGGTGATTGTTTGGAATGAACTTGCTGGTGGAAACAGGGAGTTGGCCGCAGGATTAGTCGGAGTGAATAGTTTACTACAAGTTCTCTTTTTTAGTGCATATGCTTGGTTTTATTTAGAGATCATGTTACCACTATTTGGTTTTGATTCTATTCAAATAGATTTGAGTTTTATAGCAGTAGCAAAGACTGTGGGTATATACCTCGGCTTACCTTTTGGTATTGCTATGTTTCTACGTTATTGGATTTCAAGTAAGAGAGGAGAAGTCTTTCTGAATACCCAATTTATACCCCAAATTTCGCCTTTCACACTCTATGCTTTACTCTTCACCATAGTTATCATGTTCAGCTTAAAAGGGCAACTGATTGCTGAGTTACCCATAGATGTATTGAAAGTAGCATTGCCATTAGTCATTTTCTTTCTGCTTATGTTTTTCTTGATGTTTTTTGTTGCTAAATGGACTGGGGCTACATATGATCAAACAGCAACAGTTGCATTCACAGCCTCCGGAAATAATTTTGAGTTAGCAATAGCCGTTGCTATTGGCGTTTTTGGCCTGGACTCCGGGCAGGCTTTTGCTGGTGTAATAGGTCCTTTAGTTGAAGTGCCTGCCTTGATTCTATTAGTGAGAGCAAGTCTCTACATGAAACAATTTTTCAACTCATGAAGAAAAACATTTTAGTACTATGCACAGGTAACAGCTGCAGAAGCCAATTGGCAGAAGGTTATTTGCGTCACTTTTATGGAGAAACTGCAACTATTTATAGCGCGGGCGTAGAAACCCATGGCGTTAATCCGAGAGCTATTCAAATCATGTTGGAAGATAGCATCGATATTTCAGCACATACCTCTAACCATGTTGATGAATACCTGCATATTCCCTTTGACCTCATTTTAACGGTTTGTGATCACGCAAGCGAGCGCTGCCCGATTTTTCCGAGCTCAGCCAAGCGCATCCATCATAACTTTAGTGATCCTGCAAAGGCCTCCGGGACCGAGGAAGAAATAATGGAAGCTTTTAGAAAAGTGAGAGAGGAAATCAAGTCTTTTTGTCGAGAACTTGATTGCTAACTACTCGCTTAAGCCATAGCACTTAAGAATTTATTCTATAACAAAAAGCCCCGCACTGCGGGGCTTTTTGTTGTTTAAGCGGGGCTTTTCTTGTTTAATATAATTCAAAGCGGTCAGCCATCATGATTTTATCCCAAGCAGCGATAAAGTCCTTGACAAACTTTTCTTTGGCATCTGAGCTGCCATAAACTTCTGCTATGGCGCGCAGTTCAGAATTAGATCCATAGATTAAATCAGCACGCGTGGCAGTATAAACTACAGCACCAGTTTTGCGGTCGCGACCTTCAAATAATTCCTGATTGGCATCCATAGGTTTCCAAACGATATTCATGTCGAGTAGATTGACAAAAAAGTCATTGCTTAGCGTTCCGACATTTTTAGTAAACACACCTTTATTCGAATCATCAAAGTTTGTGCCTAACACGCGCATACCTCCAAGTAAAACCGTCATTTCAGGAGTGGTAAGACCAAGCAATTGCGCTTTATCTACCATCAATTCTTCGGTAGTAAACGTATATTGTGCCTTTTTGTAATTTCTAAATGCGTCCGCCATTGGCTCCAATACCGCAAATGAATTTACATCTGTTTGTTCTTGCGTTGCATCCATTCTTCCAGGAACAAAGGGAACTTGTATGCTTACACCAGCATTTTGAGCAGCTTGCTCCAAACCTGCAGCACCACCTAATACGATAAGATCAGCTAAAGATACTTTTTTAGCAGCACCCTTTGCATTGAACTCCTCTTGGATTTGCTTGTAAACAGCCAAAACTTTAGTGAGTTGAGCAGGGTTATTGACTGCCCAAGAACGCTGAGGCTCAAGCGCAATTCTTGCGCCATTTGCACCACCTCTGCGGTCAGAATCGCGATAAGTTGATGCTGAAGCCCAAGCGGTTTCAACGAGCTCACTTGTGGTGAGGCCTGATTTCAAGATGCGTACTTTTAAGTTTGCGATATCTGTAGCGTCAATTATGGCATGATTAAGCGCCGGAATAGGATCTTGCCAGATCAAAGCGTCTTTCGGAGCTTCTGGACCTACATAGCGCGTAATTGGCCCCATGTCTCGGTGTGTAAGTTTGAACCAAGCTTTGGCAAAAGCCTCTTCAAAAGCTTTAGGATCTTCCATGAATTTTTTAGAGATCGGTCCATAAATTGGATCGAAGCGCAATGCGAGGTCAGTTGTGAGCATGGTGGGTTTGTGCTTCACGTTCGGGTCAAATGCATCTGGGATAATTTGATCTTCGGTTTTAGCCACCCATTGCTTTGCTCCAGCAGGGCTTGTAGTAAGTTCCCATTCGTATCCAAACAAGATTTGAAAATAAGCATGGGTCCATCGGGCCGGCTCAGTTGTCCAAGTTACTTCCAGACCAGAGGTGATGGCATCTTTTCCTTTTCCGCTTTTATAACTGGAGGTCCAGCCGAAACCTTGCTCTTCTATAGGTGCAGCTTCTGGTTCTGGGCCCACATGCGTAGCAGGACCTGCTCCATGGGTTTTACCAAACGTGTGACCACCTGCAATGAGTGCTACTGTTTCTTCGTCATTCATCCCCATTCGTCCAAAGGTTTCACGGACATCTTTTGCAGAGGCTAATGGATCAGGATTTCCGTTCGGCCCTTCAGGATTCACATAGATGAGGCCCATTTGCACAGCCGCTAAAGGGTTTTCCAACTGACGACCTTCGCTGTATCGTTTATCGTCAAGGAATTTTGTTTCCTTTCCCCAATAGATGTCTTGCTCAGGTTCCCAGACATCAACACGCCCAGCAGAAAAACCATAGGTTTTAAAACCCATTTCTTCTAAAGCAACGTTACCTGCCAATACCATGAGGTCTGCCCAAGAGATTTTATTACCATACTTCTGCTTAATTGGCCAAAGCAAACGACGCGCTTTGTCAAGGTTCCCATTGTCTGGCCAGCTATTTAGTGGTGCAAAACGCTGTTGACCAGCAGAAGAACCGCCACGTCCATCACCAGTGCGGTAGGTTCCGGCACTATGCCAAGCCATTCGAATAAATAGTGGACCATAGTTGCCAAAATCTGCAGGCCACCAATCTTGAGATGATGTAAGAACATTTTTAATATCTGCCTTCAAAGCATAATAGTCCAAAGTAGTAAAGGCCTTCTCATAGTCGAAATCTGGACCCATAGGATTTGAAAGAGCTGAATGCTGTCGCAACACACTTAAATCTAACTGATTTGGCCACCATTCACGATTGGTATTACCTTTCATGTTTACCATAGGGTTAACATGTGAGCCATTCGAGGCAGAAGGAGGAGTTCCACCATGCATTACTGGACACTGCCCAGCTGCTACAGGTGGGGGAGGTGGTGGTACATTTCTTTTTCCTTTTTGAGCGGCTAGGTTTAAAACTAGACCGAAACTCATGAGTAGATAAACCTTTTTCATTTCGATTAGATTAATGTTTCTCCAAAAATAATCAGATCAACACTTTGACAAAATCAATAAAAACTATAAAGGCATTGAAAAAATCTATCAATTAAGTACCTGCAACTTCAAAATACTTCCCTCTGAGCTCTCCAAGAAATACAGACCCGTTGGCAAATTGATATGAAGGATGTTTTCACCAGGAAAAATGGTCTTTTCTAGTATGAATTGACCAAATTGATTAACGATTGATACCGATAACTTCTCAGAAGACTTGTTTGAAATGTAAACTTTTTCTCGTGCAGGATTGGGTCTTATTTCAAGAATAGCATTTATTTGAAGATCTTGAAGCGAAAGTAAATTGATTTGAAGAGGTAGCAAATTTGTACCGAGTAGTAGTTCATCTCTCAAATCCCAATATTCGACAGTTAAAAAATCCATGAGCGTATCATTGGGCGTAAAAATGAGATCGTACCTCTCTCCGGGAAACAATACTAACTCATTGGCCGTAAATGAGTTCGGCAATGGTCTCCCGTCACTAGAAAAAACTTGAAAAGTTAAAGAATTTGGAAAAATGTACTTTACTTTTCCGTATCCAATATTGGCAAACCTTAAGGCCATGGATTGTCCAACTGTGCCAACCAAGTCGTGGTCACCATTTAAAAGTTGGCTGCCAGATTTCCCATTCACTAAAAAATAATTTGCTTCAAATAAATTAAATGGACCTGGCGATATAGGAATGTTATTCCAATCTAAATCAAACTCAGAGGCTAAAATCGGATATTCAGTAGTATATGTTGGTCCATTTTCAAACAATGAACCAGGCCCAGTTGGTGGATCTACTATTACCATGCCATACATACCCATTGCCAAGTGAAGCGTAGTAAGTACGTGGCAGTGATATAAAAATGTCCCGGCACTTTTACATTTAAATTTATAATCAAAACTGTTATTTGGAGCAATCTCCACAGAGGTATGTGGAACACCGTCATATGGAGTCAATACGTCTAAACCATGAAAGTGTATTGTATGCATTTCAGGTGAATTATTTTTGAAATGTACAATAGCGCTATCTCCTTCTTTGAACCTGAGCAAAGGCCCAGGAAGAAATACTTTGTTTCCTGGAATTGGAGGTGCATTGTCACCAAAACCCCAAAATTGAATATCTGCACCATTCTCCATTTCATACACCCCGTTCATTCTGGCTTGCAACCAATATTCTTGGATAGGTTGAGCAAAACTAAAACTCATACCGCTAAAAAAAAGAAGAAGAAAACATACTGACTTCATGTGGCGCAATTTATGGATTGATTTGAATCATAGTCATCATTCCACCGCTGTATCCTCCGGAGCTCGTAACTGCTGTTAAATTATGATCATGTACGGGATACATGCCTGGCTGATCAGGTACAAGCAATAGTAATACAACATCTCGGGATTGAATTGGAATAGAGTCCTTGTTCCAGTTATTCATCTGGCTATTTAGAAAGGACTGAAGAATTTGAACATGATAACCATGAAAATGAATGGCATGTGCCATATGGCCCGAATTGACAACGGCGATATATATAGAGTCTCCTATTTGAGCCATGATGTTCCCAAGGGTATCATTCATGTTTAGGGGGTAATCTAAACCATTAATAGTAAAAACATCGGGACGATAGGGTGTAGTAATAGAATTTGCTACTCCGGTGCCAATTTCAGTACTTTGGCTACTTTGCATTTCCCATAGATTCCAGATATATTGTTGTGAAGCAGGGCTTCCAACCAAAACTGTATAGGAGCATCCTAAAGATTGGGCTAAAAAATCATTTGCAAATAGGGCAAAAGTCCCTGCTGAACTAAAAACACGACTCAAAGTGACTTGCTGACCTGGGTTAATCCAATAATTACTAACTTGATCGTGCCACGCAAGTTGGTGGGATATTGGGTCAAGGTTGATAATAGTCAGAAATAATTCCTCTGATGGAGTTAATAAAACATGTGCATTGGAAGGTGCTGTAATGGTATCTTGCCGCAGGGTAGTTTTGTAAATACTAGTTGTGCCAATCTGAATTGAGCTCGTTTTGAGGTACAGCGTATCCGTTGCCGCAAATAGTATTTGAATTGAAAAAATAAAACCAAGTTTTAATAAAGTCTGCATTTTCATGTATTGCAAAATTAATTGAATATTAGACTTAATAGGACAAACAGATAAAAATCAGAGAAATAGGGAAGTGATCAGAGGGAAACGAATTGTTAAATGGAGTTTTTATTACCTCATATTTGATCTGGATAATTTCAGGGCTACCAAAAAAGTAATCAATGATTTTATCATCTTGCTCAGAGACTGTAAATGCATTAAAAGTTGGGCTAGAACACAAATTATGATGTCTGATACTACAAGATAAATCCTTGAAATTTTCTTTTAATTTGAGTGTGGCGAATGAGTCAGGCTCGGCATTGAAATCGCCCATTAGTAAGCAAGGTGCTTGCTGTATTTGCACAAATTCGGCAAACTTTTCACCTATTAATTCGGCGGATTCTATTCTTGCTTCAATTCCTATATGATCAAAATGTGAATTGAACACCCATAGTTTTTTATAATCATGTTTACTTTCCAATAAGGCAAATGTGCAAATGCGGTTCAGTGCTGCATCCCAACCCTTGGAAGGAATTTCAGGTGTTGGAGACAACCAAAATGTCCCACTTTGGAGCACCGTGTAGCGCGTAGTGTCATAAAAAATAGGGGAGTACTCCCCTGAAGTTTTTCCGTCGTCACGACCTACTCCAATAGATCTGAAAGCAGGGAGTTCTTGTTGCAGATCATTCAATTGGTTTGCCAATACCTCTTGAAAACCGATGATGCTTGGGTTTTCATTTTGAAGCTGGGTCAAAATGGGTAACTTTCTTTCTGACCAATCAGGAGCCATATCTGAGTGACCATCATAGCGAATGTTGTAGGACATTGCTTTGTGTAACTCATTTTGAGCCAGATAATTAATTGGTTTTACAATAAAGAGAATAACAAGGATGAGGCCGTGTTTCATCCTTGAAAATTACTAAAAAGAAAAATATGGTTGGCGATTTAGGCAGTAAGTGCACCGAGTTCTTTCTCGATAATCTCCTTCAATGTACTTTTTGGTAAGGCCCCTGCTTGCATCATGGGTTGTTTATCAAGCGGTATGAATAACATACTTGGAATGCTTCTAATTTGAAAGACCGCAGACAATTCTTGCTCTACTTCTGTGTCTACTTTGTAGATTACAAGGTCTTTATACTCATTGCTAAGTTCTTCCAATATAGGAGCAACCATTTTACATGGACCACACCAATCGGCATAAAAGTCAATGATAGCAGGCTTGTTGCCTTTGAATTTCCATTCTTTTTGAGTCGTATAATCAAAAACTTCATCTAAAAACATTTGATGAGTGAGTTGTACTATTGGCATAAGTTCGATTTTGAAACAAAGTTACAATGTAGCCGGGGTTTAGATTGTAACTAAGGTTGCACGTTAAATTTTCTTTGGAAATTTTTGAAAAAGCTGAGAGATGTAATACATTCCTACTCCGAATGCAACACCGACAATGATAAGAAGCTGCGAAAATAATCCATCTGCGCTAAAGGATAACTTCAAAAGTATCGTTGAGATTACAAAACTTGAATTGCGCATGATAAGCGCATAATCATCCGTGTAAAATAAAGAGAGCAGTAAGATGAGCACGTCGCTTACAATGAGCAAAGAGAAAAAATGATCAAAAAATATTCCGTTTAAATTAAGAGCTGAACTAATCGAGTACTGACCTGAAGAATGTATCATGTATTCAATAAATGAATAAATGGCAAGCACCAAAGAACTAATAAGTAATAATATGGTAATTACTTTTTTAGCTTGAATAAAGCGCTGAACAGCATGATCCGCATTTGCCTCTAGTTCTTTTGGTGGTGGCTTCAAACGATGACAAAGCTTGTAGAAGATATAAATCATTAAAAATACAAGTACCACAGTGATTAGGTTGCTGAGCAGATCTAAATATGCCTGTTGTTCTATAACGTCTTTTTGAGTGGGAAGATGCGTGATTTCCTTAAAGACCCCTCTAATCAATATCAATGTAATGATTTCATATTGCTTCCCAATATATATACTTGTTGATTGGGGTAGGTAGTAGAGTAGCAAGAAAGCTTCAAGTACCAGCAGAAAAGAAAATGGAGTGTATAGCGCATTAATTGGACTCGAAAAGAGCTTATCTGGCTGGCTATGCCACACATAATGATGCAAGAAATATAAACTTAAATGTATCAGAAAGCTGATAATTGCGATGTACAATACCGCTCTGCTCAACTTTTGTTTGAAGTCAACACTGAGTAAAAAAGTAAAAAGACTCAAGTATTTCATTCAGTTCATTTTCACTAAAGTAGTGATTTTCAACCAAATATTATAAATGTACTCAAGGTGAAGTCATTACTTGCGCATGAAAACGATCAACTTGAGCAATATCTCATCTGTAGTATAAAGCGAAGTAACCTTCCAATCAATACGGCTGAGTATGGAATGAAATGGTGAAACATGAGAAGCAATTACCATTAAATGTACCATAAGTGTATCAATAATTCAGCAATTAATTTATAAATTTAGCAAAAAGGTCAATTGTTGATTTTTACAAATTAATATTTTAAAATAATTATGGCATTTATTGATTTAGTTCGATGGTCTCCACAAGATGATGTAACTATTTATGCTTACAAGTATCCTGAAAATAATCTCAGTACTTACACCCAGCTTATTGTGCAAGAATCTCAAGAAGCATTATTGTTCTCAAAAGGTCAACTTCTTCAGAAATTTGGGCCGGGTAAACACACCTTAAGTACGGAGAATATTCCGATATTAAGAAGTCTTTTCGGAATTCCTTTTGGCGGTCAAAACCCATTCACTGCGGAGGTGTGGTTTGTTAATAAAATACAAGCATATAATATTGAGTGGTCTGTAACCAGCATGAATATTCACGATGTTGATTACAATACGGGTATTCCTATTATTGCGCTCGGCACCTATGGACTAAAAATAGAGGATGCTGAAAAGTTCCTTATTAAAATGGTTGGGACAAAAGCCGTTTTTAATGAGTTTGATATGACTGCACAATTCTCTGGTGAGTTTTCATCAAAAGCAAAATCTGCGACACTTCAATTTATGCTTGTCAACAAAATAGGCATAAAGCAAATTGCTGCCTATTTAGATAACCTGTCAAATCATTTAAGAGAGGTACTCGTTCCATTTTGGAAGGACCATGGTCTGGATTTAACTAAATTTTATGTGACGAGCGTAGAAGTTGATGGCACAACAGAGGAGGGGCAACGAGTGAAAGAAGCTATTTCTAAACAAAGTGCACAGTCAATAAGCGGATACACTTGGCAACAAGAACAAGCTTTCGGCATGGCAAACAATGCAATTGATGGAATTAGTAATAGTAATTCTGGATTATTAGGCGCGGTTATTGCCACCAATATGATGGGTTCAGGTGGTTTAGGGAATTTTGGATCCGGGATGATGCAACCTCAATATCAACAACCCACTTTTGGAGGAGCAGGAAATCAAAATGCTGCAGGAATGGCAGCTGGTCAAAATTCAACACCAAACCAACCTGGCATTAAAGAAGTCTTTTGTTCAAATTGCTCCAATCGCTTTGGGGTCAATAATCGTTTTTGCCCTCATTGCGGTGACCCATATGATTCGTGCCCTTCTTGTGGAGCAGACAATGATAAAAAAGCTAAGCGCTGTGTAAGTTGTGGTACCGGCCTTTCTGCATCTACATCAATATGTTTTGGCTGCCAAAATCCACTCCCTGAAAACAGTCCATTTTGCACCGATTGCGGTCAGCAACAAAATGAAAATAATTGTGCCCGCTGTTCTTTTACATTGCCTATTGGTGTTAAGTTTTGTCCTAAATGTGGTTTAAAGAAATAGTAAGATGAAACTTAGACATTTTTATTTGTTATTGATCATTCTTCTCGGTGAGGGAATTATCATCACTGCCTTCAAGCACTTCGGAAAAGGAATAGACGAAAACGTCTTGAACTCAAATATTATAATTGCTTCGCTCATTTTTATATTGTTTGCCATAGAATTAGTGAATCCTATTATCAATATAAAGGATGAAGCACAGTCTTCTATTGGAGGAATTGGGATTCGTTGGACATTCTCCTTCATTTTTGTTGCAGGAAGTATTAGCGTCATGGCCTATTCAATTAAGAATCAAAAGGTAGATTTCACTACTTTTTGGTTAATTGAATCAGCGTTAATAATGATTCTTGTTCTGGGCTTGTATTTTTCTAGGAGTGTAACCGAAAAGGTATCTCAAGTCTATTTTGAAGAGAAAAAACTTAGATCCAATCTCATTGATATAAAAGCAAAAATTGAAGAATTAAAGTTCATTGGTCAAACGGAAGGTGAGTTACTCCAGAATCACAATCAAATGCTCGATCAACTTCTTGATAATTTAAGATATCTATCTCCGAGCAACAATGAGCGAGCAGTTGAATTAGAATCGTCTATTTTACTTGAATTGTCAAATATTCAAATGGCAATGAAAGAAGGAGGTAAGGCTAATGAAATTCAAGAGATGCTCATGCGTTGCGACCTAATTTACCGTCAAAGAAAACAATTGTATTCCAAATAATGCCACTTTAATAAAAAACTAAACCTACAACCAATGAAAGGAAAAATTTTCGCAGAATCAAATAACATTTATCAAGATCAGGCAAAGGTATTGTTTGATTTTTATCAGTCAGCGGCTGAAAAAATTGTAAATGAAGAAGAGCGTATTGAAGCTCAGATTCAATCGTTAGAGTCGGAAAAAAAAGAAATTGAAAGCTTTTTATCTTCTTTTTGGAACCGAATAAAATTATGGTTTTCGAGGAAATTAAAAATCACACGTGATCAAGTTACAGATTTGAATCAAAGAATTGCTGAATTCAAAAAATTACATGACGAAATTTTCAGAGATTACAAGGTTTCAAAACTTGGTATTGCCTATGTTCCAATTGCAGATCAAATCAAATATGATCAAAATAGTTTTATAGTTGATTACACATCCTTAGTGCATGAAACAGAAGTTAAACTACAACTACCCAAACAAAATGACTTATTAATTGAAACCATTTCTGATCTAGAAAAACTCTCCATAGAAGCACCTATTGTAGAAACATCAGTTGATGTGGAAGAAATTGAAACAGACAAATATTCTAAGTCAATTCAACATATCAACCAGCATGACTATTTTGGTAAATTAGAAAGATCTCTCCGCACCATTTCATTTTGTATGGATGAACTTGATGTTACCGCAGTAAATCTTCCTTTAGTATCCAATGAAAGCGAATATTTAGAGTTTTTGAAGCAGCATGCTGTAAATAGCCTACCATCAAATGCACCGGTAATCAATGTGTTTGATACCCAAAAGTACAATGAGCAAATTTCAAAATTTCAGGAATTAAATAAGCTAAAAGATTCACTTTCTCGACATACAAAACAATTTGAAGATGTTCTCAAAGAGTTAATGATGACTATGGCCAATTCTGTTCAAGCAATTAGCTCTTTGAAAATGGCCTCTGCCGACAAGATGATTCTTGAATCTAATAAGGTGCTTTTTAAAATCTTAAAGTCACCTTATAATCATTATTCACCTGTTCTCGAAGCTTCAGAAATTGAGCGTATAAAAAATGAAAACTTCAATTATAGTGATGCCGTAATGGACTACATGCCTTTTCAACTAAAGGAAAGTTCAAAACTAAAGTACAATTTACTTGAAGGCTCTTGGAAAGCTGAAGACGGTAGTACTACAAATTTCCCATTTGGAATTCACCAAATACATGAAGAGATAGTTGCTCCGATTGTTCAAAACCTAATGGCAGAGACACGCATCGAACGTTTAAAAATTTATAATCATATCAAGGATCAGAAAATTAGTTACCTCAATAAATGGCATCAAGACACAGAAGACTTTTATGGTAGAAATAGGGCTGAAAGTGCTGATTTAATTAATTTAATGCGCGCAAGCCTCCGTGATTACATAGCAGCTTTCAATACATTAGCTTCTCTAAAGAAAACAGAAGAAAGCATGGAGAATTCTGACGGTAAATTAGAATCTACTGTAGTTGCCACCGAAGAGAACCAATCTGATGTTTTAGCTGCGTTTGAATTGCAATCTAAAGAATTTCAGAATGTGCAATTGGATTTTGAGAATTTCATGGAACAACTCAAAGAAGACATTGATTTTAAAGCTAGTGAATTTGAACATATTGAGTATTATGAAGCATCATTAAGAGATGCTAACTCGCGAGATACAGCTCGGGCCTCAGATGAAATTCAAGACATGGAACTTCGCAGAAAACCTTTAGCCGCAGTAAACCCATTATTTGCTAAAACTTCTGAATTACCTCCTGTACCTAGCATGGAAGAAATCACGCATGAACATTCAGCTTTAAACTTGCCATTAATTGCAAAAGAGACACTCAATGAGCTTGAACAAGAAAGCATGTTGGAGGAATTGTCAAATGATGATTCAGAATCAGCGCAAGCAGAGGGCATTATTGATGAAAATCTGGAAGAAATCAACGAAAACGATTCGGATGAGAATGCTATTGATGTATTAGGTGAGGAAGAAGAGATAAATAATGAAGGATCTTTAAATGACCCAGAAGTTGAATTTGAAAACGAAAGAGAAGAAGACATTTTTGATAATGAGAGTGAATTCGATCTAAACGAAGAAAATGAAAGCCACCCGGAAGAAAATGACGAAGTGGAAGATATGGGCGTAGAATTGAACGAAGAGGAAGAAGATCAAGTTGACGAAGAAGAGGAGGAAGAAGATCTAGTTGATGAAGGAGAGGAAGAAGATGATCAAGTTGATGAAGTAGAGGAAGAAGATGATCAAGTTGATGAAGAAAACGAAGATGAAGATCTAGTTGATGAAGAAGAGGAGGAAGAAGATCTAGTTGATGAAGAGGAGGAAGAAGATGACGAGGATGACGACGATGATGATGATGATGATGAGGATGACGACGATGAGGATGACGACGATGAGGATGATGATGATCCTGATGGAGGTAATAATAGCGGACCAGGCGGAAACAATCCGATAGATTCTGTGAAGGATACCTTTAGTGGATTTATATCTAAAGCAAAGGGTCTTGGTGATGTAAAAGGAAAATTTGGTTTTTAATTTTAAAATAACAAAACATGGCTAAATTTGAATTTACAGTAGATACGAAACCAATGGCTGATGAAATCAGCAATGTATCGAAGCACGTCAATGTAACTACGGGTGCTGTTGTAGCTATGAAGGCTGCGGTCATCCAAGCAGAGGAAAAAGCTGCTGATCACGTTTGTGCAAACGTCAATCGTGGATTTTATTCCCTAATTAGGTCTCAAATTTCTCAAAAGACAGCCAAACTTCAAAGTGAAGTCGATTCTCATTTGATTCAACTTATGCAACAGAAGAAGGCCCTAATGTCAATAAAGGGTCGAATGGATCGTGATTATGGCATGATTTCTAAACGGTATCAAAAACTCTTTAACGGCTTGAATACAAATCTCAAGCAAAGAATTTTTGAACTAGATAAGCCTACCATCAATTTTGCGGTTAAAGAAGTAGATAAGGTTTCTAATAGAACTAAATACTTGACTGCAACAATCCCTGTATCACAGATAGAATCCTTGAAAAATAGTCAGCAAATTTTAGCTGCAAATTTAAAAAGTAAAGGGTTTAATGTAATTGGTTCTATGAGGGGATTTCTTTCAGAGATGAACACGCAGAAGAAAATAACAGACCGAATATTAATTAAGGATTCGCGTTATCGTGAAAATGCATCACTTTTTATACCTGTAGCCGTTGCCGAAAAGCATATGAATCCAAATGACAATAGTTTGGAGGTACAACTCTCTGATAAGGTTCTAGATAATTACACAAAGTCAGAAATCACTAATGCAACCCTATCTTCAGTAGCTCAACTTACTTGGAAAGATGAAAATGAATCATTGAATGAGGTTAAAAGTGAGTTTGTGAAATTTGTTTCTGATTCAGAAAAATCGCAACGTGTAAAAGAGCTCACTACTAAATTGTTCTTGTCAACAAATTATCAAACAATTTAACCCTACGAAGATGAGCTATACAAGAACATACAATAAGACCATCTCAGAAAGAATCACAAAAAGGGTTTCTGTATCGAGGTCGCTTGACAAGGATGGTAATGTAACCCGAATAGATGTCGACATCGACAACAGCAGACATTCTTTTGCTGCATCAGGTGGTAGTCGAAATATCGATATCAGAGCTGAAATCCCAGTCACTATTGACATTGAAGTTGATACAAGAACCTTTGACAAAAGTGTCGACAACTGTAATTCAAATGTAAACTTGCTCACAGGTGCAGTGGTTGCCACCGAAGCTGCCCAAGTTGCTTCGATACAAGAGAATTCTGAAAAGGTTGCGGGTACTATCGTAAATGGATTTTTTGGTTATATCCGATCTGAGATCAGTCAACAAATCAATGAACTAACTCAAAATATTGACGCTCAATTAATGCATTTAAGAGAGCTTTCAGTTGCGTGCGTTGATAAAAAACGTCAAATGGATGTTGATTTTACAAGGATTTCAAGTAGATACATTAAAATTTTCGATGATTTAAATCAGGAATTGTACAATAGGATTCATGAATTAGATAAACCAACATTTATTTTCAGAAAGGAATTGGACGGTCAACAAGACAGATACAGTCAAAATGACCTCATTAATACAGTCTCTGTTGCAGGCAAGGAAAGTAGCGCTTTACTCACTAAAATGAGCATCTCAGTTGCTAAAAAAAGAGCAATGGATACGATCTCTCAAGCTAAAATATTTCTCTGGCAGCAGAATAAATTAAATAAGACCATTCAAAAAAGCAAATTGAATGAGTCCATTGAAACCAAGCATTTTACTCCAGTTTGTTTTATTGAATTGCAACGCGAAAGTGGACAAATTTCTAAAGAAATTTATAGCCCTACTTATATCAATGCTCTTCAAAATGAGGATTCAAAAAACAGGATGATTGAACAAATCTATAGTGAAAAACAAACTTGGTCTGTAATAGATGCTGAAACTACAGAAAATATTCAGAATCAGTTTAATAAAGTGCTGAATCAAAATTACGAAGCATTAGACCCACATTCTTTACGTGTAAAAAAAATGATCGAAAAGATGGCCAATTTAGCACAAATGAATGTTATCAATTATTAATTATCATTTCAAAGTATTAATATGAAAGAATTAAAAGAAATCAGGATAAATGAAACCAATATTCAACTAAAAGATAATTTGGTTAAAGGATCGATCTTACCAGAAAAAATCGCAGAATTAACAAGAACGGTTACAATACAGGGAAATACAACTGTCGAAGGCCCGATATATGCACATAAATTAGAAATTCAGCAGGGGGATGCAGATCTTCAGGGATCAATTTTTACTCATTTGGAATTGTATGTGAATAGCGATGCTACCGGCACTATTAACTTTAGGAAAAGTGTAGGGAGTGCAAATTCAGTAGTGTCCAGAGCCTCCAATTGCAACCCATTATTTCACAGTGATATCAATGCTAAATCAGTTACACTCTACAACTCTTTTGTTGCAGGAAGCATTTATGCAGATGAAGTAATTCTTGAAAATTGTGTTGTTATCGGCGGAGTATTCGCAACTCAAAGTATTGAGATAAAGCATTCAATTGTAGGAACTTTCAATGCGCCAACTGTAAGTCTTAATCAAGAAATAGGCTTGTTACTTCCGAGTGCTTTTTCTATTGAACCATTAAATTCTATTCACTCCTCCGTATTATTCAACTACAGCTTAGCTGATTTAGGTTCCTTATATAAAGGAATGCCTCAAGCTGAAAATTCGGGAAAAATACTCATGGATATAAATACAGATTCGATTAAATCTGATTTAACTAACGACGATGTTCAAAAAACCATTAGGTCCTACACGGTCATAGGGAAAGTTTTGGCCGCTGATCTACTAGATATGGATAAATTTCAAAATCACTTTCTGCTCACCGCCGCTAGTCTTGGTACTCAGCTTCTTAACAGTTATGATCTAGGGGTTGATAAGGATGGTCAAACAGCAACTCTTAGCGTTGAAAAAATAAGTAAATTCTTTTTTGATGTCCTACATGGAATCATTGAGGTCCAACCAATGGAAGGTAAGTTTGATATTAACCAAATAACTGGTAGGTTTAATTAAATCTATTCTTTAGATCTACAGAGAAACGACCGGGATTCAAAATTGAGTTCCGGTTTTTTTTTACCTATCTATATACTTAATGTATTGAATGCGCATGAAAACGATCAACTTGAGCAATGATGCTGTGGTAATAACGATACCACTTTGCTTGTCCTAGTTCCTTTGCTTTCTGATGTATGGGGTTTTTGGCCCATTCAGCAATTGCTTCTTTGCTTTGCCAGTAACTGATAAACATGCCACGCCCGTCGTGCTTCATGCTTTCGTAACCCAAAAACCCAGGTATTTGCTTTACTAACGCTAAGGTTTCGGTATCGTAGGCCTCGTAGCCTTCTAAATCATCGCTCAAGTAATAGTTGAAAATAGAGGCGAAAAATGGAGCCGTGGGTGGAGTAGAGTTGTACCAGTTAATCATAGGGGATTGGTATTTAGGTAATGATGTTGAATCAATCCTGAGCTAAATATTATTTTTGATTCCATTTTAAATTGTTTAGGTACCTCACCGCCATTAAAAAGTAAAGTTCCAGTTTGGAGCATATCAGGGACAATAGAAATAATCATTTCGTCAATTAAATTTTCCCTTAACAGTAGCTGAGCTATTTGCGCACCTCCATCGCAATATACAATCTGATTTTCTTCAAGTTGAATAGAATTGAATAGGTACTTTAAGTCGCCGTTGTAAAATTGAAGGTTTTCTTTTTGAGGTATTCTTTTTTCACGGGATAGGACAAATACCAATTTATCATCGTGATAAGGAAACCCCATACTCAGTACTTTGTCGTAAGTCCTTCGACCTAGGATGATACAGCCAACTCGTTCCATAAAGGCTGCGTAACCATAATCCTCATTCGGGACTTGATACTTATTTAAAAAATCTAAATTGTCGTTATCGGCAGCGATATATCCATCTTTTGACATCGCAATATATAAAATCACCTTTGGTTTCATAGTCCTAAAATACAAGAATAGTTTTAGCTTTGAATGATCAATTTTTATCAAATAATTTGAAGGCCAACACAATTCTCCATTTGTTTCTGGGGCAGGTAGAGCAGCGCGCTAAAAGCCACCTATGCTTTTATGCAAATGAGCATGTTTGATATAGCTAGGCTTCCAATTCATCCATCCAAAAGAGTTGCTCTATGGGAAGCTCAAACAATTTTGCCATCTTAAATGCGGTTGGTAAACTAGGATCAAACTTCTCTTTTTCTATTGCATTAATCGTTTGCCTCGAAACCTCAATTATTTCTGCAAGTTGCTCTTGAGTAAGACCTTTTGCCTTTCTCAATTCTTTAACTCTATTTTTCATTGATACCTGCGGCGATTAAAATATAAGCTAATCATAAGGGTAACACTTAAAAATAGCACTAGAAAGCTTATTTCAGCGTGCTGATTGATGATTTTGGTTTGTTCTAATAAAGAGTAAGCTAAGCCAACCACAACTGTTAGACCGAGTGTGAATGCCATAGACTCTAGTTGAATTTTTCTTTCTAATTCATCATAAGTGTTAAACATATTTCTATTGGCGATAATCATCATCACACCAAGAACGATATTTATCGTGATAGAAAGGAGATTGAATAGGTCACTATTTTCCCATAAAAATCTAGAACCTATACTAGCAAGTGCTAAAGAGGCTACCCAAATCCAGGTCCAAACAGCTAATTGAATAGTTTTTTGACGTCTTTTATTTTTCATTTTGTAAAGTTTTATTTACAAATATATGAAAACAATCAAGATAATGTCAAGTTTAATTTACAAAATTGATGCGGTTACTAACTACCTGCAAATGGACTTCCGAACACACCAACTGCTATTTCAATCCATATCAATATAAAAAACAAGATAACCATGGAGATCAGTATGAGTCGAATTCTTCGATTCTCAAATCTTTCTAGTATCAAATGAGCGCCAAATCCAACGAAGGCCAAAAGGACACCTATTAAAATAAAATCCGACAAGGACCAGTTAAATTCTTCAGAGAAAAGAACAGCAAAAAATGGTACCACCAACAATAGGAGTGGTGTCAGTACTCTCTGGATTAGCTTCCTCTCAATTTATCCAACAAAGCGTTCAAGGTAAGCGCATCAGATGCATCTAATTGATTGAATTCGGTAATTCTTGCTTGGAGTAGGGGTTCTATTTCCAATAAAAGGGCCAAGCCTTGTGCTGAAATGGCAATCTCGTATTCTCTTTTATCCCGATCAGACTGAAGCACGGTAATTAGGTTTTTATCTTTCAACTTTTTGATAAGCAGCGTCAGGTTAGAATTTGGAGCAATCATTCTAGAAAGAATATCTTTCTGACACATTTTAGTGGGATGGCTTCCTTTTAATACCCGCAACACATTGAACTGCTCATGGGTCAAGTTGTGTGGTTTCAAGAGTGATGAAATGCGGTTACTCAACCAATTGGCCGTGAACATCAGGTTGACATTCGCTTTCACCAATTCATTGGCAAATTTCTTCTGTTTGATTTCTTGTTCTATAGCAGCCATAACTTCTAGTGCACTGCAAAGATGTATAAAATAGTTATATCTACAACTATTAATTGATTTTTCTTACAGACCAGTATTGAAATGCCATTACCAACGAAAAACCTAACTTAGCAGCTCAATTTTCAAACACAACGCAAATGGCCACAAAATTCTCTTTCTGCCTTTGGCATCAAGACGTCAAAGAAATGGCGCAATACTATCAGCAAATCTTTAATGATTTCAAACTCATTTCAGAAAACCCAATGGCCAGTGTTTTTGAAATGAATGGCCAGCGCTTCATGTGCCTCAGCAACGCTGTTCCGAATATTCAATTCAACGAAAAAATTTCATTTGTTTTGACCGTAGACGAGCAAGAAGAAATTGATACCTATTGGGACTACTTCTGTAAAGAGGGGCAAGCAGGGCAGTGCGGCTGGCTCCAAGACAAATACGGTGTGTCTTGGCAAATTGTACCGAGCATCCTTGGCAAACTCATGACCAACCCAGAAACCGCCCCAAAAGCTACTTATGCATTTATGCAAATGAGCAAGTTTGATATTGCGAAGTTGGAGGAGGCGGTGAGATAACTCACTTCACTTTTAAAGCTTTCAAAATCTTCTCATCGCTTATTAATGCGTCTCTCATTAATAGATTAACCGGAAAGACTTGATGTTTGGCTGATTTAAATCCATTCCAAATATTATATAGAACTTCACTTGTAATCAAAGAAAGGTTTAAATCAATCTCCATTTCACATTCATCGATAAAATCCTGCGTGAAATCTGGTGCAATCAATAATGATTTTATTACTCTAAATCCATTATGTGTAGCATTTTGATGATACGCTTTCATCTGGCGTGAACATGTAGAAAACTTGTTGTATTGGGTTGATTTAGCAGTTTTACATTCAACGATAATTACCTCATTATTTCCAAGGTTAATTAATACATCTATTTTATCCTTAGAGGTATTAATTTTTGCTCTTAAAGATTCGTCAATATTAAATCCTAGATCTGACAATAGTCTTTTTGTAACTTCTTCGTATTTAACCCCAATTTCTGCGGCCGTAAGTTGGATATTATTGATTTTAAGCACATTTAAATCACGCACACCAAGATGAACATAGTTTTCAATATAAATATTCTCCGAATCTGTATATGAGTCCAAAATATTATCTATTAAATCACCTCTACTTTTTATTTCTTTAGCAACACAAAACTCTTTTAGTTGGTCTTTAGTCAAGAGATCTAAAATATCTCGAGGCTTTATGTTATAATCAATTAAAAGTTCACTTTGAAGAATTTCAGAATCATCTCTAAATTCAAATTCATTGATAAGCACATTGTTGAAATCAGGAAGAATTGTTTTTAAATCAAGACATAATGAATTATAACCATCAGTTGAAATACCTAACTTTTCATCGTTCTCTAAATTGTTGAAATGGTTTATGATTAATTGGATTTTATCTTCCATGGTAACTCCTTTGGGCTCAATACCAAGCGAAACCATTAAAGTATTTAGTTCTTTTTTCTTTTCGTTAACGTTAATTGGATCCTTGTAAATGTCATTTGTTAATAATGAATTTATACTAATCCCTTGAGTAATGATTTGTTTAATTTTCTGATCTATATCTAGTTTTGAGGAGATGTTATGCTTTTTACATACAAGGTTAATTATTGGATCCTTGTATTGTGCTAGCAATCTTCTGTAATACTTATCAGCAATACTTTTACCTCTTACGTCACGTAGTATTTTTACAATTTCGTCTGGTACGTAAACGCTTGATGTTTTCTTGGAAAACATAATTATACCTAACTCCTTTAACAATTTAATTAATGCATCTTTCTCAATAATTGTAATTGGAATTACGCTGTAATGGATCAATCTAATTTCTTCATTTGATAGCTCCAATTGATTTGAAAGCGTTTTCAAAATTGAATATTCATCCTGAGTTACTTTTTTATCAAAATTATTGGACTCATCATTGGAGTATGCTATTCTCACACATTCCCTATAGATTTTGTAATCTCTCCTTCTCTGATCATCCAGTTCCTTTGATTCTGACTCAAGTAATTCTATAAATTCTATGCTTGATTCTTTTAGTTTTTTTAATTGTCTTTTGTATAATTCTTCGAACCAATTATCCTTTAATATAGCGTTTCCATCTCTTATTAAAATGTCAATTAGAATATCAAGTTGAGATATACTGCCCGCAATTTCAGCTTCAAGAAAAAGAAGATAATCTTCCTTAACTATTTCGAAAAGTTTTGAGATATTTTCGCTTTCGATATCTTTAAATTGACCATTTGTATTCGAAAGTATTTTTTCAATGTCTTTATTTGTACTCTTTTCAATTAGGTTGTTTAGGATTTTATAAAATGATCCTTTTTCTTGAAAATTGGTTTGATCAAAGACTTTTGTCAGTTTCATATTAATAAGTTAGATTCAGACTCAAGTATAGTAAAAATCTTTGATAAATTCAATTTGCAAGCACAACTGGACAGACATATCAGTTAATTTGATTAAAGTAATTTGAAGTACCGCATTCATTTATAAAATTGATAGACTTTTTTCCGATTTGAATTGAGCATTTCGGTTTGAAATTACAATAAGCACCTAACTCATTTATTTTGAATACTTTTAATTCAAATTTTTATGCTTTATTGGTTCAAAGTACACAAACAATTCGTCTGATTATTTGTTTTTCGGATATTGCTTGTTAAAAGAAAGCTCAATTCATGCGTCTAGTTTGTTTTCTTATTGCTTTGGGGTTTTCTAGTTTAAGCTGGACACAACAAACTTTGCAAAACAACAACTGGATGTTTGGCGGAACAGCCGTTGGGCTGGGTATTCCTCAAACCCCTGGGCCCTCGCTCAACTTCGCGAGTTGTAGTCCGATCGTTGAAAATGATTCGCCTGGAGCTCAATTCGAGGGGCAGACAGCCATTTCTGATAGCCAAACGGGAAATTTACTTTTTTACAGCAGTGGGAGTCAGATCAGAAATGCGCTAGGGCAGCTTATGCCTGGTGGCAATCTGGTAGCTACTTCAAATAGTATTTCACAAAATTTAATTGTGAAAAAACCTGGTTCGAGTACCTTGTATTATCATTTTTCGCCCGAAACGCAAGCTGGTAGCATCATTAGCACTGCCAACCTTGGATTGAATGGTTTCAGTTATTCCATTATTGATATGTCGCAGGCTGGCGGCCTTGGCGCTGTGGTCTCGAGCGGAAACTTATTGCAACCCTTTGAAAATTGTGAAATGGTCACGGGGGTTTACCACGCAAATGGTCAAGACATCTGGATCATCGGGCACAAATACGGAAGCAATACGTTTTTTGTCTATTTGCTAACTGCATCAGGCATCAACCCAACGCCAATTTATTCCAGTGTCGGCCCAACTATTTTCACACAAGGCACAAGTAATTATGCCAATTCAAACTACGACGCTGTTGGCGAATTGAAAGCATCCCCAGACGGGTCCAAATTGGCGTTCACTACATTTTATACAGGTTATACCTGCTTGTTTCAATTCAATAACAACAATGGTGTTATTTCGAATCCTATTCCGCTTAGCCTAGGTTCTGCTGGCTATGGTGTCTCTTTTTCGCAAGACAACTCCAAATTATATTTCTCAAGGGTAGATGCCACACAAGGTGGTGTGAGCTTTCTCAACAACGGCTCAATTGTACAATTCAATATTTCCATCTATTCTCAAGCTGCCATTCAAGCTTCCATGTATGTGGTGTACAGTTCATCAACAGGGTTCAGAAGTTTGAAACTCGGGCCAAATGGCAAATTATATGCAGCCAGAACCACCCTGACTTCCGGCGGAAACGGATCCTCTTATATTGCCGTCATTAACAACCCTAATTTGGCTGGTTCGGCATGTAATTTTGTAAACGACGGCGTCTTTATTGGCGCAAATAAGGGGAGGTGGGGGCTCAATAACGTAATCGAAGAATTTTTCACTTGTAACAATTTCAATTTTACATTAGGCCCAGACATCAACAAGTGCCCAGGCACTTCTGTCACGCTTACTGCACCTCCAAATCTAGGCACTTATCTTTGGAGCAACTCCGCGACTACACAAAGCATTACGGTTACACAGCCCGGCACTTACTGGGTGAGTGTTGCAGGGCCAAATGGATCGGGGAGTGACACCATAGTTGTGACCGATTTTCCTGTACCGGTTGTAAACATTATTGGTGCATTGAGTATTTGCCAAGGAAGCACAACAACACTTATTGCAAGCCCGAATTTCACAAATTACTTATGGAGCAACGGTGTTCAAACGCAATACAATACCGTCGAGCCAGGCACTTATTGGCTAACCGCTACAAATTCAAACGGCTGCATTGCTTATGACACCGCAACGGTTGTGGAATTACCAATTCCGCTTATCAATTTCCTAGGAAACACAACGGTTTGTGCGGGTCAAGAAACCAGTATTCAAGCCAACGCAGGCTTCACTACTTACGAGTGGTCAAATGGACTGAGCACCCCCAACGTCAATCTCGGTGCAGGCATATTCACCCTTACAGTGACCGACAATTCAGGCTGCCAGGCAACAGATACGGTTATTGTGAGTAATTTTCCGACATCTGTATTGGACATCAGTGGTGCGCTCGGCGTGTGTGCGGGCAGCACAACCGCGCTCTCTGTCGGTGCTATCTTCTCTAATTGGCTGTGGAACAATGGGTCGCAAACACCTAATATTGTCGTCGGGCCCGGAATATATTGGCTTTCGGCTACCGATATCAATGGCTGTATTGTTTCTGACACCACCACGGTTTTGCAATGGCCATCGCCACAGATCAATATCAATGGAAACATCTACGTCTGTACCGGACAAGAAGCGTATCTACAAGCCAACCCCGGATTCAGCAATTATCAGTGGTCAAATGGAGCAAATGCCGCCAACGTTTACCTCCCTGCCGGAGCGTACATCCTCACAGTTGTGGATAGTTTAGGCTGCCAAGCAAGTGCAGACATCACCGTTACGGCATCTGCTCCCACAGCGGCTATCGCAGATGCGACAACGCTACTCAATTTGAATAACCCCGTTCAATTGCTCAGTAATTCAACCTCAGGATTATACCCAATATCATCTTGGTATTGGAATTTTGGCGATGGCAATTACAGCAACCTAGAAAATCCAATACACAACTATACAGCATCCGGAAGCTACATTATAAACCTGCTCGTAACCGATACTTTAGGCTGTTCTGATACGGCAAGTTATGTCATCGCATTTGACCCCGACCTAACCTTTTATGTGCCAAATACCTTCAGCCCAGATGGAGACGGTTTGAACCAAATCTTTATCCCTGTATTTTCTTCACCGATTGACCAAACCAATTACCAAATGTTGATCTACAACAGATGGGGAGAAATCATTTTCGAAACACTCGACCCAAATGTAGGCTGGGATGGTACTTTCGGACCAAACAGCAATGCGTGTCAGACGGGCACTTATTCGTACCTGATTGTCTTCGGAACAACTGCCAACGAAGAGAAACAGCTCATTTCTGGGCATGTAAACCTAATTAGGTAGTTCTCATATTAATTCTACCTTTAACCTTAACCTCAAACCGAAAAATTATGGACTGGTATATAAAAAATAGATGGTGGATCTGGACCGTCATGGGTGTCTACCTCGCATATCGCATTTTTGTGAGTATTTATTACATGCCTGAGTAATACCTCATAACCCACATAGATTTAGCTCCTCAATATTAATCTCCAATTCTATTATTGGAAAACCTAAAGACATACACTAATGACAAAAATAAAATTATCACAAAAATTACGATATCGCTTCGATAATACTATGAGCCGCGGAACGGTGGCCTTGATTATTTGGCTCGCCGTTTTAACTCTGTTAATGATTATCATTGCGACTTTCATTGTTAGCTTTTTTAGAATATTGCCCGAAACAGAAGAGGGCGGAGAATTAGGACTCGCCGAAACCTTATGGCAAACATTGATGCGCGCTATGGATGCTGGTACGGTCGCCGCAGATACGGGATGGGGGTTTAGAATACTCATGTTTACAGTTACATTAGGTGGGATTTTTATTTTATCAACGCTCATTGGTATTCTCAGTTCAGCTATAGACGAAAAATTACAAGAATTAAGAAAAGGTAGAAGTTTTGTTGTTGAAGAAAACCATCAATTAATTTTAGGTTGGAATTCAAAAATATTTACAATTATTGAGGAGCTAGCTATAGCAAACGAAAATCAAAAACGCCCTAGAATTGTGGTAATGGCTCAAGAGGACAAGACCAAGATGGAAGATGAAATCCGCGAAAAATGCTTAAATCTGGGCATAACAAAAGTAATTTGTAGAAGTGGGGACCCCAATGATATAGTAGATTTATCGATTGTGAATTTGAATGAAGCCAAGAGTATAGTGGTTTTAACTTCAGAAACAGTTCCGAATGCTGATGCGCAAATTATAAAGACCTTAATGGCGATTGTTAATCACCCAAATCGCACAAAAAAACCTTTTCATATTGTTGCCGAAATTAGAGAGCCAAAAAACATATTGCTTGGGCAAATAGTAGCAAAAGATGAGGTTAAACTGATACTTACGGATGAATTAATATCTCGTATCATGGTACAAACATGCCGACAATCAGGTTTAAGTGTAGTATACAATGAGATTACTGGATTTCTTGGGGACGAAATTTACATTATCGAAGAACCAGAAATTGTTGGTGAACAATTTAGTGACATTTTGTTCAAATATGAAGATAGCTCCATCCTTGGTGTGAGCTTTCTTGACGGGAAAATCCAACTCAATCCCCCGATGGATTTATTTATTGACAAAGGAATGAAGTTGGTCGGGCTAACCAGAGATGATGATACGTTAATTATGAATGCTGCTACTGCTATAATTAATGAAAATGCAATTGTGAGTATAAAAGAGGAAAAGCCCAAAATAGAAAAAACACTGATTTTAAGTTGGAATAGAAGAGGGCCATCTATTGTTCGCGAAATGAGTACTTATGTTCCTTCGGGTTCAGAACTATTAATTGTTTCTAGCACCGAATTAGTTGAATCGGATTATCAACAAGTAGAAATTTCAGCTAATTTAACGGTTAAGGCAATACAAGCTGATCCATCAGATAGAAAAGTGCTAGAACGTATAGTTGTCACCGATTTTACACAAATCATAGTATTGAGTAATATAGAAAGACTTGACCAACAAGAAGCAGATTCACAGACCTTGATTACTCTCTTGCATTTAAGAGATTTATTAAATAAAAATGATAAAAACGTAAGGATTGTAAGTGAAATAATGGATTTGAGAAATAGAGAATTAGCGAGTGTAACAAAAGCAGACGATTTTGTTGTTAGTGATAAATTAATTGCACAAATGCTATCACAGGTATGTGAAACCAAAGAATTGGTCAATGTATTTGACGACATGTTTGATGCAAACGGTTCAGAAATCTATCTAAAGCCCATTACAAACTATATCAAAGCAGGTATAGAAGTTGATTTCTTCACAGTTCTAGAAAGTGCAAAACGCCAAAATCAAATTGCCATTGGTTACCGCATTATGATAAATCAATACGATAAGGAATCTAGTTATGGAATAGTACTCAATCCGCTAAAGTCAAAAAAGATCTGCTTTTCAACAGACGACAAAATAATTGTATTAGCTCAGGACTAAACACATATATCAACCATAACAAAGCCCCACATTACTGTGAGGCTTTTGGATCCCCCTCTTATTCAAAGTTGCAGCACAACTTCACCATTTAGTGGACTATTTATCAGTAATCGAGCCAAGAGTCCTTTTAAGGAATATCTGAGTAAAACACTTCCAATGATTGAAAACTTAAGCTAGTATTGGGATAAGGCGGATGGAAAGACCAAAAAAAAAGATTCTTGGCTGCATCTTCAAAGAAAAGTTCGAAGATTTCAATTTCGAAAGATGCAACCACATTTTCACTCCTGAAATCGAGTCTATTATGTTAGCCAGTAAGTTTTACAGAAGAATAAAAATAAAAAGGAGGTCAAAAATGACCTCCTGTCTATGGTGGCTCCCCCTGCTGGACTTGAACCAGCGACCCTCTGATTAACAGTCAGATGCTCTAACCAACTGAGCTAAGGAGGAATGTCTCAATTCGAGGATGCAAATATATGTAATTTTTCGAATTCAAAAAGTGAAAAACTTAAAATTTTAAGTACTTTTTTTTCGATTAATTGCTAAGTTATTCAAAATCATCGCTATCCATCGAAAAATCATCAAGACTTGAGCTGTACTGATCTTCATCATTGTCTTGATCTAAAAAGCCAAGGCTGTCTTGATCATCGCGGTTTGCAGGTCGGAGGATGTTAGTTTTAGATACATTCAGGCGAATTTCTGTACGCATCTGACCATCTTCTAGCTGAACGGATTTTGCAAATGGAGTTCCTAGCACTTCTACAAGCGTACCGCGCGTTAAAAAATCAAGGATGCGCATATTTGAGCCATCTCGCTTCCAAATGGTACAATTAACCCAAGTAGTTTTGGTTCGCATTTGACCCGTTTTTTTGTCTTTCCAATTCTTATTATGTGCAACTGGAAAATTAATGGCAATTATTCCACGATCCATCGATTTGATGTGTGCATCTTTGCCTATATTACCTATAAGTCGGGTTTCAAATACAGTAGCCATATCTTGTCTGATTAAAAAAAAGCGCATAACGGAATATACCGTTATACGCTCTCTAACAATATAGTAGCTAATTTGTTGCGTTTAGTGCTGATGACCATGAGGGCCATGTGCATGCCCATGTGCCAATTCTTCTGCCTCGGCGTCACGAACTTCAAGAATTGTACCTGTGAAATGTAAATCTGTACCAGCAAGCGGGTGATTAAAGTCCATTTGAACTGTTTCTTCAGCAACTTCTAGGATACGGCCACGTAGCTGGTTTCCTTCGTTATCTGACATAGGAACCATACTGCCTACCTTGAACATTTCGTTATCAAAGTTGCCATTTTCATCATGAAAAATATTAGAGGGTAGCATTACAATGTGCTGTGGATCTTGTTCTCCGTATGCATTAGCAGCTAAAATATGAAAATCGAAGTGCTCACCAGCGGCTTTGCCCGCTAATTTTTCCTCAAATTCTGGAATCATTCCTCCTACACCGTACAAGAAGGTCAAGGCATTTTCCGGAGTTGTTTCTTCGATTTTTTCTCCGGTTGTGTGATCAGAGAGCTTGTAGGTCAAGGTGACGACCTTGTTTTGGGAAATTGTCATGTTATTTTTGAATTAATTGCTTTACAAAATTTGGCAGTGCAAAAGTGGAGAAATGGATATCTTCATTATAATAACGAAGACCTTTGTCCGCTACAAAAGCTTGAATTTCTTCTGTATTGGTTATTTTGCGTGGATCTGCTGAACCTTTAAGGCCATACTGGAAGGACCACATTCCGGTAGGGTAGGTAGGAACAAAAAAGAGTCCTACTGGTGCATTGGCCTTTCCGAAGATAGATTGAAGTGTTTGATTCAATTCGGCGAATGCTTTTTCATTGAATTTAGGGGATTCTCCTTGAGCCACCAATATACCATCTGCTTTAAGTGTGCGGTAACAATTTTGATAGAAATCTACGCTGAACAAACCTTCTGCTGGTCCAACTGGATCTGACCCATCAACGATCAAAAGGTCGTAAATTGCATCAGGAGCATTTTTAACAAAAGCAATGCCGTCGTCTACGATGAGTTCTAATCGTGGGTCATCAAATGCGGCTGCAATCTCAGGAAGATGTTCCTTGCATGCCTTGATGACTTCTCCATCAATTTCTACCATAGTCACTTTTTCAATGTTACTATGGCGTAAAACTTCGCGAACAGTACCACCATCGCCACCACCGATTACTAAAACATTTTTGGCATTTCGAAGGGTAAATAAGCTCGGGTGTGCTATCATCTCGTGGTAATGAAACTCATCCTTGATAGTGGTCATGACCATATCGTCAAGGGCTAACATCTTACCATATTTGGTAGATTCTAATATGCGCACGCGCTGGAATGGAGACTGTACATCAAAAAAGACATCTCCGGTAAATCGTAAGGAAAGTGCTTGATCTTCGTCTTTATCAGTAAACCAAACGTTTCTTGTATAAAAATCAGGATTGCGCCACTCAGCAGCCTTTTCACGAGCACTTGTGATATCAAAATCATTGCGGGTCAATAAATTGACTGATCCTCGCTTCATTTCTATAGCTGAATAGGACTTCGCACCAAAACACTCCTTGAGGTGATCAAATGCAATCCATGCATTCATATCGCCACAAGTAAAGACATCAACAGCTGCGTACCCATATTCTGGCCAAGTATGAATAGCCAAGTGACTTTCTTGTATCACAACAACACCCGAAACACCGTAAGGTGAAAAATGGTGGAAAGTAGAGTTGATTACGGTGGCTTCAGCTTTTCGGGCTGCGCCTACCATATCGCGTTCGATTGCTGCCACGTCGTTCATGACATGTGGATCACAATTCATAAACTCTACCAAGATGTGGTTTCCAAGTGCTGTACTACTCATATGTATGGATAAATTAAAAAATTGAGGGCAAAGTTACGCATTTTCAAGGGATTCCTATGTAACTAATGTTAAATTTCAATCAGCTAGAAAGCGAAGTTTCTCCAGATGTACTTTTATGCGGGCTTGACCAAATATAACTGTCAATTGCTTCGCTTTTATTTCTTCTACTATTCCAATGCGATTCGTCTGAATGAGCTGAACTTGAGAGCCCACTTTAATGCGTTCTTGCTCGTACTTTTCTGCACGCTGCACCTCTTTTTTTGTTGGTTTTTGAGTAGGAGAGGGGATAGGTGCTTTTTTCTTGAGCGTTTGTTTAGATTTTTCTAACCTTAAATATTGGCTAAGTTCTTGAAATAGTGTAGTATTTACGTCTTTTTTACGTGAGGTAGCGTTGAATTTTTCAATGAACGCCAACATTTTTTTACCAGCCTGCAATTGGCGCTGACTGGTTTCTTGGACCTGAGATAGTTGGTTTTGTTTATGTTGTAATTTGAGTATTTCTTGCTCGTGCTGCGCGCTTGACTTTTCGGCTTCTGCAGCAGCAGCTGCCAATCGTTTATTTTGTGCTAGCATTTGATTACGCTCTTTTTGTAAGCCACCCAAAAGCTTATCTAATCTCACCTTTTGTTGATCCAAACGGAGTTTGGCTTCTTTGATCAGCTCTTTAGAAATACCATTGAGTTGTGCAACCTCAAATGTAAATGAACTACCAGGTTGCCCAATGGAGAATTGATAAAGTGGGGTAAGGTCCTTTTCATTGAATAACATACACCCATTCTGTGCTTCCGGCAACTCATCGGCCTTTAGTTTGATATTGCTGTAGTGGGTTGTGAGCACTCCAAAGACCTTTAGGCTGTACATTTGTTCAAAGAAGACCTCGGCCAATGCAGCACCTAATTCAGGATCTGAACCTGTACCAAATTCGTCGAGTAAAAGCAAGGTTTGGGCGTTAGAACGATTCAAAAAGAACTTCATTCTTTGCAATCGATAAGAGTATGTACTTAACTCATTTTCAATAGATTGATTGTCGCCAATATCCGAATAAATCTGCTTAAAAAAACACATTTGACTATCTGGTGCGACAGGTACCAAAAGACCTGCTTGAAGCATGAGCTGTAGCAAACCTACAGTCTTCAGTGTAATGCTTTTTCCACCCGCATTTGGACCAGAAATCACCAACATTCTAGATTTTTGCTGCAACTTAAGATCTTGTGCAAAGGTAGGTTTACCCGCTTGTTGATTAGAACGTCTTAGCAGTGGATGAAAGGCCTGTTTGAGATGCATGCCAGTATGCTGACCAATTGCAGGTAGGACGGCTTGCATTTCAAGGGCGAGCTTGGATTTTGCATTTAGAAAATCAAGCCGGGTCAAAAGCGTTTGATAAGCGTTAATTAGCGGACGGTATTGTACCATTAAACCCGTAAGTGCTTGTAAAATTCGGTGGATTTCCTTGCGCTCATCATCAAATAGGAATTCTAATTCATTATTGAGTGGAACATTGACCAGTGGTTCTATAAATGTTAGACTTCCTGTTTTACTCGAACCGTGTATGTTGCCCGGGACTTTGCGTTTAAATGTAGAAAGCACGGTGAGCACCCGACGTTCGTTGACATAAGTTTCAAGTGTCTCTGCCAAGACCTTATCTTTATTATAACGTCTGAGTTCTTTATCGAAATTCTTATTGATTTGATTGCGCAACACCCTAATACGCGCTCTAATCTCGGAAAGTGAGGGCGAGGCATCGTCTTTGATTTGACCATTGCGGTCAAAAACTTGGTCGATTTCCTCTATGATGGCTCTTGTGTAATAAACGTCTTGTGTGAGTTCTTCTAATAACGGGTACTTGAAAAGTGAATTTTCAAAGAATAACACAAGTGCATTAACCAGTTCAGATGCCTGGTAAATTCTCCTAAATCCTTCGAGGGAAATAACAGACTTTTGAATACCGAGCAATTTGATTTCTTGTAGTAACTCTTCGAATTCTAGTAATGGAAATTTTTCACCATGAACACGTACCAAACGAAGTTCGTCTAGTCGTTTAAGTTCCGCGCGTAGCTGCACGAACTGTGTTCGTGGCTGCAAAGTCTGAACTTGCTTTAAAGCTGTAGGTCCTATACAGAATTTTTCTAGCCAAGTTTTGATGGCATCAAACTCAAGGTCGTGAAGGGTTTGTTGATCGGTACTAAACACAATGCAAAGATATACAACGATTCTAGTTCTGAATTGTTTATTGTCATATAATTAATATTATGTTAAATAGAATATTACTTGGATAATATTGTTTCGAGGATTAACTTTACGACTCAATACATATAGATCATGGCCTTCTACTCCTTCAATGGTTTCAAACCGGTAGTTAAATCATCAAGTTTTGTACATCCACAAGCCAACGTGACTGGAAATGTCATTATAGGAGAAAATGTCTATGTTGGTCCAGGTGCAGTTTTACGTGGAGATTGGGGACAAATTATTATCGAGGACGGTTGCAACGTTCAAGAAAATTGTGTTATCCATATGTTTCCAGGAACAACAGTTCACCTCAAACCGGGCGCACACATTGGTCATGGTGCCATCATTCACGGAGGTATAATTGGTGAGAATTGTTTGGTTGGCATGAACGCTGTAATCATGGATGACGTTGAAATTGGTAAGGAATCAATTATAGGTGCACTTTGCTTTGTACCTGCCAAAATGCAAATTCCATCTAGAAGTCTTGTCGTAGGAAATCCAGCGAAAGTAATCAAAGAAGTGAGTGACGAAATGATAGCTTGGAAAAGCGACGGGACCAAACTATATCAGGCACTACCCAAAGATTGTCAGCAATCACTTTTACCTTGTGAACCACTAAACGAGCCAGAAATCGACCGTCCCAAGCAACAACAAAGCTATTTTACTTGGCAGGATAAGAAATAATGTATTACCTTTGTTTCCCGTAGTTACAAACGATTTATGTCCAATTCAACCAAGTATGTTTTTGTAACCGGGGGTGTGACTTCTTCTCTAGGAAAAGGTATCATATCTGCGTCGTTAGCAAAACTTTTACAAGCTCGTGGTTACACCACCACCATTCAAAAACTAGATCCTTATATCAATATTGATCCAGGAACACTCAATCCCTACGAGCACGGAGAATGCTACGTTACGGACGACGGCGCCGAAACCGATCTAGACCTTGGGCACTACGAGCGCTTTTTAAATGTTCCCACCTCCCAAGCTAACAATGTTACAACCGGTCGCATTTATCAGTCCGTGATTGAAAAAGAACGCCGAGGCGATTATTTAGGAAAAACGGTACAAGTTATTCCACATATCACCGACGAAATCAAAGAGCGCATTCAGGCCGTTGCCAAAAATGGTCAGTTCGATATCGTGATTACTGAAATTGGCGGTACCGTTGGTGATATAGAATCCCTACCCTATGTGGAAGCTGTGCGTCAAATGCTATGGGAGTATGAAAATGATTGTATAGTAGTTCACCTTACGCTTGTACCCTATTTATCTGCAGCTGGGGAGCTCAAAACCAAACCCACACAGCATTCTGTTAAACAATTGCTAGAGCTTGGTGTACAACCAGACGTCCTTTGTTGTCGTACTGAACACGAACTTGATTTAAGCTTGCGCAAAAAAATAGCGAAGTTTTGCAACGTCTCTGTTAATGCCGTGATCGAAGCTCGAGATGCAGCTTCTATTTACGACGTTCCTTTACTCATGCAGGCCGAAGAACTTGACACCGTCGTGCTCGATAAACTTGGCTTATCTAAAAAACAAAGCCCGAAACTAGACAACTGGAAATCCTTTTTGGAGCGCCTCAAAAACCCAAAACACACCGTAAAAATTGGATTAATCGGAAAATACGTAGAGCTCAAAGATGCCTACAAATCCATCTCAGAGGCTTTTATTCATGCTGGTGTTTCAAATGAAACGAAGGTAGAACTCAATTGGATCCACTCTGAAACGCTTGACCCTGAGTCTATTGATAATGAATTAAACGGTTTAGATGGTATACTTGTTGCTCCTGGTTTTGGATCGAGAGGCATTGATGGCAAAATTGAAGCGGTACGCTATGCCCGTGAAAACAACATACCGTTTTTAGGAATTTGTTTAGGCATGCAAATAGCTGTCATTGAATTTGCAAGAAATGTTTTAGGTCTACAAGAAGCTCACTCTACAGAAATGTCTGAAAACACAAATGCTGCTGTTATATCTATGATGGAGGAGCAAAAACGAATTTCAAATATGGGTGGTACAATGCGTCTTGGCGCATACAAATGCGAACTCAAGCCTAATTCAAATACAGCGAAAGCTTACCAAAACAATAATATTTCTGAGCGACACCGCCACCGCTACGAATTTAATAATCAATTCCTTTCCGACTTCGAGGCCAATGGCATGATTGCCGCTGGTAAAAATCCAGAAACGGGATTGGTAGAAGTAGTAGAAATACCAGCTCACCCTTGGTTTGTAGGCGTCCAATTTCATCCGGAATACAAAAGTACAGTTGATGCCCCTCACCCACTCTTTGTCGCTTTTGTGAAAGCGGCACTTAAAAATAATAAACACTAAACCTATGGATCGCAACTCCACAATTGGCCTTGTTTTAATTGGCCTCATCATCACGGTTTTTTCCGTCATGAATCAGCCTTCAGAGGCCAAAATCAAAGCTGCACAAAAGAAAGAAGCTGCACCTAGTCAAAAAGCTGATCAAAAGAATAAGCCTTCAACAAATAAATCTAATACTCGATCAAATGCTTCGAGTGCTGCTTCTCAAGTAGTTCAAAAAGGCGAGCTATCAGTAATTGAAAACAAAGAATTACGTATAGAACTTAATTCAAAAGGAGGTCAGCTTGCTGGTGTCTATCTGAAATCGTACAAAAATTACAAAGACTTTGCAGCTCAAAAAGACAACGCCTTATGTCTTTTTGAGGACGGAGATGCACAAAATCAATTAGTTCTGAGCACCCCAAAAGGTAAAATTTACACGAAAGATTACCTTTTTGATTTGGTTAAGCGCAATAAAAAAATGGCTGTCTTTGAAGCCAAATTTAACGAAGGAACTATCCGCCAAACTTATCAACTCCCTAATGATGGTCATGACTTGTCTTATAAAATTGAAGTTACCGACAATAAGGGTTTCATTTTAGAGAATACAGTTTTAAATTGGGCTGCAGATTTCAAAAAAACGGAACGCTTGTTTTCAGAGCAGCGTCGTGTTTCAACAATTTGCTTTGATCAAGCTGAAAGCGGTTTGGACTACCTCTCTGAAACCTCTTCTGAGTCTGCTCAGGCAGAAGAAAACATCAACTGGGTTGCTTTCAAGCAAAGTTATTTTTCAGCGATCCTTCATCCGTCAAATCCCTTTCCTAAGAAAGGCACCAAATTTTACATAGAAAGCTTTAAAGAAGGTCACCCACAAGCATGGACTCACCTCAAAGGATACCATGCAACCATGGCGCTAGATTTTCAAAATAACCAAGCATCGTTCAATTGGTTTTTTGGACCAAACGACTACGAAGTACTCAAGAGTTATGATAGCGGTTACGACGATATTCTAAATTTTGGGTGGGGATTGTTCCGTTGGATCAATATCTATGCAGTGCAACCTATTTTCAATTTACTGCTCCAAAATGGTATGGCCATCGGTTGGGCCATACTTGTACTGACGCTTATTCTGAAAACCATTCTCATGCCAGTGCAGTGGAAGATGTTTGTTTCATCTGTTAAGATGCGCATCTTGAAGCCAGAAATTGACGAACTAAATGCCAAATATGCCAAGCAAGAGGACGCCATGAAAAAGCAAATGGAAATGATGACGTTGTACCGAGAATCAGGTGCTAGTCCATTAGCCGGCTGTGTTCCGATGCTCATACAGATGCCTATTTTGCTTGCCGTTTTCCGATTCTTCCCCGCTGCATTCGAACTGCGTCAACAAGGCTTTTTATGGGCTAATGACTTGAGTTCTTTCGATTCAATCTTAGACTTCGGCTTCCATATTCCAGTCTATGGCGACCACATTTCATTATTCACGCTTCTTATGGCGGGTACTACCCTAGCCTACACTTACATGAATAGCGGTAATATGCAGCAGCCTCAACAACCAGGCATGCCCGATATGCGCATCATTATGTATATTTTTCCTTTCATGATGATCTTCTTCTTCAATAATTATTCTGCCGGGCTTAGCTATTACTATTTTATTTCTACCCTGCTTTCCATTGTAATGATGCTCCTTATCAAATATTTCTTTGTGAATGAAGATAAACTCAAGGCAAAAATGGCAGAAAGAAAAGCCAATAACGCTGCGAATCCGAAAGTGAAGAAAAAATCAAAATTCCAAGAGCGTTTAGAAGAAATGCAACGCCAACAACAAGAAATGCTTAAAAACCGCAAAAAATAATTACATGAAATTTTTTATTGATACAGCCAACCTTAAAGAAATTGCTGAAGCCCATGACATGGGAATCCTAGATGGTGTAACTACCAATCCATCCTTGATGGCTAAGGAGGGTATTACCGGAAAGGAAAACATCCTACAGCACTATGTCAATATTTGTAATATTGTGGACGGACCTGTCAGTGCAGAAGTTATTGCAACAGACTTTGAAGGCATGGTTAAAGAAGGAGAAGAATTGGCAGCTTTGCATAAAAATATTGTCGTAAAAATTCCAATGCTTGCTGAAGGTCTAAAAGCGATCAAATATTTTTCAAATAAAGGCATTCGCACCAATTGTACACTTATTTTCTCTGCGGGACAAGCGCTTGTTGCGGCAAAAGCTGGTGCAACCTATATCTCCCCATTCTTAGGACGCCTTGATGATGTATCTACAGATGGTTTACAACTCATAGAGCAAATCCGCTTGATTTACGATAACTACGCATTTGATACTGAAATTTTAGCCGCTTCTGTAAGACATCCAATGCACATTATTAATTGTGCAAGTATCGGCGCTGACGTCATGACTGGTCCACTTTCTGCAATTAAAGCATTAGTGAAACACCCGCTTACCGATATTGGTTTGCAACAGTTTTTGGCTGATCACGCCAAGGGAAATCAGTAGTATGCGCTATGCTCGCTAAAGAAGAACGCAAAGCTTGGAATGAAGCTTTTTGGGCTGGCTTTAAAATGCAAATGCGCGCCTCTATGTCTGTAACTGGAAGGCGTATAAATTGGATTAATTATCCAACTCAAGTAAAAAACACTTATCTACGCATGATTTGCGAGGGTAAAAAAGTTGCTATTTGTTACGATATCCAGTTTAAAGACAAAGGAATTCAGGCTATTTTTTGGGAGCAACTTACCGAATTAAAAGTGGTTTTAGAAAACCATATGTCCATAACAACACATTGGGACTCCCAATACATCCATCCAGAAGGTCAAACAATAGGTAGAATTTCATGGGTGCAAGAGGGTCTTCATTTTTTTGATAAAGACGATTGGCCTGATATTTATGCGTTTTTTAAGAAACATTTAATCGAGTTTGACGTCTTTTACCAAGAATTCAACGAAATATTGATCACATTGGTCGACTAACTAGAATGACTATCTTTATACCATGAAATTTACTACATTATTGTCCATATTACTCTTGAGCACAACTATACTAGGACAAACTATTCTTCTGAATACTGATTTTCAGACAGGTATCCCAACAAATTACACCTTGTTGAACCTTGACGGGCAAGCTCCACAGCTTCAAGTACAAGCATATGCCAGTGGTTGGATAAGCACTGCTGATCCAGAAAATGAACTAGATACAGTTGCTGCAGTGAGTTCTTATTTTGAAACCCCAGACACTGCCAACCGTTGGCTCATTACTCCAGCACTAACCCTGGGGAGTTTTGGCAATTTTTTACATTGGGATGCAAAATCTCACGACCCTTCTTTCCCAGATGATTACCTAGTCTTGGTTTCTACCACTACCAATGATCCGGCAGCTTTTATAGATACAATTGGTGCAGTAGAAGAAGAAAATTTTGAATGGACCTTTCGTCAAGTAGACCTGAGCCAAGCTGGATATAACGACTCTACGATCTACATTGCCTTTGTCTTGCGAACCTATGATGGGTTTAAGTTATATCTTGATGATATTGAGGTTAGAAAAGAAGATCCTGTTGGTATTTTGACGCACCCGACGTTTTACTTTAATGTCTACCCTAACCCTAGTAAAGACGTCGTCAATATCTCCTCAAATGAACCAATCGATTTGATTGAGCTCAGAAATTTGGAAGGTCAGTTATTGCTCTCGACCAATCAACCAGCTTTTTCATTGGCAAACTTTAAAGCAGGGCCCTATTTGATGACCGTTTTTAGCAATGGAAAAAGCCAAGTCAAACGCATCATTAAAATCTAATGAGTCATCTACTCTCCCAGGTAGAACAATTGGTAAAGACCAAGTTCATGGACCAAGAAGGAAGCCATGATTGGCATCATATTGACCGCGTTAGGAAAAATGCCTTACTTCTCCAACGCACATCTGGCGGCGACCCTTTAATCATTGAACTCGCAGCGCTACTTCACGATTATTCCGATCACAAATATAATGGCGGTGATTTTGAGAAAGGCTCCCAGGAAGTTTATGAATTACTTATTCAGCTTCATGCACCTGAGCCCCTTGCTCATCAAATAGCCCAAATTGTAAGTATCGTTTCATATAAAGGCGCAGGGGTGAATGATGATTGCACAATATTAGAAGGGAGCATTGTACGAGATGCTGATCGTCTTGATGCAATTGGTGCGATAGGAATTGCGAGGGCCTTTGCCTTTGGCGGTAGTAGGAATCGTGCCTTATATGACCCCTCTCACCCCCCTACTTTACATGAGAGTAAAGAAGCATATGCGCAAGACAAGAGCCATACAATCAATCATTTCTATGAAAAGCTATTGCTTTTAAAAGACCGAATGGAAACTCCCGCAGCAAAGCAAATTGCTGCACAGAGACATGCTTACATGGAAGCGTTTTTAGTCCAATTTATGCAGGAGTGGAATCCTTGAAAAAAGGATGTTTCTTTAAAAAAACACGTTCTTTTTCGATTAATTCACTTTGAAGTTGCTTAGCTTGTATACTTTCAGGATAAAGTAGCCGGTGAGACTTGCTTTTTTGAATTGCCGCCCATTCTTTGAGTAGTTGCTGTGTTGTTTGATCTAGCATTTGGGATTGAAACAGCTCCCACACCTCATTTATCGCTTTTTGATTAGGGTGAACACCATCTTCTTTAAAATATATATGGTCTCTTAACACATCAATGACCAATTCATAGGATTCAAAATATGTACAATTGGGAAGAGTACTCAAATGCTCTGTCAATAAAAGCAGTCTTGCTTTGCTACGGTTGTTTTCTATTAGTCCATCTTTTATGTGTCTAACTGGACTTACAGTAAAAATGAGCCTTTGTTGTGGATTTTTGGCTGCTAGTCTTTCCACCAGGCGCAGCCATTCTACTTTCATAACAGCCTCCTCTGTAAGTTCCTTGCGAAAGGTCTTAGCCGGTGCTTTGTGACAATTTGCTACAAGTTGTTGATCTTCTGGTAGGAAATAAGCCCAAGAGGTCCCAAATGTAATAATCAAGTGGGAGCTACTTTGAAGGTAATTGCGAAGATTTTGATGTAAAGCATTGGTCTTTTGCTCAAACGCTGTGGCAGACATGGCATAAAATGTGCCTGATAGATCCCAACTTAAAAATACATCATGACGCTGAAAATGGCGCAAAGGACTCGGCTCATCAAGAGCCCAATTAAGTAAGCGAGCAATTGCCAAAGGATGAAAAAGTGTGCCGCCCGGATTACACAAACAATCGAAGCCATTTTGTGCTAAGATGCGTCCTATTTCATCTGAAAAACAACTTCCAATAAGCATTTTGGGTTGTTGATTAGTAAATGGAATGAAGGAATCCATATTTATTTCAATAAGGCCTTAGCATTGGCAATAGCTGCTGTTGAAATTTCCTCACCGCTCAGTAACCTGGCAATTTCTTGAATGCGGGCTGTAGCATCAAGTACTTTGACACTTGTTTGCATACGATCACCAATGATATTCTTTTGAACCATCCAATGATGAGCTGCTTTGGCAGCTACTTGGGGTAAGTGAGAAATAGCCATGCACTGGCCCTTTGAGGACATCTCGTTGAGCAACTTACCAATCTTGAGTGCTACATCACCTGATACACCTGTATCAATTTCATCAAAAATAATGGTAGGCAAAGCTTTCTTTTCTGAAATCATTTTTTGTAAAGCCAGCATTAGCCGTGAAAGCTCTCCCCCACTAGCAGCCCGTTCTACAGGCACTAATTGATGGCCGAGATTGGCCGAGAATAGCAGTTCTAGTTGACTGCAGCCACTGGTATTGAGTTGAGCTAAAGTTTCTAATTGGAATGCTAATCTGGTGTGTGGCAACTTAAGCTCTTCTAGGATACGAGCCAATTGAAGGGCAAGTTGATCTGCTCCTTTTTTTCTTTGCTCATGAAGTTGATTTGCTGCTGACCATAACTCCTGCTCCAAAGCCTCGCATTCATTTTTTAGTGCCGCAGTTGTAGATGCTTGTTCTTCAAGGCCCTTTGATTTTCGCAAGAGTGTCTGTTGAATATCAAGTAATTCTAGTACATTCCTTGCTTTATGTTTGAGCAACAAACTGTTGATCTTGTCTTGAAGTTGTTCTAACTCTTGTAAATGAGCAGGTTCAATGGTATCAAAGGTACTTGAGGCAGCATCTCTGGATAACTCCTTGAGTTCTATCAATATTTGATCAAGTCGGGTCGCGAATCCCTCCACGGAGGAATCATAGGCTTTAACCCTATCTAGTATTACTTTACGGCTATACAACTGTTCATATGGACCATTGTCGTCTAATAAACTAGCAAGCGCAGTACTTGCCTCTTCTATAGAGGAAATATTGGCATAGCGGTCAATTTCTTGTTCGAGTTGTTGAATTTTAGGATCTTGTAGTTGTAAGCCTTGTAATTCATCAAGTAAAAATGTGTTGTAATCTTGCTGAAGTGTATCTTGTTCATATGCCTCTTGAAGTGCTTGCCATTTTTTTAGCAATAATTGCCACTTCTGATACCGTTGTGCAAATTCCTGTTGAGCGGCATTTAAGCCAAGAAGAACATCCATGAGCTCAAGTTGAAAGTGCTTTGATTTTAATTCTAGGGTATTATATTGAGAATGTATTTGTAATAAATTGGAGCTAAGTTGTTTGAGTACTTGTAATGAAACCGGAATATCATTGATAAAAGCACGCGATTTTCCTTCTGCAGCAATTTCTCTTCTTATGATTGTTTGCGCTTCATAATCAATGTCATGGGCTTCAAAAAATGGAAGATAGTTTTCTGATAGATCAAAAATAGCCTCTACCACTGCTTTTTTTGCACCTGGTGCAATTACTTGTAAGTCAGCACGATCTCCTAAAATGAGTTGAGCTGCTGCCAAAATAATAGACTTTCCAGATCCAGTTTCGCCTGTAAAAACTGTGAAGCCTTGTTCAAAGTTGAGTTGCACTTCATCGATAAGCGCAAAATGTTGAATATGAAGACTGCGTAGCATTACTCGAGAATAGTAGCGTAGCGCGTTGCGTTTGCGGGGTCTAATTTTTTGAGCAAGTTGACGAGATCTTGCTTCTCTTTAAGTTCTGAGTCTGAAAATATATTCTTAAACTCTGTTGTTTTGGCAAATAGGTAGCTTACCACATTGACTGTGTTAGGACGTGTGGCCATAATTGGACTCAATAAATTCAAGGAAGCCATAATTGCTCTCTTGCCTTCTGCTTTCTTCTCGTACAATTGATCTATGCCTAAGCGGTGATATTGATACAAACAAACCCTAAAAGGTTCAAATACAGGTTGCAACATATTGTCCACAAGATAAAAGCGATTCCTTTTACTGCTCTCAGATGATTTCCATCCTGCGGCACCTCCGGTTTGTGCCAAAGTGACTATTTGCTGCGCTTCTTGAAAATAAGGTGTGCCGCCTTTTAAGGAAAAGGAATCGTAATCCATTCCTATGATAAAGTAGGCGTAAAAAGCCAATATGGAGGTCAGGTTATCTCGGTATTGATTAGGCACATAATTTAAAACTGCTCCTCTTGAAAATGAGGCTTGAAAGTTTTCATCTTGAAAATTGAAAATCGTCGAATTATAGCTACTATTGAAAGCAGGCCGAACAGACGAGACCTGGATATCTCCACGATATGCACCAGTTGCAGGGATTTCGCGGATTTGAATTTGTAGGTTACAATTAATGCGCTCCTCTAACTTGAATTTATCCTTGGTCCAGGCAGTATTATTCATGATTTCGGTGATACTCTGCTTCATCTGGTTAATGATCTCTTGCTCTGTAGAGCTCACTTCAACTTTGTTGTCGACAACAATATTTACCTGACAATTTAATTCTTGGGCAATAAAGTTTGTGCTAACTAGGATTGAAAATAAAAAAGACAAACACTTATTCATGTTGATTTTCAAATAATTGGATGAGGGCAGTAGCAATCTCGGATTTGGACTGAAGGGGTAATTCACGACGTTGCTCTGCTTTATCGAATATAATCAATTTATTGGTATCACTGCCAAATCCACTGATGCCATTTTGTTGCTCATTGAGCACAATGAAATCAAGTTTTTTAGCTTTTAATTTACTTAACGCGTTTTCTTCAGAATTATTGGTTTCTAAGGCAAATCCTATGACCTTTTGTGCCGTTTTGTTAGCCGCAGCCCAAGCAAGTACATCTGGGTTTTTTACTAATTGAAGTTGTATTTGATCTGCTTGTTTTTTGAGCTTTTCTTGTGCCACTTCAGAAACCCGATAATCAGCTACAGCTGCACTAAAGACCCCTACTGTTGCCCAAGCCCAATTAGTTTGGACCTCTACTAATAACTCTTGTGCACTCTCAATAGGAATGATGCTTAAACGAGGATGTGCCAATTCTTGAGCAGTAGGTCCACATATCAAACGCACTTCATGACCAGCCTCAAGAGCTGCCTTTGCAAGTGCAAAGCCCATTTTACCTGTGGAATGATTGGATATATACCGCACAGGATCAATGGCTTCACGAGTAGGACCTGCCGTAATAAGCCACTTTTGACCAGATGGCTGGAAGTTGTGGGTTTTAGTATTGAAATATGCTTGAAGATAGGAGCATATTTGCTCCGGCTCCTCCATTCTCCCCTGACCTTCTAATCCACTAGCTAATGATCCAAAGGTGGCGGGTATAATGTGCATACGATCTTGTTCCAGGAGAGACAGATTTCGCTTGAAACTAGGGTGCTGATACATATCAAGGTCCATAGCAGGCGCAATGATACAAGGACATTTCAAAGATAAATAGGTAGCTAATAATAGATTGTCACATGCACCACTCGCCATTTTAGAGATTGTATTGGCCGTGGCAGGGGCAATAAGCATAACATCGGCCCACAAGCCTAATTCCACATGATTGGTCCAAACGCCGGTTTGTTTATTCCAAAACTCAATATGAACCGCTTCTTGCGAAAGGGTAGCCAACACCAACGGACTCACAAAATCTGCGGCATGGGGTGTTAATACACAACGTACCTCCGCACCGTGTTTTTTGAGTAAGCGTACAAGAATAGGGATTTTGTAGGCGGCAATACCTCCTGTAATACCAAGAAGGATCCGCTTACCGTGCATAATTATTGCAAAGACTCTGGTTTGCGCAGGTAGATTTTCTCATCTAAAAGCTCTTGCATAGCAATTGCAGTAGGCTTTGGCATTTTTTCATAATGCTTAGAGATTTCTATTTGCTCACGGTTTTCAAAAACTTCTTCAAGGTTGTCTGTATGCGTTGCAAATTCTTGCAACTTTTGAGTCAACTCTTCTTTGAGTTCTGAAGAAATCTGGTTGGCTCTCTTAGAGATAGCTACCAAAGATTCGTAAATGTTGCCAGTTTTCTCTTCTACTAAGATGGTGTCACGGGTAACAGTAGTACGTTCTGCAGCGATATTTTTGAAACTCATTTGTGTGTCTTTATTATTTTTTTTCTATTAACGCAATGTAAGCTTCTAGTTCTTTAATATATCTAGAGCTAGGATAGCGAATGGCAAAGTTACGGAATCTTTCTATAGTTTCTTCGCTTCGTTCATTTTTTTTAGTTTCAATACTATTGATGGTCATCAAGTATGAATTTTTTACGACTATATAGTGTACTTCTTCTAGAAACCTCGAACGACTGTAGTGCTCCATGAAAAGCTCACCTGCTGCGACTGCAGCTTTGTAGTTTTCAGTTCGGTCGTAAAGCGCTACAGTTTCAAATTCTTTGCGTTCTAACTTAAATCGAAGCTGATCTATGATTAGATTGCATGAATCGACCAAATATGAACCCGGAAAACGATCGACAAATTGCTGTACATTACTGATGGCAAGTTCTGTTTCAGTTTGATCTAAGGTGTGTTCTGGTGAATTTTTAACAGAACACATGGCAATCATAAATAAGACCTCTTCGGATTTATCACTATAAGGGAAGCGCTGCATGTATGAACTGTAATAGTATTGAGCCATATAGTAGTCTTCTATTTCGTAATAGGATTGCGCCATACGATAATATGAAAGCTCTCCTTCCCCAGACTTCGGAGCATGTTGGTAAATTTGCTCATAAAGTACAATTGCCTTGTCGAAATCTTTTTGATCGTAAAGTTCGTTTGCTGTAACAAATTTTTGACTGTAGTCTGAACCTTTTACAATTTTGGCGTAGTCAGAACAAGCGCTAAGAAAGAGTGCAATGACGGAATAAGCTAGCAGTTTTTTCATGTTATTTGACTCTTAAACTGCGCCCTACTTGGAGCACAGTGGTGGGTTTAATGCCATTCAATTGACACAATCTCGTTACGGTAGTATAATTTTTTGACGCAATTTTAGTGAGGGTATCACCCGGACGAACTTTATAGTATTTTACTTGAGTTGCACGCACTACAAAAGGCGCTTGAACTTCTTCTCTCGGATGATCTTCGTAATAATCAGAAGGCTTTGCCCCCGGTCGAAAGAGGCCCTTGTGCACAAATAAATTTTCGTTTTTTAATGATTTATCGTCAAAGTCAATAATTTCTTCGGGATTCATGGGTGCGTCGTAAAAACGTATTTCAAAATGCAAGTGTGAACCATAGGATCTTCCTGTATTCCCTCCTAAACCAATAGGCTCACCCGCTACAATGTCTTGATCAGGATAGACCAAAAACTTGCTGAGATGGGCATAAAGTGTTTCTAATCCGTTTGGATGTCGAATAATGACCAAATTTCCATATCCACCATCGTTGTATTTGGCATAACGTACTTTTCCAGTCCAAGTTGCATAAACGGTGTCTCCTGTTTCCAAATCGATATCGATGCCGTTGTGGTTTCTACCATTACGAGGACCATAGCGAGATGTAACAATTCCGGGGGCCGGCATTTGAAAATTTTGATCGTATTCATCATTGACACATAACCAAAGCGTATCCATGAGTTTAGACATATCGTTGCGACTAGCAAAACACACATCATTACTCCAGGGATGATAAAAACTAGGATCTTGAGCTTTCATGAGTGCATGAATTCTAGGATTCATGATGCCGTCAAAGGTGCTTATTTCCAAAAATGACCAAGTCTTGTTACTGTATAGAACTACTTTACCGAGCTCAGTTTCGATGGTATCAAGTGCACGTTGTGACCAGGATGAAAACCCGAAACAAAGAACAAAGGAGAAAAGGATGGTCGTCGTGCGCAAAACTAAAATTTCAGTGCAAATTTAGGTATTTCCTATGAAATGGCCCTGACTCCAACAATATCTAGCATGAAGAAGACAGGCTCGTTGGGGGCAATCACCTGACCATATCCCTTGCTTCCGTATGCCTGATCGGGCTGTAATATGATATAATAGCGTTCACCCTGAAGCGCATTTTTAAGCATTTTACGAAGACCTGGCACCGTTGTTTTTTGACCAACCACATAACGCTGCGGAAACTTACGGGCTACAATGGCATTTGATTTGTTAGGTGTGGAGGCAACAAATTCATAAGCTATTTCCTTAGCTGCTCCTTCTTGGAATTCAAAAGGTTTGCCATCTGCTAGTTTCCATGCGCGGATACCATTTGCATCCGTACTTGGTTTGATTTTTGAAATTACCTTAACATAAAGCCAGTTTGGAGTATTGGGAGCTAAGACATCCTTAATTCCTTTATCTCCATAAGCTAATGCTGCAGGGATTTCAATCTTTACAAAATCTCCAACACGTAAATGCTGAAAAGCTAAATCCCAACCTTGTGTTTGCATGCTGTAACCCACCACAAATGGAATAAAAGGAAGATCAATGCGGTTATTTCCGTCAATAATGCGTCCATCAGGCGTACCTAGGCGGTAATCAATCAAGGCCATTTCACCAGTTTGGAAGCTAGGTCCTTCACCTCGTTCCAGCCATTTAAGTACAATTCCGCTCTTGAGCTGCTTGCGCATCTCTACTTTTCCCTTCTCAAAATTAATGAGGTTTTTTTTGGTGTCAGCTGAACTTGAATCTAGGCTACTCAAGTTTTGTGTATTGGCTTTTACAATATTTTTAGTCTTGGATTTTGGCTTTTCGTTGTCTACACAAGCTGAAAAAATCAAAAGAATGGAAAGAAACAGGAAAGTTCTCATTGCAGTTCTATTAGTTGAAGATCAATGTAAAGAATACTTTGGGGCGGGATTTTACTGCGATCACCAAGTAATCCATGTGCGAGATAACTAGGTAAAATGAGTTTGGCCTTATCCCCTTTACGCATCAGCTGCAGTGCCTCATGGACTCCTGACTCTTTTTCAGATCTAGCTATTGTAATACGCTCAATCTCCTCTTCTTTGGTCTGATAACAGATAATTCCATCGAGCAAAGCCACTTTCATCCGTACCAAGGCTTGTTGTCCTACTTGAGCAAAGGGTTCTGAATTGGGCACTTTTTCATAAAGCATATATCGTAAGCCAGATGGCGCTTGCGTCATTTTAAGATGAGTATAATGCGCCAAAAAAGTATTTATTTTCAGATTTTCACGCACACTCAACTCCTGGTTGAAATCTACAGAGGCGGTTGTCGACCATTTTTGTCGATCTTGATGATTGGGCATTTCCCTTCGGCAGCCCATTAAAACAAGCAGCGCCGTGAGGCTTATCATATGTAAAAGCTGTTTGTACATGCTTTAAATCAAATCAATAAGTGAATGGAGCTTTGCCAAGGCTTCCTTTAGTGAACCTTGATAAAAACCACCAGCAGCGTATTGATGTCCTCCACCATTGAAATGCGTTTGTGCAAAAACATTCACAAATCGCTCTCCTTTGGACCGAAAAGAAAACTTCACCCCCTCTTCGGTTTCCATTAGAAAAACACCTGCATCAAATCCTTCAATAGACAAGATAACGTTTACTAAACCTTCGGTGTCTCCCTTTTGATATGCAAAGCGTTTCAATTCTTCTTTACTTAGGCTGAGTATACCTAACCGTTGTTGAGGAAACAATTGTAGTTTTTCTGCTATAGCATAACCCCGTAATTGCAATCTCGTTACACTATTGACATCGTAAACAGCCTCGTGTATCAAGTGATGAACAAGGCCTATCTCTAGCAAATGAGCCACCATTTGATGGGTGTGGGCCGAAACGGAAGGAAAGCGAAAGGATCCGGTATCGGTCATTAAACCAAGGTATAAACCTTGCGCCATAGGTATATTCACCAATGAAAGTTGCTCAAGCGCTGCTAAAGTCATATAAATGACTTCAGTAGTAGAACAAGCCTTGGGTTCAGAAATGGTCAACTGGCAAAAGTCTGTCGGTCCTGGGTGGTGATCGATCATCACTTTTGGAGCTGGATAAGCAGCTACAAATAAAGACATATCATCCCCTACTCTGCTTGGCGCGTTGTAATCAAGGGCAAATAAGAGATCAAAATCGTAGGTCTTTGAAGCATCATATACACCCCATTGATACCCGTCTAGAAAGGGACAAAGGTAGGATGCGGGTTGATCTGGAAATAAAATCAAATAGTCCTTCCCACATTGCTCCGCATATGCGGCCCAAGCCACTACGCTTCCTACCGCGTCGCCATCTGGACCTTTATGGGTAGTAATTAGCCAATTTTGATGGCTTTGGAGAGTTGTCGATAGCTGTTCTAAATTCATTTAGTCTTTTTGCATGTGCTCATCCTCTTCTGGATCAGGTGGGAATAATTTAGGAGCGTCAGTTTTGTTTTGAAGACGATCAAGCATATCTTCTAGCTGAGAAACAGAAAGATTTTTGGCGATGATTTTTTTATCTTTATCTAATACAAAAACCTTTGGTGTTGAGTAAATATCATAAGTCTGTTGATAGTTCAAACTTTGCAAGGTTGTAGGCTTGCCTTTCTCCCCAGGATAAAGCGGTACTAACTTCTCGGGAGTTGCTTTGGCTATTTCATATATACTATTAGTAACGGCCACATTTATAAATGTAAGTTTGTTGTCACGGACATACTTCTTCCAAGCATCAAAATCTTTACCCACTCCTTTTCCGATGGCGTAGACCTCTATATTGCGTGCCTTCCATTTTTCGGCATATAATGTTTGAATTTTAGGAGTTACCTTTTTACAATGACCACACTCTGGATCCCAGAAATAAAGTATGGTGTAGTCTGATGTAAGACTGTAAAAATCGAGCCATTTGGTATCTGAGGTATCTCGCATAATAAGGTTGGGTGGCTTGATACCCATGACGGTATTCATTTTGTTGTCTAGGTTTTCGCATAAATCCTCAAATTTATCCTCAGCAACCCAAAAAGCTGGTGATTTGCCATTAGCATCTTTGGTACAGAAATAGCGTTTAAGCATGTAATAATACACCTTATCCATTCCCATGATTTCGCTTTTCCCGTACGTAGAAGCGATCCAACCCACGCTGTATTCAAACATTCGTGATTTTGGATCTAGTGCATCACAAAAAGCAAATGCGTATTTAATAATTGTATCCCAGTGCTGGATCATCATGGACTTACCAAAATAAAACTCAAGCTTGTTGGCAAAAATTGGATTGTTCACCAATGCATCAGCTTTGAAATCTACGTTATCCCAATAGTGCGAGAAGTAATATTTGTAACGAAAGGTTGAATCCACCACATTGCCCTTTTCGTCTTTGGGTGGTTCTGGTACTACTATTTCCGTTGACATGCGCACAATCTTTGAGACTAGCTTATCTGGATTAGCAGCAACAAGATTGGCTTGATAAGCATCCACCTCTTTATTGAGCGCATCGATTTGAGTAGTAAGTGTAGTATATGAAGCATCCTCTGGCTGGAGTTTGCCTCGTTGTTCAGCTAGTTTGGCAATTTCACCTTTCTTACTGCTAATGAATTTCACATATGGAATGAATAATTTATTTTCCTCAGATTTCTTAACCACCATATTTGCCATGAAATCAGGGCCTTTGGTTTCTAGCTGTATTTCTTCATTGTTGTATACAAATTCAAAATAGCGTTGACCTGGTAAAAATAAGCCCACAATACCTGGCTTTTGTTTGGATCCATCAAAAATAACTTCACCATTTTTCATTTGAGCGGTGTCGGCATAGAACAATTTCGACCCAAAATACTTAATTAAGTAAACTGTGGTATCTTTTTGATCTTCAACTTTTAAGCGAATTTTTTGAGCGCTAATTTGTTGGAAAATAAATAAGGATAATAAGAGCAAGAGTTGTTTCATAAGTTGTGCTGTTTATCTACGAAAATGCTTGATTTAAGGCTTCGTTCTTTCTTTTTAACATTTCTTTAACCAATTTTAACAAGTGCAGTTGCCAACATTTCAGCAGGTTTACCAGGAGAAATGGCATGGATTGTGGAGTAGCGCGAAAGCCAAGTAAGCTGACGCTTGGCATAATTTCGCGAATGTTGTTTGATTTGATCAATGGCTTCTGCTTTGCTTAATTTACCCTCAAAGAATTCGAAAAACTCACGGTAACCCACCGTTTGAAGAGCTTGACAATTCATCAACTTTGGATAAAATGAAAAAGCCTCTTGTTCCAATCCTTCTTCAATCATCACATCTACACGCCTATTGATCCGTGAATAAAGTTCCTGCCTTGGCCATTCGATATAAAATCGTTGAACATTAGCCGGATCTTTTCTTAGCCCTTTTCTAAGGGATAAATTGGACTGCCCAGTGAGCTCGTTGACCTCTAAAGCCCTTACCAGCCTTGAAGGATTCATTTGATCAATTATCAAGAAGAATTCTGGGTCTCTATCCTTCAATGCGCTTTGCAGCGCTCTTAGACCATCTTTTTGAAAAACAGCTTGCCATTTGGAATGAACACGCGAATCGTGAGGCAAAGGATCAAGCCCTAAAAGCAAGGCATCTGCAAAAAGGGCAGATCCCCCAACCAAAACAACAGATCCCTTCGACTTAAGCACTCGCTGCATTATTAATTTGGCTTGATCGGCAAAGGTTGCCGCATTTAGCGGTTTGTTAATTGAATGAGTACCTATCAAATGATGCTTAACTTGAGCCAATTCTTGCACGCTAGGTCTTGCAACACCTATTTTGAGTTCTTGATAGAACTGCCTGGAATCAAAAGAAATGATTTCAGTATGGTAATGTTGAGCTAATTCAATAGCTAAAGAAGTTTTACCTGAAGCTGTTGGGCCCTGTACGACCAGAATTTGTTGCTTTGACATTTACTTCCAACGTTCGTATATCCCTAATACTTTTGCTACGTAATTTGTAGCTTGCCCCCTGTAAGCACCACAACGCACCATTTCGGCACGATAAAATTGAGGATCATCTAGTTTTTTCACCATAAGCTCCACGTTCCCATCCCACTTTTTAGGATTTAGACCTGCAGCCCTAGCCAGACGCTGTGCATCTTCAATATGACACAATCCTGCATTGTATGATGCCAAAGCAAACTTCATTCGTGTTTGTTCGTCATCTATTTCGCCCCACCGTTTGAAAAGTCTATTCAATAAACGCGCACCTCCAAGAATTTGGACTTCGGGGCTTGAATCGGGGTACACTCCAAATCCAGGACCTGTATTTGGCATGAATTGCATCATACCATAAGCACCACCAAAACCACTTGCATTCGGATTAAAACGAGATTCTTTATAAGCAACTGCGGCTAGCATTTTCCAATCCCAACCGTAATTTTGAGCAGCTTTTTTGAACAAGTCATCAAAAGGAGACAAGGCCCCTTTAGGCTTCAAATATAGCTGAGTTGGTGCAGCAGAGATATAATCAAAATAACGATTTTTAAGCTGAGTATAAGCCTCCGAATTGATGTAAGAAGCCAAAAAAGCATCGAGCTTCTCTTTAAGCAACTTACTTTTAGGTCTTAGTGCAAACGCAATTTTTTGCTCAAAAGACATTCGCGTGTCAATATGTAAACTTGGATGAATATCCTTTGCAACACGTGCTTGATTTTCATGAACCAAGGTGTATTGAATTCGCCCATTGACCACCTCCTCGATTAAATCTTCTGCTAGAGGCAAAGAGCGTTTGTACCTGATATCTATTGGAGCACCTATTTCTTCTTGAAGCGCCAAGAGCCGCTTTTCATAAGCTGAATTTTTTCTAACATATACTGTTTTGGCAGCCAGGTTAGCTGGCTCAGAAATAATGGAATCAGATTTGCGCTGAACCAACACTTGATACGTATGGTAATAAGGTAGTGAAAAGCTATAATAGCGCTGTTGTCGGAGCGCTATGGGAAGGTTTGCAGCTACCACATCTCCTTCTCCTTTCCTAAGTAAGCGAACAAAATCACCAAGTTTACTTACCACTTTCACCTCTAACTGTAATTGATGAGCCTTGCAAAAGGTATCCAATATCTCATATTCAAAACCCATACGCTTTCCTTTGAACTCAAAAAAAGAAAGCGTCGCATTTTCTGTGAGTAAAGTTAGCTTGCCTGTTTTTTTAATTTGATCCCAATCCTTGCTCATTTCCACTCTTTGTGATCGAAAATTACAGCCAGCTAAAAGGGCAAACATTACAACCAGGTGCAAATTGTAAATGATTGATTTTTTGCGCATAAGACCAAGTGTACGGAAATATTCAATAATTGTTGCACTATCAAAACCCTTCGATTTCTTCAATAATGAAATAAAAATCTACATTTTTTCTTTTGATTATTGAATTATTTCATATCTTTGCACTCGTTAATACGAAGGGGGTTTAGCTCAGCTGGTTCAGAGCATCTGCCTTACAAGCAGAGGGTCGGCGGTTCGAACCCGTCAACCCCCACAAAAGCCAATCATCCGATTGGCTTTTTTTTGTTTACAAGTATTTTAGAAAATCGTATTACCTTTTCTTCTCTTTTATAATAAGATTGACTAAACTCGGATCTAAAAGCGTACTGATATCTCCTAAATTACCGGTGTCACCTTCGGCAATTTTTCGCAAGATGCGTCTCATTATTTTTCCACTTCTTGTTTTGGGGAGACCTGGGACAAACAAAATTTGATCGGGTTTTGCGATTGGGCCAATTAGCTTTGCAACTGTTTGAGTTATTTCTTTTTTTGACTCCTCTTCATTGAAGGCTGAATTTGCTAAGATCACATAAGCAAAAATCCCTTGACCTTTGAGATCATGAGGATAACCAACCACGGCACTTTCAATGACGCCTTGGTGGCTATTGATTGCATTTTCAACTTCTGCAGTACCAATGCGATGCCCGCTCACATTTAAGACATCATCTACCCTACCTGTAATTCTATACATGCCATTTTCATCTCGTAAGCAACCGTCTCCAGTGAAGTATAGATTGGGATAAGTAGAAAAATAGGTCTGACGACAACGCTCGTGGTCGTTATAGGTGGTTCTGATCATGCCAGGCCAAGGAAACTTAATGCATAGATTTCCATTAACGCCATTACCTTCTATTTCTAACCCGCTTTCATCAACCAAACAAGGCTGAACACCTGGCAAAGGAAAAGTTGCGTAAGAAGGCTTCTCAGGCGTAATACCAGCGAGATTTGAAATCATTACACCACCTGTTTCGGTTTGCCACCAAGTATCGACAATAGGACAGCGCTTTTGACCTATGTATTCGTGGTACCAATGCCAAGCTTCCTCATTAATTGGCTCACCTACCGAACCTAAGACCTTCAAGGAGCTCAGGTCCTTTCCTTGTATAGGTTCTAGTCCGCATCCCATCAGGCTCCTAATCGCTGTTGGCGCAGTGTAAAGAATGTCTACTTTATACTTTTCAACAATTTCCCAAAAACGACCTGCATCTGGCCAGGTAGGAATACCTTCGAACATAAGCGTGGTGGCACCAGCACTAAGCGGTCCATAAATGATATAGCTGTGTCCGGTAATCCAACCGATATCAGCCGTACAAAAATGAATTTGTCCTGGCTGATATTGAAAAACATTCACAAATGTATAGTTGGTCCAAACCATATAACCTGCTGTAGTATGCACTACCCCTTTGGGTTTGCCAGTGGAGCCGGACGTATACAATATGAACAAGATGTCTTCAGCATCCATTGCTGCAGGTTCTACTGGGGGATTCCCCATGTCTTGTACTTTTTGGATTTCTTCTTCCCACCACACATCTCTTTGAGGCATCATTGTGATGGGTGTTTTTGTGCGCATATAAACAATTACACGCTGCACCGTCTGATTAGCGACCAATGCTTCGTCAATTACCTCTTTAAGTGGAATGTCTTTTGCCCCGCGATAAGCGCCATCGCAAGTAATAATATATTTGGCTCCTGCATCTGCTAACCTATCGGCAATGGCTTGAGCTGAAAAACCACCGAAAATAACAGAGTGAATGGCACCTATTCGAGCACATGCCAAGGTAGCAATTGCAAGCTCTGGAATCATGCCCATGTAAATACATACGCGATCTCCTTTTTGCACTCCATTGTTTAATAATACGTTGGCAAATTGCTGAACCTGGTGGTGCAACTCAAGATAAGTAAGGGTGCGCGAATCCTCATTAGGGTGATTGGATTCCCACACGATGGCCGCTTGATTTGCGCGTGTTGCAAGGTGTCTATCGATGCAATTTTCTGTAATATTCAATTGAGCTCCTGCAAACCACTCGACTTTTGGATCTTGAAAATTCCAACTCAACACGGAATCCCACTTTTTTTGCCAGGTAAAGTGTGCTGCTACCTCGCCCCAAAATACTTCAGGTTCTGCTATGCTTTTTTGATAAGCGGTTTTGTAAGCCTCGTAGGAGGTCAGTTGGTAAGGGTAGTTCATGAAAGGATTTTGAGCTAAAATAAGAAGAATGCACTAGAGAAAACAGGATTTTTTCTTCAATTTATACTCAAAATTCGCACCTATCTATCATTTCAATTCAAAGGCAACCTCATTTCTACGGCCAATGAAATCCCATGGTGCATTATAGCCCATGTAAATCAATTTAGCCTCATGTAAAATACCTTCCTTGCGCAATAAATCTCTAAGTTCTGCTGCCTTCTGTTCTATTTTTTGGTCATTCGTATAACCACCAAAACGCAAAACTGCTAATGTCCGCTCTGCTTTTCTCTCAATTTTAACAGTTGTGCTATTTGGATGAGGCAATGCCTCCATTTCATATTGTTTCGGCATCACAAAAGCCAACTGAGTACGTGCTCCCATCTCCATCACTACAGGGCTGGTCATGGCAATTTTCTCTCCTTTATCGTTGGCCCCAAAGATATAACCTGCTACCCTTCTAAATCCCAAACTACTGTTTTGACTATATGTATTTGAATCTAGATCGGTCTGTGCCAAAACCAAACTGGGATAGCGGCGAATTTCTGCTTTTTTGCCCAAAACACGAAGCACTTCATATTCAGGAGTTTCTATGGATGAACTCATAAAAGACAATAATAAGATGAATAAAAGTCCAATAACGGAAAGGACAATAACTAGTTTTTTCAAGCTGTTTTTTCTTTTAAAACATTGCAATTGTAAAAAAGTTCTTATCTTTGCAGTCGAAATCGGCCTCGTAGCTCAACTGAATAGAGCATCAGATTACGGCTCTGAAGGTTTCAGGTTTGAATCCTGACGAGGTCACTAAAGCGGAGATTTGATCAATTTTGATCGGATCTCCGTTTTTTATTTCCGATAAAACCTTTGATAATGAATGTGTTAAGTGAAAAAATACATTCGTTCGAAAAGTTAGAACTCGCCCCTTTTGCTTGTCGTAAGTGAATCCATCTGGAAACAAAATGTGTTGCAACTTGTGCTTATCGAACATATTTGCTGAACCCCATATTTTACTAAGGTTCTTGGCAATTTTAAGGCCATTTTTGATGCATTTTTTAAGGTTAGAACTCGTCAGGTTGGGGTTCATGAGTTTTTGCTCCAAAATTGAAATCTCCTCCCGATACTTTTCGCTGTATTTGGTGTAAATCAAGGTATCAATCTTGCCAATTGCATAGCGTTCTTCCATCTGCTCCAAGTCTTTTTTAACCTGCGTTAATTTAGATTTCGTCACCATCATTTCATTGGCATCTTCTTTAGACAACTCTAACAAAGTGTATTGCATGACTTCAGGTGCTACATCCTTCTCCACTCCTTTCAAATCCAATTGGTATTCATTCAGAAGGTTTTCGAAAGCCACGTGCAATTTTTTAGCACTGTAATTAACCCCAGCGCATTTCTTTTGACATTTGTAATAGAACAGGTCTTTTGACTTTACATAGAAGCCTGTCATCAAATGATTGCAGGTTGGACAACGCAAAGATTTCTTTAAAGGCAAGTCCAAAGACATTGTTTCATAGGTTTTACTGGCTACCTTACTTGCAGGAGCATGAATGGCTAAGAAATCTTCTTGTGAAACCAAAGGTTCATGTTGGCCCTGAATGATTTCACCTGGGAGCATTTTTGAAATAAGAATCCCACAATAAAATGGATTGTTAAAAATATCGTGCAGGCGTTTTTCATCAATCTTCATTCCCTGAGCATTCAGCTTACGGACAATTTCTGCTGAACTGAAGGTATTATGGCGTCTCCATTGAAAAGCTTGTCTGAGCAAGTCCCCTTCTGCTGTAACAACAATTTCCCAATCTACTGCTCTGTGGTGCTTCTTGAGGTTTTGATAACCCCTAGGAGGTGTCCACAGCCAATAACCTTTGCGAAGTAATTCGGTCATTCCTGTTTTGGTCTTGTCTCTGCGCATTTCGTTGTCAAAACGGCTCAACAAAAAGAAGAAATCTTGTTGCATGATTCCTCCTGCATTTGAAGTATCTACCTTTTGTGTGACGGCGATCAGGGCAATTCCTTGTTTCTTGAGTTCGTCAGCAATGTATGAGGCATTGGCTGGAGAAAACGGCCATCTTGACCACCCCAAAACGGAGTATGTTGACCAGCTATTTTCATTTGTCTAAAATCGCGATTTAAGAGATTCATTGTATATCAAAAATATTACTTTTTTTCGATTAAAAAATCGTTTATTAAATTCCCTCTTTTTTTTCTCATTGATTCACCCTGTAATTCAAAACGATGAGCGTGGTGAACAAGCCTGTCCATAGTGGCATCTGCGATAGTTTTTTCACCGATAATATCATACCACTGGCTTACAGGTAATTGAGACGTTATTATGGTTGAACTTTTGCCGTGACGGTCCTCAATGATCTCTAAAAAAGCCATTCTATTCTGATTATCCATGGCCTGAAGTCCGAAGTCGTCTAGGATGATGAGTTGTTGTCTTTCTATTTTGGATATTTCTTTTAGAT
>Ga0208897_1000006_pt1 | contig 144553 bp, 169 predicted proteins | sample ColrivemetaGS697_FD_187594 | JGI IMG/M metagenome (GOLD analysis project Ga0208897, IMG submission 187594) | Estuarine microbial communities from the Columbia River estuary, USA - metaG S.697 (SPAdes) (version 2) | ecosystem: Environmental > Aquatic > Marine > Intertidal zone > Estuary...
GTTTTGTAAATTAAATAAAATTCCATAGCATTAAAGACATTTTATTTATATATCTTTAATGCTAGTGGAGATTTCTAAAAGTTGCCATAATTTACTTGGAAACATGTGATTCCATTGTCACGCCACATTTTAACTACTTTATCTCTATCGTCAAAGATGCATAAAACATCAGACTTATCTGGAAACAATTGATCTAACCAATCCTGTTTTAATACATCATCTGGTGTAAAAGAACCTTCAGGTCTCATCTTTAATACGTCAAATGGTACACCGAATTGGTTTAACCACGCAATAGTCTCTGTTCTACTAATAGAATCTCTACCAGAAAAGATAACTACAGAATGACCTTGTGCTTTTAACACCTTAGCCATTTCAATTACTGGAACATTTGGCTCGTCTAATTGAATATTCTCTGGCGCAAAGAAAGTTTGCCAGTTCATCTTACCATCAGGCTTTGTTGCCTTTACTCTTCGCTTGTCAATGATGGCCAATGTGCCATCTAAATCAAAAATTACTACCTTTTTCATATATTATGCTATAAACCAATCTGCTTCATTAAACACTTCAACGGATTCGCTGCCATCGTATTCATTGATACGAAATCTATGGCCTTCTTCAACCCATACAACCTTTAAGTCATCCAAATCAGTGAGGTATAAACCACCAACAGCAACAGAATTGTATTTTTCATTAGCAATGTATTCAAAGCGGGTCATGTCGCCACTTAAGAATGCTTCAACTAAATCAAAGTCAATTGCCATTTCCGGACAGTTCCATGTACTGAATCCTGCGCCGAATAACGGGCTTACTAGGACTGCGGTCTTACCGTCTTTCTTAAACATCTTCATAGATCTTCTTTTAATTATAGGATAAATATAAGCAATTTCCGCGACATAAAAAAATCCTGAAGAAACTTTTTATAAAATTTTTACCGGTTTTTTGTATTTGTGACCCTTAGCATCCATATCCAAGTTCTTTTGAAATGGACAAGGTTGCCAATATCTCCACAATCCATCAATTGGTTCATAATTTGAAAGATTTTTAGGCTGTGCTCCGTTCTTAGAAAAACTGTTTGAATTCCTCCAAATCCATCGATCTTCGCAAATTCCAGTCTTTTGCCATTCATGTAGATCCATTAAAGTTTCAGCATACGTAACATCTGGATAGAGCCCGACTTTAAATCCAACCTCAGTAATCCAATCCAAAATTGGCTTAATCTTTTCTGGTTGATATGGCCCAACAACTGCCCAATCAATATCCCAAGTTAACCAGCCTTCTAAGATTCCTCCAACAATATAGAGCTCGAATCCCTCAAACAACTCTGGTTTACTTACGACTTGCCATACATTATTTAATAAGAGTGGGTGGTTATATTCAGAGATGCCATACCATGTATCTCCTGTGTAATTTCCAAATTGTATTTGACCTTTATAGGTTTGAGTTTGGTATGGGTGCATTCTTATTTGATTTCAAAACGCTCTGGATCTAATTCCAACGTTTTATTACACATAAAATCTGCTAATTCTGCTAAGTGCTTCGTTGTTTTTGCATCGCACTCACGACTATAAAAATCTTGGAACACTTGCTTATAAATTTCAATTGTAGAATCATAAGGAACCCCTGGCTGTGCATTACTCTCAATCACATATAATTTACCAGATTGATCTTCCATAATATCGAAAGTAATGTATGGTAAATCTTGAAACATTCCACAGTATTTTTCAATAAGATCTTTAAACTTTTGTGGAATTTTAGCAACATCATGTTTAATATATTTAAACATTGTTTGCTCATCTGCTTTACCATCACCATTTTTCGCCTTATCATTCATGGCCTTGCGCTCCATCCAGAAGAATGGTGCACCCTTGAAATTAATCACTCTATGCTCAGACTTTTTATCAATAAATTCTGAGTATACATCGAATTTTGAGTGATCAGCATCATCAAAGCCCTTTTGATCTTTAAATACTTGAATACCCAAACCGCTGTGACCTTTTGCTGGCTTAGCAATCATTGGGAATCCCATCTTTAATGCATCTTCTTTAGAGTAACATGTTTGTGGAATATTCTCGTCGCCATCTACAATCTTATGGAATTCTTTCTTAGAACCTGATTGCTTAATAAATTTTGGGTGATTATATACATTCTCATCCTTAATTAAACCTTCGTCAAGAAGGGTTTGACAAACCTTAGAATTGTAATTAAGAACTGGATATTCTGGATTAATATCAATATCCTTATAATTTTCAAGTGTTAACTGAATGAAAAACTTTGAGCCAGCAAAATCCTTATAGCTCCACCATCTATGACCACTTGCTGGATCTACACATAAGTACGCTTTATAAAGATCTTGAGGTTCTTGAGCTTCATTCAAGAATTCCTCAAATAATAGGATTCTTTTCATACACTATATATCAAAAGTATAACTCTTTCAGTTTAGTTAATGGATACTGGTTATCGTCGGATTCTGATCTCTCTGGGTGCCATTGAACCGCCCAAATCTTATGCTCTACATCTTCAAATGCTTCAACAACATTACTACCAAAAGAAGTATGAGTAACTTTAAAGTTTGGTGCAAGTTCGCTGCAATATTGATGATGTCTAGAATTTACCTTCATTGTATTTCCATAACGATCAATTACAAAGTGAAAGTTTGAAAGTCGATGTGTGTGATCAGTATCGTCCATAAACACATCGCATGTATGATCCTCTTCTATAAGTTCTGGAAGATCTTCAACCAATCCATCAAAATACGAGTTTAAGATTTGCATTCCTCGACAAATACCAATAATTGGTTGATTATTTGCCAATGCATTTTGAATCCAATGATACTCTAATGAATCTCTGGTTAAATTCTTGCCAATATCTGCACCCCCGCAGAGGATTAATGGTAAATAAATTTGCTGAATCTTAGGTTCTAGAATGATAGGAGTGAACCCATAGGATGATAGCCATTCTAAATATGATTTGAGTTCAATATTTCCCTTAGGTGGGGCAAGTAATACCTCCATATTTTATATATCATTATCCCAAGTATTCTAGCACTGAAGACCAGTTTGGAAATTTCTCACTACCAAATAAGATATGTTCTCCTTCGAATTGTGCAGCGCCATTAGCCTTACGATCATCAATTAAGAAATCTCCACGATTAAGATGTTTATTATGCGTAAGTATTAATCGCTTATATGCCATTTCTCCAAGGTGCTTTGCAACCCAAAGACGTTTATGCATCCATGCTTCTGGATTTCCCCATGGTGCAGTGGATAAAATATAGCAATCATATTTTTGAGAAAGTTCTTGGAAAGCAAAAAGGGCACCTGGTATTGGGTCTAAATCATTAAAAATACCGGGAATCTCGTCGACATTCTTACCATATTTTAGACAGAGGTCTGGAGTTAGCCGAGTTGCAAGAGCTTTATTGAAGTCGGCTAAGACTCCATCCATGTCGAAATAAACAATCTGTCGCCTTTTAGAATTTTGGGCCGTTGCCGCGCTTGGCATCGGAACCTCGGCGGGATTTTCCATCCAACTTTCCATCTTTCATTTTTTTAATTTTGTTCTTGTTTCTAGGCTGAAAACCGTTTTCCTCCTCCTCTTTGAAATAATCAAAATTATTCCATTTCATGACTCTTGATTTTGTATTTAGATTTATATTTGTTGATAAAACTTTCGCCCATTCCAATTTCAATAATCTCGTATTGGTTTGGAATTAATGGAGATCGTGCATTTATATTGATGATACGATCTGGTGTCTTTTCGTTTTGAAATACTTTTATGTAGCATTTCTTTGAGGTTTCACTCTTTTTATAAACTACTACAATCATTACAATTTGATTTGCTCAGCAATAAGTGCTTTACCACGACGAATACGATTCTTAACGGTTTGCAAAGGAAGATCGTACTTATCTGCAATTTCATCGTATTTCATATTGTTAATCAAGCGATCTACTACGATCTCTTTGTACATTCCTTTAAGACCATCCATTGCTTTAAGAGCACCTTCATACATTTGCATGATTTCATTGTCTTCGTCAATAAAATCTTGTTCAGTCATTTGGTAATAATCGTCTAGCATATCAGTCGCTGAGAGGCTAGTAGTACCAGATGCAGTAACTTCTACACCAAACTCAGAAAGTGCATCTAGTGAGCTGCTACGATTGCGCTTGTTGATATAACCAAGACTCTCATTGAATGCAATGCGATACAACCAAGTAGTGATTTGGTATTGTGGATCGTATTGTTCGATCTTAGTCCACATTTTAGTCAAAGTGTTTACTGCAATATCTTCAGCAATGTCGCGATCTTTGACAATCTTGTTAATGTAAGCTGTTAAACCTGGCTTAATACGGTAATAGAGCTTAGTGAATGATTCTTCTGACTTGGTTTGGATGAAATCTTCTGTGAGGTCGCGATAGTTTGCCATATCTTTGTTCTTTGTTTTAATTATAGAGTAAATATAACACAAAAACCTGACATAAAAAAATATTTATGCAACTTTTTTCATTTTTTTTTACTTCAAATCTGGATCTTTGAATAAATTCATTAGATCCACAACATTAACTGGCTTAAAATCCCAGTAATCAGCTGATACGTTAATTCTGCTTGCCTTGTGATTGGTCTTATATTTATTGTTATGGATTCCAACCACAGAGATAGCGCCCTTATCTTTATTTGGCCAATCTTGTAAAGGCCAATAGGATACGCATACATTAAGACTTTTTAAGTATTTGACCCCTTCATTTGTGATGGCAATTCCTAACTCTTCACCATATCGTTGGGCAATTTCATAAGTTGCATGATCCCATTTACCGGCCATTACAACGATATCACCATTTAGACGCTTTACGACATCTTCAGCGGTTTCAGGATCCCACGCGAAGTTTCCAGCAACATAGACTATATCATCTTCGCCGACGACACTGTTCCATTGCTCAATCATATATTCATCCATAGCCTCAACGCTAATAAAATCGCGCTGAAATTCTTGAATTGCATTGTGTCTACCAAACTGTTGGTTAGACGTAATAAACATTTTCTTCATTAAATTACAATGAATTTGATGTTAAAGTTATCCCAGATGTTATTTAAAAATGCTTGTTCTGTAATCGCAGTTGAACCGTTTCTAATTCTGCCGTCTTCACTCGTATCGATAAATTGGTAAAGTACAAAATCAAATGATGTTGAATAAATCATTGCTTGACCAAAACCTTCACGAAGAGCAGAACCACGATTTCCTTTTTTGATTTCAATGGCAATTTTAATTCCTTCAATATCAACTGTCATATCTGGACGATTGGCAGTTCCCATGAATTGGATATTTTTAACGGTTGTATTAACATTACCTTCCCATTTAATCATAGTTTTAGCCTTCTCTCTGGCTAGAGAGCGGCTAAAACCTTTTCTTTCCATCACGTAATCTGTTAATTTATTTAACAGGGTTGGATAGATTAATTGTTTGATCTTATCTTCAGATTGATTTCTATAATCAATTGTTTCAAAGATCTCTCCACTTGAGATGCCTTCTTGGATCATCTCAAGAATTGTGATTCTATTCTTACTCTTACTGGCTAATTTCATCAGCTTCTACGGTTTCTTTTGAGAACGCCGTAATAGCCGCATCAAGCTCTGCAAGAACAACATGCTTATCTTGGATAGCTTTATTAGCTGCAGCCATTTGATTCATTGCTTGAGTGATTTGAGCTCCGACGTTCGTTAATAGTTTAGTGAATGTGCGAGCAGATTCAACGCCTACACCTTCGATATTCGTTAATACTTGATAAAGCGTATTAAGATCTAATGCTGAAAGACCAATTACACTAGATTCATCTTCTGTCTTTTGAATCGCAGTCTTTTCAGTTTTCAAGTTATCGTACAAGTTAATTACTAATGCTGCATTCTTAATAGTCCATGTGTAAGACTTATCAATTTGTTTAAGAATAGCATTAACATTTGCTACAGATTCAAAATCAACATCATATTTAGCAGATGCCATTGCTTCTTGCATTTCATTTACTTCTGCTTCAAGTTCAGTACGTTGTTCAATGAGTTGGTCTTTTGTAAGTTCTGTTTTCATAATTTATTTATTTGTTTAAAAATCATCATTAGTTATTCTACAGTCAAAATTAGAAAAGTTTCGAAATTGTTTATCATCTTCTCTAATTCTTCTATATGGATCATCTGCATCTTTGTAATCTTTGCGACTTAGAAGTCTTTTAAGTCTAACTTCTCGGTCAATATCCATATAGATTACGAAGAGCCTTTCACGGTATTCAGGTTCTAAGAGCTCAACTGCTTCTGCATTCAAAATCATTACGTCGCATCGCTCAAACTCGGGTTTCATTAAACCATATTTCCAGTTATTAAACTCTTGCCACTCTGCAAATAGACCATTTTCAATTCCAGCGTTAAATTCTTCGTCAGTTAGATAGTAATAATCTTTACCATGAACTTCGCCTGGTCTTGCAGGTCTTGTAGTGCATGAAATACCAAAAACAAATCCGCGGTCTTGGAACTTTTGTCTCAAATGATCTTTACCGGCGGCGCCGGGTCCGACAATTGCTATTTTACTCTGCATGTACCTTATTTTTTACAGAATTAATCCAAGATTCAAGTGATTCTTCTGGTTTCCAGCCAAGTCGCTGTTCAGTATCTGACGGAAATTCTTCACTGGTAAATCTTTCGCCGCGGCGTTCAGGTACAAATTCCCATTCTCCAAACATTTCAGCAACATCAACAATAGATACATTAACACCACTTCTTAGATGCCATTCATGTCGATCATTTCTTTGTGCAACTTTAATTAATCCACGTACAATATCAGAAATATGCGTAAAATCGCGGCTTTGAGTACCTGGTGTTACAACCGTACACTTTTTACCAGAATTATATTGGCGTTCAAAGATACCAATTACAGTTGCATAATCACCGGTCATAATCTGGCCTGGGCCATACACATTAAAAAAATAAGTAATTTCATAATCTAGATTATACCATTCACCATAATTTTTAATTAGTTCAACCATTTTAGATTTAGCCCAGGAGTATGGTGAAAGGTTTTCATCTTTACCACCATTACCAAATTTAGAACTTGATGCTGAATAAATTAATTTAGCACCCCACTGTCGACATAATTCTAAAATCCTCGGCGTACCCATTAAAATTGCGTCATGAACAACTTGAACGTCATCAAATGATTTAACAATACGCGAATATTCTGCAAAATGGAATACCGTATCAAAAGGAATTTCGAGATCTTTAAAGATCATGTGTGCATCTGCAGTATGACCATGATAATATTCAACTCCAGAAACATGATTCTCCTGTTTACCAGTAAAATAATTGTCTAGAGAAACTATGCGAGCTTCTGGATATTCTTGTTTGAGTCGTTTAATCAGGTTAGATCCAACAAATCCGGCGCCTCCTGTTACTAAAATGTTTTTCATAAAATAGTTTTTATTTTTCGTATTCAAAGACTTCAAAATCTCTTTCATATAATTCATACACCATCTTTTTCAATTCTGGTGTGTAATATTCTTCCCATGTTCGACCACCAATCCGATTAACGGATGCGTTTTCAACCTTTAATTTAGTTGGTAGGGCTGAGAATCTTTTAGGAACATGTTCCATAATTTTTGCTTGGACTGCAGGCCATTCTTCATCTAATTTTTCATATCGCATAATCTTATCAACCAACACAATCTTCTTAATTGATACAAATCTGTGCTGTGGCCAAAAGAAAACATCGTAGTTTGTATAGAAGAATGGGCCCATTTTGTAAAAATATTCAACCAATTCTGGAAAACTTAGATCCTTTAATTCCCAATCGCCCTGCTTTAAAAATTCATACGCAGAAACCAAGCGATCGTATGGATTTCTACAAATTGCAAATGAATAATAGCTTTCAACCAATTCTGGATCGTTGTATGACAAAATGTCAACATACATCATGTGATCATGTCGATTGTCAGTTTGATTTTCCATAATTCTATGGATAGCCGAAGATGCATTTTTTGGAATCTGAACAAATACAGATCGCCATTTGTGGTATACGCTCATATCTTATATTTTATTTTTTTCATAAGCACTTGGACTAGGTAATCCAGAATAGTAATCCCAATCTTTTAGATCATCTCGATGGATGAGGACTTCCCATTTTGGATCGTACCAAAATCTTCGACCATTGCTATCAATTCTATCCTTCATTTCATGTTTGTTTCCATAACATAACATGAATTTTTCTTGAGTGTTAGTACCAAATGGATTATTCCAATCTTTAATGGTTCCACCACCTTTTATATATGCCATTTTCGAAACATCCTCACAAAGCTGTAAGATCTTAGGATATTTAGCAATTTGCATACTTGCTGGTAAAAAAGGATCTACATCACCAGCTCGATAAATAATTTCAGCCCTAAGATAATTACCAATACCATTAAAATATTGTTGATTCATTAGGACTTCATACAAGGGCTTCTTAAATGCTGGCTTTGTTAAATTAGTCATTACATTTAAAAAGAATTCTTTAGATTCTGTAGTTGGATCTGGGCCGCGGTTATTACTCCACCAAACACCCTGCTTCCATTTACCAAATCGACGAACATCTACAAAGCTCAAACTAACGCCATCATCTGTATAGAATATAAGATGCGCGTGCTTGAGCTCATTGCCAGTATTTGTCATTTTAAAATAACCACTCATTCCCATTGTCATTCGAATAGGAATAATTTGATCACTATCTCGATCTAAGATTGCAAGAACCAGTTCTTTACCTCGAGCTTCTGCCCGGATCTTAAACTTTCTAAATGGAATGTTTAATTCATCGCCCTTATGTTCCGGATTCTTTTTACAACTTACAAATTTTTCACCATCAGTAACTTGATTAATATAGTCTGCAGTAAGTTTAAGTTCTGCTAATTCTGGCATAATTAGTCCCGATTTGAATAAAACTTGATTAAATCAATAATTGTTGTGATTCCCCATCCAATGCAATATGCTAAAAATAGCGTAACAAATGGATGTTCTGTGATAAGTTCGTAAAGTTCTCTCATAATTTTAAAACATAAACGTTAATCCCCAGCCGCCCCAAGCTAGGATGACCTCATAATACCCATTAAGAGATCGATCATAAGTAACCTTAATCGTGGGGATGATTAAGAATTGCGAACATTGACTATAAAATTCTAGTTTCATTGGTTAGTATTTTAAGAGCGTTGCCAAATGCAGTAACTCTATCGAATTTACCTGTTTCTATAAGTGTTTGAGCGGTTTCAAACAATTGCTTCTCTAATCCAAGCTTCGTTGCTTCTCTAACGATGTCTGTGATAAATTTCTCGTTACTCATAATCTTAACACTTAACATTAGTTATATCTTTGAGTCTAAGATTGTTTCAAATACTTAACTTTAACCCGCTCGCTGATTGGAATTGGATCTCCATTCTCATCAATTCTTACAAATTTAATATTTGTCGATAAGATTACAGTTTGCTGGCCTGAATAAACATTATGCGCTCTTGCTTCTAAATAGAGAGTGATTGATGTGTTACCAATATCTTTTACATCGCCGTAGATCTTAAGCAATTGTCCTTCTTTGGCTGGCTTTTTAAACTCGCATTTATCAATCATTACTGTAACCATTCTTGGTGTATCACATACTTCCATTGCAAAAGCAGCTGCTGCGGCGTCCAACCAAGCTAAGAGTTTACCACCAAATAGATTTGCATGAAATCCAAGGTCGCTCTTTTTAATTGGGTGTGTAGTAATTAGTTGCATATTTATTGAATAAACACTTTTTCAAATCCATCATTATATTGAACAACATACCAATTTCCAGATTTAAGATCTTTTAAATCTTTTTGGATAAATTGTCCGTTCCAATCCCATACTGCTAATACTTTACGATCAATCTGGTTTTCTTCAATTCCAATCGCAGATGGGGTCACTGTATAGGTCATTTGCACATAACACTGCGAAGCTTTAATTCCTCCACTTCTCCATTCTGTTAGTTTATAACCTGTAACAAAGTTACCAACAGTTGAAGGGGTCCAATTAATCATGCCACCGCCCATTGTGTAAATACCATAGCTTGTTAATTGGTTGAATGGCGCTAATGGCACAAATGTGTTGTTTGCATGTTGACCTAAAGCATCCCACATTTCATATTGAATAGAATCATTCTCAAATGAACTATCGTTGATTAGAGCTTTTAAGTCAATCACACTGGTAAAGTTCTGTGGCATCGTACATGTTGGTAGATAGTTTGGCATCGGAGTGTTATTATTCACTGCATTCAAACGATCAACGTCAAGAGCAATCAAGAAATCACTGGTAAAAGAATTTGATGCATTAACGGTTGTACCTCGGCAACAATGTGAATACACAAAGCGATATTTTGACATATAGAACTGTTTATATCCACTCGTGTAAGTTGTTAATAGATTACCATCCAACATTGTATCGGTTGTTGTCCATGTAACCGTTATATTTTCTGAGAACTGATAGAAGTTATTGTTCTCAATGTAAACTGTAACTGTTTGGCTATTAGGTACAATCCCTTGTGGATCTGTAATTAAATATAGAGCAACCGCTTGATTATTTGGTTGTGAACTTGGATCATGTGACATCGCTAACATTCCACCTAGAATATGTGATGCAAAGGTCGACGTTGAAGCGACCATTAATAGGGATAGTAAGATCTTTTTCATTTTATTCTTCATCACCAAAATCATCCATAAAAATTGCTAATCGAGAAGATGGCATCATAATCGATACCATTCGATGATCACCATACTTAGTGAAAATAAAAGTACATTGATCGCCAGTCTGAACTTCAATACATTCGCATCGAACAAATTCAGTTCCTTCTTCGGTTTTATCGTAATTAACCTGATAAACCGTCCAAGTGTATGTAACCTTTGTCTTAATGTCAGTAATAACAATCTTTCCTGTGTTAGATTGATTGACATTAGTTTCAATCATATTGTATTCTTCATATCGCGCAAGCTTATTAAAGAACATGTATTTACTTTCAACTTCAGACCAAACCATATCCTGGGTTGAAGTGTGGTCAGTGATCATTCGCCCAGTAATTTGAGCAGAGAGGTTTGTAGTTAGGACTACGAGCAGGATTAAGAGTAGTTTTTTCATTTTAGTTCATGATTACAATATACCAGTTAAGAGAAGATGCGATCATCAACCAAATAAGATACGGCATGATCCAGATCATTCGACCCCAACCGTTGATGATTCGTGTAAAGTGTGCCATTACAAAAATAATGATCGATAGTGTTGAAATCATGATTGCTGCACCGAGCGTATGTTGGCCAAAGAACACATAATTCCAAAAGATGTTTAGTAACAGGGCTTCTGGAAACAGAGCATAAGGTAGAATATTCTCTTCATCTCTCCATTCATTGGCCATAAAGACTGAGAACGTTGCACCAATAATTGTCCAAGCCAAACCAAACACCCATCCCGGTGGGGTCCAAGGCGCTTGATTAAGGGTAGTATACCACTCACTTGTTACTCCAGGAGTGGTTGCTAGCCCTCCAAGCCAAAGGCCGCCAAAATTGAGGGCCAAAAAGCCAAGAAGAACTAGTAGGTAATTTTTCATTGTATAGGGGGTTATTGATTAATTTGAGAATTTAACCAATTGTTGACATCTTTGCGCCACTGATCATTTTGACGAGCTGGATCATGGGTTACAATTGGATTATAATAAATCTTTTGAGTTTCATTCCAATAAAACTTACCATCAGAACGTTGTGTAGAATTAGGACTGATATATGGAATTTGGAAAGTTTCAAATTCAATATTACCCCAAGTTTTTAAGCAATGATATTCATTCTTTTGCATGTGTAATCCTTCTGCATCTCCACGTTGATTATTAAACATTGAAAAAACTCCATGTGGTTTAAGAATCCATTGTGCTTGAATTAAAAATGGATCAAGATCTTCATCCCATGTATCAACATAAATGCCATCAAACTTTGGAAGATGTTGAACTACCTCTTGCCAAGGTTTAAAAATACAGATTGCTTTCTTAAGCCAACCATTTTCAATCATATACCGCTGTACATCTGGGTGTGGTTCAATAATCCAATGTTCTTGAACGTTACCATTCATTTTATGCTCTTGGATATATGAATCAATAATCCCCATACCAAATCCAACATTTAGGACCATTCCACCCCGGGAACATACTGTATCGGCCTGGCGGCGCATAATTTCACGCTCCCATTCCATCATAACAGCATGGCCATTTTCGTCTAAAAGTGTATCGTTTGTATAAGTTAATTTCTGTTGAAAATATGGTTTACTCATTGGTATTTTCTATTGTATCGTTTATAGTTGTTTGAACAGTAATTACAGGCTTTGGTTTTTCTTGAATCTGAACAGTGTCATAGATCTTAACCCTGACAGTGTCATAAACTTGAACCTTAATAGTATCATATACTGTTTCTTTCTTTTGTTTAGGCGTAAAAATACTCTCTCTTGGTTCTTTAATTAATGTTGAAAAGATAATTGCAATAATTAAAGAAACCGGGATTGCCAATACGGCATACCCAGTCCATTTAAGTGTGTTAAATATTTTCATTTGATAAACTATTATAGATTGTACGCAGCGAATGTTTTACATTTGATTTAATCTCTTCTTCCATATCAGCTCGGCGCTTCTCAACTTCGGTATCAAAATACATTTGAATCTTTCTAGAAGATTTTTGACCAATTGGGATATTGTAACTATATTGGTGGTTTACAATATCAATTCGGGTCTCAGCAATTACAATAAAGATACTACCATCCTCGCTCTTAATATAGCGCTTACCAGAGATTGGTGAAATTAGAACAATTGTTTCTGGCTTAGCTAGGAGCTTTTTGCAGATATTAATCCCATCACGTTGATAATCCAACAACACGTCATCAGACGGGTCCATGGATTTATAAATTTTCAGTGCAATCTTTTGGGCAAATCTTTTTATCGCGTGTTGCATAGCTTTTTATTTAAGGGCCTCAGAAATCTTAGTGTACATCCAAATGCCAACTAACCAAAACACTGGATAGAATACAGTGCCTGCTAAATCACCCTCACTACCGATTAGGAATCCAAGTGCAAATGCACCCACTCCCATCCAAGTAAAAGGATTCATAAAGCTGAAAAAATTTTGAACTTTCAACTTAAGATCTTGTAAATTACTCATTACTTTCATTTTTTTGATAAACCTTTAAATTCCTAAATAGTACGGTGCTTTCATCTGGACTGAATTTTAAGCTGTCTGGATTTTCGCATCCGTTATTTAATATAATATACTGCTCTTGCTCGTTTTGTTTCAACGCTTTTTTAATGGTGCACTCTTGTATGAGATAGCCATCATAGTAGAATCGGATCCAATCTTCGGTCCAGTGACAAGCATACTTAACCCATCGGGTTTCTGGGCGCCCTAATTTAATGTCTGGCTGACCCATGTCGCGCTTGCCATCTTGCCAGTTCTTGCCCTGGCCAAAATGAATATTGGGCTTGGCTTCTACCACTCCAGTTTTATTATAGCTCTCAAAGATGTCAATTTCGGGCGGCCAGGTTTCCAAGCCGTGCAGCCAGAACGCGGTCCATTGGCCCTTGGCTTTAGGCAATTTGGCTTCTACTTCAAACCAACCGTATTTAAAGGACTTTTTAGTAGATACACATCCAATTGCATAAGGGGCTTTCCATTCTCGCAGTTGGGCGCCCTTTCTTTGCCATTCTGGTAGATCAACCCGATTCCAGACTCTGGGTTCGGTTATGAGACCTAAATGGAGCTCCCCATCCCCACTCTGAATCACCTTTTGACTCGTTTCTTCAGAGCGGTGTGGCCACCACATCCACCACCAATCTGGGTGTACGTTTCTTCCCCATGGGAATCCAGTTCTCCAAACTTCCCAATCCAATGGGGTCTCAAAGCTTTCTGAAAATTGGAGTGTATAATCCTTAGGTGGACGGGCTGGGCCCATTCTGGGGTCACTCCCGATACGTCGCTGGGCCTGGAGTTGCAGGTACCAGTTTTTCAGGTTACTGAGCAGGGATCGCTGGAAGTAGTGTTTGGGTACCATAAAATAAAACGTCCTATAAAATTTCCCTATTGATGTGAGTATCGTAGTTTATCTATTCCATTTTCCTTTTGGACAACTCCTAGGAATTTGAGAATGGACCTTCTTCTTTAATGGACAACCACATGCGCTGCAAGATAGGAAAGGTTCCTCCCGCTTAAACTCACATGTGAGACAAATTTCCAAGCGCTCTGCAGCAATGTCTTGCTGATCTTCAGAAGGATTCATTGAAATCTTCCAAGCGTTGAAAATCTCTGTGACCTTTTTAATCATTCTTAGAAACTGAATTGTTTTTGAACAAGATCGATGCAAGTAGCATAATGCCAAGGGCTTGGCCAAATGAGATTGGGTGAATACCATCGATTGCTGTCACAAGGAACGCATTCCAAAGAAGTTGAACTGGCCACGCCAAGATAATAACCGCAAATACTGCGATAAAAATAGCCTTAAAGATTAGTTTTAAATATTCCATATCTTACAATTGTGAGGGTTTTGCTGTGTTGTATACTAATTTACTAAAGAATTGTAGACCCTTAATGGTAGTAGAATCTGCGTTGCCTAGGGCGCCCATCAAATTATTATCTACAAAGTGTTGCACAAATCCTCCGCCGCTTGGACCAATATTCCATTTAGTGCATAAGATTGAGGTTGCAATATTAATAATATGTGCCCTTTCACGCTCGTTCAAAGTATCTACCTTGCACCATTCTGCATTTTCATTGTAATAATCCTCTACTAGAGTCTTGATTGTTTTAACTTTTTCTAATATTTCCATGTGTTTATCTTTTAATTATAAGTAAATATAACACTTTTTGGCGACATAAAAAAACGTTTACCCAAATATTTTCAAAATATTTTCAGAAAATGTGCTTGTGATCCAAAGAACTGTGATTGTAAACACATGAATAAAGACCCAAGTTAATAAAAACTTTACAATTTCAGGAAGGTGGATTTGAACCCGTTCGCGCTCTGGATACTTATTTTTCTGATATTGTCGAATTAATCGGGCTATGATTGCGATAAAGAACGCAAGTTTCATCCCATCATAGTTGCTTGGTTCACGTATTCGCGAACATACTCTGACAAATATAATGCTGCTTGATCTTTTTCTGAAACTTCAAGCTCATCACTTGGAATTGGAATATCTAGATCAATGTCCTTATCATCCCATCGGATTCCAACCTGATGCTTAGGTGCATAGACCTCAGTACATTTATAGCAAAAAATAGTATCATCCTCAAGTGCCACAAAAGCATGTCCAAATCCAGCAGGTACCCAGAATTGATTTCCTTTCTCTGCCGAAAGTTCAATACTTTCCCATTGGCCAAATGTTGGAGAACCTGGTCTCAAATCTACTGCATAATCAATTACACTACCTTTAGAAACTCTAACCAATTTACCTTGGGCCCATGGATCCAGTTGTAAATGGATCCCTCTAAAGGACCCTCTCTTTGAGATGCTTTGATTATCCTGTTTGAAGTGATAATTAAATCCATGCTCCCGGAACACGTCCTCGTTATAAGTTTCAATGAACTGTCCACGACTATCTTTAAATACTGTGGGTTGAAACTCGATTAATCCTTTAATTTTAAATTTTTTGTTAACTTTCATATTACGGTTTTTTAATTATAAACGTAGATGTCCATTCTTCAGTTAAATCATAATTAACACTGTGTTTTTCAGCAAACTCATGGACCGCTGGGTTAACCCCAAAGATTCCAGCGTACGATATTTCATTATTAGGATTGTAATAATTTGCAATCTGCCATCTCCAATTATCAGCATATACATGCATATCTTTATCGTTATCTAATTTTGGATTATTTTCCCAATCAACTAATAGATAATCATGACCCGCCATAATACCACCTGACTTTAATTTAGGCCACCAAAGTTCAAGATCTTCTTTAACCCAAGAGTATGCGTGATTTCCATCAATATACACATAATCAAGAGAATTATCTGCAAATAAATTAACCGCTTGTTCACTTAAGGCTCTAATCATAAAAGCTCTATCTTCATAGCCTTTAATTATCTCCATAGTATCACTGTATGCTGTTACATGCATTTTATGATTTGACGCATCAAAATATTCATCACCAAGTGGGCGCCACGGATCAACCATATAGAGCGTCCCGGGCCATCGATCCAATATAGCCTTTGAAAATTTACCTTTAAATACGCCAATTTCAACACCGAGTTTTGCTCGATTTAGGTTAAGAATTCTAGAGATTGCAAATTCTCTAGATTCGTTTAATGTTGCTTCGGTTTTCATCTAATTTCGTAATTGTTATAATCTTGTTTTCTTAAATCAATATTAGGGAATAGATACTTGAGCTTATGCAATTCAACTCGATTTGGATCAGTATCAATATCTACTATAATAGTTTTCTTAAATGCAGTTGGAACTAGAGCACCAGTTGGTAGTGGTGTAGAATCTTTAAATTCTAACTCAATAATTACACGAACTATTCCAAATTCTTGAGCCAATTTTCGCTCATAAGCTTCTAAATCTTTCCAAGGGCCGCGGTTCAAACCTTCATGTTGTAGTGCGCAATTGAGATATGAGAAAGTCATACGTAATTCCTCTGCATCGCAAGAAAATGCGGCAGCTGGTGCAAGATGTCCTTTATCCCATACATTATTTTTGTAATCTTCGTCATCTGATGTATGGAACCCTTTAACCTTATAAAAGTTTAAACCTTTTCTGGAGAACTCGCCATCCCAACAATCAACCGTATATTCTAATCTAAGTGGCTGTTCAAATTCTTCTGAATAGAGAACTTTAAATACTCTATCTTCATATTCAACAATTCCAGTAGGGCTTTGAGCGCAACTGGAAATGGTAATTAATACTAAAAGCAGCGTTAGTATTCTTTTCATACGATTGTATATTTAAAACTTACAATCCAAGTGGTAGTAATTGTCCATTGAATAGGATCTACCGTTCCAATAATATAATTATTTGTTTGATTCATTGAGTTGATTGATAATGTTTTCTAAAGTAACATTAATTTCTGCAATCTTTTCTTGAACTTGGTCAATTGTTCCAATAGTTCGATCCAAATCAGATGCTAAATTATTAATAGATTTTTCTGCTCCCTCTAAACGTTTAATTGGAGTTTCTTGGCGCAATTCGCGAATCTGAAACATAATAGAATCAATATCCTGTCGAATGTTATTAAAGTGTCGATTCTGAGAGATCTTACTATCATTCAAACAAACTAATTCATTTTGAATCTTTGCCCTAGATTTAATTAAGTTTTGGATAATGTATGCATTAATAGCAACAACACACAATAACAATATCACATAAAATGTTAACATAAAATAGTTTTTTAGTTCTACTATGTTATATATAGGTCTTAAAAAATGTTTCGATTATTCAAAAACTCCAGGGGCTGCTCCGCCAATGTATACTGGAATTGCTGTATCAAATCTGTCTTCTAGCGCTTGAATAGCTTCAACAACGGCTTGCATTGCCTTACTAGAATCTTCAGCTGGCTTAGAAGTTTTATCAACTGCGTTTGTAACTGCGTCTTTTACTTTTGTGAGAGCTCCAGAAATTGCATCTCCTAAACCTTTCTGTTGAGCACTTGTAGCATCTTCAAGATTTTTAACGGTTCCTGATAGTTTTTCAACTGCCTCCATTAATTCTCTAGCAAGAACTGTAATTGCATCTTCTCCGTCTGCTTCAGCAACTCTAGCAATTGCGTCAAACATACGAGTGGTTGCATCAATTGCTTTAACATTCATAACTCTAGTTGCGTCTGCAATTTGCTTATACGCATCGCCAATCGTTTTCATTGCTTCGCCAGACTCTGTTAATTCTTCTGCTTTATCGCCTAATTGTAAAACTGCACCGATGCCCTTAATTACTGCATTTGTGTTTGCTGCTACTTTAACAAACTCCATACCAATGATTTTAATTGGATCTGCCAATTTAATAATACCATCAGTTCTACCAATTAACATATCTAATAATTCAATTGGTGTTTTAGTCTTTCCTCCGCCAAAAAGAGATCCAATACCATCAATAATTGATGATCCTAAATTAGCAACGCTTGAGAATAAACCACCAGCAGCTTGACCAGCTAAGGCAGCAACAAGTGCTAACCAACCACCTGCGATTGCAAATAAACCGCCAGCTAGAGGTAATAGGTTTTCAACGCCAATTTCATTCTTAATGCGAGCAAGTGCGTCAATCATTGCATTGATTGGATACATAATCGCATCTGTGAAATTTGCAGCAATCGCTGAAAGATCTGGCAATCCGCTGAAAATCCAAGCAACCACAAACATTGCAGCTGCAATAAGAATAATACCAAGTGCACCAAGTACTAATCCGGCTGGTGTGATTGCTAGTGCTAGAGCGCCAATAATCGCAAATGGAATAGCAAAAATTGTGATTGCAATACCCGATGCAATTGCCCATCCTAAATCAGGAGCTTTATATTCATCTGGTAATAATTGGAAAATCCATGCAGTTGCTAAGATTGAAATAGCAATTAATGGAGCTGCAATCATTGCTTTAATCATTGCACCAAAAGTCAATGCTTTAGCTGCTAGTGCAACTAATACAAATGGAATTGCAAAAATTGCTAAGGCTAAACCTACCTTTAATGTCCATTCAAGAGGTGGGGCACCCCATTCGGAAACTTCACTAAAATATTGGAAGATCCATGCAACTCCTAATATTGTAATAGCAAGTAATGGAATTGCGACAGCTGCTAAAATAAGCTGCTTTGGATTAAGTTTACCAATAGACTTTGCAAGTAATGAAAAAGCAAATGAAAAAGTTAAAATAGCAAGACCTGCTAATAAAGTCCATTCAAGAGGAGGAGTTACCCAATTACTAATTGCTCCAAAACCAAGAAAAATAACTGCTGATAACAGGATACCTAATGCAATAATTGGCATTGCTAGCGCTGTCGTTAATAATTGTTTATTATTTAATTTGCTAATTGATTTAGCTAATTTTGCAAATACTGGGGCTATAAGATAGAATGTTGCTGCTATTAGAATAGCACCTAACATAGCTAATGGATTTAAAACTGGCATTAACATGAATGGTATTGATGCTAATAATATAGCCATGCTAATAATTGGAAGCGCGGCTACAGTAATTAATAAATCTTTCATCTTTACCTTTTGAATTGTCTCAGCAACTTTAATCATTGTAGGAACAATTAGATTAAATATTAAAGCAATCGCAAGAGCACTCAAAAGTGCAAGTGGATTTAATATAGGCATTAACATAAATAAAGCGCCAGCAACTACAATCGCAGCAGCCATTGAAATAACTGCAAGGCCAATTTTGCCTGCAGCCTTTCCCATATCTGGCATTTTTAAGGTAAATCTATTCTTCTTATCAGCTTGCCCTTTTTCATTTTGCTTAACTTGAAGCATTAAAAGAGCTTTAATATCTTGTAATATAACAGTTTGCTTTGAAAGTTCTTCTGAATTCTTTTTAGTGACCTCAACTAAATCAACACTAAGCACATCAAGAGCCTTAGACATCTTTTGATTCTGCTGTTCAAATAATTCTCCAATTTTAGCTAGGGGTCCTAATAAAATTTTCATGCATTAACTGCCTATTTTTTTCCTATACACTATATATCAAGTGTTATCCTAATTTAGGAACTTTGATATTAGGCATTTTCATGTTAGGCATTTTCATTTTACCCATCATGTCATTTGTTTGCTCTCTTTCACCACTTTGAGCTTCATTCTGTTTCTTCAAATGCTCTAGTAAATCCTTGACAAGATAGTGGAATTCATAATAGTCCATAGCCTCCAATTCAGATGGCTGAATATGGAGGTTATGGTAAATATGAAATTTTGTTTTAAAGAAGTTCTCCAGCGATATCTTGAACAATGAAAATTGATTTAACGCCGTCACGAAACCCGATAGGGACGTCCTCCCAACCATCCCCAATTTGCACACGCATTTCTGGTTTAATACCTACCTTCATTTGTTCCGCAATCTTGTAGATTAAGCTAAATTTCTTATTTGTCCAGCCGTTCATTTCAATCTCGAATTTAAAGATGTCCTTTTCATCAAGACCTCTCCAATCCATTACCATATATGGCATAACTTGAAGAACTGATTGATCGATCTTTTCTTTCTTTTCTTGACGTTCTTGAATATATGCTGTCATTTTTTGCATTACACCAATTGTAGGTGGACGCATTTCAATAGTACCAAATGATTTTGTTTCAATCATAAATGATTTACGATTTTCATCATAGTACTTATCTAATGTTTCTGGAATTTTAAAGTAAGTAAAATATTTCTTATCAATATCAATACTGTGCTTATTTCCTTTTTTATCAGTATGTTCTACTGCTAATTTAGATTCAGGTTCTGGGAACGTTAAATCTCTAATCGATAGAATAATATAAAATCTATCTTCTTCACAAAGATCTTTATATGATAAACGCTTTTTAGAAGAAGAAACTTGAGTACATGTTTCTAAAATATAGTTTAATTTATCATCAACATCAAATACATTCTGTTCATCAACTGCTGAAAATTGTCTAATTTCTGATACTTTAGCAGATCTAATTGCGATCTTAATATCATCTGGGTAAAACATGCCGCCGGACGGTAAATCTACTGATTTAATTGTAAAGTACCCAAGGGCCAAATTGGCATCCTGTGCTTCAACCTTTTGGAATCGATTCATATCAACTTTACCCAAATCTTTAGGCTCTTCTTGTACCTCCTCTTGTTCTTGGTTTTGAACAATTTTCTTATAATCTTCGTTTAAATTTAATTCGTCGCTCATATCTTATTTGTTTTTAAGCTTCTTAATATTGTCTTTGTTCCACTCTTTAATAGAGTCGCCACGTAGGTCGATTTCTTTTCTAATTACATTTCTGATAAATGCAGAAATTGAAATAGGTCTTTCTCCAAACTCAATAGCATCGCTTAGAATAAGTCTATTAATTGCTGTTACTTCATCATCGGATAGTAAGACCTGTAGCTTTTTAGTTAATTTATCCATAGTTAGTTAATATTATATCAACATATTATATTTAAGTTTCATAAAAATAGGGGAACTAATTGTCTTAGCTCCCCTACTGTAATAATTTTAAGCTAAAACTTCCTTCCAAGTATCACATCTCCAACCAACTTCTAATGATGCTGCGTCAGTAGTTTCGTAGTTTAGTTCGTTTGTGAATGGAAGACCTGAAGTAATAAAGCAATCTTCTAAAGTAACTGTTCTATAAATATCCCCAGCTCTGTTGAATTGTACAATAACGATAGTTCCTACATAGTCTTTCTTAAGACCCATAACACCTGATTGTGGATCGTATTGCGCATTATACCATTGTCTTAACGTTTTGTATAAGTATGCTTGGTTAGCTTCATTCAAGTTTAATGAGAAGTTAATAGTAACATCAACTGTTGAAGCTTCTGGAATGCTAGAATAAGATCTTGTTGAGAACTTGTACTTTTGCTCAATAGCTGCGATGCCTTTATATAAATCCAATCCAGAGATTGAGTTGATGTGCTGCAACATTAATGGAGCGTTAGCAACACCAGCTGGTGGAAGGATAGTTACTTCAAAAAGGTTCTGTTGAACCGGTTCAAAGTTTCTACCTGCCCTAGAAGTTTGGTCTTGCGAATAGTGTGGTAAAGCCATTTTGTTCTGTTTTATTTTTTATTATATATTAATTAAAATTACCTGTTTGAATTTCACCAGTATTTAATACTGTAGTTCTGTGAACAACAATCTCTAAACCTTTAACTGGCTCTACGTATGTATCAACGATACCATAGTTGTTATCAATAACATCATCAGTGTTATTTGTTTGATCCATGATATTTTTGAAGTCATAAACACCACCGTCTTGCTTAACTGATTCTAAGAAAGAATCTGCTAAAGTTTTAATCTCTAAACGAGTTTGAGTGTTGTTGAATTCGAATACGTAATCCTTTAAGATATTTGCAATACCCTCTTGGATGTAGATTAATACTTCTCTTACGTGAGCTGAAGATAATGCAGACTTAACTGATTGTTGAGCTGTTTTGTTACCTAAGATAGTTAAACCTACTCCTCTTTGGAATACGATTGGGTTATAACCAAATGGCTCTAAAATATCTCTATCATTCTTATCGAATGCATATTCAGCGCCTTTTACGTTTGTGCCTGATACAACTCCTCTTCTTGGACCTGCAACAATTGCCCATGGTAATGCTGCTGTATACTTATCAATAAAGTTATTTGATACGTAAGCTGCTGGTGGAACAACGATGTCCTTACCATTATCAGTTACTAATAAACCTGGGCCGTAGAAGAATGCGTAGTTAGCTCCTTCGTTGATTGATGGTAAATTGTATAACTTAGTTGGATTTTTATCTAAGTTACCGCCATTTTCAATATATTCAACTTTAAATACACCGTTCTCATCAGTGAATGATGGATCTGTTGAAGATTTGAAATCTGCAATAGTTGGTGCATTTAAGATTGCTGAAGCATTTTGTCTATCTTTAGCAAGTGTTGATAATTCTCTCTTATTTAAAATTCCAGTTGAATCGTAAGAAGCAAAAGTATCTACAATGTATCTGAAATCGATCATATCTTTGTCGATTAAGCCATTGTAAACTCCTGAACCTGTAGATAATACTGTTAATACTTCAGAAATTTTCTTATTTGCTAATTGTGCACCTTCTAATATGAATGGCACGTATTCAATTGCTGCCTTTTGGAATGATAATACATATTCACTACCCCATGCTGCTGGAACATTTACATCACAATAAACTGTGTAAACATTTGCTAATTTAGCAACTCTTTTAACTTTTGCTAATCTATCAGCTGCGTCAGCAGGAACATAATCTCCAACTGAAATTGGGAATGATGCTGGAGTATTTGCAGTAGTTGCATAATCTACAGTAAACATAGAACCAGAAGCTGTATAAACACCAGCAACTGGGTTGAGGAGGTCACTACCTGGAAAAGTTGTAGCAATTACTCTTTGGCCTGCAGCTGCATTATAAGACAATAATTGATAATCTTCTGCTGCATCAAAAATATGACCAACTAGATCTAAATTACCAGCTAAAACTACATCTTCATTAATAGCACAGAATAAACCTGTTCTTCTTGATTCGTTATTGATGATTGATTCAATGTATAAGTTTCTACCTTCTAAATCTTTAAAGCCTGGTACTAATGAACCTGTGTATTTTGCTTCTAAAGTAACTTGTCTTAAATTAGCAAAATCATCTAAAGAATCTTTCTTTAAACCATCAGCGTTGAAGTATGAACCATAAACTGGGTCAACTGACATAACAGCTGGATTAAAAGAACCTTTAAATACGAATACATCAACCATAAAGTCTGCAATGTAATCGAAATCATTCATGAATGAAGGAACATTACCTTCACCATACCATTCTCTTGCTGTAATTTCAAATGCTTTAACGTCTTGTGCTTGTCTAACAATAACTGTAATATCGCCTTGCTTAATATTTACAAAGTGTAATGAGTGTTCATCGTCAACATTTAAAGAATTTAATACTTGAGCATCTGCAGGTGTCATGAATTTATCATTGTTAAAGAACTTTGAATATTCCTTAGAACCTTCAGCAGCTACAATAGTTTCAACTGAACCATTAGTTACTGGAGAAGCGTAATAACCTAAATCACTAGATGTGAATGACGTTAAGTTTAATGCTAAAATTGGGCCTCTTGAAAGAGCCTCTAATGCTGATCTGTGGAAGAACATACCTTTCTTCTCTAAAGCTCTATCGATTGAACCATATACGTTGATAAATTGCTCTGAAGAGCTGATTAATACTGGCGTATTGTATGGACCTTTTTTAGAGTGACCAACGATAAGTCTAAGCGTATCGACGTTCAAATCAGCTGTGATTGACTTGTCGAATTCTAAGCGGTAAACACCACTTGACTTAAATTGTAATAATTGTGGAGATAATGCCATAATCTTATTTTACTTTATTTTTTTCTTTTAGTATATATCTAAATGTTTTGGTTGGATTATTATAATAAGTCATAAATATCGTATTGTAGATCTCCCTGAGTGTCAGAATCTCGATAGAGAATCTTCTCCATCAGGTCATGTTTTTTAGGCTCTATAATATCCAATAATTCCTCTACATAATCCGCATAATCGGTTGTTGTAAAAAACTCAGTTGCTGTAATTGCTGTCATGATAATGTCATCATGACCCATTTGAGCACCATACGATCCATTCTTTAAAGTACCAAAAAGAGATGCTTCATGAATAGTATCTTTATCATAGATTTTAACCTTATTCATCTCAATATATTTCTTAAAATTTTGACAGAAAACGGATTTATTGTCGCTCTTTAATTTAATGCCAGGTGATAGGGTTCTAGCATCGTGGCGGTGTTTAAATCTAAGGATCATTTCATCCTCAAAATCATTACGACCTGAAAATACAGTTCTTAAATACTGGAGCAAAATCGATCCGTATGTGTTGAATTCAATTACCATTTTTAAGTTTTCTGAATTGAAAATATCAATCGCTAATGTGTATAAGATCTTTGCAAAATCCTCAATTGGATGTTCATTACTTTTAAATACACCAACTTGACGTAATCTAAAGAAATCATACATCGCATCTGGGCTAACATAGTTCTCAATATCTTGATCAGCCATTGGTTCAACTTCAAACATATTAATCACTGAATAGTCTCCACCATTACCTTCTGCAATATCTACTGAGAATAAGTAATATTTGCTACTATCGGATGCTTCTTCAACATCCCAGTCTGGATCAAATTCTAAATAACCTTTTGTATCAATGTGAATATTGTCAAACTCCTCGAAATCATACCACTCAAATTTTCTAGCATGCTTTCTTAAAGTTTTCATTGTTCCTGGGCTTAGGAGTAGAGAAGATGAACTGGTAAATTCATTACCATATTGGCGGTTAAAGGCTTCTTCAGAGCCCAAGTTTGCCATTTCTCTCTTAAACCAAGCATCATCACGATCTGGATGTTGCCACCAATCGATTCTGGTTGCTTTATACTCATTGTTACCTTTTTCAGCCTCGGCATAGATATCATAGAACTTGTTAAATCCATTAGGAGTAGAAGTAATGTTGATACGTGACACCTTAGATGCTGAGAGGGTTGGATAAACGTTCTCATAGAATGTATTTACAATTGTATGATGAATGTGCGCAAACTCGTCAATGTATAAGTTGTGGATTGTAAAACCGATACCTGATTTTGCGGTTGTTGCTTGACCAACCAAGCGACAACCATTATCACATCGAACGTTCATAACGTCATATTTGAGAATACCTGGTTTCATAAAGAATGGTAAGTTCTCAATTACAACTTTTGCCTTATCGATAATTTCTTTAGTTGTATCTGATTTGTTGGCGAGTAAGAGTGTATTTTTATCGTAATTAAATGTTAAATACCATGCATTAAAAATAGAGGCAGTTACGGTTTTACCCATCTGACGAGATGCAAGAACAATATTAAATCGATTGTATTGAAAATCTCTTAATAGGTCAATTTGATAATCACGAAGTACTACATTTCTAATACCATCGTCGGTCATTACTACTGCGTACTTTTCAGCAAAGTAGACAATGTCGTTTGCACATTTAGTTAATTCAGCAATCTCTTCTTCAGTGTATTCAAATACAATATTACCACGGCGAAGAAACTGTTTACCCTCATAGAATGGCAAAGCTACCTTAGGTCGATAGCCCTTATCCATCGCTGAAACCAGTTCATTAACAGATTTAGTTGACCATACTAATTTAGCGAGTTCGGTGTCATTTTCACCAGCTGGAATCCATCTATTATCTCCTACGTAGTCTGACATATTAATCCTCTATTTCAATGTCTTCGATTTGATCTGTATCATCGATACCTTGACGAATCATTCGCATTAAATCTTTTGTACCTCTTTGTACTGTATCATTGGTTGGCATACCGCCGCTAGCTTCTTGAATCTCTCTACGATCTTCGCGTTTACGATATAATTCAATGTCCTTTGATAATCTTTTAGCCCCTTCTTCAGCTGCCATCAAATACATTGTTTGTGACTTAATAATATCTAGCATTGACTTTTGAAGAGTTGCAAGAACCTCAAACATTCTTGGTTGTAATTCACCGTCTTCGATTGTTTGTAAAAGAGTTGTTAAGGCTCTTTCACCGGCTTGGAGCTGATAGATTAATGAGCTCATTGTCATTTCATCAATCTTCTTTTTAGCCTGAATATATTCATCCTTCTCAATGATATCTTCATCAAGATAGAATTTCATTAAACTCGTAATTGTTTTTTGAGCTTTCTTAGTTGCATTGTCTTTTAACTTTGCAAATGATGGTAATTGTGGCTGCTCTACAGCTGGTAATTGAGGATCGGTCTCGATCACGTTCTCAATTGTATCATTATCACCTATCAAATCATCTAACTCTCTACGAATCTGATCCGCTTGATCATTGATATTTTTATTCGACATAATATAATATTATTTTAATATAGATTATATATCCATATTATCTTGCGTTCTTAAAACGTTGATAACCCAAGCTAGGTATTGAGTTATCAATTAAGATCGCATGTTGATTATCTCGAACTACATACTGATTTAATACATTATGGTGCTGTTCAAATTCAATAACTCTTTCAAATACTCTAATATTTGTCATATATGTATTATTGCCTCTGATATTGTAATTAGAGCCAGCAGTCCAAATAATTGGTAAACCAACATTGTTTACTTCAGAATATTCTTCAATTAAATTATTTGAAGCATCTTGTGGTCTGTTTGGTGCAACTGTACCTCTATTGTTATTTTGGTCTAATCGATACAAGTGTGCGCTCATCTGTAAGAATTCATTATTAATATTGAGAATAAATCCATACCAATTATCTTTTTGGAGCGTTACGCCGTGATTAAATGTATAATCAACGCCAGCAACTGCAACTCTAAATGCTGTTTGGCTAACGAATAATTTAAAACCATTTAATGCGGCAAGATCGCCAAAAAGAATATATTCATTGGTATCAGCTGTTGTAAATCGTGGATTAAACCAGAGTGAGATTGCCATACTTTGGCTTGATGATAACTTTGAAGGAATTGCATATTCAATTGCAACGCTTGATGTATTTACAGTTGTTAAATCATAATGGTTTTTACTCACAACAGTCCAACGATTCTTTAAATCATAATCTTGAATTGTTAATTTACGATCAACAAAAGATCTAATGCCATCTCGATATGCTGTAGAAACCGTTTGGAATTGCATTGGATTAGTGTCCTTGATTTGCTCATCCTTTTGTCTTTCACCAAATACTTCTTCAACACCTGTAATTAAATTATCAGTATCCTGTTCAAAGTTATTTTTAAGAACTGCAGTACGATCCTGGTATTTAACCAATTTAACTCTCCAGTATGAATGTGACTTGTTAAATTCGTCAGCCATTCCAACTGAACTTACCTCATACATTCTATTAATTAATGGAATATACATGTAATCCAAGTTTCTTGGAGTTTTACCAAATCCAAAAGCTCTTTCAAATTCTGCTGCCGTAATATGCACTTCAAATTCTGCAAATTCCATACCAAATACATCATATGTTGGATTTTCTTCTGGAAATTCATTATCTGGAACAAGAATCTTTAACGTTTTTTTACCAACAACATTAAATAGTGAATATTCCATTAAGATAACGTCCTCAGTACGTTTATCAGGTTCTGTTCTAAAGTATTGAACTTGGTGACCAAAAATATCGTTTGTAATATTTACAAGTTGCTTGTAAATTGTATTTGTCTTATTTAAATTATATGGTTGAAATAGATTTGTATCACATGATACTTGAATATTTGCACAACCATCATACGCAAATGGATCTGTACATTCTACACAAAATTGAGGACATGATTCAATAACACCATCCCCTGTTTCAATTGTAAATGTTAATGAAATTAATGATAGTGTATTACCAATTCCAAGAGAAGCAACCTCAGCTTTTACATCTAACCACAATGGTTTAGTTGCATCAAATGTTAAACTAAATAGATCATTATATAAGCTGCCTTTAGTAAGAGGTACAAACTCAGAATATTGCATATTTGTTTGTGACCATCTATATTCATAATCAAATTTATTTGATTGATTTTCGGCAAGATAGAACTCTAATCCAGTTGTTGTAAAATCTGGAGCCGTAGTAAGTGTCATTGTAATTGGCGATTCAATACTTGCAATTTCATATTGAGTATTACCTAAAAGAATAATATCACCAACTACTAAATTAGTAAAGTTAGTAAATGTTCCTTGAATTGTTGTTGAACCTGCGGTGACTGCTAAAGTACCTTCAGTTTTATAGTTCTGAATACCTACAATTGCTTCCCAATCTAAAATACGAACTGTATTTAGATATGGATCTTTTAATGAGGCAATTAAGTAATCGCCATACTCATTTGCTGTGTAACCTACTACCATACTTAAAATTCAGTTGAAGAATCACCAAATTCTTCTTTCTTTTTAATACCTTTATTAACTTGATCTTGTGGCTTATAAACCTCTCCAGCAATCCAAGATGCAACGAAACCAGTAAGTGAAACAAAGTACATTGCAAGATCTTTCAAATTAGCTTCAAACCAAACTGCAGCACCCCCAGCAATTGCCCAAAGAAGAACAACAATATAAATCATCATCTCTCTTCTTGAAGATGGACCTGGTTTAATAATTGCAGTTTTAATACTTGGTCTCTTAGTTTCTGCCCAAATATAAGTTGCAACGTATGCAGTTAAAGAACCAAAGTAAACTGCCATATCTGAGAAGTTTGTTTGCTTATATGCACCTAATAAGCCTAAAATAATCCATAATAGGACAACAATATAGACTAATCCTTCTCTTTTGCCAAAATCACCAAGGAAAGTTCTTACAGCGGTTCTTATCTTTGTTATAAATTTCATTTACCCAAGATCTATTTTATCTATATATTCGATAAAATAGATCAATAATCTGTAACTAATAAAACGACTGGGTTATCTGATTCAACTCTAGGGTCAATAATATCTAAAATACCTGAGAATAAATCTCCAGCAATCATATCTTCTTCAGATGTTTCAATAATTTTATCAACTGTATTTAAAAAGTCTGATAATTTATAACTACTGAATGGAACATCTTCGTCCAAGATTCCTTGCTTAAATAAGTATTTATTAACAACATTCAATTCGCTATTTGTAAAAAATTCTGCTAATCGGAACGTAATTGTTAAAACTTTATAATCAAATCGAAGCATTTTTTGTTCCTCGTCCTCAATCATTCTGCTAAACTTCTTTTTATAAGATCTAGTAAACTTGATAAACACAAGTCGATCCATTTCCTGCATAATCCTGATTAAAAAGTAGATTGTATTTGCCTCTTTATGTAAGAAATCTAAGCTAACTGCCCCAATCTTTCTGAGCATTGGTTCATAATATTTCTGTAAAAGATCTACCAATAAACCCGCATGTACGAGTATCGAATCATCGTCAACTTTAATATGGTCAACCTCATTATATAAACGAGCCCATAACTGATTGTCAATATAATTATACTTATAAAGGGTAATATCAATCGATGTTGGTAAATTTGAAAACTCCATGAAGTAGTATTATTTTTTAGTATACTTTCATCGATTTTTCAATCGACTGTAATTGAGCATAAAGATCTGCCTTTGCAAACTTTTGTAACTCTTTAAATTCGCGTTTACCAATCTCATTCTTTTCTAAAAAGAATTTAATTGCCTCATCACTAGGTATATATTCAGTCTTAGATTTAGCTGTATTTTCTGATTTTTTAGTTTTAGTATAGATCCAACCTGGAACGGCCTTAAATCGAGAAGCCACCATAGCCCAACCGTCAACCACGGCAACTGGGTTAATGCCATTCAAGTTTAAAGCATTTGCATTTGCTGGAAATTTGATAGCAAAGAAGCGGTTGAGCATGAATTGGTGCCTCTTCTTATTATGATTTTTAACTGATTTATATTGATCCCCTTTGGTGAAAATCAACTTAATAAAATCAAATAATTTTGTCTCGTCTAACATTAAAATAATCCTTTAGGATTTGTATCAACTTTAGGTTGATTTGTTTCTGGAATTTGTAAACCTGCAAATGGATCATAACCGCCTGGCGCGCCTGTTTTCTTTTCAGTCCAATTAGTTCCTTCGAGAATTGCTTCCATTTTTGATAATTTACCAAGATCAGTTGAATTGTTAAAATCAGACTCAACATTCTTATAAATATCTTTTTGGATTGGATCTGGAATTGTATTGTAGTGCAATAACATCAAATCCAAGTTTTGATTAAAGCGCATTTTAATCTCTTGTGGAGTTGATTGACCAACAACTCGATAGATTATATCGACAATCTTTTCAACTTGTGGCTTATTGAAGAATAAATCAATATGGAAATCACCTTCTTCTTTCTTATATTGTTCTAAGATCTTTTCAGCCTGCTTTTCAGTGATTGAATAGTTTAGTGTTTTGCCACCTTTGGAATGTTTAGTCCAACAAACTACTGCTGCGATATTATCACTCTTATCACCTTGTAAGATTTTAGTAAAGATAAAGTCGTCACAGTTAACTTCATCAATCGATACTTTATTCTTATCAATCCAGCTCTTTAATTCTTTCTTAGCCAATCCAGAGACTGAAAGACCTTGTGACATATTGAATAGCAAATCTTCATCTGAAAAATCAGAAGATTCTTCTTTGTTTAAGACTTTTTCAAATCCTTGGAATGCAATCAATTTACGTTTTGAATTGTAATACCAAAGAGTATATGCATCTGTTGCATCATTGTAGTTTACCAATTGAATTAAATCACGATCGCCAGTCCATACAATACAATTAGATCCTTCATTATTCAGCTGGGTTGACCAACCAAAAAGAACATCATCAGCTTCAGCACCATTGATTTGGTGAATGATAACACCTTTACGTGCAAGAATCTGTTGAAATTCTGTATAAACATTGAACACAGCAGTCCAATCTACTGAATCATCATGTGTGCGTGTACCTTTATAATTAGCATCTGGAAAGAGATCTTTACGCCAAGATTTTGAATCAATTGCCATAACAATTTGATCAACAAATGGATTCATCTTACGAACTTCAGACGCAAAATCAATACAGAGTTTGCGCATCAATTGCGCTTTACTTTCTTCAGATTCAAGAAGGCGCTCATTCTTTTTTCTGGGTAGGACAAATAATCTACTGTGTAAGAAGTAGTTACCGTCAATGAGGAGTGTATGTCTTCCTAGTTTCATAATTAACCTTTCATTAAATTGCCACAATCTTTACACCATGTAACACCAAAAGGATTTGTAGATGGTGCGTGTTTGCTTTTATTGCATCTATTTTTTATTCGTAGTGTTCTACGTTCTTGTTCTGTAAGTTCTGCTTTCATATCGCTAATCTTTATATGTAAATATAACATTTTTTCGCGACATAAAAAAATTATTGTCTAACTATTTCTTGTAATTTATATACACAGCTTAACATTGTAATTACTTGGTCAATCACAAGGCTGCGCTGTGCTTGGTGTTCTGCTACGCAAACTGCAACTTGTGGAATATGTCGAGTTGCGTTTGGTTTCTCTGACTGAATGTATTCAATAAACTCTTCGCCAAGTGTTTGAAGAATATCATCAACCCTGTTTGAATATTCACCGACAAGATACTTGTAATTCTTAACCGGATCAGTTTCATTAAAGATTAACTCAAATACATCTTTATACACTGAGTTGAACTTCTTAACATCAGTAAGAGTTATATTAGTTGTGCCTTGTGTTTTGTAACCTTGTAATTTATTCAAAGTTGAGCGCAGATCTGGGAAGTTACGGCGTACAAATTCAACCAATGCATCTTTTTCGATTGTCAAACCTTCAGATTTGCAAATATCATATACTCTGCGAATATACTTTTTGGTCAATTCAGCCTCTTCTTCTTTATCAAAGTCAAAATTAACCAATTCAAATCGGCTCAGGATTGGATCTGGCAATTTATTAATGTAATTACATGTTGCGATGAAACGTGAATTAGATGCAAATTGTTCCATTGTGGCGCGCAAAGCCTTAAAGAATTGATCAGAGACACCATCAACCTCATCAAGAATAACTACCTTAAATTTGGAGCGATCATCCATAATTGACATTGTCGAACAAAAGTCCGTGATTCGAGTTCTGATCACATCAACCGAAGTGTCTGTTGATGCATTGATATAGAGATATGGAAGATCAAATTGCTGAACGATTGCTTTTGCAGTTGAGGTCTTACCAGTACCTGGTGAACCGGCAAAAAGCATATTTTGCGTAAGTCCGTCCTTGAACTTATTCATAACGCGATCTGGAAGAATCAGATCATTCAGATTTTTAGGTCTGTATTTCTCGGTAAAGAGTGCTTGGATCATATCTGTAACATTTAGTAATTATACCACGGACCTACAAAATGTTTCAGATAAATATTATATGGCGTATAACAACAAATATCCTGAGATTAAAAGAACTGGCGGACCATACCCTAGAAATAAATACGGGGTCCGCTACGACTCTATCTCAAAATCTCAAAGAAGATTACTGTTAGAGCACCCTCTATTAAAGGACCGTGCCCAGAGTGATCAATTTCTACATATAATTTTTGAGGTTGCTAGACCAAGGAATGCCACTCGTGATTATAAGTTCTATTATGACTGGTCGACTGAATCCTTTGTTAAAATCGATGAGCTGAAGGATATTTATGATACCATTGAATGGGAATGCGCCTTTTCAGGTCAAAAGATTATGGCCAGTATTAATGATTTCTCTCCAGAGAATTTTGTTCACCCAGATCATTGGGATATGATTAACTATAAAATGATTGATGGTCGCATCGTAAGATCTTCAGTTGAGTTTCGTAAAAAAGCAAAGAAAGTCCTTCTGAAACAACAGAAGGACTTCCTTAAAATAGCCCGTAAAAATTCAGAAACTAACTTAGATTAATTTCTTAAATCTATCTTTAATATTTAATGTGAATGATTCGTTTAACGTATATTCCATTTCTAATTTAGAAATTTCCATCTCGAAGATTCTACCTAATTCAGTACCTTCAATTTGCCAATTTTCTTTAGCCATGATATCATCTTTCAACTTCTTAAGCTTATCTAGTTTAGGAGAAGCATCAGCCTTGGATTTAGCTAATTCATCTTCTTTAGACTTAAGAGCAACTTTTAATACGTCAATTTTATTCTGATCTTCCTTAGACTTTTTACCTTTAGATTCTAATTGTTCAATAGCATCTTTATATTCTTTAATCTTATCTTTTACTGCAGAATCTCCTAACTTTTCTTCTTCAGTATCGATCATTTTTTGAATCCTATCAAGTTTACCTTGCTTAGAATTCTTTACTTCTTGATCTTTTTTATTATCATCTGAAGAACCATCATCTTGTCCTACCTCTCCAGATTTTTTTGCATCTTGAGTTTCTTCAGCATCTGGAGTTTCTTCAGCATCTGGAGTTTCTTCACCATCTTGAGTTTCTTCAGCGGCTGGAGTTTCTTCACCATTATCTGTAGAAGTTAATTTTTTTAATTTCTCTTCAGCTTTCTTTACTTTTTCTTTTGCAGAATCAAGTGTTTTAGATTGATTTGGATCTTCAATTGCAATTTCTAAGTCTAATTTAGCTAATTTTAAAGCATATTGTGCTAATTCCATTTCTTTTTCTGGACCATCAGCCATTCCATCAATATCTTCTTTTTGATCCTTAAGAGCTTCTTTTTGCTTTTTAAGAATTTGGATTTTATCATCACCTTTTGCATCTTGAGCATCTTGTTCAGCAGTTGCTGCCATATCTTGAAGTGCTGTATCCTCTTCTTTTATCTTAGCCATAAGATCTCTCATGCGCTCTTTCATTTCTTTAGGGTCTTTAATATTACCAACCTGTGCCTTAACAACCGCTAAATCACCTTCAAGTCTTGTTTTCTTAACAAGACCTTCAACATAAGAACCATAACCAGCCGCCATATCATTAATTTGCGCCTGAATTTCTTTAATATTTTGACTTAATTGTCTACTCTTATCAACTAGATATTTCTTCTTATCTGAATCATCAGAACCTTGAAGTTTTGCAGCTGCAATCTCCATATCTGACTCTTTTAATTTCATGTTATTTATCTGTTTCTGCTTTTTAACCATTCTAGGGCCAAACCAAATCCATTGCATTACTAAACTTTTCTTATCGCCAGATGCTTCATTTATTTGATTAGCAGATTCAGCTTCTAATTCTTCTTGTAATTCGCCAGCTAAAGTTTCTAATGAAGTCATAATAGCATCAACGTCGGTCATGATAGCGTCTCTTGAAGAAGATTCAGCTGCTGATGCAATTATTGGCTCTGCAACCGGTTCTCCGGCGATTTGCTCATTAACTGCTTTATACCAATTGTCAAATGATTTAATTTTCATATTTATGATATTTTATATTTATAGTCTATATATCAAAATAAAAAAGGGAGATCTTTCGATCTCCCTTTAAGAATATTCATTCTAATTAATACTCAGATTAAAGAGTGATTAAGTTAGTACCGCCGTTCGCGATTGAAATATCGAAAGTTACATACTGAGTTTCTGGGTGGAAACCAGCCTCAACTAAAGCGAATCTAGACTTAACAGCTACTTTAGGAGCCATTGTGCCTTCTGCGATAGTTTGTACAGATTCAGCCATTAAGTAAGGCATGAATACTAAACCAGGACCGTTACCATCACCTTTTCTACCTACAGCAACTTGGTAATCACCCCATGCCATTGTTGGATCAGTGTAAACATTGATACCAGCAACTGAACCTAATGGATAGATTGCACCAGCAGCTTGAGAGAATGTGTTAGCCATTGGGTTAGCTACGAAACCAGAAATTGATTGTAATACTGTAGCAACTTGTGGACCAACTACTGCGAATGTACCTGCGCCTCTTCTACCTCTGTTAGCGATTAAGTTAGCAGCAGCTAAAACCTGAGTTAAGATTTTTCTTTGCTCAGAAGCAACTGTTTCACCACCAGATAAAGCAGCTTTATTTTGTAATTCAAGATCAAAGTTACCAGCACCCATTGCCTTAGTAACGTTATCAACACCAAGTGATCTAACTTTACCTAAGATGAATTGGTTGATTGATTGAGTTAACTCGTTAGTTAATACAGACTCAACTTGAGCAACTGCATCAACACCGAATTGCTTAAGATCTTGTACTTGCTCTCTTGTTACAGCTGCAGCGATTTGGAAAGTCTTAGCTTCAACTGCCTTAGAGAATAATGAAAGACCCATTAACTTGTCTGATGTAGATTCACCTTCAGCTCTTGAGTATGGATCGCCATTAGACTTACCAGTAGCACCTTTGATGTGATCTTCTAAAGCCTTAACTAATTCGATACCGTTATCAACAGCAGTTAAAGATTCGAATGCAGCTAACATTGTACTAGCGTGTGCGCCAGCCTCTTCTACTTGGTAGATTGCGTAGCCATCGATTCTTGAAGTTTCAGCTAATTTTGTGAATGTGTAGCCATCAGCAGAACCTGCACCGTCTTGAGACTTTGACTTGATGTAAGTTGGAGCAACACCACCGTCTAATCTACCACCTTCGTATACGAAGTCTAAGTAAGATAATAAGCCCATAGGACCTGCCATAGGAACAACAGGAACTAAGTCTAAACCTACAGTTTGTGCAGCAACTTGCATTGCTAATGGTAATAAAGAAGGAGCTTTGTCACCAGAACCTTTTGCAACACCGTCTACAGCACCTGGAAGTGCAACAGCACCCATACCGAATAAGTTCATACCTGGTTGTAAAGACATGATGTTAGCGTCTTCATAAAGCTTGTGATTGTGGCAGTACTGCGACATCCAAGCTAATTTGTTTGTGTCATTGATACCAGTTGCAGACTCGATGATTGGAGACCAAGTTGCTCTGATTTCTGACTCGTTAATTAAATTTGCCATTTTATGTTAATTTTATTTTTTAATGGTTTTTATTTAGTTTCGATTGTCTTTCAGTTTTCTGCTTCTTAACTGATAATCGATTATTTTTATATTACTATATATCTATATATTCTTAATAAAAAAATGAGTTTTTTCATTTTTTCATTTTTTTTCAAAAAAATATTGAGGACCAAAATGGTCCCCAATACTTATATTCTTATATATTCAATTGAATTATCTGTTGAATCTTTTCTTAAGATCTTCAGCAACGCTTGTTAAATCGTATGGTAATTGCTTAGTTTCTTCTTTAGATTCTTTTACCATTGCGATTTTTTCCATGATTGGTGCAACTTCTCTTAAGTCTCTTGTCTGCCAGAAGTTAGCAACCTGGTAAGGAGTATCTAACTTGTGGTATTTAGACTGTGCTAAGATTTGAGATTTCTTAGATTCAGATAATTTAGCCCATGTTTCTTTGTATTCAGCTGGCATCATTGTTAATACATTAGGTTGACCTGCAACTGGAGCATCTACGATTAATGCATTCTTCCATAAACCTAAGATCTGACCTTCTGTTAAGTAACCTTTACCTTCAACAGCTGATAAAACTTTTGACTTATCTTCTGTAGCTAATTCACTGTATTCAGCCTGTACTGATTCAGATACAAATCTGAAGAAGTGTGGATTATCATTCTTCTTTTCAGTAGCCTTATTGATTAATGCTTGTAACTTTTCAGTGATTTCATTCTTGTAAGCTTCCATTGCATCTTCTTTTTTCTCGCAAACACATGGTTCTTGACCACATTCTCCGCAAGATTCTACAACTGCTTCAGCTGCTTCAGCTTCTTCTTCAACTTTATAAGTCTTACCGTCGAATTCGAATTCTTCTTCACCAGCTTCTTTAGCCTTTCTTACAGCATCACCAAATGCATTACCTTCAGCAATTTCTTCGCCTGCTGCATCACCTTCACCTTCTAATTCAAGGTCTTTCTCAACATTAACTGGCTCTTCAACATCGTTATCAACTTCTTTAGTTTCATCTTTTAAATCTTCAGCTGGTAAACCTGCTTCTTCGCCTGCTTCTTCAGTGATTTCTTCGCCTGCAGCATCACCTTCACCTTCTAATTCAAGGTCTTTCTCAACGTTTACTGGCTCTTCAACATCTGAATCAACTACTTTAGTTTCGTCTTCTAATTCTTCAGCTGGTAAACCTGCTTCGTCTTCTAATAATAAGTTAGAGTTAACCGTTTCAGCAACGTACTCAGCGTACTCAGTAACTGATTGTAAATTTTCTTTTAAGTAATCTACATACTTTAATAAGTTTTCGTGAGTTGTAGCGCCTTCGTTGTAAGCTTCTGCTAAATAGTTAGTGTATTCTTTAATTTGATTAACACCTTCAGCAATGTGCTCAGAGTATGAGATATTGCTATCAACTTTTTCTGCAACGTGCTCAGCATAAGAAATTGCCTGATCAGTCTTTTCAGCAACGTGCTCTGAATATTGGATTGATTGGTCTAATTTCTCAGCTAAATAAGTTGCATATTCTTTTAAATTTGAAATTTCTTGAGCAGTCTCATTATTAGTTGCAGATTCCATAGCCTCTTTTAAAGACTTAATCTCTTCTGCAAGATACTGAGAATACTTGTTGAAATCTTCAACTGAAATAAATTTTGATTCTGCCATTGTATTATTTTCTTTATTTTTGATAGTTTCAATGTTTTCTAATAAATCTGCTTTACCTGGAACTTCAAAGATTTGAATTGAATCATCATTTGCAAAACCAAATGATTCGTTCACACGCTTTAATTCAGCGTTTTCAAAACCAGGATCAGCTACTAAATCATAGGTGAATAATTGCTTAATCTTTACTTGTCCATTAGATTCAACTGCACCTGCAGCTCTTGATGAGATTTGCAATGGAACTCCAGCATCAACTAAAGCTTTAGCCTGACGACCTGCATCTGTATCTAATAATCTGATTCGACCTCTGATTTGTTTATTTTCCTTATCGTAAGTGATTTCTTCAATAATGTGAGAAACATTCTTTAAGGATACATCAAAATTTTGTGGGTGATCTAATTCACCTAAAAGCTTTGATGCTTTAATTTTATCTTGTAGTGCTTCAATTTGTGGTAAGTATTCTTCAGCTGAATAGATGCGATTATTTCTGTTCTTCTTATCTAATTCACCAAAAATACCTTCTAAAACATAAGCACCGCCATCTGATTTAAATGTTAATTCAGATGAAGATCTTTCCAAGATTAGTAAATCTTTGTTCATACTATGATATTATTTATATTTGTTAATATATATCCTATTAAAAAATAGGGTTTTTTCAAAAAAGTTTTTTTAAAGGCCAGCAAGAGGATCATCTCCTCCTTCTTCTTCTTTTTTCTTAGCTTCTTCCTCTTCAGTTTCTTTAGCAGTGACTTCTTCTAAATAATCATTAAAATACTTTACTAAAGATGCTATATCGGCTTCTGTGAATGCTGTCATGCTGTATTGATTATAGAAATAATCTAAAAATTCATCTTCTGATTCACAAGATACCATTGCTCCTACGATTTCAGTTGATTTAATTTCTAAACCACTATCACATGTATAATCATCTACAGTAACCTTAGAATCTTTAGGTGTCATTGCTTCTTCTTTTAAAGATTCAATAAATTCTTCGTATAATTTGATTCTTTTCATATTATTAAACTATTCTTTTAAAATCCTAAACCGCCCATTGGGTCTGCTTCAGGCTCTTGAGCGTCTTTTGCTGCTTTACGAGCTTTATACGCTGCGTTTCTTTGTTTATCATCATCAGACAATTTCAAGTAACGATCAACAAGGAATTCCATATCAAAATAATAGTTTTCCTCCATTGTTACAGGGTCTGTCTCCATTAATGAATCTTTCAATGAACCGATAAATTCAATTCTACGTTCCATGATTTCCATATTCTTTAATTCAGCAAACATGTTCTCTTCTTGGAATTGCAGAGAAATTTGTGTTTTGAATGCTGGATCGTTCTCGAAATCAGGGAACTTTAAGCACATTTGAATATAAAGTGGCTTAACTAAAATCTCTTGGAATGTAGATCTTAAACGTTTGATAAATTTAGCAAACTTGATTTCGTCACGAATCATACCATCAGCTGCTAAGTTAAATTCGCCGCCGCCGTCTTCATATAAGAATCTATTGAATGGAATCTTAGAAACTGCCTTTAATTTATCAGAGAAGTATTTAAGTGCTTCTGTATCTGATAATTCTGGACCTTCACCACCGAGTGTTTCGATTTCTGGTGATTCGCCGTCTTTAGAAGGTAACCAATATTCCTTATTAAATTGAAGCATTGGTCGGCCATTAGTATTAAGAGAAGCTGAATCCCAATCAAAGTCTACAACTTCTTTATAGTTACTCATCAATTGTGCAAGAGATTGTTTTGCTCTTGTTTTAGATTTACCGCCTACAGGAATAATGAACTTCATTCTGTAAGATGAGTTTGTTACCGCCCAAATAACTCTTGTATGCTCCATAATGCGAAGCAAGTTAAATGCTCTAACAAGTCTCTCTAAGTATGAAACTCTTGATGCTGTAGTAATTGATGAATAAGAAATATAAATGATCTGAGAATCATATAATGTTCTCTCCTTCATTGGATTATCCTTAAACTGAGTCCAAACTTTCTTACCATCTTCTTTATTATAACCTGGTACAAGTGTAATTGGATCAATTTCTTTAAAGCCAATAATTTCAGTTTGTTCTGGATTGTAGATAATTTCAAACGCAAGATAACCATCAATTAAGAACTTTCTAAAGTAGTACCATGCTGATTGATCTTGTGTAAAACCAAAGTATTGATAGATTTGCTTAAATGCTTTTTGTAAATACTTATCAACTTCTTCTGGAACATCCATTCCAATTAATTCAGGTGAAGCAATAAAATTTTTGTTATCATATACAATTGACTCATCACAAAGAATATCAAGAATATCTTCAATCTCGTCGTATGTTGAGAATGCTCTAAGCTCTTCACGCTTGGATTCATAATTTTTATCGAAGAACGGAATATTCTTACGCATGTTGGTATCTGACATCGATAGAGCTGCAAATGCACCCCATAGATCATCATTATCAACACCCATTTGGTTCATCATTCCATAACCGATTGCGTCCTCAATTGGACCAATTGCTTGAGATTGACGTAATACTAAGTCATCATAGAACATACCAAAAGAGCTCAACTTTTTAAGTTGATCCCTTAGTGTGAATGGTCTTTTGCCCGTACTGAATGGGCCATTTCTTTCTACAAATCCTGCCATTATAATATGGTATTAATTTTGTTTATATATTCCATTTATCTTCGATTAAATAATCGTCTTATTTGGTTTACTGTTGCTCCATTTAACTGAATAAAATCGCAAAGTGCTATTTCTGGCCATTTATTATAACTTACTACAGTCTGCTGGCTCTTTCGACTTGGTATATATTGCCTAATTGCAAAATCATATCCATATCTTTGTAGATATGATTTCATACCGTCGTATGTTAATCTAAGTGGTCGTTGTGTATTTGCATTGGTCTCACGAGCACCTGTCGTTGCTGATTTAATTTGACCACCAAATCTAGAATACAAATCATCTAACAATTGTTCTTTTAGCATAATCGGTATCAAATTAAGATTTACACCCAAGTCATTACCATCGACCTGTTCAATTGCTAAAACAACTGGATTTTGATCGAACCATGGCAGATTTTCCGTAGCTGGATTATATCTAAAAACATAAATCTTGCCGGGTTCGAATCTATCTCTAGTTTGATAAACTTCATTTTCGCGTACTGATCGCTTAGTTTCATTATACCAAAGTTCAGCCCGTCTTCTAGCAGTAGCCTTAGACCCTGATTCTTTGATTAATTCTCTAATACGACTTTTAACGTAACCCATTCTTGATAGTTTCCTCGGTTAGGATAATAAAATTCCAGCCGCGGCTGGTTGCATATTCCTTAGCGGCATTATATTTATCCATATTTTTAACGTACTGCTCAGCCAAGAATTTAAATGAATCGAGTGCTTTTTTAGATTTGGTCTTTGGCATTTCTGGAGGTTGAATCTGCGATTTTGGTTTGATCTCAACCAAGTATTCTTTTTCAGTTCCATCCTGTTGGAGCTGTTTAAAATAAAAGTCTGGATAATAGTTATGAGCTTTATTATCCTTTCTGTACCAATATTTAATTTCAACAGGTTCACTTGACCACTTTAAAACTTTATCATTCTTGTCGCACCAAATCATAAACTTATGCTCCCATGAACTCCTATAGATAATTGGAGTTGGGCCAATATATTTTTCAGGAAATTGAGGATTGAAATATCCTTGATTGAATCCTGAGTTTTTGGTTGGTTTGACATTCTTTATTGACATTATAAACTATAGATACCGCTATGATCGTCTTCTCCGCCACCGCCACCGGTGATTGAGATAGTTCCTTTATATTTTACTGGATGAATTTTATTCCAACCTTTAGCATAACCTCGTTTGGCAATTTCAGTAAAGTATGCAAATGCATTTGGGTATTTTGGATTAAAGTTTCTCCAATATTTCAAAAGATCTAGAATAGCAAATTGTAAACAATCAAGACGATCATCTTCATTAACGTACTTCATTTTATTAATAGCCCTTTCAGCCAAGAGAATAAGCATTTTCTCGGCATTTGAAGTCAGTTTATCCTGATCCAATGATAGGACCATCTCGTCATACAGATCCTTATTATTTAAATAATTCTTTTTTCTAGCCATATTTTCTAGTTAGTTTAAGATTATACTGAAAAAGTAAAATTTGTTTAAAAACAAAATAAGGGAACCGAAGTTCCCTTATCTCTTAGTCGAATTTGTGTGTAGTTTGGTGTTATGCTAAAATAGTAGCAATCTTTTGCTCCCAAACTTTGATCTCTTCACTGATTAACGTATCAGCTGCCTTGATCTCTTCATAAACCTTTCTTATTCATATTGAAATATTCCTTAGCAACCTGACCATTTAATTTCATCATATCGTAGTATTCTTGAGTTGGTGGTTCTGTGTAATATTTATTATGAATAAAATGGCCAACCTCGTCTTTTAAATAAGAAATTTTACTCTTATCTGTCTCCGTTGAGGCCATGATATTTTGAATTAAAGATGGTAACACTTTTTCTGTTGGAACAAATGCTGCAAATTCTTTAGCCAAATCTTTAACAATTTTGCTCTCATTTAACACATTAAAAATCTTGTTTTCCCACATTTTAATCTCGCCAGAAATTAAAGAATCTGCAGCTTTGATTTCTTCGATTGATTTATCTGCTTCAGCTAATAAACCTCTCTGATCTTTTAAGAAAGCAATCATATCTTCATATTTCTCGATTAAAGCTGCTTTTTCGGCTAATTCTTTAGCCTCACCCTCCAATAATTCTGCTAAGAATTTTGTTGCGTCTTGACCTGTTTGTTCTTTTACTAATTCTAAAGCAGCGTTTGCATTTTCAGCTCTATAGAATTTAGCCATTTTAGTGTTTGCATTATACTTAGAAACGTATATGCTTTCGTTTACTTTAAATAAGTCAATTGAAACATTCTTGCTTTCAAAAGAAGCAGCAAAATCTAATACAATAAAATTTTGTAGCAATGAAGGAATAGATTCAAAAAGATCAGCTACATTTTTATGACCGTATCTTACTGTACCAGCCGCTAAAACGTGATCTGTGAAAGTATTACCTTCAATTAACATGTTATTGTGCATAAATACGCCTTCTGATAAATCATAAACGAATTTAACAGCACCATGATACCATTTAACTGAGTTTGTTGTGAATTCGAAAGATTCAAACGCTTGAATTGCTTTTCTAAGCGATGGTTCAATAGTTTCTACCTCTTCGATAATTGAACCAGTCATTTCGAAAACTCTGCCGTTAACATAGAATTTTACTGACTCTTCTAATTTAATAATTGGAGCTAAAATATTAGTCTTCATACTTTTTAAATATTATTTTCTTTTTATATATATTCAATGATTATAAATCATTTTCATCAATTACATTCTTATCAACTACCTCATTAACTCCAGGCTCTGTTGTTGGAGTAAGATTTGAATTGATTTCAAACATACGATTTCCAATATGTCTTTCAGTATCCCATTCAAATGATGGAATAAATGATTTGATTTCTAGTGAGAATGCAATCTTATATTTGTCCTTATCTTCAAATGTAAAATCAATTGGTTTTTGAACGTCTAAGTCTTCAGGGAATTGATAATATGAAGGTAATCTATATGTGCCCTCGTTTAAGTGACCAACCTCAACTGAATATTGATTTGATTTATACAATTTTTTAATCATGGACTCAGAGATCTTTAATGCATCCAACATTGAAGTAACTAATACCTCAACCGTTACTGAAACTGTGATTGGAATAGCCTCAAATTCAGCCGTATAACCTTCCATTGCGCCGTTTGAATTCATCTTAGTGTATTCTCCCATATTGCGCTTATTCACCAAAGAACCTGAATCAATTGAGAATGAATCAAGATTTACCACCCCTCTTGGAACTACATCGTAATTACCATCTGCATAAGCCTTATCTGGGTGACAATCTGGGCCGCTAGCTGTTGAGAATAAAAAATTATCTCTTAGGAATTGGTCATCACCAGTAATTGCATAATAGAATGGAATATCAATTGCCACTCTTTCAGAGTTACTGATTTGACGATAAAAGAACAATTTATTATTCAAATCTGCCAATAATCCGACAATAATATGTCGAATCACTGAATCATCTGAGTTGTATTTTAAATTATAACTTGCCATAGGGTATATATCCCATTATTCTATTGATTCAATCTCAAACTTAGAGAATCCATTCTCACGATAGATTTGAATCTTCTTGTCAAATAATTCGTGTGGAAGTACTGTGTGATTAATAACAAATGTGTTGATATTACTCTCTTTAATTACTTGTGAAAGAATCTTAAGAATGTTATGAACACCATCAGCATCAACTGAGCTTAATAATTCATCAAGGAATAATAAGTTCAATTGAGGAAAACGTAGCTTTAAGATCTTAATGATTGCAATAATAACAATAAAATCAGCCTTCTTACGTTCACCTGTTGAAAGGGTCAATGGATTAATCTCTTCTCCTAAATGATTAATGATACAATCAAATTTATCATTGAATCTGATATGGAATGGCAAGTGCATGGTCTGACCCATTGCTGCAACATTAGCGTTCAATCCAGGAAGGATTGTTTGAATTGCTAAGTTCTTAACACCATCTTCGCCAAGAATCTCCTCAAGTGCTTCTAAGAAGTTATATTCACCTGATATTTTAGTATTGTCTTGAACCTTTGTTTTTTCTTGCTCTTCAAAGTCCTTAATGATTTGCGTTAAATGGTCAAAATCATTACCATTATTTAGGTTATCATTAATCTTAATCAATTCTTGTTTCAGAGATGTGATTGTAGTATTCATTGAAGAAACTCGATCTCGAACGGTGCGATCTTTTTCTCGCATTTCCCTGATCCTAGTTTGAATAGCGTCAATATCAACAGAAGCTTCTTTAATCTTATCAGGTATTGATTGGATTTTAGCTTCTAATTCTTTTTTACGCTCTTGATGGAAATCACCAGTCAATGGAGATTCACAAGTTGGGCATGCATTACTTTCGTATAGGGCTACTTTTTTACGCAAAGATTCCAATTCAAATTCAAGTTGAGATTTGTCATGCTGCTTTGTTCCAAGATCTTCGTTAAATGTTCCTAAACTTGCAGTGATCTTTTCTTGCGCTTCAGATAGTTTCTTTTTATCCTCAGCTAAACTTGTTAAACGATCTTTTAATTCCTGAATTTGAGCCTTATTCTTTTCGTTTGATTCAGCCTTTAGTTGATTCAACTTCATATTAACTGAAACAATATTCTCATTAATTTGTTTCAGCTCGCGATCATACACATCCAAATCAATCTTAAGATTCTTACGCGCCTCTTTTACAGAGCGTTGCATATCATTCAAGATTGAGAATCCAAACATTCTATCAATGATTTGTTTTTTATCAGAATTTGTCATTGTTAAGAATGATTTAAAATCATTAACACTTAAGATGATAATGTTTTTAAATACATGGTATGGAATACCAAAGATCTCTTCTTCTAAATATTCTTGAACTGAGCGTTTACCTGCTTTATCAAATTCTACGCCATTTAAACGAACTTCAAATTTAGATGGAGCCAGACCACGCTCAATTTCAACCTCAGTATTTTTACACTTTAAATTAATCTTAACCCAAAGTTCTTTATTAATACGGTTTGGTAGGTCAGTTAATTTAACACCTTCAATTTTACCGTATAACGCAAATACAATTGCATTGGCAATAGTGGTCTTACCATGACCATTCTTACCAAGTGTTAGGAATAATTCAGAAGCACCTTCAGTAAATTCAAGACGCTGAACCTGATTTCCATAACTTGCAAAATTCTTAAACTCTACTGACTTAATCTCCATTAATCGTTATCGTAATTATATGCACATTGATCGTGCAAGTTCTTTATTTTACTCTTAATAAGTGCCTTAGTTTCATCGTCTTTTTGCATACCATCAATATACATATTACATAGATGGAGAATGTTATAATTTTTATACAGATCCTCAATCTCATCCATGTCATATAGATCCTTATCTACAAAGGTTTCCTGCTCATAGATATTTGGTTCAATTTTACGACCAATTTCTTGTATAGTATTAATAAATTTACTTAATGCATTTGAAGCTGCAATATGAGATGGAACATATAGATCTACAAAGTTATTACGAATCTCATTTTTAAATTCACCTAGAGGTACATTATAGAGACTTGTAAGATAGGTCTTAATAAACTTAGGTGATATTGTATTTTCAAAGAAAGTTTCCTGCATGGTCTCTAAATCAACCAGGTCAAATCCTTTGGAATTGTTCATATCACTTCTTGTCAATTGATATGGAACTCCAACCATTCTCAATTTGCCACGTTGTTGGCGATAGTGAATGTGACCTGAATAAACTGATATAAACTTATCATACGAGTTTGCTTCAACACCATGCTCGTTAGTTACTTTAGCATTCAATTTAATTCCACGAACTTCAGAGTGACAAAATACAATGTTTGCTTTTGGGTATTCTGCAAGTGTTTCAACTTCATGCTCTGCATCTTTTCTCCACGGCATTAAGAGAACATTCTTACCAGACCAATTGTATTGTGCGCATTCTTTATAAATTTGCACGTTTGGAATCCATTTAAGAGAATCAATTGAAGTAATTTCATTACTCTTTTTTGCCCAAATATCGTGATTACCTGCGATCACATGGACTGGTAGGATTTGACCAAGTCTTTCAAAAAGATCTACAGCATAGTGTAAAACTTTAAGGTTGATTGATTGTCTATTATCAAAAGAATCTCCAACCTGAACTAGCACATCACCTTCTTGGACGTGCTCTTTCAAGGTTGGAATAAACTGATTCTCATAAAAATCTTTTTGGATTTCAAGCCATTCCATTGAGTTAGCTCTAATGCCTAAGTGCATATCACCTAGAATCCAAATTCGTTTTACCGGTTTGGCTAGTGTTTTTGCATCAATCATAATTAAAACAATCTGTTAATATTCTTACGCTTCAGTATTCCTGTTCTTTGATCTAATTCTTCAATTAGTTCTTCTTTAAATTTATTACCGAGTGACTGATAAAATTTAGTTGGATTAATGTTAAAGTAATCGCACAATTCTGAAAATATATCAACTATAGAATGTTTTTGGCGCATTTCATCGCTAATGTATTCATACACTTGATTAATGTCAAGTTTTTTTAACTTATCTACTTGCTGAAATTCATCAATTTCATTAAACTTTTTGAATCTAGACTTTTGAATTAATTCATGGATCTGAGCTGCAATTAATTTAGCTTCAATCTTATCTTCTTCATCGCGATCGTCAATCGCAGTTGGAGAAATATTGAAACTCATACCAGCATCAAACTCATACTCTGTTTCTTCAAAAGTATTATCAAATATTTTATCTCTTTTTGTTCTCATTATAAAGCATGTATGTTAGAGTTGGTAACTTCATCGGTTTCTGTAAGGCGCATATAATCATAATTAATCATCAGTTTACATTTTGTGCCCTTACCTTCTCCATCTCTAATTTTTAAAATCTTCAACCAGTACTCGTTACTAGCGTGCATCAATTGGTCTTGAATAATACCTAACATCATATCTGCTGTGTGGGAAAGACCTGAAGATTCTGCAACGTCACCCATTGTAATATCACTCGAATTGTAATTATTACGATTGATCTGGGTTGCTGTAACGATTAACCATTTATTACGTATACCCATAGCTCTAAGATCTTCTGCAATTTGCTTAATCTTCAAATAAGTATTCTCAGAGTTTGGGTTTCTATAATTAGCTAGGATGTTAATATAGTCAATAACAACACAACCTAATTTAATCTTTCTCTCTTCTTCAATCTGCTTTAAGTAAGCTTCAATGTCATTAACCGTTGCTTGTGAAGTCGGGAATTGTTTAACAAACAAATTACCAGGAGGGGTAAATCCATCACCAACATTCTCCAATTTACGTTTAATCAATTCAACGTTCTTAGATTTTTCATCATATTCATGAATTGGAATTGAGAGCAAGTTTGCACCTAAACGTTTTACAACTTTCTTAGCCGCCATCTCCGCTGAAATGAATGCAGTATTAACTCCCATTTTAACAAAGGTTGCCGCATCATTTGCTAAGTAGATTGATTTACCGATGTTTTGTTCACCAACGTAAACAACTAATGAACCATCTTTATCATATCCACCATTAAGTACTCGATCTAGAAATTGATAGCCACTGCTTACTTTAGAAGAAGAATCTGGAATGTGATCTGTTGGATTAAAGAAATCTAATCCAATATCTGAATTAAATACAATAGAGTTTCTATCGTTAATCAGTGTTTTAACTTTAGATACAATATCATCTACATTCTCTGGGGTAACCTCGGTTGTTTTAACGAACTCGATAGTATCCATCAACGTAGAATCAAATGTTCTCCATTTAATCCATGATTCTATTGTAGATTGTAACCATTCCTCATCGTATGTGCTAATGTCAACTCCATAAACCAGATCAATAATATCTTCATCGATTTTATGCTTAACCTTAGGGCTATTGCTGAGAGCAATCATTTGCTCTCGGCTTGGAGTTTCCTTAAACTTCTCATGAAACTTAACTGCCAAGTATTGCATTGAATCAATATCTTCAGAGGTGTAATATCCTCTCTTGATTGATTGTAAATACTTTGGCTTAAGTAGAGAAAGCTTAAAGAATATTTTTTCGAATTCTTGTCCGAATTTCATTAGCGTAGTTATTTGTTATATTATAAAGATAATATAGAGCTTGTTTCACTATTGGAGCTCAATAAATCCTTGCCCAACTGACCAAGGCTCCTGTGCCCATACATTAATTGCAATGCCGCGGCGGGTACCAGTCAATACTTTGGTAACACCATGTACTACTTCTCCTGGATTGAAAATAACTAATCGGTTTGGAAGGGCTTTAACCAATTCGGGTTCTTCTTGCTCGCCGCTTGTGTAAATTGCAAGATCTCCACCAGTAAACTCAGAACCAATTGGATAATAAACACATCCCATAATTGGAAACATTCTATCACCGGTTTGTTTTCTATAATTTACATCATCATCGAAGTGTAATTCCAAATAATCTCTGCGGCCTTCAATTTCAGCACTCTGAATACCTGTCCAGTATTCAAATCCATCTGCCTCAATTAACATTGCCAATGGGAAATTGTCTCCCCAGATATATTGAGCTAATTTCTGGCCAATATTAGAAGCTGGTTTAGTCCACCAACCTTTCCAATATTTGTATTTACCGGTTTCGCCAAATAATTCTTGTTCTGCTTGAGCAATTTCATTTAAAAGTTGCTCATCTTTAATAAAGTTATCAAATACTGCTATCATATAAAAGGATTTATTTTAATTTCATAGGTTTCTTTACCTGGTTCTTCTTTAATTTGTTCAATCAGCCCGAGCTGAATAGCCTTTTTTAATCCTTCCATTGCATTCTCAGTATTTCCTTTTGAGTAATATTTTAACAATGCATGTTGTGTGAAAGTTTCTTTTTGGCGATCAGGGCGTCTAATTGCTGCATTAATGAAAATATACAATATGTCAAAGGCATCTGGAAAAGCTTCCAATTGTTCTTGGATGCCTAATACATATTTAATAGGCAATTTATCCTCGTTAATATTGTGAATATCTACCATTATTCTACAGTGTCAAAGATTTCTTCGATGTCCATATCCTCTGCCTCTGTATTATAATTAAATAGAGGTTGAATCTTCTTATCGATCTTTTCTAAAACTTCACGAGTAAATACTTTCTCAGTAAAGAATTCTGCATTGGTTACGGTTTCATCAAGGTGTTTACAGATCCAGTTACGTGCAGATGATTTAGGGATCTTTTCTCCTTTTTCAATAACTCCACGCGTAATTCCAATATCCTCCCACTCAATGTATTGCTCTAAACCAACGTAAGGATTCATACCTTTAGTGTAATGTAAATGGAATTTGATTGGATTTGGTTTTGCAAAACGATTCTTGTTTGGCTTTGCGGTTACAACAATACCTGTTTTCTCTGCACCTTCTTTCAATTGAGCCTTATTCAAGAATAGAACAATTGAAGCCGCATATTCAGGACCGGTACCACCACCAGCAACTTGACGTGCAATAAAATCTTGAGTCATGTAGGTGTGGTTCGTAAAGATGAATGGAATCTTAAGATCTGCCATTGGTGTCATAATGATACGGAAGATTGACTTAAGAATCTTTGAACGTGTCATATCACTCTTATCAGATCCAGAAACTGCATCATCAATCTCCTTTTGAGTTGCAAGGTTACCTGCTGAATCAAGGATAATCATTATCTTTGGTAATTCAGAGCCGGCTCGCTTTGCGTCTTGCATCTTTTTAGTTAACGTTGTGACTGATTGGCGGAAATCTTGAACTGTATTAACTGGTTGATAGTTTACTTTAGAAACATCAATACCAAATTTAATCATTTGCTCTCGATCTACAGCCGCTTCAGAATCGTAATATACAACATTATAACCCATATTGATTGCTTCACGCACTGAATTAAGGGTCAAGAATGTTTTACCAGTTCCAGATGGACCAGCAATGGAACATGAACGGTTGTTTGGCCAACCACCAAATAGAGAGCCGCTCAGACACGCATTTAAGTGATAATTACCAGTGTGAATCCACTCAGTAACTTCACTAAAGTTTGATTGCTCCATAACTGACCCAAGCGGATTGAGACTTGCCAATTCCGCGTTTAAGTCGTCGAATGTAAATTGTTTACCTTTAGCCATTATTTTCGTTATTATCTTTTTTGTCTTAGTTTTTCAAGGTTCTCAATCAGTTCATGGGTCTCTTCCTGAATCTCAGCCATTTGAGATTTCAAGATTCTGAGACGAGTATGAATCATTTGATATTCCTTAATTTTTTCTCGTTGCTCTTGTGTTAAAGATTCTAAATCTTTTTCTGAAAATGTTTCAAAGTCCATATTACTTTTCTTTTTTTGTTTCAGCAATTAATTGATCCAATGTAATTTGTCTGGGATCAACTTTTACCTCATTGATTTTAGCATTCTTCCAATATAATTGTCTAACTGCTGCACCGAGTTCAATGTCATTTGACGTGTTCTCTACTAATCTTTTGATTTGCTCTTCCATAATTAAAATAATGATGTTGAATAAATTAAGTTTCTGTTTAGTGTTTGTAATCCAACTGCAACCAGAACTCGATTCAATGGATCAATAACACTCTTTTCAAATTGAGTTTCATAATCGATTTCAGGTGCAATTTCGTATGGGTGATCGCCTGGCATATATGCAAACATATCACTAAGTGCATGCTTACAATGATACAACTTCAATTTCTCTCCGTTACCAATCATCTTATATTTGTTTTTATATTTAGGTGATTGATTCATTAAGTAATTGTAGAATCCAGCCGCCTTCACGTTAGGAGGACATTTAGATCCAATCTGGAATTCAATTGTATCGTCAACAATATATTTTTCAATATTGTTTGTACGTTTATTAAACGAGATCTGATCGATATCTGCAAGCACGAATTCTTTCTTACCTTTCTTTAGATAATCAACCAGTTTTTTAAGAAGAGAAGCTGTTGGTTTTTCAGATAAAACAATCTTAATAGCTTCGGTCAAGTGTTTACGTGCAAGAGCTGGTGTTGAAGATTGAATAGTATCAAATCCAATTGTTTTAATCTTTTTAAGGGTTGGATATCGGTCATCAATATCTAATTTATCTTCCCATGCAATGTTTTGCAAATACTTTTTCTTTGCCAACCAGATTCCAGAGTATGCGATTGTTTCCAATTCAAATACTAAGAAGTTATCCGTATTCATTACTTGAGCATACTTCTCCATTGCTTTTACAATATATTCATTCAATCTGAATTTGTAAAGCTTCATAATGAATTGGTCAATTGACATTGATTCTCCGAGCCATTGAATAGATTCATACATTTCTTCAAACTGAACGTAACATGAATCTGTATCAATGTAAACAACTGCTGGTTTTACAGGAGCTTTAGAGACTTTAATGTTAAAATATTCATGCACTTGAGTATCTTTAATCCAGAAGTCTTGAAAATATTTGTTTAAGATCTTCTCAGAATAGAGAATAGCGCTTTGACCTTGAAGGGTAATTGATTCAGCAATATTAATATTAAAGAAATGGAACCACTTGTTACCGAATGCACCATAGATCGAGTTCAATGTAACTTTAACTGCTTGTTCATAAGCAGTATATTTGGCACTCATAGTTTCATAATAATCTATGAGTGCCTTCATTTCTTGAGCCGTTAATTCTTCTTCCGGCTTATTAATTAATTGTTGAATATCTGTCATATTATTCAGCTGTTTCGCAAGTTGCAATCGTTAGTAATGTTTCTGAGTCTAGTGAACGCAGAACTACTCGATTTGCCAACACGTGAGCTGTATAATCTTCTTTATCAAGAAGGTTCAAGTATTTTTTGAATAGTGTAACTTTGGTTCCTTGTTGTCCATCATAATCTGGAGTAACCAACATGTTGTAAGTAGAACCTGTCAACTTAACACCTTTACCATTTGCTTCGATTGAGAATGTTTCTTCTTTATCCAAACCAAAGAGTGATTTAACCTTAGTAATGGTTGTGAAATCCATGTCGAATTTGCAAGATGCTCCGTCAGTATTGAAGATACCTTGGATTTGAGTGTCTGTCAAATCTTTGTAACCCAATGAAGGATCTGAACATGCCAATGTAATTTCCAATTCGTCATTGAAGATGCGGAATGTAGTTGCTACGAAATCTTCTTCATTCTCAATAAATGAAATTTCTGCTTGAATTGAATCATACTCAAATTGCTTAAAAGCTTCTGTCAATTTAGAAGCATCAAAGAAAGCAACTTTAAGTTCTTTTGTTACCTCTGTCATGTTTTCAATTTGAAAAACTTGAGTAAGAGGAATTCGGTGGTGCTTTACGGCATCACGCTGTGGAAGATAAGCCGAAGAGATAACAATACCGTCTTTGATCTTAAAATACACAAATGAATCGATCAATTTAAGACGATTCACAAAACCAATAAAATTATTTTGGTCTACTTTGTTGATTGTAATATTCATACACTTATTAATTAAACATTTAGGTATTATAACGTGATATGAATAAAAGTTTCAAAAAGAAAAAGCCAGCTGGGGAGAGCTGGCTTAACACCTCTTTCTAGGAGGCGGTTGATTTAGTATAACAACCTATGTTGTATATATCCAAAAAAAGTGAAGCCGGGAGTAGCGAATCCCCCGGCCTCTTTCCGTTACCAGTGAACGGTCCTAAGAGTGGCCATCACAGCCACACCTTCTTTATCCGTCGCAGCTTAAGCAATCTGGATCCATTGCTCTCGCAGCAATATCTCCTCTTAATACTGACTCGGTTCTCATATAATAGAGAGTTTTAATCCCTAATTCATACGCTTCTAAGTGAACTTGGTTAATGAATTTTGGTTCTGCCTCCTTTGGGAAAGCCAAATTCAATGAAACTGCTTGATCAACATATTGTTGTCTAACACCAGCTTGACGAACCAATTCCATTTGATTAATTTCTTTAAATGTTTTAAATACATCTTTTACCCAATCAATCTCTTTATTATCAATTGAAGATTGCGGAATATCTTTAATGTTTAATAATTTACCATTAACATATCCCCAATTATCTAATTCATTGACATCTTGTACTGATCCTCCGTCTTCAAGAATTTTATCCCAAGTTGCTTTATTATTAATTCCAATCTTCTTGAATACTTTTTCCAATTCTGGATTTTTACGAATGAATGTACCTTTTGCAGTTTGCTCTGTAAAGATATTAGCCGCCCATGGCTCAATACCTGGAGAAACGTTACCTGCCAATTTAGAATTTGATACTGTTGGTGCAATAGCTCTTAAGTGAGTGTTTCGCATTCCAGTTCCTACACACCATAGTGGTTCTCCCATTTCTTTTGCCATATCGCGAGAAGCTCTTTCAGATTCAATCTTAATTTGTGAAAAGATCTTACGGGTTTCAAACTGAGCTGGCAAAGAATCAAATATAATTCCACGTTCTTGTAAATATGTGTGCCATCCTAGAACTCCAAGTCCAAGTGCTCTTCCTTTTTCAGCTGAACGTACTGAGTTCTCAAATCCACGCATATATTTTGCACGTTGGATAAATTCCTCCAATACTCCGTCAAGGAACCAAGTTGCTGTGTAAATAAGATCAGTATCTTTCCATTCATCGTACTTTGCTAAATTCACAGAAGAAAGACAGCATACAAATGAGTGGTTCTCATCTGTATGAAGGGCAATTTCAGAGCAAATGTTTGTCATATAAACTTTCAGCCCGTTCTGCTTATACGCATCTGGATTTGCTCTGTTAATATTACCCTTAAATACGATATAAGGTTCACCAGTTGCTCTACGCTTTCTAAGTACTGCAGCCCAACGCTTACGTGCCTCTTTATCACCATCTTTAACTTTTTGCATGAAGCCATCAGAAACAATAATTGATTGGTGCATATTCAAGGATTGACGGTTAACATCACCCTTTGGTTCGCGAATCTCTAACCATTCCCAGAAATCACCATGCTCAATATCAATGTTTACTGAAGCTGCTCCTCTACGAACTGAACCTTGGTTGGTGGCCAAAATTGATGAGTCGTAAATTTTAATGAATGGAACTACACCATCAGAAGTTCCATTTTGATTAATTTTAGCACCAGCAGGACGGATCATATTTACCCCAATACCTACGCCGCCGCCGTGCTTTGCCAATAACATCAATTCGCGGTTCTTTGTTCCAATTTCATCAATTGAATCGCCTACATCAATACCAAAACATGAGATTGGCAAGCCTCTTTCAGTTCCAGTATTTGAAAGAACTGGTGTTGCTAAATTTAACCAGCCTTTCCAGATATAATCAAAGAATTTTGATGCCATTTCTGGCTTTTGTAATCTTTTTGCAACTGTTGTCGCTACTCTCCAGTATGCATCTTTTGGAGTTTCCCCCTTTAATAAGTATCCCTTAGAGACTGTTTTAACATAGGTTTCTGTATTTCCCCAGATAGGAAAATCGACACCAAGTTCCCAGCCTAACTGTTCTCCATGATTCGTCATATAACTCTTAATTTTTAATTAACTAAATAAATCGTCTTCATCCCAGTTTTCACCTTCACCCGCTTTAGAATAATCTGTAGGTCTTACTGCAAAGAAGTCAGTGTGGGTGTGACCGCCTGTTAAGTGATAGAACCAATCCAATTCTGATGCCATTTTGTCATCAAATTTAAATGCTGGTTCGTAACCTAACTCAGCAAGTTTTTCATTAGCTCTCTTCTTAATAAATTCTTTTAAGTCGGCTGCTTTTAAATTCTCAAGGTCTCCCATTTCAAACATCTTATCGATGAATTTGAATTCCATTTCAACCATTAATTCTGCGGCTTCATATATATGCGAGCGTGCTTGGGCATGCAATTCTGGATATTCAGAAACCATGTGACGAAACAATTGACATCCCATTTTAGAGTGGAGTGATTCGTCACGAACTGACCATTTCATTTGTTGACCAATGCCCTTTAAAAGGTTACGCATTTGGAATGAATATAAAACAGCAAATGATGAATATAGTGAAACACCTTCAGCGAATGCTGAAAAAATAGCTAGTGATTTTGCAACATCTTTTCTTGCTTCGGCATAAAGGGCCAAATCTGCATGTGAGTAATCATTTTCTACGCCAACAAGATATTCAAACTTTTCTGCAATTGAAGGTTCGTGTAAAAACGCTGAAAAATCTTCAAGACCTAATGTCTCGTTTAAATATGAATATGCTGTTGCGTGAATAGTTTCTTGAGAACCAAAGGCCATGGCCATTTGCTTAATCTCATGTTTTGGAAACCAATGTGTAACCATACCAGTCCAATAGTCTGAAACTGCGCATTCAGTTTGTGCAAATCCTAATAAAATGTTACCGACTAAATTCTTTTCTGACTCGTTTAAGTTTTCGTTCCAATCCTTAACATCTCCTTGCATTGAGATCTCAGTATGCAACCAAAACGCCTGCATTTGTTTTAACCATCCTTCCGTATAATATTCCGGATATTCGAATGGTTTGTATTCTACTCTTTCTTTAAATAATTTAGAATTTAATTTTTCCATTTTTTCAATTATTCTATAATTTCAGTTAAGACTTAAAAAGGCCTTCTGTTAAGAGGCCTTACTAATATAATAAATATATAGTCTATATATTTTGGTATTAGTTTTGGCAAGCATTTTTAGGCTAAGATATTAACTTAATCTTTTTCTTCAAATGATCTGCTTTACTGAAATAATCATACGATATTTTCTTATATTGTTTCCTCTGGTCGTACAGATCTGACAATATTTTTTTTAAGATTGAATCTTCTTTTTTGTACACTACACCATTATCGCATACAATTACATCTTTATCTTTTCGACGTTCTTTTATTTGATCTCCAAATACTTGTTCAACATAAGCATCTGGTGAAATATTAAATTGTCGCATGATTGAGGGGTATAGAGATGCAAAGTCAAATGCTGTAACACCTTCATAAAATCCAACGTTTGGTTCTTTAACAAATGCTCCTACATATTGTCCATCTTTTTGGCCATCTTCGCGTTGTTCTGACGCAATTCTCATGTTTTGTTCTGCCAATTTTCTAGCCATAAGGGCTTCAGTAACTGCCACTGGCGAACTAGCTTTATAGAGTGGCATTTTCGTAATGTTTGCAAGCGTCATAATTACTTCCATTGATTTAAGTTTTTGGTCAATATAATAAACCAACACAGAGTCAACTACGTTGTAATAAACATACTTAGTAAAGTTGTCTCTATAGAGATCCTGGAGTGATCCTGTGTATTTAATCTTATTTAGATTAAGAACTTGTCCAGAAACATAATCAAGTGAATTAGACTCTTTTACTTTAACTGTGCGATCATACTTATCATACAACTGCATGTAATCGAGAATACCCATGTGGAGTGGACGGCTATCTGTTTTGTCCAAGCTTTGGGTCATGCTTGCATCAGAAATATCAATCTGTAGGCGTTTGCAACGGTTAACAATATATTGCCAGTCATAGTTGATAAAGTTCCATCCTGTCATCATTGGAAATTTAGGCATAAACTTCATTAAGAAAGTGTATACCATATCATATTCACTCTTAAACTTGTGATATTTAAATTCCCAATCCGTATTTAATGATTTAAAATACTCATTAGTATCGTCTTCAATCTTTTTAATCTGATCCGCCGAAAGATCTTCTAATCCAAGAACAATTGCCTTACGCTCTGGGGTAATAATTGAAAAGGTTAAGATGCGTGATTTAGCTTCTTCAGCTTTAGGAAAACCATCAACAATCTCAGTCTCAATATCGACAAAGTATGTACGTGGCATATTGTACGCTAAGATCTCTTCACGATCACGCTCTGGTAAACCATCAATGAAATATACTAGTGAGAATTTATTAAAGTTACGAGCAGGACCTAATTTAATAGGCCTGCCGTCCCAATTGCGGTATTGATGACTAACACCGCGCTCTTTAGCATCGCAAATATACCAATTTTTAAATTGATCAATTGGGTATTGTTTAAATGCGACATTTCCTTCTTTGTCATAGTATGAAACTATAACATCCTTATCTCGTTGTTCAATATCTAGAATCATTAATATCCTCGGTTTTGACGGTCATGATTCTCTGCGTTCTTTGCCATATATAGATTAACAATATCTTTACTGGTCATACCGATTGAAATTGCAAAGTTCATATAGAAATGCAATCCATCAATCCATTCATAGTACAATTCTAAACGATCCTCTTCTGAAAGATCAGCAATTGTCATATCAGCTGCTTTTACATTGTCTTTTTTCCAGTATTTCCAAGCTGCAGAGGCAATACCATCATTAATACCACCAAGTGCGTCAAACATTTCATTTAATTCGTCTGACATTGCATGTTTATTAACCATCCAAAAATCAGCGATCTGCTTCAATGTCCAACCTGTGAAATCAAATCCTAAACGTTCTTGTAATTCTTTTTGTTTGTTGTAAACTAGACCAAGGGTGTCCTCGACACCGGTGTAGAAATCTTCTACATTAAGGTCTGCGCATTTGTTATCTGAGTTTGCCATAATTTAATATTTATTACCTATTCTTTGATATGCGTCAGCTAGTAAAAGCTGAGCATCTTCTATTAATCTTCTTTCTTCTGTTTCTAATTTAAAAACTGGATGTTGTATCAAGTGATCGTCAATCATACATGTTATAATATGCAATCGATCCAAAGCTTCATGGTAGTGAAAATTATCAAGCTTTGGTTTATCGGCCATTATTTTCATTGATATAGTTTTCCAATCCTTGAATATATGCTACTGCATCGAGTAGATTATCTCGCTTATGATTATAACTTTCACGTGAAAACTTAAGAGCAACAAGAGCCATAAACATTTCACGCCCAGTTACATTAAGACCGGTCATTCCATTAAAAATCATAGCAGCTCGATCCATGCCTTCTGAAAAAGGACCATACGCTCGATCTTTTTCTTCGCTACGATTATTTACAATTTCATTTGCTTCTTCAAGTATACTTTTCATTGTAGAGATTTTACTTATTATATATGCTTTTCTATTTTTGTTTAGTAAATTGTGGGCCGCGAGTTTTATCTCTTAATGGGGTTGTTTCGTCTACCCATTCTTCGCGGCCAACAGAAACTCCCATAATCTTAACGAATTTAGCGCCATTATTAACTGCAATAATCTCAGTCTTTTGAATAGCATGCTGAATATCTGTTGCCATTACACAGCATACAAAATCTTGAGGCTTAGAACTACGCTCAAAAAAGCGTTCATCTTCGTATGGTAAATAATATACAACGTATGGTTTACTGTTCGATTCCATAAGCATTCCAAATTTTATAACGTTTAACAACTTGCTCCCAAATTGGAAAATACTGTCGGTGTTCGCGACGTAAAATATGTCGAGGCTGCTGAGGTTGACTTAACGGGAATTTAAGTAGATCATCTTCAGTTGGAATTGAGCGTCCTTGAGAAATAGCCCGAAGAGCATAGTAGAGATGTCTGGTGGTCCCGTCAAAAGTTTCCATAAATTCTAACACAAATTCCTTATCTAGTGAGAATTCACTCGAGAGGGCTTCTGCCAAATTATTCAAAGTTTCTTGTTCTTTGATTAAATGGCGCTCCATCATAATGCCAATCCGTTTATTTTTCAACTTACGACGTTCTATGATTCTTTCATCGATAGCTTCTTGACTGGATCGCTTTAATTCTTCTTTAATCTGCTCACATTCTAATTCAAAGATTCTTTCTTCCAGTTTAGTTTGTTCGCTCAATTGGTCATATTCAAATTCACCCCATTCAATTCGTTGGAGTAACTCGGAATAGCCTTTCCACTTATTTTCTTTAGGTAACTTTATTGTGGTGTGGAACCTGCGCCACCATGTAAAAACTCTATGACTCATTATACGTATTTTTTAAAAATGTCAGTAAGATCAATTGCATAATCTTTAAGAGCAAGCTGTCCTTTCTTATCAAACACGGGTTGCTTGCCTTTGCGTTCTTTCAAATTTTCAAGAACAATATTAGTCGGATATACTAGTACTGATTCAATTTGACTTTTATCTTCTAAATTAAACCAAATACATGCAATTTTATCAGAAGCTCCTTTATTTTTAAGTGCTCCAATATCTCGAACTTTAGAAACTGTAGTTTTAACTTCAATCTTTTCTCCAGTCTCTTCACATCTAATGTCCCAACCCTTGGTTGAAGCAACTTCAACTACATATTTACGGCCAGTATATTCAGTCATCACATCAGCCATAATATCCTCAGATAACTGTGGAATTGTTTTCATATTGGTTGACCATCCACGTAAACGACCTTGGTCCTCAATGTATTGAACAAGTTTGAGTAGGTCTGCGTTGGTTGCTTTTTTAGGAAGATTCATTAGATGTATAGCATTTCTTCTTGGTTAAACTTAACGGCCGCACCAAGATCAAAACCTGAGTTTCTCCAACAAAACTCATTTAAGCCTAAGCGGTGGCGCCGGCCATGATCTTTTCCGTACATTTTATAGGGCTCTTCAATTGTAACTCCTTTATCTGAGATTTGAATGATTTTACCAAGGTATCGTAGGTTGTAAGAACCATATTCAGCAGTGTCTCCAATGTTGAAGCTTGCGGTTTCAATACCATTTTCAAGGATTGCAATGTAGCTATTACGCTTCAAGGCTACTTGATATTTGGTAGGCTGCGCTGGATAAACTTTACCATAACGCTTGAAAGACTTAGTGAAGACTTGTTGGGTTTGGATTGATTCGATCATTGTGTTTTTGTTTTAGCTTTTAATTATAGTATAAATATAATAAAAAAACCCGACATAAAAAAATGTCGGGCCAACTTTTTTCAAAAAAGTTTTACTAAACTTGCTCTGGGAAGTATTTATCGAGTGCTTCCAATTTATCGTCAGCGTCAACTAACATTTGAAGAGCCTCTTCAGCATTATTATAAAAATCAGCAGTTGAGTGATCCCCAATACCTACTGCTTTGTTTCCTAAAAGGTCAAGAGAAAGAAGTGCTTTTGCTTTCTGTGCCTCTGCACTCGTTTTGAGCATTTGAATTAATTTAGTGTTCATACGTTTTCTTTTTCAGTTTTAAATTCGCTTACTTGTTCTCTTAAATATTCTACGAATGAAAGTGGAATCCATTCTGGCACTAACTCTCTAACTTTAGTAGAATCAAGTGCATATTTTCTATCATGACCTAGGCGATCCTTAACAAACTCGTATTTAGGAGTTTTACCAAGCATTTCCCCAATCATGTTTACAATCTCAATATTTTCATAACGTTCTCCAGAGCCAATGTTGAATACTTCACCCTCTTGGTCTGATAACATTAATTCAAAAATGATTTGCGCATTATCCTCAGCATCAATCCATTCGCGAACTTGGCGACCATCGCCATACACTGGGATTGGTTGGTCATTCGCAATTGAACGCATAATTGTTGGAATAAACTTTTCACGGTTTTGATGAGCTCCATAATTGTTGCAGGTTCTTGTGATCAAATATGGAACATCAAAAGTTCTACCAGCTGCTTGGACAAGTAGATCACTTGCCGCTTTTGATGCTGAATAGTATGAAGATCCATGTAAACTAAATCTTTCATTTGCTTCAACTTCCATGCTAATATCTGCCATGTCGCCATAAACTTCATCGGTAGAAATATGGATAAATTTCTTAAGATATGGATTTTGCTTTGCGCACTCTAACAGGTTAAATGTACCTTCAACGTTTGTGCGGATAAATGGACGGCCATCTTTAATTGAGTTATCAACATGACTTTCAGCTGCAAAATGCACGATATAATCATAAGTACCCAATTGATCTGAGCTAACATCACAGATATCCTCTTTAATTAATTTAACGGGTACTTTCACATTATTGACATCTGCTGCGTATGTCAATTTATCAAGGACTACAATTTCAGCAGTTGGAAGTCTACGACCTAAAAGGTTTACGAATGATGAGCCAATAAAGCCAAATCCGCCAGTTACAATAATTCTCATGCGTCTTCTAATAATTCTTTAATTGCGTTTTTATATTGTTCTTCAGTTAAGTTTCCTTCAGCATGTTGTGCAATTTGATCTCGAATTGCCAACATCAATCGTTGAGCTGAAGAAGTTGTTGTTTCATTTTTAGCTCGATCTACAATTTCAGGATTTTGTTTAATTGTTTGAATTGCAATCAAGTCTTTTAATTTAGTAGTTGACCAATCGTGTGAACGGGTAGTGTAAACTACCTCAATTGGTAGATTATCACCAGTGAATCGCTTGCCAATGTAATCTTCACCAAGGATGCGAATGTCTGGCTTATAGAATTCCATCAACTTTACCAATTCTTCTTCAGTTTGATAACAAATAACCTCATCAACGTATTTGATTGCCATCAAGGTCTTGTATCGCTCATACAATGGAATAACTGGTTTATATTTAGTAAAGCGCGTTTCTGATGGATCCATTTGTAAGAACACCATGAAGTAATCACAATGCTGTTTTGCTGTTTCAAATGTGTAAATATAACCTGGATGTAGTAGGTCAAAGTTACCAGCAGTAAATCCAATTTTACCCTTCGTTGGATGCATAATTTAAAGTTGATTTAGTTATATTAAGATACAAGTATAGTTGTTTTGAAATGAATTGAATATCCTCATCATCAAAATCGTCATTCAATAGAAGAATAATAATAAAATTATCGATCATCTTTTTAGCAGTGTCCATGTGGTCATCTGTAATACAAGAATCAACTGTTTTAATAATCTTTTGAATACCGGTTTCAATATACGATTCGTAATTGTTTGGCTTTAAGAAGTAATTCATATTAAGGTTTGTTTTGTCTTGTTGTTATATTCAGCTCGATAAGTTCGATCTCTTAAATCTGATGATGAAAATCTGTGATCTCTTTTATTATAATAAATTTCAATATTACGATCTTCGCAAATATCTTTAGCTGTAAAATTCTTATTGCGATATTCTGCGCCAATAATTCTAACATCTAATTTAAAGGATGCGAAGATATCTTCAAGATCTTGCTCAGTTACATACGGGACGATCTCATCAACCCATTCGCATGCTGAAACTTGAATATAGCGTTCAACGATTGTTTGGACTGGTTTATTCTTTTCAGGTCGATCCAGGGTTGGATCAACTTGAAGAGCAACAATCAAATAATCACATTGTCCTTTTGCCTCCTCAAGCATCTTAACGTGACCTGCGTGAAATAGATCAAATGTTGATGCTGTAATTCCTACTTTCATAAATACTGTTTAAAATAAAAAAGCTTAGTAATTATACCAAGCTCTTTTAAAATGTTTCAATATTTAATTATGTATGATCAGAGTCTAGTATCTAGATTAACATTATTCATATATTTTTCACGCATAGCATATAACTCTTTATCCGCGTGTTTAATATTTTGCATATCCTTCTTTTTCATCTTGGCTAAAACCTTAGCGATAGCACCATCAGCTATTCTCATTAGTTTTTCAGTAGACTGCAATCTAGATTCTAATTTAACCTTGCTAACATACGCCTTAAGTGTATCATTCTCCTGACCAATTTCATCCATCATACCAATTAACTCTTCTTCTAGATCTTCTAGGAGTTTAATTTTATCTTCATGTGGATTATCATCATTTGATCTATGAGATCTAGAAGATGTATATGAGTCTGATTTATCCTCTAATTCGTTTTCAAAATCTTCAATCGGATCACCCTCAAGTTTTAATTTACCAATATCAACTCTAGTTGCCGTCAATTTAGCTGATAATTGATCCAATTTACGTTTTTGAGCAGGATTTTTAAATAAACCTTTTAAAAAACTAAATAACCCTTCATCTAATTGAGAGCTATTAAAGCTTTCGAACGTTTGGATATATTTCATTTTATTATTATTTGATTGTCATATCAAATGGTAAATCTTCTGGGCCATAGTATCCATCGTCCATGTGTAGGCCGTACCATTTTCTACCGTCGGTGAAATAGAACCAACCATGAACTGGATCGTGAACTACATCAAATGGTCTTTGCCATAGTTCAAATTTAACTGGCTTTGCTTTACCACGAGCTAAATACTTTAATACTGGAACATCATCATCCCACATTTGAGTAGTTGTAGTTGCAGTAATTGTAGCAGATTTGCCTTTTAGTTTTGCTGTATATAATTCACCAGCAATTTCATCAGCTAATTTCTGAGAAGCAGATTCTGTAACAATTGATTCAGCCGCTAATTCAGCGTCCACATCTTTAATGCTAACTGCTGCATCTAATTCAGCTTCAAGCTTTTTCTTTTGTGTAGTTAAATCTTTTAATTTAGCAAGTAATTTATCTTTATCTTTACCTTCAGCTTCTTTCCAAGCGTCCACGGTAACTTTCATATCTGAAGTAATTTTACCCCAATCTTTTTGGATTTTGTTGATTGAACGAGCTTCATTAACTTCGGTAGACTCATTAACTTTCTTCTTTAAGTACTTATTAGGCTCTCTAAGAATAAACTCTTGTGAATCGCCATCAACTCTAGCAACTACATCGCCATTTGATTTGATATCGGTAATTTCAACAGTCTTGTTTCCATCGACGTGTTTCCATTCCCATTTGTCGCCGGCTTTGAATTTAGCTTCATTAACCACCGATTCTGCTAATTTAGAAAAGAAATCTTTAGCTAATTTATTATATTCTTTCTTTTCATCGTTATCTAGATAGCGTAATGATTTTGTATAATTATATTTTAAATCTTCAAAATAATTCTTTGCACCTTTACCTTCATTAACCACTGATTCAGCCAATCTCATCTCAAGCTTGTTTCTCTTAGCAATAAGCTTTTGAATCTCATCTTCAATCTTGTTTAGCTGATCGCCATATTCATCGGCAATTGGACCACCTTCAGCTTCAGCCTCTTCTTCCATATCGATTAGCATTTGACCTCTATCAGAATAAAGATCTTTTAGATCTTGGCTAATATCCCATAGATCATCTTCAGCTTTTAGTCTCTCTTTACCGTAAAGTGGCTTACGCTTTGGTTTAGCAAGCTCTTTTTCGCGCTTCATTTTAGCAGCTCTAAAAGCCATTAAAACAGGATCGTTAAGATCTGATTCTGTAATTAATGACTCGCTAAAAAATGCTTCAAAAGTAGGAATAAATGATGTTTTCATTTCTTTAATTTCTTTTTCATCTTCGTCTTCTTCAGATTTTCTACCCTTTGGTATATCACCTGATCCAACTTCAGTTTCGGTTGGGAATGAAATGTCTCCCATTCCTCCAATATTTGACGGTGTAATATTTTCAGCAACTTCAGGTAAACCTTTATGCGGAGTAGATGCAAAGTCTTTAAGATCCTTTAGTGACATACCGTCAACCAACTCTTTAACTTTATCTCTATAAGCCGCATCAACGTCAGAAAGTTGCATATCGCCAGATTTTACGGCGTATGCAACTCCCATTAAACGTTGTTGTGATTTACTAGTGCTTGGCATATTTAAATATTATTCTGCAGAAGCTTGAGCAGCTTTAGCAGCAGCTTGAACAACCTTAGTATATAATCCAAATACCTGGCCAATTGTCATACCATCTTTCCAAGTAGCTACAGTTTTATCACCTAAAACAATATCACTTCCGTCAAAATATACTTGTCTAGGTAATTTATCAGCACCTGACGCAATTTTGAAAAGTTTTTGAGTAGGATAATCACCTAAGTATCCAGAATATGAGAATTTGTTATCAGCATTAGCTTGAATATATTTCATTGCGTTTGCTGGTGAAATTTCTCTAGCTTCATTAACATTCGATTCTACGAATTGTTCAAATAATTTTACGTGTTTCATAATTTTGATTATTTTTTTTGTTTTTGATTTATTTAAATTAATTTTAATTACCAAGCGTAATCCATATCTTTTACTTTCTTCACTTTATCAGAAACGTATTTAGCATATTGCTTGGCTTCTCTTTCATAGTAGCCTGAAGAATAACCTCCTGCTTTTTCTTTCTCAACGTTTACCATGTGTGAAACATATCTATCATAATCGCTTAAGATACCTGACATCATATTAGATGCGTCAGTAAGTTTAATCTCTTGACCGCGGCTGTTTTGACCAATTTTAATTTCACCATATTTAGTCTTTTCACCTGATTTAAGTGCATTAGAGATTTGCTTAGTTAATTCATTAATAGCATCTTCAACCATTTTATCTAATGGTAAGCTAGAAGCTTTAGTTGCTAAAATATCTCTATATCTTTGTGTGTTTGCTTTCTTAAAGTCAGCTGCTGATGTGAACGCAATTGCACCAGATTTAGCATCAGATCTAGATTGAATAAGATCCCTTGAAGATTCACCACCTGTATTAATGTTAAATATAATTGCTCTATCAGCTAATTCAGCCGCTCTCTTGATTGAAGCAATACCTGATGCATCGTAACCTCTATATACTTTATTTCCACCAACTGTGGTGCTGCCGTCTGATTTACCAAGAGTGTATTGGTTCTTTTTATTAACGTTAGGTGTTTTTGCATATCCCTTATAATCAACTCCTAAGAAATCTTTACCTCTTGAAAGAGCTAAAATACCAGGACTTAAAATTGGTTGTCTATAAGAAGATCGATCTGCATACGGATTTTCCTTTTCATTATCTACAATATAGAATACTAAATAGTCTCTATTATTTGCATAAGTTTTGTATGCTGTATTTGCATCTGTATCAACTAATGCAGAATCTTCAATTTGATCAAGTTTGATTTTAGTTAAACCATAAATGGCAGATGCTAGATTCTTAGTACCGTACCAGTTTGCATCAACACCAGAATTTTTCATAGCCAATAAGTTTTGTAACTTAGAAGACTTAAATGCTTCATTTAATGGTCTGAATTCTTCAACAATTTGAATTGATTCTTCAATGTATTCTGCTAATTCCTCATCGCACCATCCATAATCACAATCAGCTAATACATTTTCAAGATCTTTTCTCTTACCTTGCATTACAATGACTGGGTGACCTCCACCTGGACCGTCCATCATTTTATCAATGATAGTAACCTTATGCTTCTTTAAGAATTTTAAGAAGTCTTTGTCATCTGGATCCATTGCGTCCATTTCAACAGTTGCTTCAAATAATTGCTCATTCTCTTCATTAACCACTGATTCAAACGCTGGAACTAATTCTCTATCACCATAAACATCTACCATGTACCATTTCTTATCTGATTCATCGTATAAGTAAATATATTCAGCACCGCCGTCATTAGCAGCTAATTTAATAAACTTATCCATGTCTGATTTTTTACCAGCCATTGGAGCTCTACCATCATTGTAGAAGTTCATTTTATCAAGAGCATCTAATCCTGAGTTATCACCCTTTGCAATAACATCTTGAATTGCTTTTGCATTTTTATAATTCTTCTTAATTGTAGGAAGCATATGCTCTGGGTAAGAATCGTAGTGGGTATAAACTGACTGGATGTTACCTTTTTTGTCGATGATACCGAATTGACCTCTTGTACCTTCATTAATCATTTCAGTATTTTCATTCAATGAACCAATGAATTCTGAGAATGATTCAAATACAAAGTTCTTTTTCATTTGATTATTTTCGTTTATTTTGATTTGATTTAAAATTCTTGCTCCAAATTTAGATAGGGTAATACCATCCTCAGAAACGTTAAAATATTTAGAGTTACGTCTCATCCATCTGGTAGAATCAGTAGAAAGCTCAGAAAGAATCTGATTAAATTCTTCTTGAGTCATTGAGCCATCAGCAATTGCTTCAAGCATTTTGTTTCTAATACGAGCCTCCTTACCTGCTGTAAGAGCTGGATAGTTTTCAGTGTAACGTCTTTTAAATGTTACTTTATTTTCATTTAATCTATTTGATTGATCAAAATGATTCTTTTCCATATCTAAATTTTATATTATATTATTAGATTATATATCTTACGCTTTAACCTTAACTTGAATACTTCCTCCAGTCCAAGATGAAATTAAAGTTTCACCAACATTGCTGGAAATATTGTCTTTAAATAATACTCCACCAAACTTTTTGCTAGAATTTGTTTGTACAAATACAAACTTTTCTTTAATTGAGCCAAAACCAGCAACTAAATCTCTTTCAATCTCAGAATAAGATTTTAATTGAATTTGATTCTGACCAGATATCATATTTTTAATAGCTTGAATGGTTTTATTATTTGAGATAGATCCAATTTGTTCTCCACCTGTTTTAGAAACAATTAATTCTCCTTCTGGGGAGAGTGACATACTAAAAGTTAATGGTGATGTTACAATTACTGGATCAAGATCCTTAACAATATTAAGGAATTTTGCGCCTTCATCTCTTGCAACTTTATTCTGAATATCTTTACCTTCAGCTGTATTTGGATTTAATTCTGGTAAAATATCCTTTAAACCCATATACAGATTTTTCAACTCTTGTTTGGCAGTTTCAATAATTGATCTGTGCTTAGCACCAGTTCTCCAGCCGTAAAGATATCCATCCTTACTTGTCTTAACCTCTTTACATTCTGCTTGGTCTAAAATTCCACCATTATCATTATAAAGCGTTAAATCAATATCAACTGAACCACCGCCAATACCGCAGTTTTCAATAATATAGGCCATCATAATTTCGCCGCGGCCAATACCAACTACATCAGCTCCTAAATTAACTAGAGTAGTTGCTGCACCTTTATTACTAGAAAGAATCTTATTTACTTTAGCCATATTAGCTGAAGAAAAAGAATCTAATTTAATTCTCTGGAATGGCGCTTTACCCTTAAATTCATTAGTATTAATTAAATTGTATAACATCTCCTTATCATTCTTATTAGAAGATTGGGCTAATGCCATATAATTTCTTTGAGAGCTTTCATTAATCTGATTATTTAAAGCTCCTTCAAATCTGGTTCTGATGTCATTAAAATCTGCCATTATCCTTTTAATTTATTCATGAATTGTTCGAATGTCATTAAACCTTCTGGTTGTACTTTAGAAGCATTAACCACTGACATTGACTTTTCTAATTCTGATTTTAATGTTGGATACATTTTATGTAATGCTTTAGGTGTCATTAATTTGAAAGACTTTTCGTCCCCATCTAACATTGCATTACGTACTTTAGTTGCTGAAATAGCTTCATCATCTCTTGGGATTTCATATAGAGCAAAATCAGATCTAACATTTAATTGATCCCTGTATGAATCGTTATTAACTTGGTATCCATAAGCCTGCATTCTATCAGTTCCTGTTCCCCATAGAACTGGCTCGTATTTTGGTCTTAGTGCATTAAACATCTGGTCAATTGCAGCACTTGGAAGAACAATGATCTCCTTTAAGAATTTATACTGCTTCTGAACCTCTTTAAACATTTTGACCTGTAAATCTTCTGAGTATGGTCTTGAAAATTCATCACCTTTCTTTTGTGTCTTAGACTTAATTAAGAATACAATTACATCATGCCCATTTTGCTTGTGAATTGTCTCTAACACTTTAGCGTGGCCCAATGTAAACGGTTGGAAACGGCCAACAAAAATATTTACAGGCTCTTTGCCTTGCTCTGTGTGATTAACCTTTAGTGCCTCATTTAAATCCATACTCGATACAATTTTATTATGTAACATAAAATTATTGAAATCATAAATTGAGAGATTATCATTCATCTCCATTAGGACGACTCCATTAATTTTTTCAATTGTGCTATTTAAGTTTTCAATCATATCATCTGTTAAAATATCAGATGCTTTAGTACGCTTTTTTCTGAATGAACCTACTGTAATTTTAAATAGTTCAGAAAGAATTTCATTTGAAACGTACTTTAATGTTTTTTCATTCTTGATAAAATTAGTATTTAATCTAAATGAAGGTGCATGTGCAAAATCAGCACTTTCAAAATTAACACCAATATATTTAGAAGAATTCTTTTGAATATAATCGTTAAATACAACTGACATTAACTCAATGTATCTTTCATCAGCCGATGATTCCATTAGTTGAATCTCAGAAAAATCGTATGTTGAAATATATTCTAATAAATCTGCAATTGTGATTTGATAAATATGAGAACTCTCTCTATTTTCAATAACCAGCTGTCTTGCAAAATCTTCTAACTTGAATGAATGAATCTTCTTACCTTCTGCAAAGTTTAAAATAAGTCCATCAATCTCTTTTTCAAGATTCTCTTGTAACATTGATTTAGTTGCATTTGGATTAAAGATTCTATAAATCTCTTTAGTAAAAGAAACCATTTTATCCGTTTCTTCTAAATAGTCATAATTGCTAGAGAATTCTTTTGAATTCATTTGCAATAATTTAACCAATTTATCTTTTTGTTGTGAATCCATAATACCATCAAAAACCGGCTCTTGAGATTGAACATCAAGAATTTTAGCCCATTTTTTAATGATTACTGGATCAATGATAGTTTTCTTTGAATTACCGTTTTCAGTGATTTGTTGAATATGTGTAAGAATTAAATTATTATATGGTAATTCAGTATATTCGTAATTTGAAACTTTTAATTCTGGTAAATAATCAAAACCAAATTTAAAATCAATAGGCAATTTAGCTTTAGCTTCTGTTGATAAACTCTGCATGTGTTTAATAGCAACCTCATAAAGAGACATCATAGTACGATCTACCATTGTAAGCTTTTCTCCATTTGAAGATTTATAGAATTCGAACTTATCATTAATTCGACGAACATAAAAAGATGGTGCTGAAATTTTTTCAACAACCATTACTCTATTATCAAGCATTCCTACGAATGTATTGATGTTGGTCTCTTCAAAATGTTGTTTTAATTTTTTAAGTGCCATTTTATCTTCCGTATTTAATAATGCCCATTAACTGATTAATAGCAGCAAATGTGCCTGTTAGTTTCATTACCTTACCTTTGTAACGGAATACTAAACCTTCAGTTGGAATGATAGATTCAACTCCACCAATGCGCTCCAATCTTTCAAGTTCTGCCATTACTTTAGCAATTTGTTTCTCATCTCCACCTTTCTTAACCTTTTCAGCTTCAGTGCGGATTTGATTATGTAGTCTTTGCATCTCTTTATCAGGTGATGCAGCGACAAAATTACTTGCATTTTTAAGAATAATAGAACCTAATTCTAAGAATAAATCCTCAAAAGGTCTAATATTCTCTTTATACAATTTGCCAGCATTCTTATCGAACTCCTTAACTTTAGCGGCTCCATCTTTGCCAATCTCTTTGTCAAGTGCTCGCATATTTAATGCTGTTTTATTATCATAAGCCCAACGTAATAACATTCCTTCTTTCATATCTTGTGGAACTGTTGGGAAATTCTTTTCAATTTGTTCTCTCCACCAAGCTTCATGATACTTTGTTACCTCATCAGAGTCTGATAAATTATATCTATCTCTAAGAGTATCAACCTGTTTAATGAACTTTGCTTTGTTCTGATCAAAATTGATGTCTTTACCAATTTGAATAATCTGTGGAGGGATAACTGTAAATACGCTACCAATGTGTGCGTTTACTTGTGCTAATGCCGCTGGAATAGATTTTGCAGGTTTTGTATCTTCACCTATAATATTGCCTTCGCCATCAGTTAATTTAATACCATGGAATTGAATCAAGTTTCTATCATAATGAATCACATTTGGATTCTTAGAGTAGATCAATTCCATATTCATAAAGTTTTTACCATTACCAAATACTTCTAAATCTTTTGGAGAAAGTCTTGGTAAGGCAGCTGCTAAATCTTCAGCTGCTAAGTGGAATGTTTCTTCTACCATTTTAGAAGGGTGACCAGCGAACTTATCTTTAAAAGTTTGTAAGTTCATTGGGTTTTTTAATTCTGTCTTATTACGAGCAAATTTAACCTCACCATCTTGAACAGTTGCAAATACATTTTGACCATCTGTCTTTTCAGTTGGATCTTCTTCAAATCTTAAATTGCCTTGTAAGCCGGCTTCAATGATCTTTTTAAAATCGCCAAATGTCAAATCTTTTTCGTCAAATGGATGCGACATGTGGCCAGCTGCACCACCTTCCATAATCAGATCAGATTGTGGAGCCTCGTATCTTTCAACTAAAAACTGCTGGTATGTGAGTAATTTTTTCATTATCTATAATTCTTTTTAAGCCACTCTTCGATGTGTTTTACAGTTGAATCAAATACTCTACTTCTGTTGTAATCCATACCAAAGTTTTTAAAGTATTCTTTAGCCTCATAATAAGCCGGTTCAACTTCTTCGTTATTATTAATTTTATCTTCAATGAATGAAATAATTTCTGAAGCATAATACTTTGCTTTCATATATAAGTTATCATACCCTCCGTTAAATACATCATAAAAATCTGAACCGTAAAACTTTTTAACATTTGGTCCAAATTTCTCCATGTTGGTCCAAGAACCGTCATTAAAGATAAGCCATAAATGTGCAAATGTTAATCTATTCTCATCGGCCAATCCATAACGCTTCATCTTTTTAGCAGCTTGAATAACCTCAGCTGGAAAAGGTAATTTACCATTATCTTTCTCCCAACCAACAATATCGCGCTCTGTTACAAAGCGCTCGTTTAAGAATTGCTCAAATAGTTTAACGTATTTCATTTTGTTTTTGTTATTATTTCTTAATCTTTGCTAGAGAGCCGTTTGTTTCTTCATACAGGAATGAAAACTTAGACTTTGCATAAAGAGTTCCCATTGAGAATGATATTAATACGCCGTCTGGTTTTTTCATAGCAGTATTGTATGCATCTGTTGCAGCGGCCTCGTCGTCAAATATACCAATATATTGTTTTGAGCCAGCAGAACCAATTGTATATCCTGCTTCTAATCTAATTCTTTGACCATAAAAATCTGCAGAATTATGAGCAAACACTAAGTATTTAGTCTCACCCTTTTCCGGTAGATTGTCGCTATGCTCACCGAATTCATTTCTAGAATTATAGTGATAAGAACCAAATTGAATAGATTCATCTACTGGTATGTTATTGGCTTCTGTAAAACTTTCAAATGTTTTTATATTCTTCATTTTGACCATGGATGATTTTTTGATACCATTTTAGCACCGTGAATTAGACCAAGAACGTCTCTATCTCTTTCAGAGTGATAGATTCTGCCTTCATCGTGGAAGTACTTCCAGTGAGCCTCTTTTGACCCTTTACGAATACCATAAGAAACATCCTCTTTCTTATCGTAGATCACCTGGTTATCCTTGTGTAATTCCTTGTATGCATTCATAAACTTATCAAGCTCATAGCCAACGATGGTATTGTAGGTATTAAAAATACCTGCTTCGTTAACAAATTGCTCAAATAGTTTAACGTGTTTCATGATTAGTCTAAATATCCGCCTTGATTGTGTACTTTATAACCCATTGGCTTTTTGTACTCGGATTTATAGTTTAATTTTAATTTCTTTAGGATCTTAGCTGCCTCTTTTTCGCCTCTGATGATTTTAATCACGTTCCAGTGTTCGTCCTCAGAGTAAGATCCTGGTTCATCGCCCTTTGGTGGGTTACCATTGCCTGATCTATAAAAATCAGCTGCATTTAAAGCTGAAACTGCTTTTCTATAATCTTGTGAATTATCAAAAGTGTATGAGTTATCCAGGTTTGCTTCGTTAATAAACTGCTCAAATAATTTTAAGTGTTTCATAATTATTGAATGTATGCGTTTAATTCGTATTTGTTTTTCATGCCATAAATCTGGATATGTAACATCTTCTTTTGTGGCTTGCCGTCTTTTGTTAGACCAATACTAGCTTTATTAGTTACACCCTCCTTTGGCTTAGCTGGGCCAATTGAAATTTCATTCCAAATGTCGTCGTCATTAACCTCATAGCCTTTGGATTTTGCATACTCTAATGCTGCATCAACCGCAGATGAATATTGATTATGATAAATCTGATAATCAGACTTTTCATTTACAAACTGTTCGAATAACTTTGTATGTTTCATATTGCTAATATAATAAAAAAACTTGACCCGGAAAAATCCAGGTCAAACTTTTTTCTATTTTATTTAAACTTTTTAAGTTTATCTTCGATTAACTTTTTAGCGTCGTACATAATGCCAGGAGATCTGAAAGATCCTCCAATATCATTAGCTTCTTTCTTAATCATTGCTAATAAATCATCAATTGAAACTTCAACTTGTGACATTAGATCTTCTCTTCTCTCGTCTTCATCATCTGAAATTGTGCCATCAGCTTTCTTTTCAGAAACTACTGATTCCATAGTTGCAATCTTTCTGAATTCATCAACAATCTTTTTTGCTTTAGAACCTTTATGACCAGCTGCAGATACGATTTGATTAAATAATTTATCATCACCTTTAGCTAATTCATCCTCAGTGTATGCTCCATCTGGGCCTGCAACTTGAGTGTATAATTCCATTGCAATTTGCTCATCCTTTTCGCTTTCGTTAACTAATTCAAGTGAAAGTGGTAACTCGGCTGATTCGTTTAAATTATATTTAGTAATTGCTGTTAATAATTTAGAAGCAGCTTCTTCTTCACCGATATGATTTAAGTATTGAACAGTGCCATTAGCGATAGCATAACCGCTCCATCCTGCTGCATTAGCAATATCTGAATATAATTCTTCTGATTTACCTGTTAATTTAGAGCCTTTAGATGCAGCTCCAATTGCTTTAGAAGTAACCATCTCTTTGTGAAAATTAGCATCTTCCATTGCATCAGCATAAACTTTAGCAATAGTATTTAAGTCTGTTAAGCCTGATTTTTTCCAAATAGTAACAACTTTGCCGTTTTCTCTTTTACCTTCGTTAATTTCTTCAGATTCTTTAATAAGAACTGGATATGTTTTGCCATTGAATTCAAATTCTTCTTTGCCTTCGTCTTTAGCTTTTTTAGCAGCAGCTGCAAATGCTCTACCTTCTTCAACAGGTTCTTCTGCAACCTCTTCTGATTCTTCAGAAACATTACCAAATGCCTTTGTGATAAACTCTCTTTTTGCTTCTAACTCTAATTCGTCAAAAGAAGTAATATCCATTTCATCAAGAATTGCAGCTAATCTACCAGCCAATTCAGATCTTTTAGCAACTTTTTCTTCTGCTAATTTAGCTTCAGTCTCTTGAGCTCTTAACTGTGAAAACGTCTGAAAAGACGTAATTTTACTCATTTCTGCCATTTTATTAATATTTGTTTATTTTTGTCATTACTTTATATATCTCCTTCGAATTGTATTCTTTTAATATTATACTCAAACTTCTCTTGGCGATATATTGATTGTCTAGCCTTACCGTGCTTATATAAATAGTTATCCCACTCATCAGTTCTAATATCATCAACAAAATCTATAATAACTACTTTATCCTTGGACTCATGTTGTCTCAATCCTCTACCAATAGATTGGCGAATAATTACTTCAGATTTGAATGATTCTGTAAAGAAAATGTTGTGTATTTTTTTAATAGAAATACCAGTTGAAAATGTACCATAAGAAGCTACAATAACTACCTCTTCACCTTGCTCCATCTTCTTTTTGTATTCTTCGCGAATATCCTTGTCAGTTCCTCCATCAACATAGTAAACTCGCTTAGCACTATCCTGCCTAAGCTTTTCGTATAGCCTCTTACCGTGTTCAATGCGGTGGAAAAGGACCAAACTATTACGTGGTATTCTGGAAATGACGCTAGCAATAAAGCTGAGGCGGCCTGGGTTATTGATGATAAAATTTTGTTCAAGTTGAAATACATCTTTATTTTCGTATTTATTAGTTGCTAATTCCATAAAGGCCCTACGTTGCGATTCTGTTGCATAATTCATTTCAATTACTTTAACAGCACATTGTGCAATGTGTCCTTGTTTTTGTAGGAAACTTGCCTTTACTTCGCTGATCACTGGTCCAGTTTGACTCATAAGTGTCAATTTATCTAATGTACCATCTTTTGGTAAGGTACCTGATAAACCGAATCTATATTTAGCTTGTGTACATTTTTGTAGAATGGTTTTAATTGAGGCTGATTTGGCTTTGTGTGTTTCATCCACAATTACAGCGTCAAACTGCTCAAAATATTCTTTAGGCTTTTTAATCAGTGATTGATATGTACCAATAACAATATTCTTATTACTTTTAATCTTTTGACCTGCAAATATCTGTTGAATGCGTAAATCAACCTTATTCATATAATTATATTCGTGAAAATCCTCATGTGCTTGGACAACAAGAGAAACATTAGGTACAATAAAAAGTATACGTTCAGCCTTTTTCTTTTCAAGCATATAGGCAACTGTTAAAAATGAAATTAATGTTTTACCAGCTGACGTTGCCAATTCAGCTAAACATTTTCTAAATTTAAGAACATTAAAGGCAGTTTCAATCTGATAATCTCGAGGTGTAATTTCAGCACCATTAAAGAAGTTCATTGACCATTGTTCGAATGATTCAATATTAATATCTGGGTCAATTAATCTACGAATACCTTGGATATCTACATCATATTTGTAGTCCTTACACACGCTAATAACATAACGCCACAAACCGGCCGGGATCCATTTATCATCCTTCATATAGGAGATATAACCATCCCAAACTCCCTTCTTTACAAGAGGGTTAAATCGCCAATTATCAATACGTTTAGTTAATGCAATACGAAGCTGTTCTAATTCTAGCTCTGTGATTTCATCAATACGTAGAAATTGATTATCTTCTGTTAAAGTTAATACCAAAACTCATATCAACTATTTTTTAGAGTTTAGAAATATCTAAACGGTTTTTGATTGCAAAACCCATATTATCTAGAGTTTTAACAGAGCCTTCCAAGAAAGACTTTTGAGTTTCTAAAAGCTCAAGCATGTGTTTGTCATCTGCCATATCTGCATCTAGAAACCTCTCTTTTTGTTTGTCGGTAAGCTTATAATCGTAATTATAATACTCAATCCATTTTTGCTTGTATAAACGATCACATGCTGATTTTTGGCTGCGAATCTTTGTACCAATTGAAGCTAATTGTTCAACCATAATCTGACGATATGATAGAGTATATGCACTCACTTCTTCAAGATTGGTACCGAGTTTAAGATCTTCAGCCAATTGCTTAATCTTAAGGGTCCATTCTGTTCGTTGAGCATCTAAATACTCATCTAACTTAATAAGCTTTTCTTGCTTTGTTGACATTAGAATAATTGGTTTTTATTATTATTTTTTATATATGTGCTCGTACTAAGTTTCTTTTTAAACTTAGGTTGTAGAATTGTAAAATCCTTTTCTTGATAATTAAGATTAGAAAGATCAAAGCTCACAAACTCTCTTAAGTTTCTTGGCTTTTCGCTCTCTTTCTCAAAATCTTCAAATGATTCTTCAATCATAAGTTCAAAGTCTATATTTTTCATAGGTAATATGCGTCCAATTTAGAGTTGCTAAAATATTGATCGATACTTTTGATTGACGCATCTTTTAAAATATATGCAGCCCTAACAAGGTCGTTCAAATCACCCAGTTCTTTAGGATATTTATCTAATTCATTTTTATCAACCCCTTTAAGGAATTGTTGCCATTTAATATCCATCTTTGTTTCTTCGAAGAATTTTTGCCACATAAAGATCTTTTTACCTCTACGTAGCTTTTCCATCATCTTCTTTTTACCAGTGTCGTCATTATCAAACATATAACGAATGGTAGGGATCTCATCAAACTCTTCAGTTGAGCGGCCAGCAGTTGCAAGTCCAATACTGTTTTGAATAAACATTGCATCAATTGGACCTTCAAACATGGTGACTTCTCTTTGTAAATCGACTTTTAATACGCCAAATAGAGTTGAGATCTTTTTAAGACTAATTAGTTCTTCTTCAGTAACCTTTAATTCTTTATCCATCTCTTGATAAATGCGCTCAATATCATAAGTCAAATATCTAGATTTGCGATGTTTTGTAAGTGCTCTTGTCTGTAATCCAATAATCTTATTGTTTGGTGCAAGATTGAGAACTACAAGTCTCTTATCTTTTGGTGAATAGAGAAAGTATTCAAGTTTGTGGGTAAGTAATCTGTTTCTTAAGTAAAAAAATGGAGCATCTCCAGGTTCTACTTCAACCCAACCTAAAGCATCTTTTAATTCTTGGCGGGTTGGTGATAGATCATAAATCAATTTGAATACATCGTGCTCAAGAACTTCAACGTCGTTAGTTTCGATCTTATGTTCTTGGATGTAATCAATAATCGCAATTGAATCATCGCGATCTGCAAATTGAATATGGTGATCTTTTAAGAGTGAATAAACATCTCCATGTTCTCCACAGTTAAAACAGTGATATTGTAGTGTATCCCAATACAAATTACCTCGCTTTTTAGAGGAATCTGTACTGGAATCACCACAATATGGACATGCCAGGCTTATACGGCCTGGCATTTCCTTAATCATCTGTTTCGAAGGTTCGTGGTGGTGTTTTACGACCACCTGCTTAACTAATCCTCGAATCTTAGATTTTAATTGTTCATCTATCTTAGAGATCGAGGTCATTCAAGAAATCATCTAGATCGTTATCAGAACTTACGCTAGTTGGCTCTGGACTACCTACCATTTCTGAAGGAAATTCGAAATCTGTAGCTGATTCCACTGTTGCTTTTTGAGCAGGAGCCGCTTTCTTAGCGGCTGCTTTAGGCCTAGAAACTACGCTGTCAATAGAATCTCCAGGATTCAAATATTGACGAAGGATTCCATTAACGAAATCGCGAGTTTCACCATCCCAAGACTTGTACTCATAAGGCTCAAGAGAAGGAGCCGCGTCCAATTCAACTTTAAGTGATGACATTGTCTCTTTGTTACGCTCTGCTGGAGCGCCATCAAGAACAACTGCTGAACGGCTTGCTGAGAATTTAGATTTGTCGTAGTTATTGTAATCACCTTGGCGAGTAATAATCAACTCAAAATTCTTACCTTCAAAGAGGTCAAATACTTGGGTTGGTTCGCCGAATGCAGGCTTCAATTCCTCGTCGATCTTTTCTTTGATCTTGTAACCAAACTTGAAGATCATGTATTGACCTTCGTATTCAGGGTGTTGAGGATCCTTAATAACTTTAATTAGAGAGTAATATTGCTCACGGCGCTTCAACTTCTCAGACATTTTACGGTCTACTGCTGAATCGCTGTTACGCAATTTAAAGAATACATCAGCAATCGGGCATTTCTCATTTACTGTAGATGGTGAATCGATCAAACGACCGTTACCTTCTGCGTCTGTCAGCCAGTGTACGTACTTTTTAACAAGAGAGTTGCGTGGATTTGCTGGATTAGGAACAAAGCGAATCAATGCTTTATATGTTCCGTCTTTGCCTTGATCGGCGCTCGGCTTATAGATATTATCTGTTGTCGAGCTTGTTTGTTGGTGGGTGTCAACGTCTGCTACACCCAAGTTGAAGATGTCAAAATCTGCCATAACTTTAAAACTTTAATTTTCTTTAATAATTGTTTAACTTCTTTGATTGTCTTTCGGTACCTTTAAAACTTTCAAATACGAATATTATACGTGTCCCCTCTAAAAGGTTTCACAGTTCTCCAAAAAATATTAGTGTGAATGGTATCTTGAACCAGATTCGTCAATCCAGCCTTGACCTTCAGGTAATCTAGCTAAACCTGCTCGACGTAAGATGTCTAACATTTCAGCCTCTTCCATACGGCCCTGAGAAACCATGTGCTCTAGAGCAGCTTTCAAATCTAATAATATTGCAGAACTTATAATATTCATATAGTATATATCTAATTTTTTTGTATTGTTTCGAAACTTTTTACCCAAACATTAATATAAGTTATGGTTTTAAGCTTGAGGTTGAAAGGTAGCTTGGAGGTATGCATTTAAGAAGTAAGCATCCACTAAGTCGTCAAACGGTTTTGGAATCTTTTGGGTCTCTCCGATTTCTCCCAAACAAAATTGATAGGTTTCAGACTTTGCAAGGTTTTGGTCATTATTAATATTAGAAAGAAAAACTTTCCATAAGTCTCCCTTATTCATGTTGCCTTTACCAGCATGCTTCTTAATAGTTGAAGGCGCGACAGTTTCAATAAACTTAACTTGGAAATATTCTAGGATCTTGAGTTTTAAGATTGCAGCACCAGCTGCCATATCAATAATGTTATTAGTTCCTTGCTTAGAGCCAAAGCTCGTGCCTTCAAATGCAAAAGTAACATCTTCATCTCTTGGAATAACCTCTTCAATCATCTCAAGAATATCGTTAGCGGTAATTAAGTATCTTTGGATTTTGGCAAACTCAACTGAAGAGTATTCACCATTATTAGAGAAATCCGGTTGGGATTTATAGATGGAATCTTTAAGCGCCGCAAAGTCTTCTTGGATTTTTTGTTCCTTCTTAGTTCCAGTGCCAGCTTTTAAATAAGAAATAAAGGTATACTCTTCAGTGTTTGAATTGAAAGTACAAATACCTGGAGAGTTTAATGAAAAGTCAATTGCAACAAAGTGCATATTAGAATTTATTACCGACTGCAGCACCTAAAGCAGCGCCAACCAGTCTTGAAGTTAACATATCGTAAATAATGCCTTTCTCTACGCCAAGGACTTTAGCAACCATTTTACCTAAAGATTTGCCAAGGGCAAAACCAGTTAAACCACCTAAGATAGAACCAAAAAGACCTTCATTTGTCATTTCCTCATTAAGTCTATCTAAATCATAAGAACCATCCTCATTCTGGTATTCAGCAATAAAAGCATCAATTGCTGCATCTACCTTAGCTTCTAATTCTTCATTCCATTCAGATTGAAGTGACTCTTGAAGGATCTGTAATTCTTCAGAAGTAACATCCTGTTCTTGCATGTAGTCTAAAAATGTTTTCATAAAGTATATATCTTAATCTATTTCGAGCTTGATATTAAATTTGTTATAATAGAATGTAAGCTGAAACGTAGTAAATTCCGCAATGTTAGTACTCATATTTAATTCAAGTTCAGAAATTGAGTTCATAATTGGCTTTTCAAAAACCGCACTCATTACATGAATACCTTCACCATCAAGGATTTGTAATTTAAGATCATCAATAAACGGCTCTCTTTTAGATTTTGAATAATAATATAGGAGAGTGTCTTGCATAATCCAATAGTTAATGTAGCCATCTAAGAGTTGCATTTCAACCGTAAATTGTCTCTCAATAGTATTCTGGATTGGAATGGAACCTCTATGATATGTTGTTGTTCCGTCATTAGGTGATTGAGAGATTGGATCAAAAGAAATACCTGGCATTGCAATACCTTGAATTGCGTAATTGATAAAGTCAATTGGCTCAGTCATTAAATTACCTGGCATTCTATTCAAATACTTACGATACTTATCAGCAACTTCCTTCGGAATAAAATTACGAGGAAACTTAAAGTTGAATAAATTATTTCTACTATTTAGTATCATTAGATAATCTTAACTTTTCCGTGGTATAATAGTGATTCAGTTTGTCCATTCTTTAAATTAATATAGAATGTATCTGCAAATTGGTTTGTATCTGCCTGATCAAATCTAACCGCTGTTGACTTTGGAACTTTAAAGAATACTTGACCTTTACCTAAATCAACATCTGGGAAAGTTGGATTATGGTGGATCTGTTGTTCAATATTTCCACTCTTAATAATTAAAATAATGTCCTCAGCATTAACTAAACTGATTGATTCCAAATTATCACCTTTAGGTCTAGCGATTGAGAACTTAATAAAGTTATCTGAAACTTTAGAAAGTGTAATTTCACAATTACCTTCAGACGCATATTTAATTTCACTGTTTGCTTCTGCTTCAGCGGCTTGTAATGTAATATTAGTTGCACCAGCTACGATACCATAAGTATCCATTGCAACTGGTACATATTTAGTTTCGCCAATTGAAGGTCTGATAGAGTTTACAAACCCATTAACCTCTCTATTAACTTGTGTGTTCGGTAATTTATTATAGATAATTGGAGATGCATCATTTGATTTTAAGGTAATCTTTTGCATCTTCTTACCATATTTCTTAGGTTGAGTATAAATTAATGAAGCAACCTTTAAGATTTGTGTATTGTCAGTTTGATTATAAATACGCATTGCAACTCTAATTAAGAAAGAAGAGCAGAATGCTGCATTTTTAATAATTGGACGATATAACATAGTTTGATCGAATTGATCAACCTGAACCATTGTAGTTTGATATGTTGAAACATAGTTCATACCTAATTGTTCGCTCACATCAATATCATAATATACAATTATATCATCGCCGGATTCTTGCATTCTATTTAGAATGTATTGTTCAAACCCGTTTTGTGATCCATCTTTCTCTCCCCAAATTTCAAAGAAATCACCATCAGCCGCTTCTTGAAGATTGACAGTAATATCTGCAAACTCATCTTCTTGTGCTAGAGTTAATTTACGCTCATCTGCAATTTCAATATATTGAATGCCATTAATATCTTTAGTAACACCAATTGTTCCTAAAATAATTTCATAGTTAGCAGATGAAATAATTGGATCTAGATCAAAGAATGTAGTTGCAAATTCTTCATTCTTTGTTGCATCGCTCATATGAATTAACGATGGAACCTTAACCTCAATGTATTTAGAGAAAGCACTATCTGCTAATACAAATGGTTTAGGGTTTTGAATTTCGTATGATGAAGTATTTAAATATACAATTGAAGTAAAGTAACCATAAGTACCATTACTTCTTTTAACTTTAACTTGAAAATGAAAACCATCTAAACCTCTACCAGCAAATGAATAACCTGTTCTTAAGTGTAAGCGAATTGTATCATAGTACACGTGTTGAACATCATTAACCGGAACCACTGTTAATCCATTAGAATCTGTTCCAGCCCACTCAGATGAATCTAAATAATTCAATGAGTTATTTAAAAGAGCCCATACAGAATTATTAGCAGTAGGAACCGCATAGTATCTACCACCTTCTCCTGGCGCTGTCTTAATATTATTACCAGTTTCCTGTTCTGATTTTGACCATAAAGAATTTGCTCTATCACCAACTTGAATATTACCACCTACAAAATCAACACCTGTAGAATTTACATATTGATATTTATAAGTTCCATTAGTATTAGGTGTATATGTTAAAACAGTTCCAGATACTTGATAGCTACCTCCAGAAATTGTAAAACCAGAAATATTATTAATTGAAACATCAGAAAGGTCAAACTTATAAGTTAATCCATTCTTTAATACTAATTCGCGACTAGCAAAATTATTAATGTATACAAAGCCATTAGCAACTTTAACTTCAAAGTTTACTACATCAGCACCAAGTTCATGAATTAAGAATCTAGATGCGCTAGTATCGCCATCAACTGTATCTAAATATTTCAGTTGAGAGCCATTATCATCATTCTCAATTTTAGCATTATCTACAACCGCAACATCTTGGTCATGGTAGATAAATTCTAATAGAATGTCTTCGTCTATTCTTGCAAATTTTGATGATTGCGCCATTCTTAATTTTTATATTTTAAAATCTTAACCATTTTGGTGAATAGATCATTCCAATTCCAATTGAAGGTCCAAAACTAACAACCTGTTGGTTATTTAAATTGATGCCATATCCAACTCCTAATCCAATTGACCAACCACTTTTCTTAACTGTTGATCTATTTAATTTGTCATTCACAATATTAATATTCTCAATATTTGTAAATGTTAAATTTGGGTAAGGAGAACTGATCTTTAGTTGATCTTTTCCATCAACATTTAAAATAGCCATTGTTAAACTAACACCTTGATCCATTTCAAATATTGATCTTTTTACCAAAAATAGAGAATCTTGAGGGTACAAAACTAATTGACCTTTAAAGTTTCTCCAATTATATTTATCCCACTCTTTATTATCAGCTAAATCAATAATTATACTATCATTATTATATGTAACCATTGAAGCTGCAATAATAGAATCTTTAATTTCTAATTGCGCTGAAATAAGGTTATTAACCTGCTTAAACTTTTCATTTAATTTTAAAGCATCATTATATTTCTTTAACAATTTAGAATTAGAAGTTTTCAAAGATTCAATATCATATTGATATGAAGAAATTGAAGCAACAAGATCTCCATTGATATTTTTTTCTAATTTAATACTATCTTGAGAAGCTAAATAATTATTAAAATTACGGTTAGCGACCTGTTCTGCATCTGCAACATCTTGCTTTAAATTTTCAATACGATTACATTGATTCAATAGTAATAAAACAAGAATAATACCAAGAGCAAAACCTATCACTCCTCTATTATTCTTATCTAATATGTAGTCTAAAAACTTTTTCATAATTTATTATATCCAATCAGTATAATCGTGGTCGTTACCACCAGTATTTGATGTATTATTAAGTTCTGCAATTACAACCTTTACGTGTAACCAGTTGTATGATTGAGAAGGTGAACTTAAAATAGATGATTTAGAATTTGCTGTTTGTGCAGTTCCCCATGCTAAATATTGTCCTGGGTTTGCTATTGTATTAAAATATGGCTCTTGAGTTGAATTACTGAAAGCATAGAATACATGATATCTCATTGTAGTACTATTAAATCCAGTACCTGTCCATTGTGCTGATGCATCTACTTGTGTAGTCCACGGATCAGTACCGTAAGGAATACCGCTAACATAAGTCATTGTAACTGCAGTAGAACTTAAATCTAATTGAAGATTACATGTAAATGAAACAGAGAAATATGTAGAAGTTCTAGCAAATGAATCAACCCATAAATTAGCTGTCCACGTTTTATTGCTATTAGTAAATACGCCATTATTTAATGTGTATCCTGTTGGTGCAACCACTGGGTTTGTAGTTTTAAATGTTTTACCAGTTGGCGCATTAAATACAACTTGACCTAAGTATGTTGATTCACCATTATTACCAGTTTTATCAGTAAGCTGAGATGGTGTAACAGTTGCACTATTGTTAATATTTAAAACGTATGTTGCTTTATTAAGAGCTAAATAACCAGCGGCTTGGAATCCAGTTGCATTATATGTAAATTGATATGTATTACCATTAAATGTTTGGTCCATATACATATTTAATTTTTGACCATTCGATGGATTAATTGCAGGTGGTGGACCAGTACTAATATTTGGTTGTGATGTTCCATTTGGATCTGTAAATTGATTAGCAGCTGGTGCAATTGCCCAATAAAAATTATTAGGTGCGTTTAATTGAATTAAACCACTAGTTCCAGGTTCAATAGTACTCGATCCGTCATATCCACTAATTGTAAATGTTTGGGTTGTTGAAGAACTTGTTTCAACAAAATTATATGTATTTGTTACTAATGGGGTTTGACCCGCCCCGGCGTCTGACCAATATAAATCAGATGCACCTAAATAGATAATTTGGGGTAATCTCTTAAGAACCAATGTAACACCAGAAGTACTCTGCTGTAAATAATCTGTAGTTGTAGTAACGTTACCGGTTACTGTATAAGATCCTGTTGAATATGTTGCTGTTAAATCAACATCAGCACCACCAATAATATGTAAATTATCATTAGTTTGAACTGCATCTCCTTGACCAGAAGATGAATCGCTATTGTCTTCAATATCATAAGAGAATGAAGAAAGATCTGGAACCTCATAAGATTCTGTTCCATTAGTCCATTCTTGTCCATTACAAACATACCAACCTGCATAATCTCCAATACCTGCTCCAATTCTAACTTTTAATACTTCAGAACCTGAAGCAAGAGTAACTGTTTCAGTATTGATAAACATATTGTTATCTGTAAAAATTTCAGGTAACATTGAAATTATAGTTCCAATTGGAATAGCACTTCCAATTTCTTGGAAAGTTTTCCACTCAACCTCACCTGTAGTATCTTTAGCAACTGCAATTTTATCAGTGTCTGGGCTATTAGATTCAACTACTAATTTACCTTTAACCGTAAGATCTTCATTATAAATAGCATTAACTCTAACGTCTAATGCTAAATTATCTAAATCAAATAATGAACTACCATTTAAATCAGTAAAGCTAAATTTATCAGAATTGAATTTCATTAAATTGCCTAAACCAATCGAGTAATCCTTAAAATAAATGTCTAAATTACCAGTAGATTCAAGTTTAAAATGAACTTCTGTATTTACAGAATCTGAAGATAATTTAAAGTTAGAAACTGGAGAACCAGAAGGTCTATTAATAACAAATTGTGATTCTAGATTAGCCAAACCAGCCTGATATTCAGGGGTTTGAGAACCAAAACCAATTAAAACGGCTGGTGGTAAATCACCAACTGTATGTGATGGGATCAAGGTATCAATTGTACCTGTTTGATCACCACCAACTAAAAACCAATATTCACCGCCTGGATCACCAACCGGTCCTTGAGTACCTTGAGTACCTTGAGTACCAATAACACCTTGAGGACCTTGTGTTCCTTGAAAACCTTGTAGACCTGCAGTACCTTGAGGTCCTTGTGGTCCACCTCCATTCGCAACTAATTGGTCAAAATTATAATTAACTTTGTCCAATTTAATCTGATCTGAATCAGCTACGAATATCTGTTTTAAGTTTAAGGCCATGATATATCTATTTTATCTATATATTTATTTTATTTTTATAACACTCCACCTTCACCTGTGCCTCCTCCAGTACTAGGAGCTGGACTTGGGGTTGGGCTCGGAGTCGGAGTTGGGCTAGGAGCCGGGCTCGGAGTCGGAGTTGGGCTCGGAGTTGGGCTAGGAGTTGGAGTTGGGCTAGGAGTTGGACTTGGACTCGGGCTAGTAATTGGAGTTTTATTAGCTGGAGTACTTCCAACTGGTGATGGTGATGGAGAACCCTGTGGTGAAAGACCAAGTTGAGATTCACCTGAATTACTCCATGTTAAATCATCAGCACCTAAATATACAATATGTACATTTCTAGATCTATAATAATCTGCACCACTCGAAGATCCTTGATATAATAAGCTAACATTTACATCAGCGTCTGTTAAAGTTAAATAAGTATCATATTCATTATTACCACTATATAAACCATCTGTATGTACTTTAGCTCCAGTTAAAATAATAATATCATTGCTACCGCCAGAAACAGCTGCTTGGCCGTTACCATTGTTTGCATCAATTTGATATGTAAATGCATTTAAATTAGGAACTTCATAAGAAACTGACTCATTTTCCCAAGTCATACCATTACATAGATACCATCCAATAAAATTACCAGTTTCTTTACCTCTGCCATATTTAACATATAATGGTCCTTGGTTAGAAATAACTGAAGATAAAACCTCTCCTAAATAAAAATTGTCAGTATTAAAGAATGAAACAGGAATAGAAACAATACTACCAATTGGCATATTATCAAAAACTTGTATCTTACTCTTCCACGAAACATTACCATTTGAATCGTCAGCCGCTAAAATATATCCCTGTTGTGCACCATTTTCATATTTAAGTTTGCCAACAACATTGACATCTTGGCGCATTGTTGAATCCACTTTAGATTCAAACACTGAATTGACGTCTAAATAATTTTCTAATTTATTATAACTATTAAACTTGTATTCAGCCGCCTTTAAATTTAATTTTTGATCTGAATAAATCTCAAATATATCATCAACACCATCTGTATACAAATCTAATATTGCTCGATTGTTATTATCACCATTTAATAATTCAATATTATTCCATTGTGAATCTGGAGTATAAAAGTTCAATACGGTATCTGCATAATCTAATGGCGCATTTGATGTATCAACGATATCACCTGAATCTAATTCTTGATCAGCGTCCGTGTCTGTCCAATTTGTAATAGTATCTGAAAATACAACTCTAACAACGTCAACCTCTAAAGCAGGATCACCATTATATTTTGGCATCAAATATCTGATAGCCGCTTGATCCACTTTTCGCCAAGGTTCAATACCTTCCACGCCAGCAGCACCTTGAGAACCTTGATATCCTTGAGGTCCATCGTATCCAATGTCGCCAGCTTCACCATTAGATCCATTAGATCCATATTTACCTAGAGGCCCCTGTGGCCCACCGAGTGTTAGCAATCCAAAATTGTAATTGATCTTATCAATTTTATCTTGAGACCACCAGGCAGTGCTATTTGGATCTAGGTCAGATGTGAATATATGTTTGACATTAATATCCATTATGCTTGAATTTTGACGTGCACTTTAAGTGTGTGACCGTACCCGTATTTTTTATTGTATGTTAGTCTGAAACTCAAACCATCATTTTGATAACTTTGAATTTCATAATTTGTTTGTGATGTAAAACCACCGTCTGATAATAATTTTGGATCTACAATTGATTCAAAGCCAGAAATACCAGCCTTAAATTCAGTTCCATAAATCTCAATATTATCAATGATAAATCTTGTGACAACATTGTTGTAAACATAAATCTCTAAATCATCTAAAATGCTAGTTTTATCATCGTAAGAATATTGAGCTTCAACATACTTTCTAAACTTAGAAGTAATTCCATCTTCTAATAATTCGTTATAAATTGATTTAGGTAGATAAAAATCTGCAACAATTTGTGTGTCTGTTTCAATCCAATGGATTGATGTCTTATTTAGCTTATTAACTCTAATTGCATCTAATGCATTTATATCTTTTTCTAATGTTGCATTAAATGCAGTAATGCTATAAGTATCTTTTACTTTCATAACTGTTGAAGCCATAAAAGATTTTATTTCAACTGGCGTTAATGTACCATACGCATCTTCTGTTTTGCCAGTTGGCAAAGATCTTGTAAAATAGTTTTGATTATATTTAGATCTTAAAATATTTAAGTCTTTTTTATCAATTGCAATTTCTCCAATCTTCGGATATAATGGTAGTTTATCAGATGTGTCTGATAACTTTAATAAATTCTTTGAATTAATGTCGTTAACTTTATGGAAATAATAATTTTTAATATAACCAAAAGATTGATTAATATGTTTATAAGAATTAAATGCTACACCTAAATTATTTAATCTTGAATAAATCAATGATTCTCTAGAATCCACTTCGATTTGAGTAGATCCAATTAATGGAATATTACGTTTATGATTTGTATAAACATCTGTAAATGTAATAATATTATTAAATAATGGAGTGTAATCTCCATTCATTCTTCTAATAATAGTGTAATATCCGTCATCAGTTCTTTTTGTTAAAATAGAACCAACACTCGATTGGGATAATTGATATGCCTTTGGCTTTTCTGGATCTGATGTAACATCTAATAGCGACGGTTTAATTAATTCAACACCATCTTCAACTTCTAAAATAAATCTATTTTGAAGCTGTTCACCTGTTTCAGTAATTGTTAAATATTGAATTGAGCCAAATTGATTAAATCTATCCGCAAAATTATTAGCAACAATTTCTTCTAATAAGAATTTGAATCCACTGGCTCCACCTCTCCAATAATAGAATTGAGTTTGTCTTGAAACAACTGAAGGATCATCTAGTGTTTCTGGTCCAATTTCTTCTATCTTCTCATTATTAGAATCAAAGACTAGTTTAATTGGCTTTGAATTTACTTGAATCTGACTATCTCCGGTGACATTAACAACCTTCATTCCATATGTGACTCCTTGATAATCAAAATAGATCCATGAATATTCGCCAAGTTCATTTCTATTAATAAACTCTGTGAATCTACCAGGACCAAATGAGAATACATTGATAATTTCAGATTCCCATTGAGAATTTTCATTACCTAAAAATAGTTTAAAAGGAAGTGCAGTATCAATTATATTATTGGTAATAACATTTCTAATATTATTTGTAGTGTATAAATCTTCTCTATCAAGGAATGATCTAGAATTTAATACAACATCTAAATCTATAACAATACAAATAAATTTGAATTTGTCGTTCTTAATGGTTGTATATCTAACTCCGTTTTCTGTAATTGCATCACCAGTATTATAATTTAATACAACACCAAATTTATAATCATTAACCTCAGAAGTATTAATAAATTCTGTTGGATTAGGTCTAGCAAATTCTTTACGCTTTTTATATGAGTATCTTAATCCTCTAAATACAGTAGAAGCTTCTAACTCATTAGAGCCTCCAATAAAATTAGAGAACATATTCTTTTCATTTGAATCAACCCAAGCTTGTGTAAATTGGTTATAAATACCGTTGTTCTTAAAGTATAATTCAAAGTAGTTTACATCAGTTGACTTTAATTGGTCTAAACTAATGCCTTGAGTATAATTAAAATCTGTATAAGACTGTAAATTATCTAAAGTGTTATTTGTATAATAATGAAGTGGAATCTGGTTTAAATGAAAATGTTCCATATTTAGAGCATTCGCATTTCTACCAGTAATATGTGTTAAATCTGGCGAAATATTATCTTCGCCAAATGCCTCACTAATATTTAATGAGTATGGAAGATTTCTAGCATTGAATCCATTCTTTAATGCAAACTTCATAATGGTTGGAACCATTCTAGAAAGCAATGCAGTTTCTTTTAATTCATTTTCATTTAATCTATCATACTCAGAGTTGATAGCTGAAACAGAAGTAGAATCATCAATACTTTCTTCAACTAAAACGTCATATAAATTATTAAAATATGTTGAACCACCCTCTGTTAAAGATAATTCACCAATATCTGACATTCTTGTTGAATAAAAATCAAAGTCAAAATCTTTTAAATCGTATGCACTAAATTTACCAATTGTTGGTTTATATCTAACCCAAGTCTGAATACTTGTATCATTAGAAGCTTTAATTGGTTTGTCAAAAATAATTCTAAATTTAGTATCATCTAAAAGATCGCTTGTAATATCTACAATTTTTACATACTTACTAAGATCTTTTGACTTGATATAATCGCCAATTTGTAATTTACCTTTTTCTTCTAATGTTACAAACTTAGCACCTCCGACTTCAGAACCACCTCTAGTGGTATAAGTTACCCATTGATTAAATTGATTTGATAGCGTAACCTCTCTAGCAATATCAAAACTTACAAAGTTAATAAAGTTTTGGCTATGCGGAGCAACAACCATTCTTTTGCGATTATTTCCAGCCGCATAATCTTTAATTACTAATGTATTATCTTTTGAATACGTTTGGTAGAAAGTAATTGCGTTGTGTAAGGCTAAAGTAACATCAACCAACGTTCCATTGGCAGAAAATCTTCTGCCATTAAAGGTACCTGCCACTAATGTTGTATCTGCAACAAACGTGAAATTATATAAATCATAATTAGCAGATTCAATTTCAGTTAAATCACCAATTAATATTTTATCGTTATGATTAGGTTTTTCAACAATTTTTAATCTAACAAAACCATAAGTGTCTGGTGTTTCATTTAAAACCTTAACAACATCATCCTTTTTATAATTTTGGTTAATATCATCTAGACTATCAAATGCAACTGGGATTGTTAAATATTCAAAATGTGTGTTATTTTTAATATGAAAATATTCACCACTACCAGACTTAAAATAATTAAGAGTTGGCAAGTTTAAATCAAAAGAACTAGGTAACATGTCTTGAGCATAGATACCATTGTCTAGTTCATATAAGCTTTCTATATTTTCTGGATTGATATAAACATATCCATTCTTTGAAATTGTAGCATCAATTCTTGCTTCTGGAATTTCATCAACATATAAACCAAAATATCTATAGATCTCATAGTTATCAGCACCTTTATCGTCAAATAAAAACTCTAAGTTAATAAGATTTGCGCTAACAATCTGATTTCTTTCAAAACCTTGAGAAATCAATTGATTGAAAAATATTTCAGGATAATCAGTCTGAACCAATTGCTTAGTTAAAAATTCAGACTTAGAAGCAAAACCACCATTTTTAATATCAATGCCTCTAAATTCTGTTTCCCCATTTAAATCAAAATTAACTTTTAATGGAGACACTGGCATTAATTTATCAAATGTATGCTTATGTAAATATCTACCAAGCTTACTCTGCTTGGTTAAATCAAACGTCTTAACAATAGTTGCATTCTTTAATAACTCTAGAATTCTATTGTTTTGGCCAGTTGTATTGTCAGCATATTGTGTTGAGTAATCAGTATCTTTAACTCTATAAATTACAAATTTTTCAGGTACTTTTCTATCTAACCAAATTGGAGCTAAAATTTTATATTGCTCATCATAAATTTTGTTAGAATTAAATGTAGCACCATAGTTATACTGATTTTCATATTGGAATGCATAATCAGAGTATGCATTTGTATCTGAGTATCTTCTTAATACTTGATATGCATCTTGTGCTGAAACCTTATTAAAGAATTTTGCTAAATCAGTTGAGTAAGATCCCTCTTCGCTAAGTTCAAATTTTTGATAATTGGTTTGAGCCAAAAACTTATTAGCGGCAAATGCACTCAAGAATATACCACCATTTGAATCTGCAACTAACTTAACGTTTGCAGTTAACTTTGGATTAGTTCTTAAAAGTGAAAATGTCGTCTTATCGTTGCTGTTAAGATTGTAGTTTATAGCCATTTACCAAACCTATTTTTACTCAAATTATATATCCCAGTAAAATAGCTGGTATATTACAGCTGTTGCGATATAACCGGGTTAGAGAAATCTACTAGATCTGAAGCAAAATAACCACTACTACTTCCTCCACCGCTGTTATAGTTTGACAACATTGATGAGGTAATAGAATTGATATTTTTACCTGTTGGCTTATATTTAGCATAAACTTCAACGTCAAACTGGAATTCATTATTATTTGAATCAATAATATCAATACCAATTTTCTTAGCATAAGTTAAATTAGAGAATGTATTTGACAGGATACCTCCAATTCTACCGGTTCCGGAATCACCCGCACCATAATAATCTGTCATTCTATATTGGAATACTAACTCGATTGCAATTGAATTCTTACTAGATCCTGGAATGATCTTTCTACCCCTCTTGTTTTTAGCATCCACCGATAAAGAATCTTTAGTGATTGGAGATAAGAATAAGAATGAACCACAAGAGTGACCACCTAATAAATATTGATCATTTGCATCAAAAGAAGTCTTCGCCGTAGTTCTCATACCTGGGTTTCCAGATTCATTTATAGTGTTACACAATCTAAATGCAGTTTGAGATAAACCATCAGTGTCAGTAGATCTTCTTACTGCCGTTTTAGGCATACCCGTTAAACCGTTTGCATTAATCTCTAACGCATTGAATTGTGAAGAATAAGGGTGATCGATGTGCAAGAACATACCGTTATCATAAGCGGCCGCATTTGTTGCATTAATAGTAGAAATCTTTACTAAACCTGTTGGTTCGCCATCAGCACCACACCAAACAAAATCTACCTGTGGGTCTGCAGTAGCATCAGCAGAATAACCAACGTTTAAGACATCTACACCTGCAAAACTCTTTTCCCAAGTGTTTGTATCAAGAGATACTCCAGGCATTGGATAACTTAAACCATATTCAGTTACATCATATCCTGTTAATTCTGATGCGTGAATATCGCTAGTAACATATAATTGGCTATCATTTGATAGATTCTTAAATCTAGAATATGCAAATTGGCCTTTTAACTGCATTGACTGCTGTGGTGAAGGATTGAACCAATTATTTGTTGTATCGGTTGGATCCAAATTTTGATATACAACTGGAACTAAATCATAATTACCTTCAGTTGTGTAATATGTGTTAGAAGAAACCTCAGAAGAAATCGAACCAGTTGCTAATCCAAACTTAGTTGTTGTTGATGAAGAAGGAGCTGGTAAATCAGTATCACCAATAATTCTTGCAATCAACTCTAAGTCAGTTGCTTTAGAGTTTGATAATTCGATCTTATAGTTTTTAGTAACAATGTGACCTTTATAATTTGTTGAAGGTAATTCATCGACATAGTAACCTGCAAATAATTTAACAGTTGTATTATTGGTTACTTTAGTTACGTTACCATCTTCGTCAATAATAACAATCTCAAGCTCACCAAGAGTACCTTCAATTTGTGCTTTTAATCTTTCAATCTCAGCTTGCATCTCAACAATCTTATCATATAATGAGATTGGAGTTTGAGAAGCTGTTAAGAAACCTGAAGCAATTGAAGAAGCAGTGTGTGCAAAATATTTATCGCCAGCTTCAAATTGATCTCCTAAGTGGTCATAAATACCTTCAGCTGTTAATTCTTCTTTTAATTGAACTTTAACGCTATCAATTTCATTAGAAGAAACTAATTCAATTACTGAATCTGTTGCTAATTCTCCGTCTGGGAATTGAACTCTTACGATATCAGACCATTCTGATTCAACTGGGTTTGCTGGAAAACCAGCCTCAGAGATTGATTTAACCATAATCTCTACAACTTCACCTGGTTGAATTGGTAAATCTAATGAATTAAAGTTTACTGCCTGTGCGTCTTCTTCAGACTCAGTAACCCATTTATATACGCCATCAACCAATTGTCTCTTTCTGACTGGGCCACTAACCTCAATCCAGTTTGAGAATGCTGCAGTTTTTGAAGTACCATTTGTTGTATCTTCAAATTGAATCTGTTCAACTTGTGCAGTTTTACCACTAGTTGATTGGTATCTATATCTAATCTTAAATTGTATAACCTCTTGTGAAACTTGATCACCGATTGTACGTGGTTCTGGAATTGACCAGAAACCTCTAATTCTAAATTTAGGTGTAACTTTCTTTAAATCAGATGATTCAGCAGATGCTTTAATTTCAGTTACAATAGAAGAAAACAATTTAGATTGAGAATCTCTATCACCAATTAATGTTCTTAATTCAGCTTGTTGCTTCAAGAACTCAGTTTTAGATTTAAATTTCTTAGTGCTTAATAAACCCTTTTTCTCTTTAATAGATTCATCTAAACCTTTAATTGTTTGTTCAGCTGAAATTTTATCACCCTTTAATTGCTTAACTTTTTGTACAGTCGTATTATCAGTTAAGTGCTTATTAACCTGAATAACTTTTAAATTATTAGCAACTAAAGCTGGAGCGGCTGGTTTAATACCAACGCTTGATGGCGGAATATAATCAACTCTTAGAGCCTTAATAAATTCACCAAAGTCTGCAACATTTTCTTTATAGTATTGTGCTAATGTAACTCTACCACCAACTGCATTTACAAGTTGTAATTCATTTGAATAAAAACCAATACCTGGAGAATACTCATCAGCTGGCATATTTGATACATGATCTATTGGCTTAACAAATATAACCTGTCTTTCGTTAAAACCAACATTGATTTCAATATCTAAATCTGTATCAACATCTTTATAAACTGCTAATTGAGCTTCACCAATATTAATTGGTTCAAAGCCCTCAATCAATTCTAATTCAACTTGTGATGTTGAATTATCAATTGATTTAATAATGTATCTAGTTCTGTAAGCTCCAGAATTAACAATTAATGAATCATTAACTCTTAAAACCTCAGTATCTTTTAATGTTCTTGTAGAATCTGAATATGTTAATTTATTTAATGTAAATAATTTAACAGTTTTTGTTTGTGTAACACCATCAACAATAATATTTCTTTGTTGATTGTTAATCATAGTTACGTCAAATGAACCATAGTATTGCATGGTTCTAATTGGCATATCAATAACGTTTGAATCAATATAATATTGAATATCGTTATCTGCTAAATATGATTTAAATTGAGCGTAATTAATATCGCTCTGTGCTTTGTATCTATCGTCAAAAATATCAGCTGTCGCAGTAGCATCAGAATTAAAAATGTATCTTTCAACGTATACTCTTTCTGTTTCAATTGGAAGCTGACCGCTAACATCAAGACGAACAGTTAATAGAGGATTTAAGAAGTCCTCAAAAAATTCGTTTAATTTAGTGTTGAATTGAGAAGGGGATGCTAATTTCTTAATTGAAGGAGCTGGCCCTTTTAATCTTGAGCTATAAATTCTTCTAAATGTACCATCCTTTAATCTAACGTTTGCAGAATTACCATCAATTGCAGTAATTGATTTTACGTTAGCATCAAGTCTTTCAAGTTCACGTTTTAAATAACCAAACGCCGGGATTTGAACTGACTTTAATTGCTTAGTGTTTGGATCATAAAGATCTAAAGTCACAGTTTCTTTGTCCGTCGAAATAGCTTCGTTAATACGGTTGAAAGTTTCTAGAGAGTTTGTGTTTAACTCTAGAAACTGTTCCATTAGTTGTGAAATAGAATTCTGTGCGCTCATATTATCTTATAATGTCAAATTCAAATGTCTTGTTTACTGCGTCAACACATACCATTTCGATATATGGTTTAGTGCTAATCAATTCTGACGCTGGAATTGATCCTTTTAACAACCAACTACCACCTGTTTTAATATAAACATTGATCGACTTATTATTTAAATTGTAAATTTTATCTCTAAAAGACATCTTTACAACTTGACCTAATTTAAAACCAACGGTAGAATCGTCTATGTATATATTGAAATCATATTCGAACTTCTCTTGTTCAAGGTATAATCTAATTAAGTTATCATACTTCTTAACTCTAGTCCAAATACCTTGTGAAGCTGCATTTGCTGGATTAAATTTATTAGAAGCATTTAAGTCAGATACAATTTGACCAGTCTGAAAATTATAAACTCTAGATTCTGATAAGGTATAACCGTAGTTTGTGTTATTAATTTTGATCTTGTTTGGAGTTGACTTATCAACAACTACTCCATCGCCGCTAACAACAACATCAGTGTTATATTGCAGCTCGGTTGGAATTTCACCAGAGATCACCTGGTTTAATCTTTTATTTGTAGATGAGATTAATTGTAGGATAGAACCCGAGTTCTCAAAATTCAATGCAGCAGCCTCTAGCGACTCTTCTACATCGGCTAATCTAGCTAAAATATCCGTCTGTTGTGCAGATGTTAAAACTGCATTTTCAATATTGTATAATCTCTTTAAAATATCTGCGTGATTGTTGTTTGCTTCAGCTAAAACCTTAGCGGCGTTTTCCAACGCAGATGTTGTATCAAAGAATACATCCATTGAGAATGTTGTGAAGTCATTAATATTCTTCTCAATACCAACATTATCAAGTGATGAATTAAATTTAACGTTTAATTTCAAGGCAAATGCGTTACCATTTAAACCAGTAACGTCATTTGGCTTATACTTAGACACTTCTGGAATGTACCAACCTTGACCAGCCGGATCCTCTTTCCAGTTATCTAAAATAATAATACCATAAAGGTTAGTTGATCTTTGTGCAGCGTTAGACTTAGAATATACATCATAATAAACTAAGATTGCGTTGAATCTGAAATCACCGCCACGCTTTGCGTAATCTACTAAATTATTTAATTTTGGATCATTAACGATTTGAGCATAAGTGTATGGATTAAATTCGATACCGTATGCATATCCATTATTTACATCTAACGTAATTTGACCGCTATTATTATCAGCTAATGCTTCTAAATTAATATTTGGATCTGGGTGTGTTTGACCTGCTCTACCATTAATAAAATCAGTTGGAGAATATGCAGTTGCAGTTGTGTTAAAGTTTGAAACTTTAAATAATACATCTGGTGTATAACCAACATAAGAAGGAACGTTAACAAATACTTCGTTATATGTGTTACCTTGATAGTTTTTATCGTTAGTTACATCAATGTTTCCAATGTATTTTACAACTCTAGAATATTCAGAGCCAGTTTGAAGTGAATCATCTTCTTCAACTACTCTAGCATATCCACTTTCAACTTCTTGTGAAGTACCTTGGCGAACTCTAAAACCACCTAAATGGTGTAACCATTTGAAAAAGATTTTTTCAGAATCTGAAGCAAATCTTACCGCATCAAAATCATCATCGTTTAAGATAAAGTTTTCAAAGTTTAATGCGTAGTTTTGAAAGGTTTGCGCAAAATCGACGTTAGCATTACTATTAGGAACATAATCAGCACCACTTGCATCAAACAAGTTTTCAAATTGAATGTAATTACTTGTTGAACCTTGAGATGGCTCAGCAGCTACTGGTAAATCCAATAGTGCGAACTTTGAGTATTCAAACACAATGTCAGGATTGTAATACGCACGAGTAAGATCCCTAGCAGCGCTAGAAAAAGCATACATCGTGCCGCCCTGTTCTTGTGGTATTCTAATTAATGGTGTTGCCATTTATGTTATCTATTTGTTTTAGAATGTAACAGTACAATTAACCTGAGAGATGATGTACCAGAAAGATCCAACATATCTTAAAGTTAAAGTACCATTAGACAAAATTGTTGCCGCAGTTGCACCTGCAATATTAGTTGCATCCAAGACGATTTGGCCGCCATCAGCGATCAAAGTAATTTCTTGGCCTGCATCTCCTGCTGCTAATACATTTGTACCCGTTAAGGCAGTTGCATCTAATACGTAAGTAGTTGCAATGTATTGGTTAGCTGCTGGCATTGTAGTAGCTGAAACAATTGAGTGTCTAAAACCTTCTTCTAAGATAACTGTACCTTCTGCTGTGAAATCTACATTTGCAATAACATCAGTATTTGAAACTGAAAATAAATTTGAACCGCCGTTTGCTAATGTAAGGCCACCCGCTTGAATACCACCAGAAATAGATAAAGTCTGTGAAGTTGGATCCAAAAGATCTGTTACATCTACAATCTCGGTATTTAATGCGTTGAAATTGTCGTTAATAACAATCCTTGAAGAAGCTAAGCTATCTGTTGCTAAAAGAGTCGTGATACTTGCCATTTTAAATAATATTTAGTATGTTTTTTGTTACTTTATTTTTATTACCATTCAAGTCAGTAAGTTCCAGCTCAACTGTATAAAAACCTTTTTGTTTAAACAGATGAGTGAACCACTGATTATTATAATATATATCCTGGATATTTAAAGTATTATTTATCAACCTCCATTTTTGCGAAATTATACCAGGCATATTAGTCAAATCATATGATAGGGTTACGTGATTCATTTTATGTAAATCTACAACATCTCTAAAGATATATGTATCATTGAATCCTGGGTTATAACTTGTAAAGTTGATTTTATTTAAGATTTCACCACCAAATTGGCTATTGAAATACACGTTTATAAAGTCATAATTTCTGCTTGGCTCTTTTGCCACCGCTAAAATATAGTAACAAACATCCTCACCAAGAGGGCCGGTTCCAGTTAATGGGTCTGCGTCTTGGTCTAATAGGATCGGGTTCCAATTGAATTTACTAAATAGTGGATATTGTACTGGATCCAGATTGTTTAATTCATCTGCAATTCTTTCCCACGCATCAATATCTGCATTATCAAGTGGATATAATTCTGTAATTGAATAAGCATCAGTAATCACATTATGTCCCTGTTGTTGTTCAATAACTAAATCAGATCCGTTTATAAACTCATTTACACCTTGATTCATTTGAACTAGATTAACTTTAAATGATGAATTAATGTCTCCACCAATTCTTGTCATTTTCCAAGTAACTTCTTCGCTATCTGACCAAGTGTGTGTATCTAATGCGCCCCATTGGTAAGGACCTGGGGTTTCATTAAATCCTGAAGGTTGAGTTGAATCTAAGTATCTGCGAATTGTTGAATATTCAACGCCATAGGCTTCGTCATTTACATAATTAGCACGATCTAACGTTAAGTAGAAAGAACCTACAACATCGCCAATTGGCTCTAAGTTTTCTCTAGACCATTCCCAATCAGAACCAGCCTTAGCCCATGTAAAATTATACTCTCCCCATGTTAAAGGTTTCGTAGCAATTTGTGTAACCCCGTAAATTTCAACATTCTTATTTTTAACTTGGATCCAATCTTTCTTAATCTTAGTACTTTTTACATTATACAAGTCATACAGGTTGGCCTCAATGTGATAACTTCCAGCAAATGGTAGAACTAATGGGAATTGGATATAATCCTCGATCGGGCCCCTAAATGACTTATCATAATTAGGACCTTTAACAACCCATTCAATCTCATAAACACCTCTATGCCACCAGTTTTCCCAAGTTAATAAGTGGTTACCAGTATCTTCGGCATCCATCCATGAAAATTGAGCATCTTCCCACATGTCTTCTAAGCCTTCAATTTCTAAAACAAGAGGAGCACCAATTGGAATACCTGCAATTGTGTTAAAGGTATCTAATGGCTTATCGTAATATATTGTATAAAAGTTTTTAATTGATTCAACAACTTCTGCTCTATCATTTGAAAGAGCCAATTGATTAAAGTCTTGATTTTTACCAGTTAAACGATAATCAACAAATCTAAGATCTTCAATAAAAAGCTCTCTAAATTCTGGAGTTTTAACACTCTCAAATTCTCTACCAGCATCTTGATTTTTAATGCTGTGTTGGTTAGTCCAAACATTTTGATTAAATTGAGAGAAGTAATCGCCTTCACCAGTAATATCTACAATTTTAGATTGCAACGGTAAATATTCACGCTGCAATTTGTTTTTTAAACCATATAATTTAATTAAGATTTCATCTGGTGAGAAATCGCTCATTTCTTCAACAGCTGGAATATCCCATTCGTCATAATCACCTGTTGGTGTGTTCAATCTATAAACTAGTGAAAACCTTGAAGTCTTTTTATGATTTGAGTTCGGTAATTCAGTTGTTCTGTTCTTATCAGCTAAAAATCCTTTAACTTCTTGATTAGGAACCGCAACTGCTAAAAGCTTACCAAAGTTTTCAGATTGTTCATTAACATTTAACCAATATTCTTTTAGGGTTAAATTGTTATAACCAAAAAAATCAATTGCATTTAATAATGCTTTATATGTACCAATAAAAGGCTTGATTTGAGACGCTTGTAATAATAACTCTTTGCGCTTTTGGTTAATTAAGATCCAATCTGGCGAACCTTCTTTAACATCCATATCTTTAAAGATAAAGAAATCTAATGGACTTAAAGACATTCCCATATTGGTTAATAATACATCTAATCTCTCGTCCTCTGCCTCAATTTCGCCGTACACTCTAATTTCAGCATACTTAACTGAATCAATATAAACATTTAAAACGCGAGTATGATATGAATCAATTTCTGATTTAAATGCAATTTGTGCTTTAACTGGGATTGGTTTAGCCGCATTAGTTATAACCTTTAATCCATTCTGAGTTCCAACCGAGTACGAAGGATCTAATATGGCTGATTCTTGATACTTATCAATATTTACAAATGGCTCTCCGTTTTCAAGCTTTGCACTATATAAGAAAATATCATTAGAAGATTCATAATCAGCCTGAAATTCAAATTTAATTTTAACATCATTGCCTGATTCTGAAATTGGGGTAACCCATTGTGTACCACCAACTTGATTGATTGTTTCTTCTAAAATAAAAATAGTATAAGTTTCATATAAACCTGCAGAAACTATAGGCAAATACACATTTGCTTGATAGAATCCAAGTGTATCATTCCAAACAGTATTCAGTTGATCTGAATTGCTATCAAAAAATCTTAAGTTTTGGTATGCCATTAGATATTAAGATCGTCTTTTTTGGTTGTATATGATTTGTACTTTTTTAAGTATTTAACCGAATCAATTAAATCAGCTAGAGTCTCTTGTAAAAGAGAAATAAAGTCATTCATTACTGGACTTCTATAAATATATTGAGAGATCGAATTCCTTAAAATATTATCACGGTAATTATTACCTAAATGTTTACGCTCATCAACCGCAGTTCTACGAACTGAATATAATCTTTCCTTTCTTGATTTAAATAGATTCTCGAACGCCATTATAATGCCTTTCTATTTTTAGCCTGTACTTTAGCAAAAATTGTATTTGGAACCGCAGGTTCGTCGAAGTAGATTGAAAGCGCTGCCATTTCACCAACTTTAGCGTCATCTAAAACTTCAACATTGTCTCTGTCAACCCAACCACCTCTAAACATTGCAACCTCTTCTTTTTCAAGAATAATATCGCCAAACGAATCTAGGTTAATTACATTCTCTGGAAGAGCTGCACCTGGTTCAAAGTTAACCTTTCTCTCAGTTACTGTTCTCTTAAAGAAAACATATTTACTATTACCGTTACCAATATCTTCAAGGACTGGTGTTGATGGAGTTACTATAACTGTCTTTGTCAAATAGTAACCTAATCTGCGTGCATCCTCTTCAACCTTTGAAATAAATCTAATATTCACTGAATCGACACCTTCAACTCCCTCTAAGAGGGCGATAATGTCCGACTTAGGTAATCTATCTCTTCTCGTGATGTTGATTAAATAGTTTGAAATCTTAGAACGAATTTCTGTTGCTAATGTAGACTTATCATAACCTTCAAAGTAACGAACCTTAACGTCCATTCTAAAATACTGCGGTTGTGGCTCAACAATTTTAACCTCGGTTGTAACCATCTGTTGACCGCTTTGCTCTAATAAGTCAAGGATGCCGTTCTTTTCTTCGCTTGAAAAAAAGAATTCATCCATCTCTAAATTAAAGTAATCTTTGTTTTTGGTTAATTTACGTTTAGTGTCTGGTAACATGAATAAGTAAATCACGTTATCATCATCAATATAACCATCATCAGTCGTATTATATGCATCTAAATAAGAGAACATTCCATATTTAGAAAGGAAATGCTCGTAATTATCTGGAGTTGCCAACACAAATGAATGTGATTGCATCGGAGCAATCAATTTAGTTAATTGAGTTGATTCTGGATCTGCCCCCATTCTTGGCGCAACAGTAAAGCTCGATTCTAATAATTCATTTAAATTATATTCATTACCAACTGGATCATATCCAGCTGAAATAAATTCAAATGTTAAATCTTTTTGGCCAGTTAAGTTACCAACTGCACCAGCAGTTACGATATATTCAATTTGAATTGCAGCACCTGCAACCGGAATCTTGCCAAATGAACCATTACCAAAATAAATATCTAATCCACCTGATAAACCTGTTTTAACTAAACATCCTTCAGTATCAACTTTCATATCATATAATGAATCGTATAATGTCCATAACTTACTATTGACATATACTCTTACATGTTTATGATCAGTGAAACCCTTAATTCTAATATTAAATGATTGTAAAGCTTCACCAGTTCCTGTTACAGTTTGCGTTTCGACTTTACCTTGAATAACTGGAATGTAAATATAGTCTGCATTAGTTTTTTCAATTCTAAATAGATCACTATTTGTTCTTAAAACATATTCCAAATTATTTGTCTTAGATCTAATAATAGTATTACGTGGAAAATTGATTGAATCACCTGCGATATCATTAAAGGCTGAAGTATTTAATCGCACTCTGATTTCACCATTTGCGGCTGCTCCTCTAAAAGGATCGTGACCTGCTAAACGAGCAAGTCCATAGATAGATTCAGGCTGTTGGGCCGTTAAAATATTTTGCTCAACTGTTGAATCTTCAATATAAAAGAAGATCATTTTAGTTATCTCAGATAGAACATCTAAAATCTGAGAGAACGGTGAAGCAGTGGTAAACAATTCGCTAGTTCTACCATACAAACGAGCAATATACGACCTTGTGTCGTTAATCATCTCATTGGCTTTTACCCTGCTTGCCGATAAAAATTTAAATTCAGCCATTTTTAATTTTTATAAATTTTATATGTAAACACCTAATTGAAACTTGGAATCAACTCTAATGTCTAAAAACATTACGTGTCTATTCATTTCCTCAACAAGTTCAACGTCGATGGTTACTGGGTATTTTTTTGATAGTGGAACATATTTATTTAGTTGTTCATTAACTACCTTTTTTATTAAATAATCGTTATATCTTAATTCATATACGTAATCTTCGAGGTTTGCGCCAAAATCTGGTGAACCAAGAACTGATCCTCTTCTTGTAAAAAGAATAGTTTCGATCTGAGTTAACAACATAGATAAATCATCATCCTGTTGCATTTTATCAGAACTGTAACCCGGGTCTCCTAATGATCTTACGTAAAATTCCATATACTATATATTTTATTAAGAATGCATCATCCAGTCTGTGCCTTCATCCTCTTTAATTTCTTCAATAACCTTATCGAGCTCTTCTTGCCCTAAACCTTGAATAGCGTCTGGGTTAACTTGAATATTACCAGGAAGATTAAAAGAGAAAATTTGTAACTTTTGACCTAAAGATACTTTAACCTTAGCAGCAACATATCTAAAGAAAATTTCATCACCAAATAGTGCACAATCTGGAATAGTTTCATATACTTCTAAAATAACATCTTTCTTAGGAACTTCACCCATGAATTTTAATTGATGTGTTAATTGATTGTAATGAAAACTAAGTGGATTTTGAATAATTTGACGAGCTAAATCAAAAAACTTTTCTTGAACAACATAATATTGTAAATTCTCAGCAGCCGCCGCAGTATGAGCACCACCATAAAGACCTCCCATCATAATTCTTTCATATGAAAAATCACCTTGCGTAAAGTTAATATCTGCACTACCGCCCCATCTTGAACCTGTTTCAAATACCCCGTACACAGAAAAGATTTCACCACCACCGTTTACTGGATCTGGGCCTGGAAGAGTGAATGCTCTATTAGCTTTAAAATATGCACTATCAAAAAGTGCAACTGGTAAAACTACAAAAGACTCTTTTACAGAGTATTCATAATTTTTATAGAACCATTTTTTAGCCCTATTAATTATGTTTAAAACCTCTTTTCTTGGTAGGTTCATTGGGATCATACATGAACCAGTAACCTCATCAGCGATTTCAGTTACAAAGTTATTTAAACAATCTGAATCAAACTGAGGGTCCTGTGCCCAATCGTCGTTTCCTACAAAAATGTTGCTCATCGTTTTTATTTTATATTTCTTGATATAGAATCTTTTCTACACCGTCAAATGTTGCTGTTTTTTTATCGTATTTACCTTCTCTAAAGATTCCGCCTTTCATTTTGCCTTTCATAACGCCATCAATTCCAAAAACATAACAGTCATTTACGTGGCATGTTTGATGAATATATGAACTTTTAACTTTAGAGCTATTAATCTGTGAAAATTGAAAGAAGTTACAATGCTCGATATCTGAGCCATTAACATCACATCTAAAAATATCACAGTGCCTAAACTCTCCTCTTAAACTTGAGTTTACAAAATCATAATGTCTTAAATCAACACAATATTCAAGTTTACCATCATTCAATTGAACCTTACCGGTATCCGTATCATAGTTGATATGTCCTTTAGTTAATTGTCCATGCGTAAACAATCTCATTACTTGATCCTTAATGTTTGACCAATATAGATCTAAAATTCTTCCATCTTTTTTTAAATCAACTGTAAATTGGATATCTTTCCAACCCTTTTCAATATTTCGCCAATCTTTTGTAGCATCAATAATTCTCTGATTCTCTGCTAAGATTCTCTTCAATTCTAACGCATTTAATTGTGTAAAATTTTGATCTTCTGTTGATTTCCAAAGTTGTATTAAAAAGCTATCTAATAAGTGTAGAATTGTTGATGTTTTCTTTTCATAATCTTTACCACCAAGATATCTAAACTCTAAATAGTTTTTATGTCTCTTCTCAAAGTTAATGCCATAATATTTAGTGTCTGGGAAGATAAAGTTTTGTGAATTAATATGTTTACCGTCAAAGAAATAGGTGTCCTTAGTTGGTAAGATAAATTTAATAGATTTAGCGTATGCAGATCCTTCGCGCTTTGGAAAGAACTTAAACACTTGATCTTCTTTAAAATCAAGAATAAATTTAAGAACATTCATCTTAGCGATTCTAGTCTTTACGTCAATCTTATTTTTATCAAAAGATAGGTTTAAGTGGATACCAGCCCTATCAGTTGTCCAACCATTCTTTTCAATCCACTGTAATACGTTGATGATTAATAATCTACCCTCATAATATGGCAAAGCGCCGGTAACCAATTCCATAAGACCTTGGCCACCGCTCATATCTGGTTCGATCTTGAATTCCTTTGCAGTCACTTCAAAATCTGAGTGCGCTTTTGTTTCAACTCTAATCTTCTTATTTAAAACCTGCTCTAACGCCTTTGCAGTTTTTTCAGGTCCTAAGTCAGAGAAGAATTCAAACTCCACACCCACCAGGGCATTTTTCAATATTTCTGAATCATTAAATGTATTCATTCGCGAATTAATTAAACTTAAGTTAGTTTATATATTCAACATAGATTATCATATTAACCTGAAAAAAAGTTTCACAAATATTTTTTTATGTCGCGGAAAAGTGTTATATTTACTTTGTTAGTTGGAGGTAAGTAATTCGGTAAGGAGCAAGTCCGAAGTTAAGAGGTCCCTGAAGCAGTCGCAACCCACTACTCAACAACTAGCCATCTGCTCGAGAGGATGGTGGAATAAGAGGACTATGCATGGTCCTCTTTTTTTTGCATAAAAAAAGGGGCCGTTTGGCCCCTTTCATTTCTTTCTAGAGAAATTAAAGTTTCAAGAAGATCTTGCGAGTAGCAGAATCAATTCTTATAACTTGTACTGTAATATTATCACCAACCTTTAGGGTTTTAATATCAATTGTTTCTGGTAATTCAGATATGTGAAGAAGACCAGCTAGACCTTTTTCAACGTCAACAAATACACCATAGTCTTTTACTGACTTGATTAATCCAACAACTTCAGATGGAACTTGAATACGCTCTTCAATGCCGTCCCATGGATCAATCTTAACTGGCGCGTCCAATTGGGTAAGAATGATCTTTTCATTTGTAACAATCTCTTTAATCTTGAAAGTTACATCATCACCTGGTTGAACTTCACGAGCCTTATGTCTCTTAGCAAGTTCTGGGCTAAGATCATTTACGTGGATCATACCTGTTAAACATCCATTAAATTCAACGAATACTCCGTATTTAGCCGAACCAGTAACTTGACCTGTAATTTCTACTCCCAAGTTTTCTTTAAGAGCTTCAACCTGTGATGGGATCATTGCTTTCAAGTATTCTCTATGGGATACAACAATTGTTCCACGCTGTTGTGAGAAGCTCATTGGCACAACATAAAGTGTTTGACCAACGATTGATTCAAAATCAGCCAACTTATTGATACCTGCAAGTGAACCTGGCATGAAACATGCAACACCATTAATTACAACAATGTAACCTCCACCTGGAATCATTTCACTTACAAAACCTTCGTAAGCTGTGGTTCCTTTTTCAATTGCTTGCATTAATTCATCGATAATCGCTGTTTTAATACCAACAGAAACTGAACCTGTAACGTGAGATCTATTAGAAGTCTCGCGGGTATCTGTAACCTGAACCTTTACTTTTTCTCCAGGTACTAACATCTTACGAATCCCTGCGTCTTCTTTAAGCATATTTACATATACCATCTCGCGGTAATTGATGTCGATTGATGCCCACTCTTGATTAACGCTATACACGGTTCCATCATAAATTTCACCTTTATTGATGTGCATAACTGAGTTAGCAACAGCATCAAAGCCTAGCATGAGGTTAAGAAGATCCTGAGCGTATGGCTCATGTGAATAGACCTTAATACCTTTAGGTGCTTTAATCTTAGTGTTAGGTTTGCGGAGTGTTTTTGGACAGGTAGCAATGTGTGCTTCCCAATCGAATTCGTCCATAGGGACATTTGCGTTTTCGAGCCTGTTTGAAGTTTTAAGCTCTTCTTGTACTAGAATTGTGTCTTCTGACATTTTTTTTTAAAATTAAAAAGGGTTAAACATAATAACATATTATATATCTAAATAATTTGGGAGATTTTCCTAAGCGCTAGGTCCCATTGCACCTTCACTGTAAGAATTTGGCTCAGTCGCTATATCCTTAGATTTTGTAAGTTGTTGAACAACAGAATTCAACCATTCATCATATTTTAGAATAACGGTTGCATTTGCTGCTTTAAGATCTTTAGCCGCATTATTACTTGTTTCTCCTTGCTTAATAGCTTTATTAAGATCTTTTCTATTATCTGAAGTTAATGGGAATACAAATATTTTAAATTCGTTACCTCGAGCAAGCTCTTCAACCTGCTTAGCATTCCATTTTTTACCTGCAAATGTATATGACCATTCATTTTTAGCCTCTTCCAATTTACCTTGTAATTCAACATCAGTTGAAATTTCTTCTTCCTTCTTTTTAACTTGACCTAATATACCTTCTAATCCCTTTAAAGGAGCTGCAATAACTCCCATGAATTCTTCGTATGGTTTAGTTTTATCAATACCTAAATCTTCTGCAGTTGTCATAAAAAGTTTAAGAGTTATAAATACGCTGTCAATAGCTCTCTTAATCTTAGAGATTGTAATATAGATTTTTAAAGCTGTAGAGAATGGGTTTGGACCAACTGGGCCAATAACGTTTGGCATTAAAGCCTCTGATAAAGATTTAGTAAATTCTTTAGGGATACTCATTAACTCTTTCTTTAAGCGAAATGCATTTGCCTTAAGCTCATCAAACTTTTTCTTAAGTTCCTTTTTAGATAATCCTTCAGTATATTCTTTAATTAATGCATCTTTTTGATTTTTTAAATCTTCTTTAAGTAATTCTTTTTCTTCGGGTGTTAAATTTTGGCCCGTTAATTCTTTATATTGTTTATAATATTCCTCTAATACCTTTTCAAAGCCTAAAACCTTATCAATATACAACATAACAATATCTTCATACGCATATATTAAAAGGGTTGCGCCTAAATAAGTATCAACTGCGTTTGCAACGTATTCTGCATTGGTTGGACCAGGGTTATTATTTTGGCTTGATGTTGATGGGCTAGAATTTGTTTGAGGCGCTGGGTTAGATTGGCCAGCTTGTGTATTAAATCCACCGCCGCCGGCCCCTGAAGAAGATTCGCCAGACGCAACAGTTCCGCCAATACCATTACTCATTGGAACTCCTTTATTGATTGTATTTTTCGCGTCTGCCATATTATCCTTGTTTAATGTTATTTAATCTAGATTTTAATAATGTCATATCTAATTTAAAATTAGGAGACATTGGGCCAACACCAGATACGTGAACGTGATTATTAATAGTATCAACAATTTTTTCTAAGTAACCTGTTAAAGTTTCACCTTTAACTGCTGGCTCGCTTTCATCATTATTTGACGAAGCAATATAAATTTTACTTGAATGTAAATAGATCTTACCGTCATTTGAGAAACGAATTGCTGGCGCAGCATCTTTATCATTACCAGTTGCCATAGTTAAACCATCCTCCGGGCTCCACCAGATCCTTACATTTCTTTCAGCGTCATATACTAATGAAACCACATCTTGTGGTGCTGAGGATGAATCTAATACATCCCCTTTTAAATCTTTATTCTGATTAACTTGAAACCAATACTCTGGGTGATAAATGTTACCATTGTCAAAGCGAATCGCAACAATATCCCCGATTCTTGGGATTGAATGTGCCCCAACATGATCACGATTCATTGGAGTTGCCCATGGAATTGCGTCATTAGTTAAATTATCAAATTTACCATACACCTTTACACGACATCTTCCAAAGTTAGAAGGGTCTTGATTATCAACAACCTCCCCTAACCAATGTGTGTCTCTAATATTATCTTTGTAAAGGTCTCTATTATTCATTATCCATATACGTTACCAAGAGATCTAACCGCAGCATCATCTAGGTTTCGACGAATTGGCGCGCTAGCTTCAAATCCATATACGTTTTCCTGCACTGCTACTCCAAGATTTCTTGTTTGTTGATTTATATCTGTTTGTTGATCTATTTTATTAATAAAATTTTTAAATACATTTTCTGGATTTTGTATTTTATTAAGTGTTCGATCTCTAACATATTGTTCAATTTCAAGTTGCTTTTCTTTTGACAGTCTCTTCATGTCATTCGCGAGTCCTTTTGCTATATTCTCAACGCCTTCTTGAATCTTTGATTTTAATTTACCTTTAGAATTTTCAAGTTCAATTGGAGGAGCCGGCGAAATTTTATCATCATTATATGTTGTATTAACAATACCATTTAATGCTCGAGCTTCAACTCTATTTACGATATCATATTTAATACCAATTTCGTTGCCAACTGGTGCATCTGGGTTCTTTGATAGATCCGCAAATGGCGTAGTACCGCCTTGAATATCAAACTCACAAGAACCTAATGAAACCATAAGGTAAGGTTTATTCTCCTCTCCGGTTAATGGCGCAACTGGCTTAGCACCAGCTATTAAAGAAACCCCACCTTCATCATAATTTCTAACAGCTCTAATTTCAGTAACATATACATACATTCTGAATTGTCTTAAATTCTTAGGTAAGATCCATCCCCACTTATTTTCGTCAAATGCAGCTCTACGATATAGTTGCATTAAACCAGTAATTGCTAAGTTAATAGATTCTAAAGTTGAAATGGTCAAAACTGCTTCGTCTCCACCTCTAAAAGGATTCCCAGTGTCATACTTTAGAATTCTATCTAATCCACCTAAACCTTGCCAATACCAAGGTGCTCTATTATTAATAGTCTTAAGTGCTTGTATAAAGTTCTGTAGATCTTCTTTACGTTCTTCGTAGAACTTACCGCCACCTTGGCTAATTAATTTATCATAATATGCAGTAGCTCCACCTGCGAGTAAGGGTGAATTGACCTTATCTGTAAAGTCAAACATTAAGACAAACGACAAATAGGTTGGATCCTGATATGGCAGGGTAGCCAACTTGCCTTTTCTAAAATCTGCTGTATTTCCAAAATCTGACATATATTATTTATCCAATATTATTTAGACGGCTTGGCCATTCTCTTCGATAAAGAGTCAGAGTTTGAGCAATTTTACCCGTATTCTTTTTATATGTATATTTAATACCTCCAACCACATAGAACCCGCTTAAAAAATCATCGATTGTAACAGACGTGCTAGGGCCATTATCATTTGAAGTTTCAGTAGCCTCAAATCCTTTGTCCTCTTTCTTACTCTTTAATTGATTATCTGCTTGAATTCTTTTTTGAGTTTCATTGAAAATAAGAATTGGAAGCTTTTGATATCTATGTATTGCTGGATTAAATCCTTCTAATTGAACTTCTAAAATCATCTTTTGAAGTTCATCATTGTTTTGTTTATTATGAATCCTTGCAAAGTTATGGTTGATATGAGTATTGGAAGTAGCTGGGTCAACATCAATTCTACCCATGTACTTTGTTTTTACTTCCTGTTTATATCTCTCTTCATCTCTACGACCCTTTAATGGTTCTTCAATATCTTTTAAACTCTTTGAAGAAAGTGGCTCCTGATCAAAGCTAACCAGCTTCTCGTTTGAATCATTTTCAAAATATTGTAGAGTCTTTTTATATCCATTTAATTTTGCAAAGGCACCTGATCTATTAATTAAAGCATATTTTTCAATATGCGTATTTAAGCCTCTAGCATTAGAATGTGATGTTAAAACAAGAGCTCCTTCAGATTCATTAGCATCTTTATCAATACCTTTAACGTCTGTAACATTTTGAGAAAAGTTAACTTTAATAGTTTCAAAATCTTCTTCAGAATTAATTAGATGATTTATGTTAACATAGTTTAAATAGTAATATGGATCAATTGAAAATGTCTGAAAAGATTCATCATTAATATATGAGTGTTCAACCCTTTTTTGAATTGAATCCATAATTGAATCATTTGCAATAAGCATATTCATACTATCATCAGCCGCATCAATATTTGTTGCAAATCCTAAACCAAGATCTTGAGCAATAGATTGTAATTGATTTAATGAAGTATCTTTAGGATAACTTTTACAAACCTCTGCATATAGAGATGGCACCTTCATAGTTCCAGTAAATACAAATTTACTAGCAAGTCCGCTAGTTAATGTTGTTTGAGCTGGAGTTTGAACATCATCAATATCAAAGTCAATTCTTAAATCTTTATAAACATCCTTTTGTCGAGCAGCAATTCTTAAAGATAACACATCACCATCTCGCGGAAATGCATCAACACTAAAAAATGCTTGATTATCTACTAGAGAAACTTTAATAATTGGAATAGCTCCAGTTGAATCGATTTCCAATGTTTGAATGTCAGCATCGCCAAATGAATAACCATTGATAATCACTAATGGTTTTTCTGCCCCTAAACCATCACTAATATTTGATTTACCTTCTTCCTCTTTGAATGACTCGAAAGTATATTCGTCAAGTTTAATAGAAGGCTCAATAATCGTAAGTATGTGATTACTTAATGCCATTGTTAAATTGTAATTTTACCGTTACTAATATCTATATTCTTTTCACCTGGTTTTAAAACGTTAGGTGGTAAAGGTTGTGATGATCCATTTTTAAGTTGGGCAGCTTTTCTTTGTAAATATTCAACCCTAGCCGCGTCCTTTTTAGATAATCTTTTAGTGTCTATAAATTGACCTCTAATATTATCAATTTCTACTTCAATATCTGAAATTTCTTTTATTCTATCCCACTTCTTAAAATTAGTATCCATTGATGGGATTAAAATAATATCACCCTCATTGATAGAAAAAGGGTTAGAAATATTATTAAATTTTAGAATAAGATCTGATAAATTGTCGCCATTATAATATTTACGAGAAATCATATCAATCCTACCGATTTCGTCAATCGTGACAACGTGTCTAGCAATTAACTTTACTTGATCACCAAATAAAATATATGGCTCAGTCATTCTAAGCTTGCCATTTTTTATTTGTTTATTATCAATATTTCTAAAATCCATGATTAACCGTTTGCAATTTTTCTAAATGTATTTGTAAATTCATTGGCTTTACGATCCTTATTACCGTATGCGCTAACATCTAATGTATTGTTTACATCAACACCATCTTTAGGAGAAACATAGAACCTTCCTCTACCTGAGTTAAACATTGATTCAATTTCAGCCTTATCTCTTGGTCTACCTGGTTTTAATTTAATTGTAACAACCATTCTTTCTGGAAAATCTTCAGGTCCCATGTTGCCTTCAAATGCAACATCAGTCCCTGTACATGCTAAGTTACCTAATACCATAATTGGATTTAATGGATTACCAATTGTTACGTGCCATTGGCCGGTTGGATCTCCAGTTAATAATGAGTTAACCGCTTGTCCACCTGCTGGCGAATTAAACATTTCCATTAACGATCCACCCAACATACCACCTAAAGCTTTACCAGCATTACCAACAATATTTTTAAATTGATCCATAAGACCGCCGGATCCACCTCCTAAATCTGTAACAACTGATTTTAAGAAGCTTCCATAATCTCCATTACGAATATGCTCAAGATTGCCTAAAGGTCTAGTGACTGATCCATCACCAATATATCGAACTGAACCACCCCAGAACGGAGCATTATTTGAAGTTAAAACAAGAATATTTGCTAATTGATCCAGCATCAAAAGTTTTGGATTAGCTCCACCAAGTTCTCTTAATTCATATTCAAATTTAAGTGTAAATTCTTGTTCAAATGTCAAACCTTGATCCCTCATATAAACCTCTTTAATAACGTTTAATGGACCAAATACGTGGTTAGGATACGTATTACTAAATGAATCATAGCCAGAATTGGCTCTTTGGCTCTGTAAACTTACTGCGTCTCCACCTTGTGCAGCATTTGCAAAGTTTCTTAAGAAAGAATTGCTCTCAACAAGATTACCAAATGAACCTGCAGATTCTCCCTTCTTAGATTGAATCTCTTGAACCGCAGCTTCAGCATTCTTCCAATTAAAACCATGTGAAAACTTTAAAATATCGGTCATATTATTACCGCTTTGTTCGCCAAGCCAAGTAATTGCTCTGGCGAGATCAGGTTGAGGCGTTGTTTGACCATCAACCCCCTTCGGTGAAATAATATCATCAGGGCATGGGAATGCAAATCTACGAACCGTAATCATCATGTTATTTGGAATCTTACCAAAGAATCTAGTTAATGCAAAATCAGAATAATCATATCTATAACCGACGTTACCTTCTATTCCGCTAGTGATCTCAATGATTTGAGAAGCTGTTGGATTTTTAATAGCAGATGGTGATAGTTGATTATATGATTTAGATTCACCGCCGGTCTCTGGAAAGAGAGGAGTACCTTGATAATTAACTAAAGAATATTTGTTAAAAACTGAATATGGTCTTGGGCCTTGTGTAGTTGTCGCCTTTGAGCTACCTTCTGGTAATTTAAATTCTTCAGATTCTACAATCTGATTATAAAATATACTAGCGTCATCAGACACTGTAGTTTCTGTTAATTGTGGAGGGTTTGCAGATGCGTTTGCATCTATATCAATCTGAGCAAATGCAGTTAATTTATTACCTGTTCTATGTGCAGCCCAACCTTTTTCAAAAGAAGTTGTCACATTATCTGGTGAAGACCCTGAGAAATAGTTAACAGGATCATTTAAAAAGCTACCAAGCGCATCACCAGAGTCAACACCCTGGTCCGATATTTTTTTAACACCGTCGTCTAATGAACTACCCAATTCATCTAGATGAATATTGGAAGTAATTTGATTTAAAGAAAAAGTATCTAATCCCATTAATATATAGTAGCTGTTTTTATCCTACTATATATATTCGATTAATTTACATATTTAAATTATCGTAATCTGGCCCGTTAGGACGATATAAAAGTTTATCGAAATAGTCCTTTTGATTAGGAACTCTATCTCCTAAGAACTTTTTGATGTGTGCTTCAAAGACTCCTCGAGTTTCATAGTAATATTTGCCATCTTTATATACTTGGCGAGTTGACATCTCATATAGCTCCCGTAGATTCTTTTCAACTAAAAAGTCTTGAATGCTATTGTACAAATCCATCACTTGATTTAACGTTTTTGTACACATAACCGAATCAACCGTGATTAGATATGTTTCAGCATTTGCTTCTAAGTGTTCTTGTAATTCATTCTTTGTAGAGAATTGAGAGCGCTTAAATCTAAATTTAGTATTAGCACCATTAAAGTTTTTTTCAAAGTTTGTGTCAAAGAAATACCTTTTTAAGAATGATAGATCATCATAAAATCTAACAATTCTAATCTGATATTTAGGCATTTTTTCGTCAAACTTAACATCATAGATAATTGCGCGAACTGGAAATAACACATTCGTAAAAGAAGTGTTAGAGATTAGGGCGTGGATATATTCACCTTTACTAAATAATCTGTGTTTAATCATTGTCAATAAACTTAACGCAATCAAACTTATTAAGAATAACTCTAGATGGTGTTCTTTCCATCTTTAATACATTTAATGCAAGAGTATAGGATTCTTCAGTATTTGACTCGATTAACTCTCTAAAGTTAGAAACCGTGTCAGTCGATAAATTTTTGAATGTATATACGATGGTTGTTGGGGTCTGCTTCTCTTCAGAAAAAATAGATCTAACTGTGTTAATAATATGAAGAGCTATTATAGAATCGTTTGGTTCTGCCTTATACGGGTCCGCTTTGATTAATTTATTTTTAATATTTAAATAATCAATTATGACAAGGCTTGGATCCTCAATAGATTTAATAAATTTATTGAAGTCCCTTTTAGATTTGTACCAAACGCATTCTATAATAAACTTATTCATCTTTAGGTGGCATCAGTCCTTGTAATTCGGACTTCAGCTCTTCAATCTTATTTTTAATCTGCTCTGGCGTAGGTTGGTAATCTTCTCCCCAACCTTCGTTGATTTGGATTTGAGAGCTCGACCTTGAATTGCCGAGCTCTAATCCGATATCTATACACAAATCATAGATGAATTCAATCTTCTTTTGATTTGTTGCAAATTCATACACCACAGTAGATTCATAAGACTCGCCAGCCCCATTGATATTGTCATCATTAATGGTTTTAATAATACCATTATCGGCGATTTGTAGTGTAACTATTTGCATAATATTAAGCTCGTGCTTTGCGCATTTCTTGCGCTTGTTTTGTTAATTGACGAGATTGTTTTTTATCTAATTTGCGCTGAGCAGGGTCTGAATCTTTTACAGTAGTAAGTGACCATGCTTCTTCAAGAAGAGCGATTTCTTCTGTGTTGTAACCCATGTTTGACCAGGTTTCTTTCATTGCCTTTAACTTAGATTCCAATTGCTCTTCAATTTGATCCATTGTACGCTTTTGATATGCTTCATGCATCATCTTTCCATCTTCACTCATTTTAGCATACCACGAAAGAGCCTGTGGAGAAAAACGGCTGAACATGTTTTTAATCTTTAAGAAGTTAGCGCTACGAAATTGAGATCTGCGATTACGGCGCGACATTGTTGTATTCTTACTCATGTTGTTTTAAATTAATTGTTAACTTTTTATTTATCCTATTTAGTTTTTAACTGTAATATTCACGTAAATAATCCGTGATGTTGCTTTTAATATAATCTTGAAGCTTATCCATTTCAATTTGAGAAAGTGCAACTTCCATAATCTCATCATTAAGATCCTGTTCTTCCATACCTTCTGATAACATTGCATGAAGCGCTGGAGTTGGAATATTAAGATTGATTTTAATAGGAATAGTTACAAGATTCTTTTTACTCATCTTCATAATCATCTTACCCATAACAGAAGGTTCTTTAGCGACTGTCGGTTGTTGAATGATTACAGCATCTGAAGAGTTTGTTGCAACTGTATTTGTTTGATCTTGAATAGGACCAGTTTGCAGAATTTCACTGGTCAATTTAGATGAAATTTTGTCAGCCCCAGGAAGTGGTACTCTACCGTCTTTAATTTCTTCTAAAAATTCTGATTGAATATTTTTAAAGATTCTAGTGCCATCGGTAAAATATAGAAATTCAGCATCAGTAGATTGTAACTCGACAATCTTACCAAAGTTATCCCCTTTTTTCCATTGATACCTTTTTAATTTTTGATCAGCCATAACTTCCGACATAACATTTGATTTATTTTTATTGAATAATTCTAGAATCTTCATATCCCTTTTGAAACTGTTCAACAAACTCAAAACTTTCAGTTGGGCCAATAACTGCATCAGGTGATTCTATATAAATTTTGTAAAATAGATCTGGGCCTAATCGATCTAATGTCTCTTGTAGTTTTTCAACTTCTGGTAAATATCTCTTGTTAAATCCCATCATTCCAAACTGTTACACATTCTACTTCAATATTTGCCTTTTCCAATAATTCAACGCCGCTCATATCACGATAATCTTCGCAATAATACACTTTTGAAATACCTGCTTGAATAATTAATTTAGCACAATCAAAACATGGACATGTTGTCGTATATAACTCAGCACCATCACAATTCATAGTTGATTTAGCGACTTTCATAATTGCATTTGATTCCGCATGTAAAACCTCACGGCGAGTAACCGTCTTAGAGCAACATCCATTATCACAAACATAACCCTTATCAATTAACACATGCGCATGATCTGGATTTTCATAAGATCGAATCTGTTCCTCTTCGCATTTGTTTTCAAAACCATGTGGCATACCATTATACCCGAAAGAAATTAACTGCTTATCTTTAACGATAACGCAACCTACCTTTCGTCGTTCAGCATAACTCAATTTAGCAAATTGATACGCCGTTTGCATGTAGATAACCTCTATTGGAATTCTTGGCATATATTATATTATTATAATACTATTTATACACCTTAGTTTGAGATTGTTTACGAAAAGAAAAAGGGCCCGTATAGAGCCCTTTAAAAAATTATTGAAAAGTTAGATAAAAAAAATTAAGCTCTAACATCAGCTACTTTTGCTAATTCTTTTAATTTAGCTTGAGCTTGCTGAAATTTAGAAAATGCTTCGTCGTATGTCTTTTTACGATCTGCAACTTCATCGCAACCTTTTTTAATATCTTTACAAGTCTCTTTTACACCTTGTAATGCTTGTCCAGCTTTCATGAAATCTTTTCTTGATGATCTATATTCACCTTTAGCAAAAGAATATAGAGCTAACATATCTGGCGACATTTTATTCTCTAATTTATCGCATTTAGCAATCGCTTTTTCCGCCTTTGCATCTGCTTCCGCCTCCTCTGCTTCGTCTCTCTCTTTCAAAGATTTCATTGTATCTTTCTTATCTGGTAGAACGTGTTGCAACATTGCAGACCATTTAGAAGATTGATAACTCAATTCTCCAATAATTTGAATTGTTTTTGCAACAACTGGTCTAACTTTCTCTTGATCTTTGTCTCCTTTTTCAAGATTAGAAGCTTCAAGAACAAATTGCTCAAATAATTTTATACGTTTCACAAGCTATAATAATTATTGTTTTATTCAGCAGTATCTTCAGCTTCTGGTGCTGAATCCATTTCCTTCATTTCATTCATTTTCTTAGTATATGCTTCGATCATCTCATTACAAGCTGCTTCGAAAGCTTCAACTGCATATTCTTCTTTCATCTCTTTAAGAGTATTTGCAGCTAATGCAGCAATTAAAGCTGCATTCTCTTTCATGTAAGATTCGACAGTATGCTCGTCATGTGCATCCTCTTCGTATGCTTTAGCTTCGTTCTTACAAGAAGATTCATATACTTCTTTTAACATTTCAGCAACGGTCTTTACTTCAACTGGAGCCTCAGAAGCACCTTCGTGCTCTTCTTCCTCAACTTCTTCAGCTTCAGAAACTTCTTCCTCAGATTCTTCTTCTTTTTCTTCAGATTCATCTTCGTCATCAGAATCTTCATCTTTTTCTTTTTCCTCTTCGGCTTCTTCAGCTGCTTCCTCTTCTGGAGTTTCTTCTGATTCCACTTCTTCAGCTTCTTCTTCTTGAACCTCTTCAGCTTCGTCTTCTACTTCTTCAATTTCTTTTGAATCAACTTCGGCCGTATCAACTACATCCTGTTCGATTTCTTCAGTTCTGTCCATTTCTGCAACAAACTGCTCGAATGATTTTAATTTTGCCATTATACTAAATTTTATTTTTTTTTAGTTATAAACTATATATCTATATTATCTTATTAATTTTTAAAGACAATTGGGATGAACCTGGGATCAATCTATGATATAATCCAGCAGGTATTTTAATATCAATACCTGTGAGCAGTGGTATTGGTAGTTCATTATCATATTGAAATTTCCAATCTGAATCGGCTAAAACTTCAACAATCCTGTCTTCGTTATCAAAGTGCCACTTGAATAGGTGTTCTGGTGAATTTGGAATAAATGTTCTAATGATTGTATTCTCATCAATCTTTTCTTCTGTAAATGGTAGGGTTTGATCTTCAATCATTTCCCACATTTGTTCGGCTGTCATTTTTCCACAGCCACAATTTTTACATTTACAATTTTCTACCACGGGGAATCGGACTTTAAACCTAATTGTTTACCAAAGAGGGTTGGCCCATAACAAGCCCAGAATCCAGCTTTATTTGGATCCATCTTTTCCATCTTATCGCAACCATGTCTTGCCCAAAAACTAGCAGCTTTTCCTGGATCATCATTCTTAACAGTTAAGTTAGGATCTCCCCATTCAATTTTCTTAGCAATAATATTACCTTCTTTATCTTCTCTGCCGGAATTGCGGTAAACAATATATTTCTTGTCTCCACCACGTTCAGGTGAATCCAATTTAACTTTGACAGTATTACCACCCCTTGGAGTATATACAGCCGCCTTGCCAACCTCTAGGTTTTTAGCCATCCAGCCTGAAGGACCTTTCAAAATAATATTGCCCTTATCCCAGTATTGTTTTACCTCTTCAAATAATTTGACATAAGCATCGCTACCCAGCCTAAAGAACGTCGTTTGAAGATCTAAACCTTCTTCGATGTGTGCTTTAAGTTCAGGCGAAACACTCTTCCAGTCCTCAAATGTTTTAATAAATCTCATACATTATATATCAACTTAAAACTAATTCATTTAGAAATTGCTCACGATATTTGAGTAGAGACAATTCCTTAGCTTTTGCTTCTATTTCTATATCAAGATCTAGGCCATAAGTTTCAATATATTCATAAATGTAATCTGCATGAGCGCGCAAGATAACACTAGCATCTTCATGAATCTTTTTAGCAGATGAATAGTGGCACAATTGACGAATACCTTTAGGCCAGGTTAAAGCCGCTAGGCGCAATGCTTCTTCTTCGGGCATTGGATCTTCATAGCATCGGTGGTGGTGATAGTCAAATGTAATTGGTGTGCCAACTTGCAAATAGATGTCATAAAGATCTTGAACCGAATATTGTGCTGGTTTGTCGTCATTTTCAAGAATCAAACGAGCTTGTGCAGATCGGGATAACATTTTGAAATTTTGAACAAAGCGGGCTTTAGTAGATTCTTTGTCGCCATAAGAACCACCAAGATGGATATTCATCGAATAATATTGGTTTACCGGTAATCCCATAGCATCAAGGATTTCAGCATGTTGATTCAATTCTTTGACAGTAGCATCAACAACTTTTTTAGTCGGTGATGGAAGAACACAAAATTGACCAGGGTGGAATCCAACGCGTTGGCCATATTTTTGAACCAATGTACCTGATCCCTTGAGTAAGTTAGAGATTGTTGACCAGTTAGGCAAATCAGTAAGCTCATATTCACTCATCCAAGGAAACATAGAGCTACTCATACGGTAAACTTTGATACCATTTCTATGATTCCATTTAATAATCTCAATCATATCGCGTACATTAGCTTCTGCTAGTTCACCAGCATACTTAATTCCTTTTTGTTGGAATGTACGTTTAATCATAGATCGACCAATCTTAATACCTTGTTCGTCAAGAGTTAGATTGATACAACAATATCCTAAGTTTACTTTGCTCATATTATATTTTATATTGTTTTTTTAATTTGTTTATAGCTGTTTCAGCCTCATAGATTTCATTAAGTGTAAACACATCAACATCTTGAAACATAAATCCGCCAACTGTAGTAATAAATACATGATTACCTAGTCGATCAACTGAATCGACCTCATGAATTGTCATATCCTCTAAATATATGATTTTAGATTCGCCTTGAAGGCGCTCAATCCTCTGTTCGATCGTTATCATTAAAGAAATATTTAAGAAATTGATAAAATACCAATGGCCAAACTATGATTGCAACTATCCTCTCAGAATTGGTTAACCGAAGATCTTCATTTTCTTCACCCAATTGATTAACTAAGTAATCAAAAACAATATTAAATATTGTACCAATTAAGATGTACCAAAAAATCAATCCCATTGCTTCTCGTATGTGTACCAATGGTCTGCAGTTGCACAATCTATGAGAGCAGATTCCATAACAGTAATAATCTGTTTTGCTGTCATCATATCTAATTGAGAGTTAATCCACATTTCAGCCAGTAATTTATCTTCAAATTTAGAGGTGGCATATTTCATAAGACCACTAGCCATTCGAGTAATAATTGAATCAATGTCAGAAACTCGTCTTCCAACTATCCAGGGTTCAATTAAAATGCCAGAATCTTCAAGTTCTTGCAGAATAGTGGCTTGATCAGTCATCATGAAATGCGTCTTTAAAAATACTTTGAGCTTTGATATATTATCTTCGGTTAGAGATTGAACTGCTCCAACCAAAATACCATTACATTTTACTTCTGTTGCGTTAAATTCTAAATTCATATTTGTCATTTGTTTAATTACTAGGTAAATATAATAAAAAAGTCTGACATAAAAAAATGTCAGACCCACTTTTTTTAAAAATTATAGTCATAATATTTACGTGGAGCATCGGCGATTTTGCGCCAATCATACCGACCATTTGTCATACGCATTTCAATAACTTCACCAACCTCTTTGAATTCCCATTTCTGGTCAGAGTTATTAGTGCAGTGGGCTGAAAATCCACCAGGAACAAAGTCCATCTTTGTCTTATTCTCAGTGGCCTCAATAGGTTGTACATACAAAATCGTTTTGGATTTGATACCAACTATTTTTCCAATTGGATTAATGTCTGAGTAAAGATACTCGTTGATGTACTTGCCAATCATGTCTTCGTTCGCGGTGAAAGTTTTTCTTGTCATGTGTTTATCTTTTAATTATAGTATAAATATAAACAAAAAACCCGACATAAAAAAATGTCGGGCAAACTTTTTTCACTTTTTTTCAAATTATTTCCAAAATAACTGGATCGCAATGATTGCAGTGGCCAGTATCAGCGATATAAAGGTCTTGGCATTTACGCCTTCATTCATAAAATAATTAGTTAATAGAGCAAATGATAGAATACCAATTGCAAATCCAATAAATCTACCTGGCCAAATCAATCCGTCATAATAACTGGCAACAAACGCGGTTGCTTTAATAAACATATATGATACTAAAGTTCCTCCCATTAAAGCCACTATAAATGGATTTTTTTTAAACCATGGCCACATGAATTGACCATTGCTTTGAAACCATATTATAGATTGGCCAACCGTATAAAGCAATATGCCATATAATAATCCTCTCAAAACAATTGACCAGCTGAAGTTAATAGATGGGAAATAAACGATTCGCGGTGGTATTCTGTTTTTCCAGAATTCTTAATTGCTGTAATATGTTGTTTAGTCCCGTACCCTTTATTAGAACCCCAACCGTATTCTGGGTGATCTTTACTAATTTGCTTCATGTACTCATCACGAGTAGTTTTAGCCAAGATTGAAGCAGCCGCAATTGAAACATATTTATTATCTCCACCAACTACAGTTTCGTATGGAATTCCAGCAAATCCATGAAATTGATCCCCATCGACGAGGATAAAATCAAATCGATTAGCGCGATCATCTAAATATTCTAAACAATCATGCATCCCTTTTAATGTTGCCCTAAGGATATTCATCTCCTCAATTTTATCAACGGCAATGTGTGTAACGTGCCATGCGATCGCATTTTTGCAAACAATCTTTAATGCTTCTTGGCGTTCGCCTTCACTTAGCAGTTTGGAGTCTTTAATCAATGGGTGATTAAATCCACGTGGCATAATACAAGCCGCTACAGTTACTGGACCTGCAAGAGCCCCACGGCCCGCTTCATCTACTCCTATTTCTATAATTTCAGGATTATCGTTAAATGAATCTTTAAGAAGAATGTGTTTGGACATAAAAGCTTATTTTATAATTATATCCAAAATATTGATAATGTTTATTTCTCAGGATTATCCATTCTCCATTTGTCATAACGGTTTACAACATCTTGTAAGATCTTAGCTCTCACAATATCCTTTTGTGTAAACACATGTTCACCAACACCTTTAATGCCTTTCATTAATTCAGCAAATGATTCTAGTCCAATATTATTTTTAGCAATATCATATTGGCTAACGTCGCCAGTTACAATTACTTTAGATCCATTACCCATTCTAGTAACGAATAACATTAATTGTTTAAATGTAGCGTTCTGCGCCTCGTCAAGAATCATAAGAGATCCATCGAAAGTATCTCCTCTCATAAATGCAAGTGGACGGAATTGAATAACTTCAGACTCTACTAATTGCTCTGTAATCTGTGGGCCAATAATCTTACTTAAATTGGAAACGTATGATTGCATATACGGATCGATCTTTTCACTAATATCACCTGGCAAGAATCCTAGCTTTTCACCAGCTTCTTGAATAGGCTTACAAAGAATAATAGTGTCAATCTTTTTTTCTGCAAATAATTTTAATGCGACATAACATGCGGTAAATGTTTTAGATGTTCCGGCTGGGCCGTGGCAAAATGTTATGTCATTCTCTAGAATGGTTTGTACATAGTGTTGTTGAGATTGTCTTAATTGAGCTTTAACAGTCTCTGGTTTAATCGAAATCTTTTTTCGACCAACCTTTCGGTTTTCATTGTTTTGATTCATTCATTAAAATTTAATTAATCACCTGCCATTATGACAAGATCTTTCAATTTCATTAACTTGTCGCACTTCTCATACTCCTCAAGACCTTCAAAATATCCAATTAAGATATCAATGAATTTTGAGCGTTGACCAATACCGTGAGGGATTTCAATAATATCGCTTCCTTCTCTAAATACAACAAATCGATTAACTGTTTTAGTAAAGTTTCGAGTGATTGTATAGTACGAAGCTCGCATTAGTGAATCTCTGTCTTGACCTAATATTTCATCCATGATTGCGACCTTCTATGTTTTGTTTTAACAGTGTATATATTTAAACCGGGTTAAACCTGTTAGTTAATTTGGTAAAAAAATATAATGATATTATACTCTGTTAACTTTATTCGGCAGACTGATTATCACCGAATTTTTGCTGAATATACTTAGCTTTTTGATTCTTAATCCTTTTGGTTACGGATGGCTTTGTATACTCCTTTTGGTCGCGAAGTGTTTTAGTTTGTTTAGTTTTATTTACTTTATATTTTAAGACCTTTAAGGCCTTTTCGATATTTCCATTATCAACATTAATAATCAACATATTTTATCAATGATTTTTTTAATATTAAAGCACTTTTCATATTCTTCAGTGCCTTCAAAATATTGTAGAACGTTAGTAAGAGCATCTAACTTTTCATTAGCTGGTGTGTTGCTGCTTAAAGCATCTTGTTCATTATTAACAATCGCTTTATAGATCATATTCATCATAGTATCTTTCGATCCTTGGATGATGTGTTCAATACCGTTGTCTTCAAATTCGCTAAGCATATAATTCTTTAATTTTTTCTACTAATTTTAGTTGCTCTTCGTTTAGATTTGGTGGTAGAGTTCTGAGTTTAATCAATAAACTGCCATATTCATTTGTATTATATATTGGCATTCCTTTGCCAGAAATTCTAAGTACCTTTCCTTCGTATGAATTTTTAGGTATATTGACTGTAATATCATACAAACTATTCTTTATATTTATCTTTGTTCCAAGTAATAAATCAACAAAAGATAAGGTACATTCAGTCCAGATATCGTGTCCCTGTATAATAATATCGGGATCGATAATATATTGTATGGTTATGATTGCATTTCCTCGAGGGGCGGATCGATTGATTGGATGATAATCTCCTTTACCGTTTACTTTAAGTTTAGCGCCATTTAAAACTCCAGCTGGAATTTTAATATTAAAGCTATCACCGCCTAAATCAATATATTTAGAACAACCATTATAAACTTCTGACATCGTTAATGGAACTGAAATCCTAACATCTAATCCTCGGGCCTCTTGACCAAACGATTGATTAAACATTCCAGACCAATCTCCACCAAACTTAACAAAGAAATCTCTAAAGCTGGAATCTCCACTTTGCTTAAAATCGTATTCTTGTCTCTTATTGGTATCGCCTAAAATATCATACGCCTCAGAGATTTGTTTGAATCTATCTTCAGACCCACCTTTATCAGGGTGATGAATCTTCACCAAATCCCGATAAGCTTTTTTTATCTCATCGTGAGAAGCATTAGAATTTACCCCTAAGACTTCGTAATAATTCATTATGCTTTTTTATTACGCGATTCCTTAAGCGCTCTGCGTTTTTCAGCAACTTCACGCTTCTCCGAATTCTCCATCTTAGCTGCAATCTTTTCTAATGCAATTGCAATGCGTTCTAATAATTGATCGTTCATAATATGTTATTCTAATATTATATTATATATCACATTTTGTCAATGTTTAAACATAAAAAAAACCGGGCTAACCCGGTTGGTTTTAGATGGTATCAAGTACCCTCTTTAAATCTGTGCATTTTTCATATTCCTCAAGTTCTTCAAAATACTGCATAGTCTCGCTGATAATTTGCTTGAGCATTCTAGAATTATTGTGATATTCTGTATTGATACCATAATTTTTGATAGCAGTATAATTTGCTCGAGCCAATCGATCCTTCAAGATCTCCATGTGTTCTTGAGAATTGTCAAACTCTGGTGTGAAATCCTCTTCAAAATCTTCGTTAAAGTCAAACATAGTATCTGTATTTTGTTTTATAAGGTAAATATAACAAAAATCCGCGATATAAAAAAATGTTTTAGCTAATTTTTACAGATTTTTTTCTAGAAATGTTCTCATCTAACATCGGTAAATTAATCGCGAGCTCTCCATTTTCGCATTTTGCAGTTACCTTGTCATAATCGATTTCAAGAGTCTCTAGATTAAATCTTTTGTTTACAACCTTCTTTGAATCTTCTGTTCCCTTAGATCCTTGAACATGTAGTACATCTTCTTCAATATCGATTCCAATATCATCTTTAGAGAATCCCGGTACATTAACAGTTAATACGTAACCGTTTTCATTCTTGTCAATATTCCAAGAATTTGAAGTTCCATAAGATGGAATGTTGTTGTTGAAAATAAAATCGCTAAACATAAGTTGATTTAAAATACTCATAATTTAATTTCTATTTAGTTAAACATTTTTTTGAGTTATTGTCATAACATATATTATAATGCAATAATCATGCCATTGTTAAAATATGTCAAATAGTCACTTTTTAATTAATTTACTGTAGTTAAATATGTCACAATGACACTCTTATTGCTTTAGCCTTGATTTGATTAATTTGATCTAGCACTGTCCCATTATCAATTGCCTCTTGATAGTGCATACCAACCGAGTTTTCATGGTTCTTCGCGCTCATTTTAACCATATATTGATTATATCGGTCAGTTACATACTTCTCTCCAAGAAATTTATAATGAAGCATCTTTAATGGTTCGCGGTTAAAATCATCTAAGATCTCAAATAGTTTTTGCCAACGACCCCATTGGTGACCTAGATATTCCCCCATTGGTCGAATATCTTTAGGAACTGGGTGGTAGAATTCTCCTAAATCGTAACTTAATTCTAATTCATGTGCACCTTCAACCCATTCTAAATCATCTATTAGATTTAAATTAACAATCATTGGTTTTACATACCATGGATTAGGTTCTCCCCATTGTACATAATCATATAATTGTCCAGGTAAATCGTATGGAAAATCATCGGATGCCATTTGAAAACCTGCTGGATAGAATACGCTACAATTTTGATTTTGAGATAGAAATGATTTCAAGTCTGTATGATACACAAACTCATCACAGTCCGTTAAAATGATAAAGTCGGCCTGTCCTTTAGCATGTTGAATACTCTTTCTCTTTAATTCAATATGCGTATAATCATTGAACTCGCCGTTAGTTTCAAATGGGATTATTTCAACCTGATTTCCATATTCCCGTGCAATGTCACAGGTTGAATCTGTGGACATATTATCGTATATGATAATTTTATCACAAAATTGAGAATAGTGCTTTAGGTAATAAGGAAGCATTAACTCCTCATTCCATACTAGGACGTATGCCCATACTTTCATAAAATATCTAGATTTGCGATTCTAAGCATTACATTCATAGTAGCCTTAACATCTCCTTCGCAATACGTTTTAATATTTTCAAGTTCACCAGCCCAATAACGATCTGAAACTTGATCATTTGAAATATCTTGTTTAGGTGAAGGAATATCTAATGCTGCGCAAATTAAATCTAATGAAGTACTATTTACTCCACCAAATTTCCAAATTTCATAAGTATCTAATAAGCAGTTTTCCCAAGGCTTTTGCTTCTGGAAATGAAATTGATAAGGTACTTTTAATCCATTAATTAAAGATCTCTTAACAATCCACGGCATATCAAATCGCTTAATGTTATGACCAACTAGTTGAATCTTAGGATTCTTATTAAAAACAGCCTGCATAACTCCGTTAAATTCTTCAAGTAATACCCTTTCATCATCTCCATAAAAAGATCTTATATTAGCCGTTTGAGGAACACCTTGTTCATCAAATTTAATTTGGCCAATAGAAATACAAATAATCTTTCCAAATTCTGGAAACCACGCCGCTCCTTTTTCGTAAATATCTTCATCGGAAAGGTCCTGCATGCCATCTTCATTTTTACGTTGAAAATCAGCCTTAATTTGCCAAAGTTTGCTTAATCTATCTGAAACCCCAGAAAGATCTTGATATTGGCCAGCTGTCTCGATATCAATGAATAAAAAATCTTTAAAGTCTGTTTGATTGTACATATTATTTTAATTCTTCATAAGTTAGTGCAATATTTCTAAGAGGAATTGGGTATCTCATCTCCTTGTCGCCTTCAATAATATGCATACGATACCACTTTTCGCCGTAATGAATTTCTAACCTTTCAATACGATCCCCTAATGTTCCTTTAATGATGCCTCCTGCGAATGTAAAATAATACTGTTCTCCTTTCTTTGGAGACTTAACAGTAATTTTGCGATCCTCTTTCTTTTTCTTGGCCATCTTAAATATGTTTCAAGTATTATATATGGCCAATGAATAAAGTTTATAATCTAGAATCTAAGAATGATGTGTGGTCTTTTACTTCTCTGATTAGAGAATAGATTTCATAGGTAATATGGATTTCTAAAAAGCCACCAGATATTAAATCTGGTAGCTCTTTATAATCAATCCAATAGTGAGGTGGAGTCTTAATTCTACCATTGATATAATCATACATCGCGTCTATGTCCATGTGGTGTACATAGATTGTAACGAACATTGATTTCATATCAGGGTATTTGTCCATATACTATTTATTATTTGTAATGCTCTCCGCCTACCCATAATACAAAGGAACGTCTAAGTCCTTTTGTAACTGGTTTTACACGGTGAGGCATATAGCTTGGGAAAATGATCACATTACCTGCTCCACGCGGTGTGTATTGTGCTGTATCGATATCTCCACCTTGCCAGATTTCAAGATCTCCTCCATCATATTCGTTTGACTCCGATAATTGAACCGTAATAGAAACCTTTCTAAGAGAAGCTCCGCCGTGTCCAATATCTTGGTGCCAATCGTAATGACCTAACTCGGCTGCATCATATTCGGTGTATTGAATCTGTTCAGGCGCAGTATGCAAATCAAAATGCCAAAGAGAGTTATTAGCCTCAACAGCCATATTGATTAATTTTTCATATACCCATCCCCAATGTTCATCACGCGGGAGCCACTTAATATTTGAACGTCTTACTTCACCACCATCGGTGCTACCTAACGTTGTTGCTCTTTCAAAAGGAATATTCTGCAAGTCTGCATAAATCTTATGCAATTCTGATCTAGAAAATCCTTCTTTAAACCAATACCACTGTTGTGGATCATTGTGTTTGTACGGAAAAACGTAATCTGTTTTCATAATTTTAATTGTTTGTTAATTTGTCTCTAATATCATTTACGGCTTTATTCCAAAACGTAAATTCTTGTTGTAAAATATATTCGATCTCTCGTGAAGTTGCGCTGTATTGTCCAATGGCTTTTAAGTTATCGAAACATAAACTTTGTTTTTGGAGAAGATTTTCAGTTACATAGTGTATAAAATCGTCTCCAAAATAAACTCTAAAATATTCAGGAATAGGCGACCAATCTTTTTTGTTAATAATTATAAGTTGGCCGTATCCATTTCCTTTAAAAGGCTGTGGAATTACATTTAATTCCTCATTATCTCCATTTATCTCTTCATAAAACGGTTGAGAAGTTTTATAACCTAAATTACCAAAGGATGATACAACTTCAGGCTTATCTATTACGTCTCTTTTAAATGTTTTACATAAAAGATCTACATTGACGTGTATATCATCATTTAATAAGCAAATCCACTCGTTGCTTGCTAATTCGACCCCGCGGTTCCATGCTGGATTAACCCAATAATCTTTATCATTAACTACTTTAATTCTAGAGTCTGGTGATTCATATCCTGATTTTGCATTATCAAATATAAACAATTCAATACCTGAAATAGTAGAAGCCTGAATGGCATCTATTGTTTTGTAGATGCATTCAGACTTCCATAAAGTAGGTATGATAAATGTTACCATGTTTCTTGTAGAGCTGGTTTGTTTACAGCGTCTGGATTGAGGGTTTCTCCTTCAACGTATGTAATATTTGCAACTTGTTCTTCTTCACCAAATTTGGATTGAACATGTAATGGTGCATTTGGATTTTCATAGTATGCCCAGTCGTATAATCCAAGTTCTTCAAATCTATCTTTAATTTGTTCATTATAGTAGTACATAATAGTACGAACTCTACGTTGAATATCTGCTCGGGCCAAATTGTGTGTATTTTGTCCACCTGCATTATTGTAGATATATTGAATGTAACATAGATTTGGAATACGACACATCTTAGTATGTAAGAATGTGCGTACAACTAATTCATAATCATCAGCAATTGCTAATCCTCGGTTATGACCACCAATTTCAAAGTATGTAGATTTTCTCCAAGCTCTTACGTGGTTAGGTACACCAACAATATGTCGAATTGTTTTAGGATTAATGTCATGTTGATTACATACCCAAACATCTTTACCTTCATATTCTTCTAATCTATAATTACCATAAGAGAATGCAAAGCCTGGATCATATCTTAATGATTCTCCTTCTTCTGTCCATTCAGTACAATCAGTGTAGAAGAATCCGCACTCTGGGTGCTTTTTCGCCGCTAAATGAATATCCATTGCTGCGTTTGGTGTTAAAATATCATCATGATCGAATTCTGCCAAAATGTATCCTCTTGCAAGAGCGTTACCACGATATTTAACTTCACCGATAATTCCACCTGATTTTTCTCTAAAGTCATATACCTTAACTCTAGGATCCATTGCTGCAATCTTCTCAGCGATCTTCAATGTTTTACCACCATCGGATGAATCATTCACTAGAACCCATTCCCAGTTTTCATAAGTCTGACGAGCGAGAGATTGGTATGTTTGATATAATTTAGTACCAGTGTTATAGATTGGTGTAACAAACGAAATAGTTTCTTCATCATTTAAATATTGAGGACTGAGCATGGTTGTCATTGCTCCCATATACGCTCTTGAACCGATTTCATCGATTGGTATATTTACATCTTCAACATGATTCCATTTTCTACGTAAAGAAATTGGAAGAGATGCAAGATTTGGATAATCTTGCCAAGTGCCTCCTACTGTAACAATAGAATCTGGATTAAATTCTATAATTTGTTGAACAATGCCATTATCATTCTCAAAATACTTTACGTCAAGATCGTTTGCCTCGTAATTTACAAATTGACGGCTAATTAATTCAGGCTGGCCTGGACCAATGTAAATTACCTTTGGAATTCTAGCCTTTGATGGCTTTTCCAAATGGTTATAATAAGATAAGATTTCATTATGCCAGCTAAACCAATCAAAGTGATCTTTGAGAACTGCTGAAATAAAATATCCATCTGCTGCATAATTACTTCCAAACGTATAATCTTCCATCAATGATCTTTTGAAAATAATCTGTGCAATATCTGTTTTTTGGAAACCAGTATTTTCAAAAGTCGCATGCCTAACTTCTAATCCTGTAAAATCTTTTCCACCAATATATTGGGAAAATACATGGATCTTTGCATTTTCTTTTACAAACTCAGAAACTCTATTGTAAAAGTTTTCATGTAAGATATTATCATCATCAAGGAAATAAATCCATGCATCTTGATCTTCAATTCCTTTAATTAATTCAGTGCATTGTGGATATAAAAGACCGCCATCCCCTGCATTGATGAAATGAATTTTAGTTTGTGGACCTGAAATACTTGATAATAATTCAGCATCAATATCCTTTAAAGGTGCTGTATCAAATATAACGTGCCAAGTTATGTTTAATCCGTGTGTATCTGTGAAAACAGAATTTTGTACTGTCGTTAAATTTTTAGGACGCGTACATCTTGTTAAGATATGTAAATTATAAGCCATTTATAAATTTATTTTATTCAACATCAAAGAAGAACATGTGAAAGAATCTAGCATTATGGATTGCATCACCAAAATACTGAGTTGCTGCGTGAATATTAGAAGAATTGAAAATAACTAATCGGTTATATACGTTACCTAAAGTATCTACCATTTCATATTGTGATGAATCGTAGAAATTCATTGAATCACTAATTCCTTTAAATACTTCTTCATATAGATTAGAATTTCTACTATCACCTGGGAAATTGCGAACACCATTAATCTTACTCTTGTACATCGCTGTACCAGAAGAAACTGGAGCATTTGGCGTAAGATATACCATTGCTGCTAGCATTTGTGTATCGATATGGTACACAATAGGTTGATCCGCAGTACAGAATTGGAAAACACCATTAGCATAAGAAGTGTGGTTCCAATTAATAATCTTACGGCCGATAATTTCTTCAAGCTTTTCTTTAGTTCCTTCAAGAATAAATCTGCCATGTGTTCTTTGGCCCTTATGGTAATTTGAAGGTTGGAATTCTAAATTATTAATTGCAAATTCTCGAACAGCATCTGGGTCCGCGTAGAAATCATCAACAACAATAAGATCTTTATGAGTTGTTGGCATAAATCCTGATTTTTCAATAATAGCAGCATGTAAACTACCAATGAAATGCTCAGTACCATCTTCTAATACAACCACAAACCCTGTAGAAATTGCTGATCTGCTTAATCCAAATTCAAATCCTAATGAATCTACATTATTTGCAAATTGTGGATAAAAATCCAATACATCAGGGCGAGAATAGAATTTAGCCCCTAATTTAATGTGTTTGTAACCGTTCTCATTAGCTGTCCAAAACTCGGTAATCTTACCAAGATTTGAAGCAACCCAACCTGTTAAGGTATAGAGAGTATCACTTTTAACTGCTCTATCTAAGTTTAGTAATACATTTGAACTTGCTGTTTCGTGCATAATTGTCAAATTTTTATATTTATATTCTGTTTATTAAGATTGTTTATTTTTCTTTCTGATTACACCTATATTGTGGTATAGTTCAATATCGTTATATTCTCTAGGATTAATTGTTGGATTTTCAATTAAACCTTCAATTCTACTTAAGAATACGTCAAATGTAAGATCTTGAGGATTGTTTTTAAATTCTTCTTTAAGCATAATCACATGATCTGTGTGGCGTTTAATATGCTCAACATGATCTGTAATATCTTTATCCTTCTTACACATCGTACAGAAAGAATGGTTTGGTACTAAATATCCATATTTACATCTGTTAAGTCCTCTAGCTGGATAAACTCCACAACCAAATTTACCTTCTGCATAATGTTGCCAATCATCTTCATAAGCCCAATCCTCAAAGTGAACAAATGTACCATAATAAATCCAAGCAGCTTTCATATCATCTGGTGTCTGTAATTCTGCTTGTCCCCAATCTTGATTACCTTTATGTTCGGTTGGATTTCCATGTTCATCATAAAACTCTTTTAATGGAAAAACGCCTAAATCATAATATGCACTCATTCTACGAAGACATGGCGTATTTGTGTACATTCTTTTATGCATAATTGCATATTCATTACCAGTCCAATCTACAACCTGCTCAACGTTTTCAGGTCTGACCCAATATCCAAATGTATATTGTCGATCATCCATATCATCTAGATATTTTCTTAATTGAATATGAGTTACATCTTTATTAACTTCAAGAAACTCAATACTTTCTTGAATCCAATTATGACTTAATCCTGAAACCCAACTTGGAATGTATAACCAATCTCCTTCTAAGAAGATACTATATTCGTATTCCTTAGACATTTCGCTTAATCTATTAATCCCTCCGCCTGGACCTAAATTTACATCGCTAATCCGGATATTAAATTTAACACGGTCAGAATAAGTTTCTTGTGCCCATTCTAAAGTTTCATTAATAGTGTCATCGGTTATATTTACCCAAATAAACCATTCAAACTTGCTGCCACTATAATCATCCATAAAAGATTTTATAGTATACTTTAAAGCTCTACCTCTACCTTGAGTTGAATGTGTTAAAGTACAAATACAAAAGTTGTTAATCATAATAAGTTATTATATTACTCTGTTATTATGTTGTATATATCTCATAAAAAAAGAGGACCGTAGTCCTCTTTTTTATCTAAAATATTTGTTAATATTAAGCTGAACCTCTTCCTGGTCTTGGGGACGGTGTTGGAGATGGTGATGGAGATGGTGGTGGTGCTTGTGGAGTAACACCTGTAATTCTACCTTTATAAATATTAACAATATATCCATTCATTACGTGATCTATTGTTAATGTACCTCCAACGTGGTTTGTTGAATCCCATCCAAATCCAGGGAATCCTTTTGCACCTGTTCCACCTGGGGCTCCAGTTGTACCTGTATAGCCTGTTGGGCCATTTGGCCCTGGTGGGCCGTTAGGCGAGGATCCAGCAGATCCTGCTGGTCCTGTTGGGCCTTTATAACCTTGTAGACCGCCTGGACCAGGGGTTGTTGAGTTTGGACCAATTAATCCTGTTGGTCCTGTTGGGCCAACATAACCTTGGTAACCTCTAGGTCCTTGTGAACCTTGTGGACCTCTTGGGAAAGTTCCTTGATTACCTCTGTCTCCTTGAACACCTTGATATCCTGTTACAAGAGGACCAGTATAACCTTGTGGACCTTGTGGACCTCTTGGACCTTGTGGACCTTGTGGACCTCTAGAACCTTGTGGTCCTCTTGGGCCTGTTGGGCCAGTGTATCCTTGTGGACCAGTAACTAATGGACCAACAGGACCAGTTGGGCCTTTATAGCCAATTGGACCAGTATCTCCTTGTGGTCCTCTTGGTCCTGGTATACCTGTCGTGCCAATATATCCAACATATCCAGTTGGACCTGTAACTAAAGGACCAATAATACCAGTTGGGCCTGTTGGACCGCCTGGGCCTGTAGTTCCTTGAGTACCTCTTGGACCTTGTGGACCGCCTGGACCTTTAACTCCAATATAACCTGTAGGGCCTGTAACTAAAGGACCCACAATACCAGTTGAACCTGTAACTCCTTTAGTTCCTTGTGTACCTTGTGTACCTCTTGGTCCTTGAACACCAGTAGGGCCTGTTGGGCCAGTATATCCAGTTGGACCAGTAACTAATGGACCGACTGCTCCCGTTGGGCCAGCTGCTCCTTTATCTCCTTGTGGACCTCTTGGGCCTTCAGGACCAGTACCACCAGCTCCACCTTGTGTGCCAGTATATCCTGTTGGACCAGTAACTAATGGACCTGTTGGTCCAGTTCTACCTGTATAGCCTGTATATCCAGTAGGTGCAATTCCTTTAGGACCAGGTGCTCCAACAGGACCATTATATCCTGTAAATCCAGTTGGACCAGTTGGACCAGTTACTCCTTGATCTCCAGTAACTCCAACAAGGCCTTGTGAACCTCTAGCTCCTTGAGGACCTTGTTGTCCTAAGTATCCAGTATATCCTGTTTCACCTTGATATCCTATTGCTCCTGGAGCTCCAGTAAAACCAATAGTACCTTGTACTCCTTGAGGACCTCTATCTCCAATAATTCCTTGAGAACCTTGAGAACCTTTAGCTCCTTGAGAACCTATAGCACCTTGATTACCTTGGAATCCAGTAGCACCTTGAGAACCTCTAGAGCCTTGGAAACCTTGAGGACCCTGTGCACCATTTGGACCAGTTGGGCCAGTTGGGCCAGTGTAGCCTTTGTCTCCTTGAGGACCTCTAGCTCCTTGAGTGCCTCTAGAACCTTGAGCACCTATGAATTGAGGAAAATTAGAAGGATTAAGATTACCAGCATGTAATGCTACGTTTCCTCCAATTGTTGTTCCTATTTTTAATACAGCCATTTTTTTATATTATAATTTATTTCAATTTCAATTTATTAGAACATTATTAACCCACCTTCTACTGGTCTGGAAACTGATCCACCTTCAAAGAAGAGCTGACCATCTACACCAGCATAAACGCTAACATTATCTACGCCTTGATATCCTTGTGGGCCATTTGGTCCAGTTGGACCTGGACCGCCTTGTGGACCTCTTGGGCCTTGTGGGCCTTGTGGACCTGGTGTTGAATCTCCTGGTCCACCTGTTGGGCCAATGTATCCTTGTTGACCTTGTCTACCTGTAAAACCATTATATCCAATATTACCTTGAGGACCTTGTGGACCTACAGCACCTTGTGGACCTCTTGGACCTTGTGGGCCAATTAGGCCAGTTGGACCAGATGGACCAGGTGTTCCATTAGAACCTTGAGGTCCTTTAGAACCTTGAGGACCTTGTGGACCTGCAGCACCTTGTATACCTCTTGCTCCAGGAGGGCCAATTGGACCAATATAACCAGTATAACCAGTTACTCCAGTAGGACCATTTGGACCAATATCTCCTTGTGGACCTCTTGGGCCTAAAGGACCTGCAGTACCTTGAACTCCAGTATATCCTTGTGGGCCTTGTGGACCATTTGGACCTTTATATCCTTGAACGCCAATATAACCAGGTGTACCTTGATCTCCTTGGAAACCTCTTGGGCCTTCAGGACCTGCAGTACCTTGATAACCTTGTACTCCAATGTAACCTGTTGGGCCAACTAAACCATTGTATCCTGTAACTCCAATTGTTCCAGTATATCCTGTTGCTCCTTGTGGACCTCTTGGGCCTAAAGGACCTGCAGTACCTTGAACTCCAGTATATCCTTGTGGGCCTTGTGGGCCAGTTGGACCTGTTGGGCCTGTTCTACCAATATATCCTTGAACACCAGTATCTCCTTGGAAACCTCTTGGACCAATTGGGCCAGCACCACCTTGATAACCAACATAACCTGTTGCCCCAGTAAATCCTTTAGCACCTTGAGGGCCAATATATCCAGTATAACCAGTATCTCCAACATCTCCTTGGAAACCTCTTTCACCAATTGGACCAGCAACTCCTTGATAACCATCAACACCTTGAGCACCTTGTGGACCTAATGGACCATTAGAACCTTGAGGACCAATATTTCCAATAAATCCAGTAGCACCTTGAGATCCTTGGTAACCAGTTGGACCTGTTGGAGCAATACCTTTAGCACCCTGTGGACCTACTGGCCCTGTTGGGCCTGTTGGAAAAGATCCCTGTGCTCCTTGTGGACCGCGGTCTCCTTGGAAACCTCTAGGTGAATCACCTTGAGGACCTTGTGGACCATTAGGACCTGTTGAGCTTGTAGGACCTTTTGGACCTGTTGATCCAGTATCGCCTTGTGCTCCAGTAACTGCTGAATTTGCTCCAACTGCTCCTTTAGCACCTTGATTACCAACATAGCCTGTAGCTCCAGTATTACCAGTACCACCAGTATAACCAATTGGACCTGTATATCCTGTTGCTCCCTGATCACCAATAACTCCTTGATCACCAGTTAAACCAACTGGACCGGTATTACCGATCCATGCTGTGTATGCATTTTTATCAAAATTACCGGTGTGAAAAACCGTTTGTCCAGCAATTGTTGTATTTAATGATAATTTTGCCATTTTTTATATTATATTCTTTTTCAAATTAGTTTATCTTATTAATAGATACTTGATATAAAACCAGAAGTTACTGTAAAGTTTTGGTAGTTATCATCTTGTAATGTTCCATTATAACCGCCTGGAAGAACCAAGGTTAATGGTGGTGTAGAACCTGTAGCTCCTCTAGGACCTGGAGATCCAGTAGCACCTTTAGTTCCTGTTGCTCCTTGTGGACCATTAGGACCTGTAGGACCTGCAGTCGATGTAGGACCTTTACCGCCCGTATCTCCTTGTGGACCTTGTGGACCATCTCCACCCTGAGGACCTTGAGCTCCTCTTGGACCTTGTGGACCTCCTGGGCCAACTGGACCAATATATCCTGTTACACCAATATATCCGGTATGTCCTTGTGGACCTGTTCCACCTATATATCCAACTGGACCTATTGGTCCAGTTGGGCCTGTTGGGCCAACAGTTGTTTGAGTTATACCAATTGGTCCAGTATATCCTGTTAAACCAATGGTACCTTGGTATCCTTGAACACCTCTTTCTCCTTGCGGACCAATCGGTCCTTGAATACCTTTAGCTCCTTGTGGACCTGCGTTTGTTTGTGCAGATCCTTGATCCCCTTGTGGACCTCTTGGACCAATTGGACCAACATATCCTTGTGGACCTCTTGGGCCTTGTGGGCCTTGTGGACCGGTTGAACCTTTACCACCTTGTGGACCTGTATTTGTCTGCGCAGTACCTTGAGGACCTCTTGGACCTTGACCTCCTTGGAAACCAATATAACCTTGATCACCTCTTGGACCTTGGTCTCCTTGTGGACCTCTTGGTCCTGTACCTCCTTGTGGGCCAGCATTTGTTTGTGCTGGACCTTGTACACCTTGATCACCTTGATAACCAATATATCCAATATAACCATCAGGACCCATATCGCCTTGTGGACCTCTAGGTCCTTGTGAACCTTTAGCCCCTTGTGGACCTGTTGTTGTTTGTGCAGTACCTTGTACACCTTGATCTCCTTGAAATCCAACATAACCTTGTGGGCCTGTATTACCTTGAGAACCTTGTGGACCTCTTGCACCTTGATTACCTTTAGCCCCTTGTGGACCTCTCGTTGTTTGTGCAGCACCTTGTGGGCCTCTTGGACCCGGGCCTCCAGTACTTCCTTGGTTACCACCAGTACCTTGAACACCTTGAGCGCCTTGTGGACCTTGAGCACCTACTGCTCCATTACCACCTTGAGGACCTAATGGTCCTGCAACACCTTGAACACCAGTATATCCTTGTGGACCTATTGGGCCAATTTGACCAGTAGATCCTTGGTTACCAGTTGGACCAACATAACCTTTAGCACCTTGCGTGCCAGTTGGACCTTTAGCACCTTGATAACCAACGTAAGCAGTTGGTCCAGTTGCGCCTTGATAACCTGTATCTCCTGTAATACCTTTATAACCATTAGCACCGGTATATCCTGTTGGACCAGTTGGACCAACATAACCTTGGTCACCATTAAATCCTGTAAATCCTTTAGTACCCTGAACCCCTTGAGATCCTTGAGCACCTTGGTTACCAGTTGCTCCTTTATAACCCTGGACACCTTTATAACCTTGAGGACCTGTTGCTCCTTTAAAACTCAAATAAGAGTTTTGGTCAAAGTTGCCAGCATGTAATACTAAATGACCTCCGATTGTAGTTCCTGATTTTAATTGAGCCATTGTCTATATTAATTGTTTTTTAACTGTTCTAATTGTTGAACTAAGTTTTGGATTTTATTACTATATCTATCCTCGATAGATTGCCTTTCTTGTTCGGTTTGGGCAGAATTTATCTCTAAAGTAATAAAACCTAATTCATTTTCTATACCTTGAATTTGCTCTTCCATTTTCTATTATATAAAATATTTTTGATTTGTTTTAAACTTTTAGATCGATAACCCCTTTTCTCTTATACACTGTTTCGCCTTGTGTAGATCCGTCTTCTTTGATAAGTTTTTGACCTCTACCAACCGCAGCGTATGTGCTTCTGTATCCACCGTTCTTAAATACTGAATATTCATTTCCATCATTAACTAAAAGAATTGATCCCATTGAAGCCATTTGAGCATCTAATGCAGCATTAGGATTAATAGCGTCAAACGACGTTAAAACCCAAAGTTGTTCTGGACCAATTGCTGCTAAAGCATTAGCAAGATCAGTTCTTCTAGCATCAACACTATAAATATCAAATACTTCTTGTGAAAGAACAGTGCCTGAAGATTCTTCTATAACTGTTAAAGCCATACCTCTACCGCCTGGAACACCAGCATCGATTCCATTAATTCTAACAACTCTAGAACCTTCAATTGCAAAAACATCTCCCTGGGCAACATCACCATTTTGGAAAACTCCACCATACGCGGTTCCTTTAGCAAAAATGTGTGTTGTCTTTTCAGCTAAGTTATCAGCTTCCCAACCTGTTCCGTTATACTTAAATCTATTATTATTAGTAATATCTGTGATTTGAATATTATCAATAAATACGTGAGTGCCTCTAGACCCTTGCGATTGGTACGTAAATCCAATTTTAAGATTATTATACAAATCAAAAGATCCAGCAACCTGTTCTGTTCTATAATCCCAAATACTTGGATACTCTTCACTTGGTGGAACACCTTTTGTTGGAGTTCCAGTCCAGCTTGGTTTTCTATATACATATCCTTCATGTGTAACCAAACTCCAATGACCGTATTGAACATTTGGATCCCATACCGTTCCATTAGAACCCGGTACCCAATCTAAATATTGATCTTCAATTGTAAAATCATATTCATATCTTTGCCATTCCCAATCTGTATCGAATGCTCCGATGGGTTGGTTCCATGGAGTTGGTAAACCAATACCTAAGCTACCCCAACCAATTGTATGGTTTTGGAAAATTTCCATATAATTTCCATTAGTAGATCCTCTGTAATCAAATGAGAATCTATACTTATGGCCTCTTAATTTACAAGCTGCTGGCGGATATAAACTTAAACCACCCCAAGTAGAATCTGAAGTGATATTAGGATATCTAAAAATATGCATACCGTAAAGAGAATCTTTACCAGCATATTTACGCATTGTTGTATAAATATTTGATTGTTTATAAACATACCAACCTGGGCCAGCGCCTCCGGCATTTTCTGTACCAAATGTTTGGCTGTTTGGATTAGACCACCATCTTCGGCCGTCTTCGTTAATGTGCCATCCAAGAGCATCTAATGCATTATAAGTCTCACTAATATTTAAAGCTTCTAAATCACCAGTTGTTCTATTCATTTTAGCAACAACATTAGTACCTAAAGAAGCCCCTTCAATTAAGGAGCCATTTTCTACTTGAAATTCGCTTTCACTAGCGATAAATTTTGAATGATTAGCCATTTTTATTCTTCTATGATTTCGCCGTTAACTGTTAATTCTCCGTCTCTACTTAAGACTCCAATTTGACCGTTAATAGGACCTCCTGTATTTAATTCATTAAATTCTTGTGCATACATTATGCCAGATGAAGCTTTCTTTGATTTTGCTACCTGGTTTGATTCATTTCCTTGGAATTCTGAAGAACATGCAATTGCAATATCATCTAAATATAATGTAGGATAAGGAGAACCTTGGCCGGCAACTAGATAATTGCCTAAAATCATAAATTTAATGTATGCTGCGTTATATCTAAACCTGGTGTCTGAATTGTAACATTCAGCATTTGCAGGTATTATTTGTCTATAGTTAGTCCACGTTTCTGGAATGTATGGCGCTCCAAATGCGTAGTTATAAGTCCCTCCCGCTACACCTCGTGAAATCGGTGTTCCAGCTGGTAATTCATATCCAATATTTGGAAGGGGTGATTCTAGGGTCATCTGCCACTCATTAGGGCTAACCTGTACTAGTCCTCTGTATATAATGTTATAATCGCCATATCCGATTCTTGTGTATCTGTGTGGTTGACCATATTCTGGATGTGATGGCGGAAAGAAAAGAACATGTCTAAAATACCATGTATTCGAAGTTACATCAGTGCCGACATACCAGTTATTTGAAGATTCGATATAAATGATGCTATCACCTGGGTTAGCAGGTCTTGTCAAATATGTGTTACCAATATCTCCACAGTTTCTTAAATCAATAAAATTATAAAATGCGTCAAAACATGCAAATCCAAGATAACTGCCGGATAAGCTGCCTTGCGCATTTCTTTGAGCTGTTTTAGCCCATAAAGAAATTTCATATTCCTTTGAAGTATCGACTGAAACAAACTCATCAGATAACCATTGATTAGTATTTGTTTGTGATAAGTGATAATTTCCAGAATGCGGATCTGCTGAAGAGATCGATGCTCCTGTAAAATTATAATTGTTACCAAATTCGAAATTTCCATTAGTGTACAAATTAGTACGGCCTAAGGTTTCGTCGTATGATAACGTTTCGTTAATCTCAGTTGCCAATAGGTTGGCCGTGTTCGTCCACTTCATAAAAAGGATATTCTTTTATATTTTCTGTAGTTGTTTCTTCATTATTTAAAATGAAATTTTTGGCATCTTCAGAAGAGCCAAATTCAGCAATATTATTACCGCTATTATCGAAAACTATGTATTTATTTGTAAATGATACGATGTACATTGCTTTAATTTCTTTGATTATAAAAATAAATTGCAGGGGGTGTTGAACCCCCTACAATCTATATATTAAGTTTATTATACAATTCTAAACTCTAAATCACCATTAGCGTTTTGATCGATGATGAAACCATCAACTCTTAAAGCCGTTGTGTAAAGTGTTGAACCGTCGAATGTTAAGTTAGACTCGCCATTAACTGTTGAACCACCAGTTGCTGTAATAATGTTATTGTTTGTGTTATTTACAACAGCTAAAGTAGGACCAGTTGGACCAGTAGAACCTTGATCACCCTTGAAACCTTGAGCTCCAGTAGAACCTTGTGGACCGGTTGGACCTTGTCTACCTTGAGTACCTTGAGCACCTGTAATACCTTGATCACCTTTGATACCTGTATCGCCTTTAGCACCTTGGAAACCTTGAGCTCCAGTAGAACCTTGAGCTCCAGTAGAACCTTGTGGACCTGTAGGACCTTGTCTACCTTGAGTACCTTGAGCACCTGTAATACCTTGATCACCTTTGATACCTGTATCGCCTTTAGCACCTGTAGCTCCTGTAGCTCCTTGGAAACCTTGATCACCTTTAGCTCCAGTAGAACCCTGTGCGCCAGTTGCTCCAGTTTCACCATATACTCTACCTACGTTTAATTCTCCAAACGCATCGCCAGTGATTAATAAATCAAGACCTTGTAATCTAGCATTTGTGATTGAACCACCCGCAGAACCAGTAGCACCAGTATCACCTTTAGTACCTGTAACTCCTTGTGGACCGGTTGGACCTTGTCTACCTTGAGTACCTTGAGCACCTGTAATACCTTGATCACCTTTGATACCTTGATCACCTTTAATGCCTGTAGCACCTTGGAAACCTTGATCACCTTTAGCGCCTTGATCACCTTTGAAACCTTGATCACCTTTAGCGCCTGTAGAACCATCTCTACCAGCTGCACCTTGGAAACCTTGATCACCTTTAGCGCCTGTAGTACCTTGGAAACCTTGTGGACCCGTAGGACCTTGTCTACCTTGAGTACCTTGATCACCTTTGATACCTTGATCACCTTTAGCGCCTTGGAAGCCTTGATCGCCTTTAGCTCCTTGAGCCCCTTGGAAACCTTGATCACCTTTAGCGCCTTGATCACCTTTGAAACCTTGATCACCTTTAGCACCTGTAGCACCTTGGAAACCTTGTGGACCTGTAGGACCTTGTCTACCTTGAGTACCTTGATCACCTTTAGCGCCTGTAGCACCTTGGAAACCTTGGTTACCATCACGACCTGTATTACCTTGAGTACCTTGAGCACCTTGCATACCAGCTACTGAACCAATCCACTGACCTAATTCATTGATAATTGGCGTACCATTAACTAATACGTTGTTATCTGGTTTAAGGTTAATGTTTTGATCTGCGTGGATTTCTAAATCCTCTGGTGTGTTTGTATTTGCTGCAATAAATGTATTTAATGCATCGCCTGCAAATGCAATTTTAAATTGCTGGTCTAAGATGATGTTACCATCAACTGTTAATTGACCATTAACTTGAGTTTTACCAACTTGTAAGCCAGTTGTTGCGTTTGATCCTGAGATAGATTTTGATGAATTAACTGTGATATCAGAGTTAATTGTCAGTCCACCTTCTGATGTTACATTAATACCACCAGCTTGTGCTTGTAATTGTAAAACACCAGCACCTGTCGTTTGTACTACAAATGCTTTATCTCTATCTGTTGATAAGATAATTGTATCAGAACTATCGTGGATAACCTTCTTTCCGTTAACATATAACGAATTAGGACCCACGTATAATTCATCAATGTGCAATTCAGTACCATTTGCGCCAATAGATAAAAGCTGCACTGGAGTACCGTTATTATCGATTTGAACGTTTGGTGGTAAGATAGATACGTCAGCATCTCTACCTAACTGTCCCTCAATATATTGGTGAATGTGTTGGAGTTCCGTTTCAAGACCTGCAACACCGTCAACTAATTCAGAAACAATCGGACCTAATTTGAAAAGAGAAGTGTATGTCTCATCTGCACCATACTGAAGTGGCTTGCTTTCACCTGTTAATCTTGAAGCAGTATACTTTTGTTTAAGTATAGCAGCCTCATCAGATACAAGCTTCAAATTAGATCTTAGCGATGCTAAATCTTTTAAACTAATTCTTGTTGCCATTTTTTTGTTTAATTTTTTTTATTAGAATTAGGGCCGGCCGAAACCGGCCCTTTTTCTAAGTTTAATTATTTTAATCTGCTCTCCAATTCTGCGATTCTAGCATTTAAGTGCTTAACCACTTGGAATAAGTAGACTGTCATTTTGTCATAGTGCATTGAGATATAACCTCCTTGGCCGTCTGTAACACCGATTCTTGGATCGAATTCTACAACTTCTTCGGCGATGAAACCAATATCTCTCTTACCTGTTTCTGTCCATGTGAACTCTCTAGCGTTCAAGCTTAGGAATGCTCCCATATTAAACTCTAAAGGTTCAACGTCAGATTTGAATCTTAATGAAGATGCTTGGATACCAATACCTCCACCTAGCATATCAAACATTACTGGAACTGGTGCGTCAAATACGCCATCGTTAGGCATATTGCCTGGAACAATGTTAAGGTGCCACGGAGTACCATAAGCTGTTCCTGCGTCAGTGTCATTAGTCATTTTGATTTCACCATTCTGGAAACTGAATGTAGTACCGCTGAACGTTAAACCACCTTCACCATTAACTGTTGAACCACCAGTTGCTGTAATAATGTTATTGTTAGTGTTATTCACAACTGATAACGTAGGGCCTGTAGGACCTTGGCGACCTTGTGTACCTTGAGTACCTGTAGGACCTTGGTTACCTTGTGAACCATTAGAACCATCAGTTCCTGAAGGACCTTCAGGACCCGTAGGACCCTGATTACCTTGGTTACCCTTGATACCTTGGAAACCTTGATCACCTTTGATACCTTGGAAACCTTGATCACCTTTGATACCCTGATTACCTTGGTTACCTTGAGTACCTTGAGCACCGTAAAGACCTTGGTTACCTTTGAAACCTTGGAAACCTTGATCACCTTTGATACCTTGGAAACCTTGATCACCTTTGATACCTTGGAAACCTTGATCACCTTTGATACCCTGATTACCTTGGTTACCTTGAGTACCTTGAGCACCTTTGATACCTTGGAAACCTTGTGGACCTTGACGACCTTGTGTACCTTGAGCACCTTGGAAACCTTGGTTACCTGAAGAACCTTGAACACCTTGTTGCGCAACAATTGCAAATTCAACATAAACCCATTTGTCATCTGGGAATGCATTGTTAAATGGAAGCACAGTACTGTTCATTGTACCGTTGACAATGTAGTAGTTGCCAACTGTTGTGATGCTACTAACTGTAAACGTGCCGGCACCTGCGTGTGGAGCGTTAACGGTCGATATCATCATTTGAGTACCTGGGCCTGCCGCTGCGAATGCAGATGCAAAGCTATCTCCGTCCTTATCAAGTACATTGAATGTTAATGAAGTAATATAAGTATTACCTACTTCCATGAATGGGTTAGTAAATGACGTTGGGCCAGAGATTTCACCAGAATTTGATGATTGACCATCATTCTGCCATTTCCAAATACCTTCAACCATTGCTGAAGAACCTTGAGAACCTTGAGTACCGTTAGTACCGTTAGTACCTGCAGCACCTTGGTTACCTTGAGCACCTTGAGCGCCTGTCCAGTTACCGGCTGGAGCCCAATAAGAGCCTGACCAAGAGAAGATTGCACCAGAAGATGAAATGTATAATTGGCCAACGAATTCACCAACAATACCATCTCCACCAGGATTTGTAGAAGTACCTGATAATGATCCTTTC